>Ga0194053_10002103_pt1 | contig 12125 bp, 8 predicted proteins | sample SepL228m_MetaG_FD_161684 | JGI IMG/M metagenome (GOLD analysis project Ga0194053, IMG submission 161684) | Anoxic zone freshwater microbial communities from boreal shield lake in IISD Experimental Lakes Area, Ontario, Canada - Sep2016-L227-8m | ecosystem: Environmental > Aquatic > Freshwater >... | reverse complement strand
CCGCTCTACCAGGCCAGCGGTTACGAACGCGGGGCAGTGCTCGACTTTGTGGATCACCCGCTCAACAACCGCTGGTGGCTGGAGGACGAATTCGCCCGCATCCGCAAGCTGCCGGCCGAGGCGGACAAACGGCAAGCCCTCGAACTGATTCGGACCTGGGAGCAGCCCGGCGCGGGCAGCTTCTACGATGAGGTCGGTAACATCGCAAAATCGCCGCATGTCATTCGCGGCGAGGGTCTCAATACCGACCCGACAATGGACAAGAATCCCAATCCCGGTTTCTGGTGGTGGGACGAAGGCTTGTGTCGCAAGCGGCTCTCCTGGCAGACCAGCATTGATTGGCCGCTGGGGGTGGCGTATCATCGTCTCGATCCGCAAGCCGCCTATCGGGTGCGCCTGACCGGCTACGGCCAGACGCGGTTGCGGGCCAATGGCCAGCTTCTGACCCCGACCCGGGAAGGCAGGCTCAACATCGGCGAGTTCAAGGAATTCCCCGTGCCGTCGAGCCTGTTCAAAGACGGCAAACTGGTCCTGACCTTTGACCCGCTCCCGGACGAAGCTCATCTCAACTGGCGACAGCAATCACGCCTCAGCGAAGTGTGGTTGCTGAAGGATTGAGGATTATTGCGCTCCGGCTCCGACGGTCTTTCATGAGCCATGCCTCGGAAACAATCGTCCCCCAGCCGCCGGTATTGCGCCACACTTCCCGCTCGATCCGGCTTCCGTGGGCCACGTCGGGTGCGCGTTCAAAGCGGACCACCAACTCCCCGTTGTGGATTGCTTCACGCGGGATGGCAAACGTGAAGAAGTCGCTCATGCGTTCGGGGACTTCCAGGTCGCGGGCCAGCACGCGATCACCGGCATAGATGGTTTCGGTCCGCTGATTCATGCGACTCCGATAGCGGTCCTGGTACCACGGTCGCACCAGCGTGAACCGAATGCAGTAAGCGCATTTTTCGTCGAGGCCGCGATAGTGGAATGTCACCCCCTGGTCTTCGTCCTGCGTGTAATGCATGGTGCGCTGGCTGGGGCGATTGCCTTCGGATAGCATCTCCGGGACGAACGGTTGGCCAAAGTCATACGGGTAGCCATGCACGATGTTGGGACAGCCATCCCGCGTGCCGCCATTGTCGTAGAAACCGCCTTCGCCCGCATCTTTGAGTGACTTCTGGTCAACGGAGCCGGCAATGTGGGCTCGAAAGCGCATCCAATACCGGCCTAAAACACCACCGCTCGACGTTCTCCACGCTTCAACGAAAGCTCCCTCCGGTTTTCTCCATAGCGCACGACGCACTTGTTCCCCGTCACGCTGCGCAGCGCGGCGCGAGCCAGTCTTCCGTTCTCCCACGCGATATCCACCTCGAACCCGCCTCGCGCTCGCAACCCTTTCACCTCCCCTTTCGGCCATGCCTTCGGCAACGCCGGCAACAGCTCGATTTCGCCGGCATGGCTCTGCAGCAGCATCTCCGCAATGCCGGACGCGCCCCCGAAATTCCCATCGATCTGGAACGGCGGATGCGCATCGAACAGGTTCGGGTAGGTGCGCGAAGGTTCGAGCAAATGCTCCAGGATGCTGTATGTGCGGTCTCCGTCATGGAGGCGGGCCCAGCAGTTGATGCGCCACGCGATTGCCCAGCCTGTCGTGATGTCGCCGCGCGTGTTCAACGAGGCGCGCGCGGCTGCGGCGAGTTCGGGCGTTTGGCGGGGGGTGATTTGCGCGCTCGGGTAAAGCCCATAAAGATGGGAGATATGCCGATGCATTTGCTCGGGAGCCGCCCCATCCCAATCCTCCAGCCACTCCTGCAACTGGCCGGCCTTGCCGATTTGGTTCGGCGCCAGCCGCGCCCGCGCTGCCGCCAGTTGCTGCCGCAACCCCGCGTCCACACCCAGCGCTTCCGCAGCCTGAATCGTGTTCAAAAACAAATCCCGAATAATCTGCTCGTCCATTGTCGGTCCGGCGCAAACCGAGGCCCCAAATGGATGTTGGTTCTCGGGCGATATCGAGGGATTTGTGACGAGCCATTTGTGCCTGGGTTCCTCGACCAGCGTGTCGAGAAAGAACTCGGCTGCGCCTTTCAGCACCGGGTAAATGCTGGCCAGGTAATTCTTATCGCCGTTGAATTGGTAATGGTCCCACAGGTGGAGGCAGAGCCAGGCGCCGCCGCTCGGCCACATCCCCCAAGCCGGACCGTCGATCGGCGCCGTGCCGCGCCACAGGTCGGTGTTGTGGTGCGTAACCCAGCCGCGCGCGCCATACATTGTCTTCGCGGTGCGAGCCCCGGTTTCGCTGATGTCCTTCACCATCTCAATCAGCGGCTCGACGCACTCGGCCAGATTACAAGGCTCGGCCGGCCAATAATTCATCTCGGTATTAATGTTGATCGTGTATTTGCCACCCCAGGGCGGAGTCATGCTTTCGTTCCAGATTCCCTGGAGGCCCGCCGGCTGACAGCCGGGGCGCGAACTGCAGATCAACAGGTACCGGCCATACTGCAAGTAAAGCGCCGCAAGCTGGAGATCGTTCCCGCCCGCGAATCGCCGGATGCGCTCGTCCGTTGGCAGCTTCACCGACTCGCTCGTGCCCAGGTCCAGCGACATTCGACGAAACAACTTCTGATGCGCGTTCACGTGAGCCGTCTGCATCTGCTGAAATGATCGCTTTGCGGCGAGCTTGATTTGATTTGAGACAGTTCTTCCGGGATCACCGCTCAGATCCTTGTAACTCTTATAGCTCGTCGCGGCGCCGACCAACAGAGTGACCACATCAGCTCTTGCAACCGATAGGGTGTTCGCGGTCGCCGACACAGCGCCTCCCTGGTTCAAGAGGCGAACGTGAGCCTCAAATCTCAACGCGCCCTTGATCCCTTCCGCCTCTCCGTTGGTTCCGCGCAAGACCAGTGTGTCTCCGCGGGCCTCGACGGTTCCGTTCTGCGGGGTGCGCAGCTCGGCGTTGAAACTGATTTGGCCCGGTCGATCCGCCGTCAGCCGAACCACAATGACCTGGTCCGCCGCGCTCGAAAAAACCTCGCGGATGAATTTAACGCCCCCGGCGCTGTAGCTCACGGTGGCGGTGGCGGTGTCCAGGTTCAAATCGCGCCGGTAATTCTCCACCGCCGGCACCTCGTGAAAGGTCAGCAGCAAATCGCCCAGGGTTTCGTAAGGCATCTGCCGCAGCGGCCTCGCCATGACCTTCTCGCTCACCAATCTTTGGGCTTCCTTGTAATTTCCATTGAAAATCAGCCGACGCACCTCCGGCAGCGCTCCCAGCGCCTCGGGGTTGGCCGGATCGTAAGGCCCGCCCGCCCAAAGCGTGTCCTCGTTCAATTGCAGACGTTCCTGGATCACCCCGCCGAACACCATCGCGCCCAAACGCCCATTCCCGATCGGCACGGCCTCGGTCCAGACTCTTGCGGGCGTCAGATACCAAAGACTAAACGGCTCACCGGGCGCAGCGGTTGCACCCGAAAACTTGACCTCCGGGACCGTGTTGGATGCAGCGAGAACCCGCTCCGCCGACAGCGTCGCAAGCAGACCAACCAGAATTGCTACGCTTAAGAACAGTTTTATTCCTTTCATTAAAATCACCAGCACAGCGTACAAAGCGTCGGGCGGCGTGGCAAAAACCAAATTCAGCGACGTTTCCCGGATTAAGGCATTGGACTTTTGGATTCTCTTTTGCCACACTCGACCCATGCGTGAACGCATCGGCATTCTTACTGGCGGGGGCGATTGTCCCGGACTCAACACCGTCATTCGGGCCGTCGTCAAGTCTGCGAGCAAACGCGGCTGGGACACGATTGGCTTTCTGGATGGCTACGAGGGCTTGCTCGAGCCGGTGCGCTACCAGCCGCTCGATTACAAAGAAATGGACGCATTGCTCTTCGTCGGCGGGACCATTCTCGGCACATCGAACAAGGGCCGGTTTGTCGCCAAGACGGGCCACGGCGAAGCCGCCAGCATCCCGCGCGAAATCCTGGACCAGGCAAAGGCGAATTTTCAAAAGCTGAACCTGCGCGCCCTGGTGTGTGTCGGCGGCGACGGTTCCCTGAGCATCGCTCAGCAACTCTTTGAACATGGCGTGCCGGTCGTGGGTGTGCCCAAGACCATCGACAACGATCTCGAAGCCACCGTCATCACCTTCGGCTTCGATTCCGCCGTCGCCTGTGCCACGGACGCCTTGGACCGGCTTCGGACCACCGCCCAAAGCCATGACCGCGTGATGGTGCTCGAAGTCATGGGCCGTTATGCCGGTTGGATTGCCGCCCACTCTGGTATCTCCGGCGGCGGGGACGTGATTTTGATTCCAGAGATTCCGTTTAGCTATGAAGCCGTCTGCGCGAAGGTTATGGAACGTGAGCGCGAGGGCAAACACTTCACCCTCGTCGTCGTCGCCGAAGGCGCGAGGGAGCAGGGGAAGGACTACGTCACCGCCGGCAGCGCCGAGAGAAATCGCGAGGCGCGGCTGGGCGGCGTTGGTGCCGTCGTTGCGGCCGAAATCCAGCAGCGGACCGGCAAAGAAACCCGGGTCTGCGTCCTGGGCCATTTGCAGCGCGGCGGAGCGCCGACTTCCTTCGATCGGCTCCTCTGCACGCGCTTCGGCACGCGCGCTGTGCAGCTCGTTGCCGAGGAGAAATACGGCCAGATGGTTGCCCTGCAGCCCCCTGACATTGTTGCCGTCAAACTCTCCGCCGCGATAGGCCGCCTCCGCACCGTCCCGCCCAACGGTGACATCGTCCAAACCGCGCGCGCCCTGGGCATTAGCTTCGGCGATTGACAATCCCCCCAACCTGGCTGATGGTCCTTTTTATGAAACCAATTTGGATCATCAGTGCGTTGATTATTATGCAGACCCTCGCTCTCTCGGCCGCCCCCATCCAGGACATTCCCCTCAAAGATATTGATGGCAAGGACACTTCGCTGAAGGCATATCAGGGCAAGGTGCTCCTCGTGGTGAACGTCGCGTCGAAATGCGGTCTTACCCCGCAATACAAAGCTCTCGAAGCCGTTTACCAAAAATACAACAATAAGGGCTTCACCGTCCTCGCTTTCCCATGCAACCAGTTCAACGGACAGGAACCCGGCTCCAACGAGAACATCAAACAATTCTGCTCCACCAAATATAGCGTTACCTTCCCCCTGTTCGACAAAATCGACGTTAACGGCCCCAAACGGCATCCGCTCTACGTTGCGCTCGCCGGCCCCGAGTCGCCGTTTCCCGGTGACATCAAATGGAACTTCGGAAAGTTCCTGATCAGCGGCGACGGCAAGATACTCAAACGCTTCGAGCCGCGCACCGTCCCGGACGCGCCGGAGGTGACCGCAGCCATCGAAGCCGCGCTCGCCGCAAAGTAAGCCACGGCCATTTTGATCGAGTGATCGGGGAATAGTCAGAAGACATCATTCCGATTGTCCCCGGCGGCGCACGATTTGCCAGGTGGGCTTTCGCGATGACCGGCCCCCGCCGTGCCGATGATGCCTGCGCTTAAATCAATCCACAAAAGACGAATGACTGAGTTTGACATTCGGCCCCGGCCTCATAACAATGGAATCTACGATTTGATAAACGTGTCATGAAATCTTACTTCGTTCTGATGGCCGCAGCAGCTTCGTTACTCGCTTCTGCGCCTGCCGCAGCTCTGGCTGAAAGCCATCCTGCCTCTTTGATTTACGAAACTCCGCGCGAGTTCTTCGGCAGCGCTGACTTTAATGGGGACGGCCTGCCGGACCTGGTGATTGTTGACAAAAACAGCGGCAAATACCGGCTCGGTTACCAATCGGCGGCCGGCGTGTTCTCCTGGGTCGATTGCCGGCCCAGCGGGCTGAAGGGCATCGCTGGGTTCAGCATCGGCAAGTTGGTCGTCACGAACTTCGCTGCGCTTGCCTTCTCCTCTCCGGATGCCAACGACATCACCTTCGTGGATGTGTCCAGCGCTACCGCCTCAGGCAAGCCGGCGAGCGTCCCGTTCACGGCGGCCCTGGGGCCGAACACGGTGGTCGCCGTCGGTATCGGCGGCGCCGGGAAAACTCCCCTCGACGACCTATACGTCGGCAGTATCTATAACTCGCCCGACCCGAGCCAGGCGACCCTGATGCGCAACGATGGCGCCGAGTATCCCAAGCTGGCCGACATCCCGTTGCCAGGGGCCGTCGTGCGAGGCAATCGGCTTTCGCTCAAGACGGGCCAACCCGAGTTCCTCTGTGTGCTGGTCAATGAAGAAAAAGGGGATACGTTGCGCATCGAAGATTTCGCCAGCGGCAAACCGGTGTCGGTCGCCACCGCAATCGACCTGCCCAAGGGTTCGGATTACGCCGTCGGCAATTTTCGCGGCTCGCCGTTGCGCGAATTTCTCTTGTACAAACCGGGCGAAAACAACCTGGTGGTCCGGCCGGTCGAGGAACCGACGCCCGGGCAGTTCCAACTCGGCAAAGGCGACAGCTTTGATTTGGGCCGGCCCGTGCGCCGGGTCGTTACCCTCAATGAAACAGCGGGTCAGAAATTATTCATCATTTTCGGCGAAGGCGAGAAGGCCGGCGTGTTCAATTTCGATGGCGTCAAGGCGCCCGTTTTGGTGCAGGCTTTCGCGTCCACGAACGATCTATTCACCTGCGCCGCGGGTGTGCCCGGCGGTTTCGTTGCCTTCACCCAGCCCGCCACCGGCAAGTACTCGACCCGTTACCAAATCTACAAAGCCTCGGGTGCAAACTACACGCCCGGCGTCTTCGGCAGCCTCGCCTCGTTGGCGGATAACGACAATATCACCATTCCTGACATTCATTCGCGCATCGTCGCCAATCTCAAGCTTAAGGATGAGAGCGAGATGAAGCCTTACACCAATGCGATTCCCGGCACGGGCGTGAGGTACGTCATGGTGCCGATTCCCGGCGGCGAATTCGTCATGGGCAGCCCCGACCCTGAGAAGGCCCGCAAGCCGGATGAAGGTCCGCAGCACAAAGTAAAGATTGCTCCCTTCTGGATGGGGCAGTGCGAAGTTACCTGGAATGAATATGAACTGTTCATGTATCCCGACGAGGAACGGCGGACTCGCGCCACCATGCCGACGGATGCCGCCGGCGACAAGCTGGCCGACATCGTGACCCACCCCTCCAAGCCATACGTCGAAATGAGTTTCGGCATGGGCAAAGACGGCTACCCCGCCATCAGCATGACCCAGCACGCCGCCAATAAATACTGCCAGTGGCTCAGCGCCAAGACGGGCCAGTTCTATCGGCTGCCGACCGAAGCCGAATGGGAATATGCCTGCCGCGCCGGCACCACGACGGCTTATTTCTTCGGTGATGAGCCGGGCAAACTCGCCGAATACGGATGGTTCGAGCAAAACAGCGATTTCAAATACCAGAAGGTCGGCAAGAAAAAACCCAATCCCTGGGGTCTTTATGACATCTGCGGCAACGTCGTCGAATGGGTTCTGGACCAATACAACCCGGATTTCTATAAAGAATGCGGTGCCAACCCCGAGATCGCCGAGCCGTGGAGCAAGGCAACCAAGCCCTATCCGCACTCGGTGCGCGGCGGTTCGTGGGATGACGAAGTCACGATGTGCCGCAGCGCCGCCCGCCGCGGCTCGGATCGCTCCTGGAAAATGCAGGACCCGCAATTGCCCAAGAGCATCTGGTATTTCTCAGACGCCCAATTCGTCGGCTTCCGCATCGTCCGCCCGCTGAAAGTTCCGCCGCCGGAAGTGATGCAAAAGTACTGGACGAGCGGGGTGGAAAGAGATTGAATGCCCAATCGTTGCGTATCGTCAATATCAATGCAGACTCTCTACTGCTACCGAAACCAAAAATAAATACCTGAAAGGCCCAATGCAAGATTATCCAAGTAATCCATCGTCGGCGGTTTCTCGCCGTCAGTTCCTCAAAGCATCCTCGCTGGTCGCGGCTTCAGCCGCCGTGGCGGTGAACTTCCCATCCCTCGTCCATGCGCAGGCTAAACAGCCGATCAATGCCGTCATCATCGGCGTTGGCGGACGTGGCGGTGGCGCCGGCAAGAACTTCCTGGATGCCGCCAAGGAGACGGGCGTCGAAGCAAAAATCCTGGCCGTCGCCGATATTTTCCCGGAAAAGGCCAAGGGCGGCACAGAGAACTTTGAACTCCCCGAGGACAAGTGCTTCAGCGGCTTCGATGCCTACCAAAAAGCCCTGGCGATTCCCGGCGTGAACTATGCCATCCTCGCCACTCCGCCGGGCTTCCGCGCCGCGCATTTCAAAGCGTGTGTGGAAGCGGGCAAGAATGTGTTCATGGAAAAGCCGGTGGCGGTGGACGGCGCCGGTTGTCGTGTGATGTATGAGGCAGCCGAGATGGCCAAACAGAAGAATCTGAAGGTCGCCGCCGGCACCCAGCGCCGGCACCAGGCTGGCTATATCGAGACCATCAAACGTATCAAGGATGGCGCAATTGGCGATGTGATCACCCTGCGCGCTTACTGGGTCAACGGCGGTCCGATCTGGCATCGGGGAGAGCAGGGGAACACCGAACTCGAGAAGCAGATTCGCAATTGGTATCACTATATATGGCTCTGCGGCGATCATATCTGCGAACAGCACGTGCATAATCTCGATGTCTGCAATTGGATCATGAACGATCATCCGGTGAAATGCTGGGGCATGGGCGGTCGCCAGCAATTAACCGATAAATCGGGTGAAATCTGGGATAATTTTGCCGTCGAATACGAATACGCCAATGGCGTGCGGCTGTATAGCTACTGCGGTCAGGTCAAACGCGATTGGTCCTCGGTCAGCGAGGGAGTCGCGGGCACGAAGGGCACCGCCAATCCGGGCGGGAGTATTCAGCCCAAGGGCGGCGCGCTGTGGCGTTTCAAGGACAAAGCCACTGATCCCTACGTGCAGGAACACATTGACCTCATCAATGCTATCGTCAAGGGCACTGACTTGAACGAGGCCAAGCAGGTTACGGACAGCACGCTCACCGCCATCATGGGGCGCGAGGCGGCCTACAGTGGAGCCGGTGTCGAATGGGATGCAATCCTGAATTCAACTTACGCCTACGGCCCCGAGATGCTCTACACCGATTGCGCCAAAATGGAATGGGGTCCGTTCCGCACCTTGCAGCCGCCCATGCCTGGCGACCACAACATCTTCAAGAACCCGCCCGTGGTTCCCGTCACCAAGGCCTGATCCGTAGCGGGTGTGCTTCAGAACTTCATGGCCGGCCTCAGTGGCCGGCCTTTTTCTTTCCGATTGCCCATGAACTTGCGCCCTGCAATAGTCGAAGCTCTTCCCAAGCTGCGGCTTTGCCGCGCTGCGCTTCTTGTCGGCCTGCTTTTCCTCGCCGGCTGCCAATCGCTGGCGCTCAGTGAATCGCTTCATCGGTTCGATTTTACTCACCCGGCGATGGGCACCCTGTTCACCATAAACCTATACGCCCCGGACCAGAACTCCGCTGAAGCCGCCGCCGATGCCGCCTTTCGGCGCGTGGACGCCCTCGAAGACATCATGAGCGACTATCAGGCGGACAGCGAGTTGATGCTGCTTTGCGATCAGCCGTTTGGCAAGCCGGTGCCCGTCAGCGCGGACCTCTTCGATGTCCTTCAGCGCGCGCAGAACATCTCGAAACTCTCGGACGGCGCGTTCGATGTGACGGTTGGCCCTTATATCCGATTGTGGCGCTTCGCGCGGAAACGGAAAGTGCTCCCAACACCCGCGGAAATTGCCGCCGCGCGGGCGGCGGTAGGCTGGCAAAAACTTCGGCTGGACCGTCGCAACCGAACGGTGACTTTGCTTGCGCCGAACATGCGACTGGACCTGGGGGGCATCGGCAAAGGCTACGCCGCCGACCAGGCAATGCGGGACTTGAACGCCCGGGGCATCGATCGGGCGCTCATCGCCGCCAGCGGCGACATTGCGATTGGCAAACCACCACCCGGACAGCCGGGCTGGAAGGTCGGCATCGCGGCGCCTGGCACCCGCACCAATCAGCTCGCCCGAACCGTCGTCCTGCACAACGCCGGCATCTCCACTTCCGGCGACAGCGAGCAATTCATCGAGATCAATGGTATCCGCTATTCGCACATCGTGAATCCTCTCACTGGCCTTGGACTCACCAATCGCATTCAGGCAACCGTCATCGGGCCGGATGTCACCACCACCGATAGCCTCGATACCACCGTCAGCATCCTCGGCGTGAAACGCGGCCTGGCGCTCGTCAATTCGTTGCCGCACACCTCGGCGCTGATCGTGACCAAAGATGATTCCCAAGAACACGTTTTCCCAAGCCGTCGGTTTCCAAAACTCTCGACGCAACGTTGACAACAGTTTATTGGACAAACCGCGGCGGCTGTGTTGAATTGGGAGTGAGATGAAACAATTTGATTTCCTCGTCCTAGGCAGTGGCATCGCCGGGCTCTCATACGGATTGAAAATCGCGCCATTCGGGCGCGTGGCGATCATCACGAAGAAGGACCGTGCAGAGTCGAATACCAACTACGCCCAGGGCGGCATCGCCGCGGTGACGAGCAAGGAGGACTCGGTCCAGTTGCACCTGCGCGACACGCTCGAAGCCGGCGCGGGTTTGTGCAAGGAAACGACCGTCCGCACCATCGTCGAGGAAGGCCCGGCCCGAATCGCGGAGCTGATCGAGCTGGGCATGCACTTTACCGAGCGCGAAATTCCCCGCTCGCACGGCGCGCGCGAGCTGGACCTCGGCAAGGAGGGCGGCCATTCCAAACGCCGCATCCTCCACGCCAAGGACATCACCGGCCGGGAAATCGAGCGGGCATTGCTCGTGGCGGTGGCCGAGCGTCCGAACATCGAGATCTTCGAGAACCATTTGGCCATCGACCTCATCACCAGCCAGAAGCTGGGCTACGTTGGCGACAACCAGTGTCTCGGGGTCTATGCCCTTGATAAACAGTCCGGGAAAGTCGAGACCTTCGCGGCCCCGGTCACCATGCTGGCCACCGGCGGCTGCGGCAAAGTCTATCTCTACACCACCAACCCGGACATCGCCACCGGCGACGGCGTCGCCATGGCCTGGCGCGCCGGCGCCGCCATCGCCAACATGGAGTTCATCCAGTTCCACCCAACCTGCCTTTATCATCCCAGGGCCAAATCGTTTCTCATCAGCGAAGCGGTGCGCGGGGAAGGCGGCGTGCTCAAGACCATCGATGGCGTCGAGTTCATGGACCACGCCCACCCCCTCAAATCGCTCGCGCCGCGCGACATCGTCGCCCGCGCCATCGACAGCGAAATGAAAAAAAGCGGGGCCGATTACGTCCTGCTCGACATCACCCACAAGCCGGCGAGATTCATCATCGACCGCTTTCCAAATATTTATCAAACCTGCCTGCGCTACGGCATCGACATCACCAAAGAACCCATTCCCGTCGTGCCCGCCGCGCATTACCAGTGCGGCGGCGTGCTGACCAACGTGGACGGCGAAACGGAAATCACCGGCCTCTACGCGGTCGGCGAGGTGGCCTGCACCGGGCTGCACGGCGCCAACCGCCTCGCCAGCAATTCCCTGCTCGAAGCTCTGGTCTGCGCCCACCGCGCCGCCCAGCGAGTCATGGCCCACAAACCCAAGCCCGCCGATTTCAAAATCCCTGCCTGGCAGTCGGGCAATGCCCACAACCCGGACGAAATGGTCGTGGTGTCGCACAACTGGGATGAAATCCGCCGTGTGATGTGGGACTACGTCGGCATCGTCCGCACCAACAAGCGCCTGCAACGCGCGCAAACGCGCATCGCCAACCTGCAGGAAGAAATCCAGCAGTATTACTGGGACTTCATCGTCACGAACGACCTCCTGGAGTTGCGCAATATCGCCACCGTGGCCGAGTTGATCGTGGCCAGCGCGCTGCGCCGTCCCGAAAGCCGTGGCCTGAATTACAATCTCGATTATCCCACACCCAATCCGGAGTGGGCTCAGCGCGACACGGTTTTGCGAAGATCACCTTAAAGTGATAGTGAAACCGGTGATGCGGGATGCGTGATGCGGGATGCGTGATGCGTGATGCGGGATGCGTGATGCGTGATGCGTGATCCCTTTCTGGCTGCCATCACCCAACATATCCCGGACCCGGCGCGCAGATGGTCCGCTACTACGGCTGGTACAGCAACAAGATGCGCGGTGTCCGCCACCGGTG
>Ga0194053_10002102_pt1 | contig 12130 bp, 10 predicted proteins | sample SepL228m_MetaG_FD_161684 | JGI IMG/M metagenome (GOLD analysis project Ga0194053, IMG submission 161684) | Anoxic zone freshwater microbial communities from boreal shield lake in IISD Experimental Lakes Area, Ontario, Canada - Sep2016-L227-8m | ecosystem: Environmental > Aquatic > Freshwater >... | reverse complement strand
ATCCAACGGCTTATGGAACTCATACTATGCGGCGAACAAAAGCCACTCTTGTCTATCGGAGAACAAAAAACTTGCGAGCTGTACAACTTTTACTGGGTCATTCTAAACTTGAAAGTACAGTTCGCTACTTGGGTATCGAGGTCGACGATGCTCTTGAAATATCGGAACAAACCGAAATTTAGATTTAAGAAAGTATTTCTGCGGCCGTTTAAAAACGGTCGCATCTCCAAAGCAGACGTTTATATCCGGGAAATCAACCGATGATTAAAGGCTCACTAACGACCCACTACAGTCATTCGGATATGGATTTAAGCTTCCCGATACCGGTCATTGGTAAAATAGCAATATCGACCCATAAGAGACATTCGAGTTAATGCAGAAAACAGGTTCAAATTTTGTATTAAACTTTGGTTATGCTCTTTTTTCGGTTTTGGGGGCGCATCCATCACTTACATCTCTAAACTCAGAGCCGGAATTTGGCTTATAGTGTTTAATTATATTCTCTTGAAATATAGAAAAAATTTCGCGATTTAATTGTTCAACTTTTTTTTCAGATACACCATAGTCTTCTGGGCTAAATACAGTCGGGTTACTAATTTTCATCACGCTATCTCCTCAGATAGTTATGTCTTTTAAAGAAAAGTTTGGCTCATTATAGACTGAATTCCTATGGTCATGGTTCCGTTTAACGCGGTCCAAACATCACGCACTGAATGATCAGTAGGAGTATCTTTTGTTTTAACCTTAAGTATCGGGTTGTCTGTACTCATTTGTAAAACAGCATAAGGCCAATCTGGTGCATTAAGAGGTACAAGAGGAAATGCCAAAATGATAGATTCTAAAATATCCTCTTCTGAATTGACTATTATCTCATCTCCACGCAAATAACCTAAAGGATACTCTTGTGGCCTATAATCTGTAGGTTTTTTAAATACTGCTATCGTAGAGGCCTTAAAGGCTCGGCCAGGTAACCCCATCCCATAGGAGAATTCCCAAGTTTTACGTATATCTTCTAAATTATAAGTGTCGACTAGGCATCTCAATTTTTTTGTACTTTTATCAAAAACATAAAGCACTAAATCTAGCTTATGAGAATTTCCCATAGTACCCCCTTCGATTAGAGAATTACTTATAATTTCACTTAAGGGGGAAAGAACACTTTCAATCTGATTTTTAAATTTTACTTTACTATCAGAATTTAGCTTTCCCAGCCAATTGCGAATGGCGGCCGCATCCCTATCTCCAGAGTGCTCTCGGTCATTGTTAAAGTTATAGGCTTCCCACGCTATTTTGTAGGTTGCTTTGGACATTGGGTAGGGAATTCTTACTTGAATTGAATTATTGGCTTCTATTTTAATTATTTCCTGTTGAGAAAAAGTACGCCATATCAAATCGTCCTGACTTTGACTAAGTTCCAAACCCATAGGTAAAGGTAATTCTTGAGGAAAAGCGATGGATAGAATGATCTCTTCTACGGCTATATTCTCATTAACTTGAAATAAAGCATATTCGCTAATTTTATTGGGTTCGTCGGGATACATATACTTTAGCTGCCAGCGATTAAGGGCGAAGGCATTATTCCCCTGGAATTGAGAAACAAAATCTATTGGGTCATGAGTTTTTTGTAAGCCATCATCACTAAATTTCAGTTCTCCGAGCAGATAATTTGATTTAAGTGAATCTTGATGGGGCTTACTCTCGATATATACATTCGGACCGTGTACTGATTTCCTATAGGCATAGTACGCTTCTATCCACCCTTTGCTAACAAAGCATTCAAATCCAGGAATACCAGTTACTTTTTCAAGATCGGTTGCCACACCATAGAATTCACGCCGTAAAATTGCATCTCCGAATACATTGATATCGACGTTGCAAATCATACGTCGGCACCACAATCCATTTTTTTTCTTCAATTTCTCGAATCGTTGCGAAGCAAACACTTCAAAAGGTATTATCTCAAGCCAACTATTTGAAGTTGGTTTGAATTTGCTCCCTTCATTAGGTTTACACTCGTACATTTTAAAAGTGAGGAAGCCATTTTGATCTTTACGGATGACATTAAATTCATGTGGATATGTGCCTGGATTATTGCCTTCGGTCGGTGTGCCGGCAGAAAGTACCGCAATATCTAAGGAGCTCTCTTTAGCAGGATCAACAATAAGCCGTGCAAAGTTTTGGTGATGTTTGTGACCATGTAATACAAGTTTAATTCCCATATCAGCCAGTTCGTATAAAAAGCTACCGGCGTTATCCATAATCATCATCCGTTCTTTTTCACTATCGTAGGGAAGTGGTAATGGGTGATGATGTACTGCAGCAATCCATACAAGGTTTGAATTAGAATGTTCCTGGAGATCAGCTTGACGTGCTGTAAAACACCCTCCGTCCACATGGCCTTCTGCCCAAAGCTTCGCTGTAGAAGCAGAATCAAAGGGAGCTATGCCAATACCAAGTTCATCAAAAGGTGTGGCCTTACTAAGGTATTTAAGGGAGGGAGCCTTATCAAATGCCTTAGCAAAGTTGGCTGTTAAGGCAAGCCGGAGAGTTAATGATAAGCAAATGAAAATAAATGACAAACCAAAAATCAAAGATTGCCAATTAAATAATCCTTGTATGAAAGAAGGAAAACCAACCAGAAAACTAGCTAATACAACAACGTACAAACATAAAATAGTCAACGATACACTGATAAACCATTTAGGCTTCAGATTTCCCAAGAAACCAAGTAGGATTGTTATTACGGTTAATAAACTCCAGAAAGCCAATGTATTCAAATTAAATTGATTAATAAACCAATCATTGAATAAAAATATAAAAATAAGAGTAGATAGAGAAATTATGGAGAAAAAACAGGTTATCCAGCTTATAGGCAGAATTCCAGAAAACCTAGTATCATGATTGCCGGGGATAACACAGAACTCCACTGTTTTATCTTTTCTATTTTTTAATTCTGTTGCGAACTCATCAAGCAGGCTAATGATCTTTTTAATATCTTTAGAAAAAGGTGAATGAACAAGATCGCCAGTAATAATGACCAAATCTGGTTTAAGTTTTAAAGCCGCTTGTTTTAACGCAGACCACTTTTCTTCAGAAAAATCCTTATTTTTTTCAAGACTATGTCCATAGTGCAAGTCCGATAAATGTAAAATGATTCGCTCATTTTGATTATTGGATGTCGGCTGACCTGTATTAGACTGCTGCGAAGTTGGTTGCATGAGTCCTACCCCCTCCAAAAAAGTGTTGTTTAACAGCAAGGAACATTACAGTAATTATAAGTTTTCAACAAATTTTTCTGATAATTCATAAGGTGGTATCAGGACTTAAAATAACCGAAGACAGAGAGCCTTATATTGGATTGGCCCCATCATAAATCAAAGCTTTGAATGTTGGGCATCTCTACCTAGCTGCACAACAGTATTGCGCCAGAGGTAAACACTTTCTGTTATCATTTGTAACATAATTGGTTTACATCGCTACTTCAGGCGAAATTTCCAAATGTCTGATTTTTCAACCGAGAAATAGTTAATAAAATGCACTAACAAATTTCTATTATCAATTTACTGGCAATGAATGGCAGCATTTGGTACATACCAGATGCACATACTATCAAATTCCTTGCCGTAAAGCAGCCAGTCGCGACAGGCAGTTCCTGGCCGTGACCTGACCGCCATAATGCGTAAAGTTTGATGATTGCCAACGGCAGCTTTCAATTGGAATTTGAAACGTCCATTAATTCAATTTTTGCTTTGAGTCTGGTTCCGGGCTTAAAGGTGACCACACGCCGGGCAGAGATAGGTATTTCTTCGCCGGTTTTCGGATTTCTGCCGGGACGGGCAGCTTTGTCGCGCAGCTCAAATTTGCCGAAGCCGGATATTTTGACGGATTCGGCGTGCTCCAACGTCGCCTTTATTTCCTCAAAAAACAACTCTACCAGGTTTTTTGCCCTGGGTTTGCTTAAACCCAATTCATCGAGTAGTTGTATAGCGAAATCTGCCTTCGTTAATGCCATGCTTACTGCCTTGATTGTTTCATTATTACTATAGGTTAAGAGTCGGTGTCAGCCGACTCTTAACCAGTTATCGCCGTTAATGGTTAACGGCGTCTTTCAAGGCTTTGCCGGGCTTAAAAGAAGGTGTATTTGATGCGGCAATGGTGATTTCTTCGCCGGTTTGTGGATTACGGCCTTTACGTTCTGCCCTTGCTTTAACCTCGAACGAGCCAAAACCGATCAACGTTACCGGATTTCCAGATGCCAGGGTGGTTTCAATGGTTTTTAGCAAGCTATCCAGCGCACGGTTGGCGTCAGTTTTGGTTAGGTTGGCGTGGTCGGCAATGGCGTTTATCAAATCTGATTTATTCATAAAAAACTCCTTAAATTAATTACTTGCGAAAAAAAAACAGTGATGTGGCCTTTATCGTGCCAATCTGCACACCCTTTACCGAGTGGCGAAGTTGCCCTGTCAGGTAAACAAGCCTGAAATGTGTAGCGTTTTAGACCATGTGCCCACTCGTGACTCTGATGCTGACAAACCGATTCGTATTCTACACCGATACAAAGTCGGATCAATAATAGTGCCGCAAAATACGGGAGCTGTTGTGTCCCTTTAAACAAAACAAACGATAGAAATGCGGTATGGAATTTCGCCAACTACCTATCCAGCAATACTTTCAGTCTTACTATCACCCAACTAAAGGCTTTCTATGCGTCTAAGTCGGAAGCCAAACTAGGCATTGGGGCAATAATAGCGCTTTGTTGTTATTAAAAAAGACCGTGTGGCCTTATTATTGCTCCTTTAAGTCATCTTAGAATCAAGTCTCTCGGCGTGTGTTTTTTTAGTTGAAAAGGACCATAGGTAGTCCGTCCCCATGGAAACAGTGGAACCTGATTTTCGAAGGGCAAACTACGCGGCAAGGGCTCAGTTAATGCTAGCGAACCAAAGTAACTTATTTTTAATTAGTTCCTATAGGTAGTTATACGAATTGTTTATTTAGTTTGAAGTGTTACTCTTTTACAGTAGGTTTTGTAACCAATTTTTTGGGTCGACGTTTAGCCATGTAAGCCATTGAATTTATGGCGTTCATCTTTTTTATCCCCCACGAAACCAAAATTTTCGACTCAACCTGCCAGTACACTTCTTGGTTAGCTAAAAAACAAGAGGTCCTATTAAAAAGCGAGGATTTGACTATGGGTAGGTAGGGCAGTGAAATAAGTTGGGACATCAAAACCTACAGTGCCCCTGCCCCGTTCGCTGGAACGAACACTCCCACATTCGTCGCGTGTTCGGCGACAATTATGTTGTCCGGTCGTCAACCACCCTCCCCCGCAGAATGCTTCATCCTCTGGCCACACGAAATGAAAGGGGAATTGTTCCCGATGCTTATTTAAGCGCTGAGGCTTCTATATTTTGATGAGGAAACAGACATGGCTGAGAGATTTGCATCTGGAGCCGACATTGCGCAGGTCAGCGGCACAATTACCGGGGGGGCTACGCTTGTTCTCACAGAGAGTGCCGAGGCTTGGCAAGCCCTGGCGGTTTTTAACGGCCTCGCGCTTGATGAAATCGCTGAGCTCGTTAACAATCCAGAAAGCGCTATTCTCGATCAACTGAAAATCGACGATAAAAAAGCTGAGAGTTTCCTCCAAATACCGCCGGAGGCGGATGATTTTCAACTGGCACTCTGGGTTGCGAGCAAAATATGGGAAGCACAACTCGATGCCACCAAGACAGCCCTGCACCTGGCTATCACCATCGAGCCACAAGCACCTCTTGGCTCAATGATCGAAATTCTGGGAAACCGCCCTGCTCTTGTTTTCTACCCGGGATCACTCGCCGTCAGCTTTACGCCACGCGTTGTCGGCCCTTGGGTCAGGTTTTTGCTCACACTCAGCAAGCTTTTTCTTGCCGCATACCCTGCCCTGCAAATAGGGTATGGCTTAAAGGCCGCTACCTGGACAATTGCCTTTCTTTTGGCTCCAAATCAGAAGCCAGACCAGGCGTTAGCAGACTTATTGCGAGACGCTCGCGAAGATGAATTCCGATTGAAACGATTGGATGACATTAACAAAAATGAACTACAAGGAAAACGACTGATTCTCCTCCTGCACGGTCTTTTTTCAACGGACAAGGGTACCTTCTACAATTTCATTAGTGCTTGGAAAAGCTATGAAAAGAGTGTGATAGAACTTGCGGAAATGGCGAAAGCTGCGGACATGTCCGTTCCTGATATGTCCGCTACTGATATCCTGGGGTGGCCACACAACACCCTCGCGAGCATCGACGAGAATGCTGACGAGCTTTGTAAGCTAATCAAAGAAAAGATTGGCACTGATGGTCCATCCATCGTCTTTGTGTGTCATTCACGCGGCGGACTGTTGGCACGGCGTACCGCCTTGAACCTGTGTCAGACTGATAGTCGCTATAAGGACAAAATTACCGCTTGCATAACCTTCGGTACACCGCATTTAGGCGCCGGCATATTGAACGTCGTCCCTGACGAATGGGCGGGGCAGCTTTATACCCTTGCAGCGCTGGCATGTGTGGCGGGGACCAGCCAGAAAAGCCTTAGCGCCCTGAGCCAAGTACTTCGATACCGATGGGGCGGCGGTGATTTCCAAGGCGTCGAGGATTTGAGACCGGCCTGCAAGCGTGGTTTTTTCGGAATGCATAAACAGAACTTCCTGGATCGGCTGCAGGGCGACGAGATCCGGGCGTCTCATCCTCTTGCCATCTGGGCGGTAGCCGGAATGCATAAGCCGCTCGATCAATCCGGATTCGGTAGATTCTTTAGTAAGATGGAACATTCGCTAAAAGAAGCAGACCATGATTGGGTCGTCGAGACAGCCTCTTCTCATCCGTCTAGTTTCGACGGCCCGTCAGAAGCGTTGAGCTGTGATCATTTCAGCTACTTCGACACCCAAACCACAACCCAAGATCAGTTCAAGAAGTCGCTAGCATTTATGATAAAAAAGCTTGACGGGGCCACCCCTACAATCAGTTCGCGCTCAGCAATGAAAATCTGGAAGGATAGGCTCTTTTTATATATAGATGACGTAAAGTTACGAATCGGTAGTCAACGGAAAAATACTGGTCAGGATAGTTGACGCCCAGCATTCCCGCCAAAAAACAGAACGATTGGTGGTTTGTTCCCCCATTCCGTAGGCCTTATGCCTTGCAGCAAACAGGGCATTACGGGAAGATATCTTTTATCAAGTACTTAAACGCATGGGTATTGAATACACCCACAGGATCATGGCGCATCAAAACCCGATTATCGGCTGTATTGACTACTATTCAATGGGTTATGCCGATTATAAAGTCGCCGCATTTTTACCACTCTGTTTTTCTCGTTCTTGTTGATGCTTACGTTGGCTAATAGTTGAGCATTTTTCGTGATTAGCCACTGTCCGTTTTATTTCGCATACTGGGCACAGCCAAACATTGCTTTCAGATATGACCGCATCAACTAAGAATTCCGTTTCTGATACAACACGATCAATGTTCATTGTCACTATTCAACCGTGCCAATTATTCGGTAATCTGGCACTTGTTCCGAGCGGCATCAACACGCTCCCTAAGCTCTTTACCCGGCTTAAAATGAAGCCTTACTTTTGCTGCCAAGTATACGGAGTCGCCAGTCTTGGGATTACGCGAAACCCGAGCCGCTTGATGACGCAGATCAAAGCTGCCAAAGCCACGAATTTCAATGCGCTCACCATTTTCCAATCCCGTATTCATATGTTCAAGAATACAGTTTACCGCCAACGCCACATCTTTTGTTTGAAGCTCAGGCAACTTGTCACTTAATACTCGCACCCACTCTGATTTTACCACCGGCAACTCCCTGACTAATAAGGATACATTTTAACAGGTTACAAAGGTGTTATTTACTATACAATTTAATAATATATCTTTTACGCACAACAAGTCATATTACTGCAACTGTATCCATTTGCCTTGTTGGGCTTAATTTCAATCATCCAATGAACTCACACGACATGAAAAAAATTATATTGCTGGCTTTATTACTACTACCGTTAACCAGTTTGGCGGCGGCTCCGTGCTCAGGAAAAAAAGCAGGAATCTCGCATTGTGACGGTCCTCAGTTTGTATGCAATGACGGCAGCGTTAGCAAATCTACTAAAGACTGCTCCCGTTATATTAACGGTGATCGAAAGCAATCAAAACCTGATTCAGACTCGGCGCCTTTAAAGTCAGATCCTGTTGCTCAGAGCAATAGCCGGAATGCACGCACCGGAAATATCATAAAACTTGATTACCCGGGCTTCACAGTCTGGCTTGATTGTTCAAAACGTGGAGCCATTAAATTCCAGTATGTGGCGCAGCGTGATAGTGGCAATGCCAAACGTTATGATAAATTCTTTCTTGATCAGAATGTGCCAGCCGAATGTCAGCAAACAACTGCCAACGCTTACGGCCATGGTTATGATCGTGGACATCAAGTGCCAGCCAATCATTTAGACGCCTCTGAAGAAGCGATTAAAGCCACTAATACGATGACCAATATTCTGCCGCAAGCAGCGAACATGAACCGTGGTGCTTGGCTGCAAACTGAAGAGCTCATTGAGTGCTATCGGGATATATCAGAATTACTGGTGATCGGTGGCGTGATATGGGGAAATAATCCGGCGGATGATTATTTTGTTCAGTCACATGGCGTTAAAACACCAACTGCTTTTTGGAAAGTGGTCATTCGGGGCTCCGGCCAAGATGAACGAGCAATTGCATGGATTGTGCCTAACTCTCAGGAAGCCACCAGAAAAAACTTGGATACCTATTTGGTATCAGTCGATGAAATCGAACGTGTAACAGGTGAAAAAATCCCGGTTGCTGATTACGCTAAACACGACAAACCTAGCCAGTCGTGGATAATTCCACAGGGCTGTAATAAAGGTTAATAACTACTCAGCCTGCAGCGTGGCATATTTATATAGGTAGCTGTACGCTTTGCACTACAACAAATTTAATGACAACAAAGTAGAGCGCTCTCCAAAATACCTGATGAATTTTCAACCTGATTCACCTCATGCCGCTGACAACCCACTGGTTAAATTGCAGGGCTCAATAGAGCGCGTGACTTTTCATAGTGAATCATCAGGTTTTTGCGTTTTACGAATCAATGTAAAAGGCTATCGAGACGTTGTAACGGTAATTGGGTCAGCGGCTAGTGTTACTGCCGGCGAGTATGTTGAATGTCTAGGCTTCTGGATTAATGACCGTCAACATGGACAGCAGTTTAAAACAACCGTTTTAAAAATCGTTGCACCGACTACCCTGGACGGCATTGAAAAATATCTGGGCTCAGGGATGGTCAAAGGAATCGGACCACATTTTGCCAAAAAATTAGTCAAAGCCTTTGGTGATCTTGTATTTGACGTGATTGAACAAACACCGGAACGATTACTGGAGTTGCCTGGCATTGGTAAAAAACGTCAACAACGCGTCAGTAGCGCTTGGTGTGAGCAGAAAGTAATTCGTGAAATTATGGTTTTTCTACAATCCCATGGTGTGGGCACGTCACGCTCTGTGCGAATTTATAAAACCTATGGCGAACAAGCCATTGAAAAAGTCAGAGAAAATCCCTACCGCTTAGCCTTGGATATTCACGGTATTGGCTTCAAAACCGCAGACGCACTGGCGCAGAACTTGGGTATCGCACCAGATTCTCTGATACGAGCACAAGCCGGTGTCCGTCACGTTTTGCAAGAATGGTCAGGTGAAGGTCATTGCGCAGCGGTTCGACCCACGTTGTGTGATATGGCGGTTAAGTTATTAGAAATACCGGCATCTATCATTGACAGTGCAATTACTGCGGAACTGGGTGAAGGTAATTTGATTGCCGAGATCAATGACCAACAAGAATTCATATTTCTAACGCCGCTTTACAGAGCCGAAGTTGGCTGTGCAACGCATCTGCTGCGTCTTAATCAAGGTCAGCCCCCTTGGGGTTCTATTGATGCACAGAAAGCGATTCCTTGGGTGGAAGGACAAACCGGATTAACCTTGTCAGCTTCTCAGCGTACGGCGATTGAGTTGGTTCTAAAGCACAAAGTTGCTGTGATTACCGGCGGTCCAGGCGTCGGCAAAACCACCTTGGTTAATAGCATCCTGAAGATCCTCGGTGCCAAACAGATAACTATTGGACTTTGTGCACCAACGGGGCGGGCTGCAAAGCGACTTTTTGAATCGACCGGATTAGAAGCAAAAACCGTTCACCGGTTGTTGGAGTTTGACCCGTCTATTTTTGCTTTTAAGCGTAATGAAGACTTTCAACTGGAGATTGATTGTCTGGTAATTGATGAAGCATCAATGATGGATGTGGTGTTAATAAATCAATTACTAAAAGCCGTTCCTTCGACAGCCGCATTGTTGATTATTGGCGATGTGGATCAATTACCCTCGGTCGGCCCTGGCGCTGTTCTGGCTGATATTATTGATTCAGGACAACTTGCGACGGTTAGATTAACGGAAATTTTTAGGCAAGCCAGCACCTCGAAAATTATCACTAATGCACATCGAATCAATCAAGGCCAATTACCCCAATCGGATAGCTCCCAAGCGTTGAGCGATTTTTATTGTATCTATGCTGAAACGCCAGAAGAAATTTTTGCAAAATTAATGCAAGTTGTCATTGAGCGGATACCGCAGCGTTTTAAGTTACATCCCGTCAATGATATTCAGGTTCTTACGCCAATGAACCGTGGTGGCTTGGGTGCGCGTTCACTCAATATTGAATTACAGTCACGCTTGAATGGACAAAGCGAACCCAAGGTCACTCGCTATGGTTCGACCTATGCACCTGGCGATAAGGTTATTCAGCGCATCAACAATTATGACAAGGAAGTTTTTAATGGGGATATTGGTGTTATTCTCAACATAGATCTTAATGAAAGCCTGCTTCAGATTATTTTTGATGAACGCACCGTGGACTATGATTTTAACGAACTGGATGAAATCGCTCTGGCCTATGCCACCAGCATTCACAAAGCTCAAGGGTCTGAATATCCTGTCGTTGTTATTCCCTTGGCAATGCAACATTTCATGCTCCTGGAGAGAAATTTACTTTATACCGGCGTCACCCGAGGTAAACAGTTAGTGGTGGTTATTGCACAGACAAAAGCCTTGGCAATGGCGGTTAAAAATCAGCGTTCTCAACGTAGGATTACTAATTTAATTTCACGACTTATAGTCCCAAGCAGAGCCATTTGCGCTGCTCTGTAAGCCTTGATATTTCTAGTCTGTAGCGCCCCGTAAAATTCGTTCACCCCAATTTTCAACAGTAGAATCAGGGGTTGAGGGGGGGGGTAGATTTTGATGGAATGCGTTTTTTACAAATTTCCACCCCAGAATTAAAGCTGATAATTACAATATGTTAGAATGATAAAATAATTTGTGAAAAATAATTTATCTTATTAATCAATGTGTTATTTTACAGCGCAAATGGCTCCCTTGACTTTATGCTTGACCAATAGACGCATAGCGTCTATTATCATACCTAATTATGTATCTATAGTAATTGAGAAAATCATGCGTCTTTTGAAAGAGATAGATCGAAAAAAAGAAGCCCTTACCATTCCTACAGCAGGGCTAAGAGAGTACATAATAGAGATTGCACGGCGTTATGGGGTTTCCTATGTTAGAACGCCAAGCGATGATTTAGCCGAAGTGATTACGAGGCTCTCTGGTGACGAGGTCGCAAGTGACGAAACTAAAGATCTTATTGTTGCATTAAGGAGAGCTAATGTAATTGATGGGCCTACTATGGTGTCTCTTCTAGGAAGTTATCTTGATGAGAACCGCAATGTTTGACCCATTCTTAGACTTTGAATCTGCTGGTTATTTGCGAAATGTCAGAAAAGATAAGATTGAGTCAGATATTAAAAATTTCGAGCATGAGCTTTTTCGTGTAAATTTAGATAAAGCGCTTGATTATCTGTCAATCCAAAAAAAATTGGTCTACTCACATTTTTTAGAAGTTCACCGGATTCTTTTTTCTGATTATTACCCTTGGGCTGGACAAGATCGGTCATCTACAATGCCTGACTTAGCTGTGGCAAAGGGCGCAGTCTTGTTTTGTCATCCTCTTGATTCGCGTCGCGCTATTGAAG
>Ga0194053_10002101_pt1 | contig 12133 bp, 11 predicted proteins | sample SepL228m_MetaG_FD_161684 | JGI IMG/M metagenome (GOLD analysis project Ga0194053, IMG submission 161684) | Anoxic zone freshwater microbial communities from boreal shield lake in IISD Experimental Lakes Area, Ontario, Canada - Sep2016-L227-8m | ecosystem: Environmental > Aquatic > Freshwater >... | reverse complement strand
TGCGTGATGTGTGATGCGTGATGCGTGATGCGTGATGCGTGATGCGTGATGCGTGATGCGTGATGCGTGATGCGTGATGCGTGATGCGTGATGCGTGATACGTGATGCGTGATGCGTGATGCGTGATGCGTGATTAGGAGAGCGGGGGGTTTTGGAGCAGAAGGCTCAGATCTTCGCGATCCAGGGGTTGTTGGTCAGCGGATTCATGGGTGGCGCGGTAGGCGGGGCTATCCTCACGGAACGCTGTGCCTCGCTGGTCGGGGATCATGGTCAGGAGCAATCGAATGATCTGGGTCAACAGGCACATCCGATGCTCAGCAACCGTATCTCCCAATACGCGGCGGCCATTGTAATACCAACCCCGGCTTTCGCGGCCGGAACCGAGGGCGTATTCATAGAAACGGGCACGATCCCGGCCGCTGCCGCGAGAGTAACCTTCGGAAATGTTCGCGCCGATGGACCCTAACGCCCGGTAGAGTTGATCTGCGAGGCCCAATGTGCGATTATCCTTCATGAGCTTGCTGACATCGTGCCAGCCCAACTCCGCTATGAACAGGGACAGCCGATAAGCCTCCACCTTCCACAGCCAATCAGCCGTTATCGCCACCGGAACCGATTTCAACCATTCTTCGTAGTTCATAATCTCATCACGCCTCACGATCACGCCTCACGCCTCACGATCACGCATCACACATCACGCATCACACATCACGCATCAGGCCCCACACATCACGCATCAGGCCCCACGCATCACGCATCAGGCCCCACACATCACGCATCAGGCCCCACGCATCACGCATCACGCATCAGGCCCCACGCATCACGCATCAGGCCCCACGCATCACGCATCAGGCCCCACGCATCTCGCCACCGCCTTCGCCACCGCCTCCGCCATTCTTTGCCGATACGCCGGGTCGGCGATTCGTCTGGCTTCCAACGGATTCGAGAGGTAGCCGCCCTCGACCAGGATCGCCGGGCGGTTTTGCCCCCGCAACACGCCCAGATAACGGGCGTGTCGCACGCCGCGATCATGTCGGCCATTGACCTGCAATAGTGCGCGATGCACCCACGAGGCCAAAAGCAGATTCTCCGCGTCAAACGCGTTGTTCGGAAAGGCCAGCGCCGAGTCGTCGCCGTAGCCGCGGGTGACGCTCGAAGCCATGCCGGTTGGCGTCAGACAATACGTTTCCAGGCCCGCCTCGTGTTCGTTGGGGGCGGCGGAATTGAAGTGCAGACTCAGGAACAGGCCGGCCTTGTGTTGTTCGGCGAACGCGATACGGTTCGAGATCGAAAGGTGGGTATCGTTGCTGCGGGTCAGGAACACCTGCCACCCGTTGGTCGCGAGCAACGACTCGAGCCGTCGCGCCCAGTCGAGTGTGTAATCCCTTTCGTACCGTTTGCCCAGCGCACTCCTGGTTCCGGCATCATCGCCGCCGTGACCCGGATCGATGACGATTGTCGGATTGATCTTGAGGAAGCTCATCGGCGTGCCGTTGATCAATGGCTGCAGGGTCTTCTTAAGATCGAGCGTATGCAGGAACGGCTGACCGCCGATCATCTGCGGCGCAAACCCCATCCGCAATTCCATCCCGTCCCAATGCGCCGACTGCATGCCGATGCGCAGGACAAACACCCCGTTCGTCGTGTTCAGCGCGTAGCCGGGCGATGGCGTGAGACCCAGCGGGCAGGGCGCGCCCAACCCATTTACCTTGCACCATCGGAGCAGCGGCACCCACGTTTCCACCACCTCGTTAGTTGGCGCCGGTGCGGGTGGTGGTATTGGCAGAGGTGGCTGCGGGGTGGGAGCAGGCGTGGGCGTGGGCGTGGGCGTGGGCGTGGGCGCGGGCGCGGGCGGTGCGACCGGCATGGCCGGCACAGTCGCCAACTCCGGGCGTTCCCAATCCGGCGGCCGGGTCGCGCGCCGGCTGGCGTCCGTGGCGCAGCCCGCAAGCACCACGACCAGAAGGCCGAATGCAGCGCGAGACACGAAGGCAATACCGTTGCGCAGATCTAACACACTGACAGTTTGCGGAAGCCCGCGCCTGACTCAAGCGGATTCGGAAAGCCGCTTGCTCAATCCGCCGCTCGCCGCCATAGTCTTGCGCGGTTACGACTCAACCATCCGTTGCACTTGAGAATACTTGTCGCCATCACCGGAGCTAGCGGCTCCCTTTACGCCCAGCGCCTGCTCGACAATCTCGATCCCGCGCAGCACGAGCTTCATGTCGTGCTGAGCCGCTATGCGCAGGCGGTGATCGACCAGGAAATGCCGGACGGCTTGCGTTTGCCGGCCGGCGTCGCCGCGCACAATCTCAAGAGCATGAACGCTCCGTTTGCCAGCGGCTCGAGCGCGCCGGACGCCATGGTCATCATCCCGTGCAGCATGGGGACGCTCGGCCGTATCGCTCACGGCTACAGCGAGGATGTCCTGCTGCGCGCGGCCGACGTCGTGTTGAAGGAAAAGAAAAAGCTCATCCTGGTCCCGCGCGAGACGCCGCTAAACCTCATCCACGTGAAGAACTTCGAACTCCTCATCCAGGCCGGCGCAACCATCCTCCCGGCCAACCCGTCTTTCTACACCCGACCGCAAAGCGTCGAACAAGTCGTGGACACCGTCGTGGCGCGCGTGCTCGATCACCTCGGGGTGGCCCACCAACTCGTTCACCGCTGGAAGGCGGAGAGGGAATAGCGGACTGGAGAGTATGAACTCTGAACTCTGAACCCTGAACCCTGAACTCTGAACCCTGAACTCTGAACCCTGAACCTCGAACCTTGAACCTCGAACCTCGAACCTTGAACATCGAACCTTGAACATCGAACATCGAACCTTGAACATCGAACATCGAACCTTGAACATCGAACATCGAACCTTGAACATCGAATCTTGAACATCGAACCTTGAACCTTGAACCTTGAACATCGAACCTCGAACCTCGAACCTTGAACATCGAACCTCGAACCTTGAACATCGAACCTCGAACCTTGAACATCGAACCTCGAACCTTGAACATCGAACCTCGAACCTTGAACATCGAACCTCGAACCTTGAACATCGAACCTTGAACCCTGAACCCTGAACCTTGAACCTTGAACATCGAACATTGAACCTTGAACCTTGAACATCGAACATCGAACCTCGAACCTTGAACATCGAACCTCGAACCTTGAACATCGAACCTTGAACCCTGAACCTTGAACCCTGAACCCTGAACCTTGAACATCGAACCTTGAACCTTGAACCCTGAACCTTGAACCCTGAACCTTGAACCCTGAACCCTGAACCTTGAACATCGAACCTTGAACCTTGAACCCTGAACCTTGAACCCTGAACCTCGAACCTTGAACATCGAACCTCGAACCTCGAACCTCGAACCTCGAACCTCGAACCTCGAACACTGAACCTTGAACCTTGAACCTTGAACCTTGAACACTGAACACTGAACTCTGATCCCTGAACCATGAGCTCTGAAGACAGAATAGCAACCAACTCGCTGCGAGGTGGCCGATCGAGTGAACAGCGGACGCCAACAGAACAGAAATATGATCTGGAGGAGCGGTTGCTGGAGTTTGCGGTGGCGGTGATCGACGTGTCCGAGAAGTTGCCGGATACGCGCGCAGGCAATCATCTCGCCGGACAGTTCCTGCGCGCAGGCACTTCGCCGTACGGAAATCATGGCGAAGCCCAAGCTCCTGAATCGGCAGAGGACTTTATCCATAAGATGAAAATCTGTCTTAAAGAGCTTCGTGAAGCCTTACGGTGGGCACGGCTAATTGACCGCAAGCAATGGCTGGGCGGTGATGGTCATCTCGCATTCGCGCTCCGCGAAGGTGACGAACTGATTCGTATCTTCAAAGCCAGCGTTCAAACCGCCGAGCGGAACCGCGCCAGCACCAAGCGAAGCAACGCTTCGGTCCCACCCATCAACCGGCCATGAGAATTCTTCCATTTCAAGATTCAACCTTCGATGTTCAGGGTTCAGGGTTCGAGGTTCGATGTTCAGGGTTCAGGGTTCAGGGTTCGAGGTTCGAGGTTCAAGGTTCAAGGTTCAAGGTTCAAGGTTCAAGCTTCGATGTTCAGGGTTCAGGGTTCGAGGTTCGATGTTCAAGGTTCAAGGTTCAAGGTTCAAGGTTCAAGCTTCGATGTTCAAGGTTCGAGGTTCAAGGTTCGAGGTTCAAGGTTCAAGGTTCGATGTTCGAGGTTCAAGGTTCGATGTTCGAGGTTCAAGGTTCGAGGTTCAAGGTTCAAGGTTCAAGGTTCGAGGTTCAAGGTTCAAGGTTCGATGTTCAAGGTTCGATGTTCAAGGTTCGAGGTTCGAGGTTCAAGGTTCAAGGTTCAAGGTTCAAGGTTCAGGGTTCAAGGTTCAAGGTTCAGGGTTCAAGGTTCAGGGTTCAAGGTTCAGGGTTCAAGGTTCAAGGTTCGAGGTTCAGGGTTCAAGGTTCAAGGTTCAAGGTTCGATGTTCAAGGTTCGATGTTCAAGGTTCGAGGTTCAGGGTTCAGGGTTCAGGGTTCGATGTTCAACGTTCGCTATTGTGACCCCGATGTTTGACACCCTTTCCAAGTGGGCTTCCTTCGTGACGTTCTCGCACACCGTCTTCGCCCTTCCCTTCGCGCTGGCGGCCATGGCGGTGGCGGCGCGGGAGAGCCGAGGCTGGCCTGGCTTGCGGATTTTCAGCCTCATTATTGCGGCAATGGTCTGCGCCCGAACTTGCGCGATGGCCTTCAACCGCATTGCCGACCGCAAGTTCGATGCGCTGAACCCGCGCACCGCCAGCCGCCAACTGCCGGCTGGTCAGATCAGTCTGTTGGGTGCCATGACCCTTTGCGCACTGGCGGGGGCGGGGCTCGTGGTCGCCAGCTTTCTGCTGAATCCGCTCTGTTTCTATTTGTCGCCGATTGCGCTGCTGGTGATTTGCTTTTATTCGCTGACGAAACGTTTCACGGACTACACGCATTTCTATCTTGGCTTGGCGCTGGCGCTGGCGCCGGTCGGGGCTTGGCTGGCCGTGCGGGGAACCAACGTCTCGGTCATGGAAATCCTTCAAATGGTTGTACTGGCTGCGGTTGTTGTGCTGTGGCTTGTCGGCTTCGACATCATTTACGCGCTTCAGGACTATGAGTTCGACCGCAAACATGGCCTGCACTCGCTGGTGGTGGCGTGGGGGCCAAAGAACGCTCTACAAGCCGCCTTTTTGGCGCATCTCCTTATGTGCGGACTGCTGTTTGCTTTCGGACTGCTTTGCCGCTTCCGCGTCGCCTACCTGGTCGGCTGGATGCTTATCGTAGGTTGCCTGGTGTTGGAGCACTGGATCGCCCGCCGCCGCAGCCTCAACTGGATCAACGTCGCCTTTTTCCGCCTGAACGCTGTTGTCAGCACGGTTTTCCTGGCAGTCACCCTCGCCGAAATCGTCTTCAAGGGTGGTTTCTGGGTCCGGTAGCACTCCTGCACACCCGGTTAGTCCTCCCCCGAAACTCGATTTGCCAAACCCGCCCGTTCTGCTAATCGTAGCTTGTGCAGTTTTTTTTCCAGCACAGCAAACTCCGCGACCTTTACGAGAAAGTCGCCGCCGGCGAACGGATTTCCGAAGCCGACGCCTTGCGCCTGTTCGAGAGCAAGGATTTGAATGCCGTCGGTGCGATTGCCGACCTTGCCCGGCAACGCAAGGTGGGTAACTGCGCCAGCTACATCATCAATCGCTACATCAACTACTCGAATTACTGCATCCTGAGCTGCCAATTCTGCTCCTTCGCCCGAAAGAAACGCGACGCCGATGGCTTCCAGCTCACCGTCGAGGAAATAGTCGAGAAGGCCCGCCAGGCGCTCCGACTCGGCATCACGGAACTCCATATTGTCGGCGGATTGCATCCCTCGCTACCCTTCAGCTATTACACCGATCTGCTGCGAGCGTTGCGCGCCCTGGACACGCGGCTGCAAATTAAATGCTTCACTGCCATCGAAGTCCTGCATCTGGCCTGGCTGGCCAGAAAGTCCGTTGCCCAAACCTTGGGCGCGTTGAAAGAAGCCGGCCTCGATTCGCTCACCGGCGGAGGCGCCGAGATCTTCCGTCCGGAGGTCCGCTCCGCCATCGCCCGCGGCAAGGAATCTGCCGAAGAGTATCTCGAGGTCCACCGCACCTGGCATCGCATGGGCGGGCGCAGCACCTGCACCATGCTCTACGGCCACGTTGAATCCCTGGCCGACCGCGTCGATCACCTGCGCTATTTGCGGACTTTGCAGGATGAGACGCGCGGTTTCGTCGGCTTTGTCCCGTTGCCGTATCACCCTGAAAACAATGATATCCCGGTGCAGAACCCGCCGACCGGGTTCGACTCGTTGCGCACCATTGCAGTGAGCCGCATCTACCTCGACAACTTTGATCATATCACCGCCTATTGGGTCGGCATGGGACTCAAGCTGGCGCAAGTGGCGTTGAGTTACGGCGCGGACGATCTGCATGGGACAATTATTGAGGAGCACATCTTTCACATGGCCGGCGCCCAATCGCCCCAATTGCAGACTGAAACCGAGATGATCAAAGCAATCCGCGAGGCCGGCCGCACTCCTGTTCAGCGCAACACCTTCTACGAACCGATCAAGATCTGGGACATGCTTCCACCCGCCGAATCCAGTGAGCAACGATCCAAGGTCTTGGAGGTCAACCTCGCAACGGCATGACAGGGCGGGGCACGCGCCGGAGGATGACCATCGGACCATCTTCTGTCAGGCCATTCACGCGCAGCGGGAGCCTCCTGTTCGAGGCCTGGATGGGCGTCGTAGCGACTTCAATCCCAGTGACCCCCGGTGCTTCATCCTCGGGTCCGCGAAAAAAGGCAGCCTTGCGGATGCCTTTGGGTTGAAACAACTGAGTGGAAATCTCCGGCTTACGGAAGCTGAATGCGGTTACACCCGACACCGCTGGTGTTTACAGCTTGGACGAAGACACCTGCCGTACGGCTTGTATCGCGCGAATTCGCAAGAGCATTTTGGAAGTTCGATCGGCTGAATCCCTCCACACTGCCATCAGCAAGACCGACGTTGCCCTGCTCGGAGTGCGTGTTGTCCATCCAACTTGGTCCTGTAGCTGCAGTGGCGGAAACGATGTTAGTGCCAAAGGAGACAAAGAATCTCGTGCCGGCGGGTGTTGATCCGGGAGCTGTTCCAAACGCAGTGGTCGGCGGATTCGCATTATCTCCCAGGTTATGGTCGCCGGTCAGGAACATCCGCGGGCTGGTCTCAGACGCGTCAACACCCGTGAAATAACTGCAATTCAGATCGTTGGTGAACGGGATTGAGTAGGGGCTATTCGGGGGTACTGTGAATGCGAAGGTGCTTGCAACCTGGCGGGCCGAGCTTTCAAATTCCGCTGGGCAGGCCAGGATTTTGGGTGTGCTCAGTTGATTGGACATCACATGGAAGAAATCCCATACGCCCCGGGTTGCTGGATTGGCACCAACTGGTGGGGTCAGGACTCTAAAGCCGACACTCTCAGAGGCGCCACCCGCCGCGTGGGGGAGTCTCATTGGCATAGCGCCGTTATGGTCTGCCGCCCAAGTCCGGAAAGAGAGTCCAACCTGTTTGAGGTTGTTGGCACAACCAATGCGCTGTGCTTGCGCTCTGGTACGGGCTAACGCAGGCAGCAAAGAGGCTGCCAGGATAACGATGATGGCAATAACGACGATCAATTCGATTAGAGCGAAAGCCGTGTTCTGTTTGCGCATGTTCTTCATAAGCGGTGCTAGTTTCTATTTCTGTTTTGGCCGGAGGAAACGCCAGACGCATTCGCTCGACCCGATGGATTTCATGGTCTGCCCTGAGGTCATCGGTTTTCAGACGCCCGATAAAACCGTTGCGGTTGAACTGTGGAAGGCTCCTCCAAGTACTGGAGAGGGCCAATCGTCGGCGGGTTTGTGAATACGGGCTGCCAATCCACCAGGTTCGAAGAAGCGTAAATCACCACTGGACCACTTGCAGTCAGTCCCGTCAGGCACAACGGAACCCTTCCGTTCCCCACATGGAAAGGCATTGTCGCAAGGTCAATCCGCAGTGGTCCGGGTGCCGCACTCTCGATCGCACGATAAAACCTGACTGGTGCGCCGTTTACACCAGCATCGCTGAACTCCATGGGACCGATTGCTGCCGGATTTGTAAAGATGGGTTGCCAGCTCAGGAAATTGCTGGTTGCGTCAATCACGACCGGCCCCACACCGGAAGGTCCCAGCAAACGGAGATGAAGACCATCACCGCTCATCCGGAGCTCAGTCGGGGATGTGTCGAACTGGAGCGGGGTGCGCAGCACAGTCAGGATTATTGACGGCCCCACCACACTTCCCAAGGCATTGCTCATGACAACGCGGTAAACACCGGCGTTGGTCCAGTTGACGAAGCTGATCGAAAGTGCCGGCGCAGTTGCTCCCGACACGTCCAAACCGTTAAGTTGCCACTGATAATCGGCCATGGCGCCATTGAGCGCGCCGGCGCTGATCACAGTAGGCTGGCCTATTGTGACCGTTCTGGCGAAGGGTTGAAAGGCGGGGCGATACGTTCGACTCCCAGTCAGCGCCAGGCTATGGGCTCCGCCGGCGCTTATGGCGAAAATGTTCGTTGCCAAAGGTGGCGCCGAGGCCTGGCCAAAGTAATCGGCACCCCAGCAGACCACGGGGCCGTCGGCAAGCAGGGCCAGACTGTGGTCGCCGCCGGCGGCAATCCCGACCACATTAGTTGCCGAGCTGGGCACGACTGTTTGACCGTAGTAGTTTGCTCCCCACGCAATGAGGGCCCCATCTGCCCGCAGCGCCAAGGCGTGTTTACCCCCGGCAGCGATGGCCATCACATTGGTCGCCCTTGCGGGCGGAGGCAACAGTGCCCCCCAACGGACAAGCGTGCCGTCAGCCTGCAATGCAAGGCTGTAATCGTCACCGGCGGAGATCGCCACGATATTTGTCGCTGAGGCCGGCACAGTCCGCTGACCGGAGGAGTTGGAACCCCACGCGATGACAGTCCCGTTGAGGAGTAGAGCCAGGCTGTGGAACCTGCCGGCCGCGATGGTCACGACGTTTGTGGCTGAAACGGGCACAGTGGTCTGTCCGTAGGTGTTGCCCCCCCACGCAGCGATCGTGCCATCTGCCCGCAAAGCCAAACTATGAGATTCCCCATCGGCAATGGCAACGAAGCCGCCCCCGGATTGTGGCAAGTTGTTTTGGCCCGAAGAATTGTCGCCCCAGGCGGCCAGCGTGCCATTTGCCCGGAGAGCAAGATTATGATCGCCGCCGCTGGCTATGGCAACCACGCCTGTTGTTCCGAATGGCACTTCGAGTTGGCTGGCGGAGCTATTTCCCCAAGCCAGCATGGCACTCACGGAAAGTTGCGCCACAAGTCCGGTTACACAGCCGTAGGCATTACTTACAACCAAGCTGTAGCTTCCACTGTCTTCGCCACTGGTCGCGCTCAGGCAAAGGGTGCTTGAGTTCACGCCACTGATTCGTCCACCCTCCAGCAAATCGTTGCCGTTCAAGCGCCATTGAAAGGTCAGAGGTTCTATGCCAGAAACGGTTGCGGGCAAGCACACGCTTGTCCCAATCACTACATTCCGGGGCGCAAGCACTTCCGCGACTGCTGGTTCAGGCTTCACCGTCAGAATTGACGTTTGGCTGTTGATCTGGCCCGCGGCGTTCGTAGCAGTCAACGTGTATTCCCCCGCATCTGCCAGTTGCACGTTGGTCAGCAGAAGATAAGGATTGGCTGCACCCCCAAGCGCCACGCCATCATGAAACCATTGAAGAGCCAAGGGGCATGTCCCGCTCACACCGGCACAAAGGATTACTTGCCCGCCAACGTGTGCTGTGGCCGCTCCGAGTTGGTGGCGAAACTGCGGTGGCCCAACCTCGATCATTGCCAGGCTATAGTCCTCCGCAGCGGCAATGCGCGCCACATCGCGCAGACCATTTGGAATGTTCGTCACGCCCCCATTCCCATTCCCCCAAGTGACAATCGTGCCATCGGAGCGCAACGCCAGGTTGTGGGAATAGCCAGCCGCGATTTCCACAACATTAGTGACAGACGTAGGAATTATGCACTGGCCGTAGGAGTTGTCGCCCCAGGCAACAACTGAACCGTCCTTCCGCAAGGCCAGGCTGTGCCACCATCCGCCGGCAATAGCCACGACGTTCGAAGCCGAATCTGGCACCGTATTCTCCAAACCCCAGGCAATGACCGTGTGGTCCGAGCGCAATCCCAGGTTGTGGTAGTAGCCTGCGGCTATGGCGACGAGCCCTGTGGTGAGTGGCGGAACATTCGTTTGTCCGCATTCGTTGCTGCCCCAGGCCACCACCGTCCCATCGGCCCGCAGAGCCAAACCGTGCTCCAAACCTGCGGCAATGCTGACGACGTTCGTTACCGATGGCGGCACACTTGTCTCCCCGTGCCAGTTGCCTCCCCAGGCAATCACCGAGCCATCATTCCTCAGTGCCATGCTGGAATCGGCGCCAGCGGCCACTGCCACCACGTTCGTGGCTGTTGGCGGTACGTTCGTCTGCCCATCCCAGTTCTTTCCCCATGCGGCCACTGTGCCATCTGCATTCGCAGCTAGACCGTGAAAAGGCCCGGCAGCAATTGCCCGCGGATCTGTGGCTGCGTGTGACACGTCGCATCGCCCGGCAATGTTGTCACCCCAGGCACCAACGCTCGTGACGGTCACTGGATCGGGCTGCACAATGAGGCTGATTGGTGTATTGGTCACCTGGCCCATGGCGTTTGTTGCTACCAGAACGTAGTTCCCGGCTGCGGCCATCTGTGGATTGCTCAGCAGCAGGTAACGGTTAGTCGCGCTGGAAATTGCTACACCGTCGTGAAACCATTGAAAGCCCAACGGATACTTTCCCACAACATTTGGGTTGAGAATTGTCTGACTGCCGGCATGAGCAACAACCGATCCAAGTTGACGGCTAAATCCAGGAGGGCCTGATGCGGTCAAGACCACGCTATAGTCCTCCCCAGCCGCGATGCTCGCGACGTTGCGAAGACCCCCAGGAACATTCGTCACCCCCAGGTATGATTTGCCCCATAACATGATGGTACCATCAGCCTTCAATGCTAAATTATGATAATAACCGGCGGAGATCGCGACTATGTTCGTCACCGACGCCGGAACAGATGACTGACCATAGGAGTTATCGCCCCAGGCGACAACGGAGCCGTCGGCCCGTAAAGCCAGGCAGTGTTCCCACCCAGCCGCGACCGCCACTACGTTGCTCGCGGTCGGTGGCGTCGGGTAGTCAATCCCCCAAGTCACCACTGTCCCATCCGACCGAAGAGCCATGTTGTGGTAATACCCAGCCGCAATGGCGACAACATCTAAAGCAAGGAATGAAACAGAAGTCTGGCCATAATCATTATTTCCCCAAGCCACTACTGTTCGGTCCGCCCGTAAAGCCATGCTGTGCGCCCAACCCGCAGCAATCGCAACAACGTTGGTCGCAGTCGGGGGCACATTGGTTTGTCCATCCCAGTTGCGTCCCCAGGCAATAACAGATCCATCATCTCTCACTGCGAGACTGTGAGCAGTACCAGCGGCAACAGCCACAACGTTCGCGGCGATTGGCGGTACATTTGTCTGCCCATCCCAGTTCTTTCCCCATGCGGCGACTGTACCATCCGCGTTCAGCGCGAGGCAGTGAAATGCCCCGGCGGCGATTGCACAAGGGTTCGAGACTGTGACTGGAACATCGCACTTGCCGGTGATGTCGTCTGCCCAGGCGCCGACAGCCGTGACTGCTGGACCCTGCCACACCACCAAATGCACCGGTTCACTGGCTGCTTGCCCTGAGGCGTTTGTTGCTACCAGAACGTAATTTCCTGCGTCGGCAGCTTGGGCAGCGGCCAGCAGCAAGTTTCGATTCGTCGCGCCGGAAATCGCCAGCCCGTCGTGAAACCACTGAAAGCTCAACGGATACGTTCCCACAATTGTCGAGTTGAGAATTGTCTGCGTGCCTAAATGAGCGACAGCCGATCCGAGCTGACAGCCAAATCGCGGCGGCCCAGATGCGACCAGTACCAAGCTATAGTCCTCCCCAGCCGAAATGCTCGCAACTTTGGAAAGACCAACCGGTACACTCGTAACCACATAATACGATTTTCCC
>Ga0194053_10002098_pt1 | contig 12144 bp, 12 predicted proteins | sample SepL228m_MetaG_FD_161684 | JGI IMG/M metagenome (GOLD analysis project Ga0194053, IMG submission 161684) | Anoxic zone freshwater microbial communities from boreal shield lake in IISD Experimental Lakes Area, Ontario, Canada - Sep2016-L227-8m | ecosystem: Environmental > Aquatic > Freshwater >... | reverse complement strand
ATATTATGATAATTTACTAAGTAAAATTCAGTAAAAACCGTTCTTGGTAGTTGTAATGATTGGCGAAAATAAATTGTATATATAGCTTCTGTATTATAAGATAAAAATATCTTATCCCCTCTATGCAACCGCATTGTGTCTATTAACTCTCCGGGAAACAAACTGTATTGATTTATATCGTCCTTTTGTTCCACACCATCTTTTTTTACTATATTAAATTTCTTTAAAATATGTTTTAATAGTAATATATTTAAACTATGACTTAATATTAATTTACCAACCCTTGGAGGCTTCCGTATTATCCGTATTTTTTCTATGAGACCCCTCGTCCAATAATATTGCTGGTCATTTATATTAATCGTGTCCGGTAAACTACCATTCATTCGCGACTTTACTATATTAAATAAAATTCAATTTTAAAATTGAATCTAATAATATAATATAATATATAAGTGTAAAATGTCAGATCAATTAGATACTAGACCCCCTAAAAAACCTAGAAATATTACGGAATTATTAATAGATACTTCATTAGTTGGAGGTGATGTAGATAAAGGCAGATTAGTGCCACTTAGTCCTCCTAATATGTATGTAGGATCTATTACTCCAAATTCAGGTACTCCTGATAAAATTATTGAGAAAGTTAATATAATAAAAAAAGACCCTGTTAAAAAATCATTGATTGGCAGTTTTATAAATATAGATGTCGAAAATATTAAATCCTAGATTTGAAGTAATTTAATAAGATTGTACTTTTTTTTAATTGTGATAAATTTAACTGTATTAAATTAGATTTCATGATTTTACTAACGATTCTATTAACTATAGTAGATAATATTTTTTCATCATTTATATAATTATTAGTTAATATAGTATAAATAATATCCGAAACATCTTTATTTAAACTATGCATAAAGTATAATTTACTAAAAGTAGCATCACTATAATATAATTCTGCATTAATTTTAAAACAATAATTATAATATTCAATAGCAAAATTATCGGTTTCTACTAAATTATTTTCAATAATATAATTGCTATGTGTTTTATATATTTCTAAAATATATTGTCGTTCGTCATTGTTTAATAATATAGTTAATAGTTCTTTAATAAGTTTAGTATTATCTGTATAGGAAATATATTTGTATATACCAATCATATAATATGTATTTTTATTATATGGTTCTAGTTGCTTAATAATATTTTCGGCATTATCAGTTTTTATATTTTTAGCTATAGTTAATATATCTGCAATTTGTTCTTCCATTTTATATTGTATTTAGTTTTATTTAATTATTTAGTTTTGCAATAATATCATAATCATCTAATTCTAGATATGCCCCAAGTTTTTTATCGTAAGTATAAACCTTATTATTGTTTTTATAATATTCAACCCCATCGAGTGTTATTAATTCTGCTTCTACTTCTTTTTCATTAGAACATTTACAGTTGTTTTCTGTAAGTATATCTTTACTATAATCATTTGTAAATAATATTTTATTAGTTGGATTACAAGTATAGCAATTAGTAGTACAATCTATAGATACTGACCTTAATATATCTACAAATTCAGAATTAATTTTATCCTCTCTTAATGATTTATTATATAGTTTTTCGTCTATAGTTTCGGCTTCTCTAACTTTTTCGTCCATTTTATCAAATATTTCTTTATTAGCAACAGTTAAATATAAAAACGGTTGAACTTTTCTTTCTTTTATAGGTAAATCATCCATTGCTGATATTCTAATAGCCCTTGCTTTAAATTGCCTAAATCTTGATATATTCCAATAACTTTCAATACAATGACAATATTTAGTGTTTTTTAAATCTAAACCTTCTGTTCCAATTTTAGATAATAATAATACATTTATTAGTTCGCCATTTATATTTTCTTTTGAATTATATATTTTAATTATTTCTATTCTTAAGTCTTGAGATATCATTCCAGATATAATCGCATATCTTAATTTTTTAGTTTTTATGTTTAATAGTTTAAAATCTTCAATTATAGGTAAAGTAGTGATATCAGGTAAGATATTTCCAGTAGTATCTTCTTCTTCGATTAAGTCTTCTATTAGTATATTTTCTTCTAAATTATCATCATTAATTTCTATATCACTTTTATATTTTTCTACAGAATCAGCATCATCTTTATTATCATCTTCAATATCAAGTAATTCTGTACCTCCATATATTTCTTCATCCGTTATTTCTTCATCTGATTCTTCTATATATCCTCCTTCTATAATACTGTCTTCAATAATATCAATGTCTAGTTTTTTACTTTTTTTATACATATCTGGGGTTAATGCGTTTTCATACCCAGATTCTTCAAGCATAAGTCCTAAATTAATTAAAGAATTATCTACAAATTGAGAATATACTATATGTTTACCTTGTAGTGTTAATATGCGTTCTTTAATTTTATCTAATTTAGGAGAATATACTTTTCCCTTTTTATCTTTATAATATGTAGAAATTGTTCTGGATTTTACATAATACGAACCAGATTTAGCACTTTCTATTACCATTCTATTTGATTTTGGTTTACTTCCAAAATATTGCATTTCTTTATCTTCTAAACCGCGTACAAATAAATAATCTCTATAATGCGAGGGTTCCATTTCAACTCTATCTACTATTAGTGGTAATTCGACTGGATACCATCCTTTATCTCCTGCTTTTTTCGTATCATCTAAATTTATAACAGATGAAACTAATCCCATTAGCCTATTTTGTAATTTTTCTTTATTTTTACCTTTCATATAGATATCGTTAAATATATTATAACTAGTTGGTAATAATTCATATCCACTCAATAAATTAAATAAAGGAACAATTTCAAATGGACTTTTAACTATAGGAGTTCCTGACAATAATATTATTTTTATATTATTACATTTCATTAATATGTTATAAATTTTTCTAGCATTAGATGTCTCACTTGTAATTATCGAACTTGTTAAATTATGAACTTCATCTACAACTATTAATGTTGGATTTTCTAATTTATTTATATTAATTTCTTCTAATTGTTTTGCTGAATTAAACGCATCAAGTGCCACATATTTTATATTGTCAATAGTTGAAACTTTAAGTCTTTCATATTCTTTTTTTGTTTTACCTAATTTAATAAGTTCTACATCAGTCGTTTTACTTTTACCTCCTGTTTTTTGTTTTTCAAATTGTATTTTATCATTATTCATTTTATCTAATGTAGATCTAATATTGTTATGTAATGTTTTGGCACATATGATTACAACATTCATACCAGAATGTATCGAGTCTAATATTATAGAACAAGCACCACGAGTTTTACCTACGCCTGTATCCCACATAAATAGCATACCTCTAGAATGTATTGAATTTTCTGGTCTACATACAAAGTTTTTACATATATATTGATATTGTGATAAGTAATTACCCCAAAATGTATCATCTTTTTTATAATCTTCTTTTATTTGTTTTATTATTTCATTTATAACATTTGATACATTTGTATTATTTCTGTCTATTTTATACATCTTATATATATGTATATTTATTATTAAAATTATATTATTAGTATTTGTAAAAAAATAATATTCTATTATTCATCGCATATACAATTATTTTCGCAACATATACGGTTAACATGTAGCTGACATACATGTTCATAGAAGCAGTGATTGCCTCCTATATCGTGGAATCGTGTTTCTTCGTTTTCTTTATATATACAACAATCAGCACTATGTATAGTTACACGTACCAGATAAGAGAATACATCTGCTACAATAAAGCTATGACTGACTTTACACGTACATGATTGCTGACTTTTAGCGCAATGAAATGTAGTTTTGCCGTCATTACAGGCATTTTTTTCCTCATGTTTAATTAAAGGATCCCCGCAGAAGCAACATGGATTAATATTCAGTGGTGCCATAATAGAAGACTTTATACTCTATATAAATATTCAATTTTAAAAAAATTTATTTAGTTTTTAGAGTTTAACGTTATTTAAGCAATAGCAAATGTCATACGAGCAAATTCTATTTTCTTCTTGGGTGGCATTGTTTTTAATAGTAATTATTATAGTGCCCTGATATTGTTTGTATATTGTAGTATAACCATAGTATTTACATTCACAAGCATGTTGGGTCTCCTCAATAAAATCATAGCCAACCGAATCCATCTCAAATGTATCTGGATCGCAATCACACAAAACATCGTTGCTCTGTGTGCATTTAAAATAACATTTAAGATCACAGTCTTTATCGTCAGATAATGTATCAACGTGTTCGGAAAGTTTTAGATCACATAATATACAAACAGGATCATCCATCTCCATTTATATTCTATATAAGTATTCAATTTTAAAAAATAGTTAATTTTTGAATCGGCATATACAAACGCCAAAACCACACACGGACTTTCCTACTTCGTCCATATCGTTCTTAAGAATGATACATTTGATTTCATCCTGATTTACAATACGGGTAATAAAACCCTTGTATTTGCAGATCGAATTATGGTTGATGAACAATTCCCAACGGGATTTACTCACTCTGTCTTCAGTGGTTGGGTAGTCACAGGAGGACTCATTACTTGTCGCGCATCCAAATTTAAAGCACTCTGAACCGTCCTTATCTCTACTCCTAGCGTGATTGGCGAGCTTCACACCGCATTTGAAACATGGGCTTGAGTTCATAGTTTCCCTCAGGATTTATAGTCTATATAAAAATTCAATTTTAAAAAAACCTTATATCACTGTATGTACCATAATTACTTACTCCCGTACATATAAACATTAGCTAATATTACTTTTGTATTAATATTTTATTTTTTTAAAATTGAATATCATATAATATAATAAGAATGGAACTGCCTTCTTACGATGAAGTAATAGGACTACCTAAAGCAACTATAATTAAAACTGGCGAAATAGTTTACTATCACAGTCTGCCCATTCAAAAAGTAAATATATCAAATGTGCCCTATCTTATTAGTGTTAAAATTTCTGGAGTGTACGTTGATAAAAATGGTATAGAATTATTAGTATTTTCACCTTGTACAATGAAACGGATGGGCGATTCATTCTATGATATTAAAAAATATTTTAATATGGATTTTATGGGATCGCCTAATTGGGGTCAATTTATACAAACCACAGATACTCATTTAGTATATAAACAAGTAGAAATCGCGCCTAATAAATAAAAATAAAATTGAATTTTTTTACAGAATATAAAATGCATAGGGTAATATGGCAGATTGGACTCTAGACGATCTAAGACTTATTCATGACCAGGCTAAAAAATGGTTTAAAGATGGAATACATCCTGACCTGTTGACGATTAGATCGTGCTTATGCCTTTGCAGTGAGCTCACAGTAGAAGACAAATATCTGCCGGACAAAATTCTAGCATTGATCAATCCTTTACGCGCTGTCTATACGAATGGGTTTTCTTCAGTTGTACCTGTATCAATTCGTGCCAGTATTGACGGGCTTGGATACTCAGAAAAGCGTTTATTACAGTTCGTGATGACCTTGGTGATACATTATCACAGACTTCCTAATAGATTTTTGATTTCGCACTGCCGACTCACATAACTGGTTAGACTAATCCTAGTAGTCGATGTATACAAACTACCAAGTTATTATAATCGACAGATCATATATGGCTGTCTTTTTTTAAATAAAATTGAATTTTTTACAGACTATAAAAGCTAAGTGTATGATGTAAAAATGGGAGCCCGTAGTAGCAAACCCAGATTCGGAAACACTGTTGTACTCAATAACTCAAAGTCCTTTAAACGGGTTTTGTTGGACGAGGGTTATTGCTGGGTATATGTTTGCCCAAGTAACCACCAATATGTACGCTATATAGGCGAAGTTGATAATATTGTTCGGGCTAAGATATTCTCTAACAATTTTCGATGTTCGACGTAGTATGCCATTTATATTAGAAATACAGGGGCAATAGTGTATATATACGAAAAAGGTATTTGGTATAATCTGACCTTTAGGTAAGAATGCTTTTTTTAAAAATAAAATTGAATATTTATATATACTATAAATAGGTTGATATGGAAATAACAATCGGATGCGGTCCGCCCTTTGTTTTTAACACTACTGGAATATGTAATAGAATAGGTAATGGGCCCGACGTGATCTACGGAAACTTTGGGTCATCATTACCTGGCAGACTTGGTTATCCTGCGGGAATTCAAATTGGACAAGAGGCTATTCGGTTTTACTATGATAGTAAACCGAAATATATTCCTAAACAATATCATGAGTGGTGTTGTTTTGCCAGTAATGGTGTTTATATAACTCTTTCTAATATTATTTGTAAAAAGGCAGCAGAGATTCCGTCTAATGAAATCGTGAAACTTTATAAGGATTATAAAAACGGGGTAAAATTTGATCTGCGATTTCATAGTAAATACTTCTGTCTCTTTTATGATGGAGAATGCCCCATATGCATCGAAACAGCTGTAGTAAACTACCTTAAATTTTGCGAAACGGAACCCGGTAAGATATATACTAAATTAGTAGATATGTTGGATGCGGAAAAATTGGCCGCTATCTTGGAGGCAAAAAAAGATGTTTCTGATATCAGTGCTAGGGCAGGTGGCGCTTGCTCTGTCTCTGATGTTAGTGCTATGTCAGGTGGCGCTTGCTCTTCGCCGATAATTCGGGATGATTGGTTTCATAAACGGCAAGGATTAGAGTTTCATAAACGGCAAGACTCAGAAATTAGCACTTGGAGAGTGGTAAGACTGAATATAGAGTGATAAATAAAATTGAATTTTTTTATAGACTATAATTAGATGAGTGCATCGGTTATAACAATTGACTGTATTGACATTACTTTTACTCCTTTGGCAGGCGTCACTTGTTCTGTTTCTATGCCAGAAAAAGTCGTTCATTTGCACCCTGTTGACGATCCTTTGTCTGTATCAGCATCAATTGGAGCCCCTTCGTCTACACTGACAATGTCTGAGGCGCCTTCTCTGAAGCTTCACATGTCGCCTAAAGATTACATGGACGCAGTGAATTCCTGGCAGGCACTAGCACGAACTACTTCGACCATTAACCGAAAATTAAGATTCGTTAGATTCTAATAAAAAAATACTCAGAAGGTTTGGTAAGACAAATTATTTTTTTATAGATTTAGTATATAAAATTGAATGATAATTAATATATTAAAAATTTATATATACATATTTATAGTAGTATGCTTAAACTATTTAAAAAATAAAATTGAATTTTTTTATAGACTATAAAGACCGAGGAGATGGCCGATATACCAATTTCGGGGTTAGTGGGAGGGGTAATATCTTTTATCCCTATATCTAAAGACCCTTTGGCTGACTCAGCACTGATACTGGGTACATTTGCACCTTGCGATGCCTGGCTATCTGAGGCAAAGGGAATTTTGTTTACCAGTGATTGCGACGTCGCAGTATACTTCGGAAGTGGATCAATAGCGGAATTGCATCGTAGACTAAAAGACAAAATACCGGCAGGGGTGCCATGTGTCGCTTGGTCAATAAGCAAGTCAAATTTCTTTGACATTCTTACCATGGAGTCCGTGTTTCTAGTTTCTGTTTTGACTAAAGAGGAAACCGAAAGAATCAATCAATACCCACTGGGGTTAGATGCTCCCAACTATCCACTCCACAAAGCGTATAGATGCATGTATGACCCTAGTCTCTGCGTTAAGTGTTTAATCGGTAAACAGCTGGACTTTGAGCACTTTAAGTCCGCCAAAGCTGGGCTTATTTGGAAACAGTTGTTGTCTATTTTGAATTCACAAAAAGAAGCTTCTGATATCAGTGCTACAGCAGAAGGCACCCTCTCTGTTTCTGGTATCAGTGCTACAGCAGGAGGTGATCAATCTGTTTCTGATATCAGTGCTACAGCAGAAGGTCCCCTCTCTGTTTCTGGTATCAGTGCTACAGCAGGAGGTGATCAATCTGTTTCTACTTCACCCAAAGAGTCTCTGCCTGCGTCGGTAATGCCTCACCTTCGCTTTTCGCCTGAAGCGCGTCTGGCATCAATTGCGGGCCGGCAGGCATCAGAAGATACTACTGCTCATATTGTTAAACCGAAGGCATCAAGATTTGCTTCTAGATTCTAAACAAAGAATATGCATAAGGTTTGTTGAACACAAATTATTTTTTTATAGATTTACTATATAAAATTGAATTATAATTAATTAATATATTAAAAAACTTATATATACATATATATAGATGCATAAACCTGATATTTTTCGCTTCTTAAAAGGAAATGAAGAAAATGACGGTGTATTAGATAAATATAATAATAATGAAATTAGAGTTATATGGGATGAAACACAGTATTTTGTATTTGAAAAATCTATAATAAATACAGCAAAAAGTACTAAAAATGTATCAGCATATGCTAATTTTGAAAAATGGTATAATTCACAAAAACTTAAAACATATCACGAAGTTATATTTGGAAATAACGTACAGAGAATTAAATTTGATATAGACTCTACTCCAGATGAAATAAAGGCATTTAATTTAGATATAAAAGATGTTATCAAAACTATTTTATCAGAAATTATTAATGAATTGAATTTAATATTAGAACTAAATAATAAATCACTTACATCTACAAAAGAATTTATAATAACAGATTCATCCGATTCCACAAAAGTATCTATACATATTATAAGTCTATATCATACATTATCAAATTATAAGGAGGCAAAATTGTTTACTAAAAATGTGTTAAAAAGATTAGAAGATAAAGGTAATTATTCTAAAATAATAGATTCTGGAATTAATTCATCTACACATAATTTTAGGATATTACATTCTAATAAAGTTGGGTCTAATAGGGTTAAAAGAATTAATAAAGAATTAAATCAATATCTTGGAACATCTAATAATGAAAAGTTATCAAGTTATATGATTTATCCTACTCCAGTTTGTAGAACTATATTATTACCAGATAGATTAGAAAAAGTAGTTAATGAAAATAGTTATGAAGATATACAGATTCCAAATGAGGTATTGGAATATATTAAAACAAATGGTTTTAATTTTAGAAATATAGAACACAACTGCATAATTAACTGCGATAGAATTAGATCAAGTTATTGTAATATATGCAAACGCCAACATGATAACGACAATACTTTAATTATTAGAATTAATGATGGCAGATATTATGAACAATGTAGGCATTCTAATAACGAGACATATAATAAAGAATTACCTAATAAAAGTATAAGAATTATTATAGAAAATGATTTTGTAGAAGAAGAAGTTGAAAATATAAAAGTAGAAAAACCATTTATTAAAAAAACTCAATATCAAATTATAGAACAAGTTATAGATGATTTTAAAAATAGAAACAATCACGAAATAACTAGTTTTGAAAGTTTACCTAATAAATTAATATACGATGAACCAACTATGCGAGAATATAATGCAGATGCTGAAGTAATAGCTATATTGAGTCAAATGGGCGTAGGTAAAACACAATCACTTAAGAATTTTTATAATAAAAATTATAAAGATAAAAAAGTAGTATTTGTATCATTCAGGCGTACATTTAGTAATTCAGTAGGAAGAATATTTGACGACTTTAAAGTTTATAGTGATATTACAGACGAAATAACTTTAGAAAAATATAATAAATTAATTATTCAGGTAGAATCTTTATATAAATTACATATATCAGAAAAACCAGATTTATTGATATTGGATGAAGTAGAAAGTATATTATCTCAATTTACAAGTAATTTACATAAATCGTTAAATACTTCATTTGCTGTATTTAGTTGGTTAGTTAAATATTCTAAGAAAATTATTATAATGGATGCTAATCTTACAGAGCGTACATATAATATTATACAAAATTTAAGACCTATTGCTTTGGATAAAATACATTTACATTGGAATACATATAAAAAAGCATCTAATAATAAATATTTAGTAACTAATATTCATAAAGATTGGTTAAATCAAATTATTTTAGCATTAAAAGAAGATAATAAAATTGTTATTGCTACAAATAATAAAACCGAAGCAGATAGTTTATACGAAATGTTAAGTAAATTATATGTGAATAAAAAAATATCAATATATACATCTAATACACCAGATAGTATTAAAAAATTACATTTTAGCAATGTTAATAAATATTGGATGGTTGATATATTAATATATTCTCCTTGCGTTAGTGCTGGAATTAGTTTTACTGAAAAACATTTCGATAAAATATTTATGTATATGACTGATTCGAGTTGCGATGTAGAATCTTGTAGGCAAATGTGTGCGAGAGTTAGAAATATAGAATCTAATTTATATTATATATGTTTTAAATCAGGAGGAGAATCATTACTGCCTACTAAGGTAGAGGATATTAAGCAATTAATTAAATCTAGAAAGAGTTTAGATTTATTTGATATACCAAGTACTAATATTGAATTTCAATTAACAGATTCAGGCCAAATAGAATATTATGAATCTCCGTATTTTAATTTATGGATAAATAATATTAGTATAGTAAATTTAAGTAAAAACAATTTTATAAAACGGTATCTAATGCAATTATTTGATTCAGGAGCTACTATATCTATGCTAAAAACTAACTCAGATTCGGCAATAGAAAGCGTATTTAAAGACGTTAAAAACCAAATAATACAAACTAAACAAGATAACATAATAAATGCTGAAGTAATAGACGATATAATGGCATTAGAACTAAAAACAAAAATGTCTAATCAAACTGATTTAACTATTGAAGAACATTCTTCATATGATAAATGGAAATTAGCAAAACATTATGATGTAGAAATAGATAAGATTAATGCCGACTTTGTAAAAAATTATGATAATGGTATTACTAAAGAAAACTATAGATACATAAATGAAATATTGTCAGAACCAACTATAGAAGAAACATTAGAATCTATTAAAAAAAAAGATAAAGAACATTACGAATACATTTTAGAAATAAAAGACGTTCAAGCAAGAGATTTATTAATTAATAAAAATACATATGCTAAACACAAAAACGCAATAGACATATTAAACCGCTGTGGGTTTAAAGATATATTTGATAAGACATCTATACCTATGAATGATTTTAATCAAAATTTAAATAAATTATTGCTTCATATTAATAAACCATCTATACTTTATGAATATGCTGATTTATATAATATCAAAAAAATAAACATACAAGCATTTAAAATGATAGGAGATAAATTAAAATTTAATGCTTCAATGCTAAAATGGATAAACTTTATATTAATGCAAATGTATTCTATACGAATATCAAAAAAATTAGATGTATATAAAATAAATATAGATAAATTTAATAAACTATTTTCATTTGTAGAATCAGACAAAGTTAGAATTATGAATAATCGAGTTTAATTGTATTAATATTTTTTTTAGTATACTTATATTTTTATTAAACAGTTTAATTGAATCAATTATGCTATTGAAAGTCCAGATAGATATATTAAAGATACTGGTCCGGTCGTACAGTAATCTTGGGTTAGAAATTGATAGTATGAATTAAGTCCATCCCAATAAATATCAGTAGGTTTAGATAATGCATCAATATTATTGATACTGCATGCGATAAAAGTAGTATATATCACCCAATTACCATTAAGTTTATCGTATGGATAGGCAAATCCAGATAATGTAATTGTAATAGAAGTTGAGGTTTCCTGAAAGTCTGTAATTGATATGTCGTAAGGAAATTGTATATTATTAATACTTACTTGAGCAACATCATTAGTAAATGGATGATTATTCTGTGATATTCCCAAATTAAATGATGAGCGTGTAGGGTCTTGGGTTGGTTCGGCAGTTGGCTCTTGCGTTGGATATTCTGATGGAGTTATTGATGGTAATATTGTAGGTTCAGTTGGTTTTTGAGAAGGTAATAATGTTGGTAATAAAGTAGGTGCCATAGTTCCATATACTTCTACATAATAATCTACTTCTAAAAACCTAACTCTATCTATAGTTATATAGCTGAGTGTTATATTATCATATAATCTAATATTTAATCCATTTAGATAAGTTTTAGCCTTTTCAGTAAACTTAATATCAGACAAAATATTAATATATCTAATATTTGTATATATAGTATTATAT
>Ga0194053_10002096_pt1 | contig 12154 bp, 9 predicted proteins | sample SepL228m_MetaG_FD_161684 | JGI IMG/M metagenome (GOLD analysis project Ga0194053, IMG submission 161684) | Anoxic zone freshwater microbial communities from boreal shield lake in IISD Experimental Lakes Area, Ontario, Canada - Sep2016-L227-8m | ecosystem: Environmental > Aquatic > Freshwater >... | reverse complement strand
CTTTAAGCGTTGCGCCCTCTTCGATAAAGCCGTCCCAGGAACGTCCGGACTTTTCGATCAATAATTCCGCCAGCTCATGGCCTTTTATTTCAACCGAAGAACTGCCGCTGCGTGTGTAAAAACGGCCGTGATAAGAAATCGGCGCGGAAGACGGGGCGACCGTTACTTCAATAATGTCCTTTTCGCCTTTCTTCTTTAGCGTGACATCCGGCGTAATGCCTAAAATGTCTTTTGTTTTGTTGGGAATGTCGTCGAGGTATCTAGCGGAGTCTTTTACGCCCACCGGTTTTCCCGAATCGTCAATGCCGATGAACAGCTTGCCGCCTGCGGTGTTCGCAAAGGCGCAAATGGTTTTTAGACAGTTTTCATTCCAAGTTTGTTTGAATTCCTTATTCTGATCCTCAACCTTACGCATGATGATCCTTTATGGCGACTGAATAACAATGAGTAATATTACGAAGCAAAACGTTTTCCCAAAACAGGTTTAAAATCGTTTGTATTATCTATTTTCATACCGCATTTGTCAATCACGGAAAATCACTGAAAAACACAAATTGGAGATCATGTTTTTGTTTGGAAAATACGAAAAGTTATGTAATACTGATTTCCAGTAAAACAATTATTTCTAATCTGAGATTGGGGATACAAATATGACAAAAAAATACATCTTAGCCCTTGATCAGGGCACCACCAGTTCCCGCGCCATCATTTACAATTTTGAAGGACAGATCGTCAAGGTAGCCCAGAAGGAATTTACCCAGATCTACCCGAAGGCGGGGTGGGTTGAGCATGATCCGATGGAGATTTGGGGATCGCAAAGCGGTGTGGTGAGCGAAATTCTGGCGATGACAGGCGTTACAGCGGAGCAGATAGCGGCAATCGGCATCACTAATCAGCGGGAAACAACGGTTGTCTGGGAAAGAAAAACGGGGAAACCGGTTTATAATGCCATTGTATGGCAATGCAGGCGGACTTCGGCCATCTGCGATGAACTCAAAGCCCGGGGTCTGGAAAATTACATAAGAGATAATACGGGACTTGTGCTGGACGCTTATTTTTCCGCAACTAAAGTAAAATGGATACTCGATAATGTGGAAGGAGCCAGACAGCAGGCAAAAAACGGTGAACTGCTTTTTGGCACTATCGATACGTGGCTGATCTGGAACTTAACCAAGGGTAAAGTGCACGTAACAGATTACAGCAACGCCTCCCGTACCATGCTTTACAACATCAAAGATCTAAAGTGGGATGAGAAAATTCTAAAAGAACTAGACATACCCGCTTCGATGCTGCCGGAAGTAAAACCATCCAGCGCTGTTTACGGCAATACTGATGCCCGGATATTTGGCGCGGAAATACCCATTGCCGGAGACGCGGGAGATCAGCAGGCGGCTCTTTTCGGTCAGGCCTGCTACAGCCCGGGAATGGCCAAAAACACTTACGGTACCGGCTGTTTCATGCTGATGCTGACAGGAGATAAGCTGGTGCATTCGCAAAACGGCCTTTTAACCACCATCGCCTGGGGTATAAACAACAAGGTTGAATACGCCCTGGAGGGAAGTATTTTTATCGGCGGCGCGGCAATCCAGTGGCTGCGCGACGGCCTTAAAATTATCTATGATGCCAAAGACAGTGAATACTTTGCTACAAAGGTTGAAGATTCTCTCGGCGTTTATGTAGTCCCCGCTTTTGTGGGATTGGGCGCTCCTTACTGGGATATGTACGCCCGGGGCGCAATTCTAGGATTGACTCGAGGAACAACAAGAAATCACATCATCCGCGCCACGCTGGAATCTATTGCCTATCAGACCCGTGATGTTCTGGAGCTGATGCGCAACGAATGCGGCATTGATCTGTGCGATCTGCGCGTAGATGGCGGGGCCTGCGCTAATAACTTCCTGATGCAATTCCAGGCGGACATTCTCGGCGTCCCGGTGGAGCGTCCGGAGATTATTGAAACAACAGCAATGGGGGCAGCTTATCTGGCAGGACTTGCTGTCGGTTTCTGGAAGGATCAATCCATGATTGCCGAGCGGCGGAAAGTCAATCGAAGGTTCAAACCGGACATGGATGAAGATAAAAAAGAAAAGCTCTATGCCGGTTGGAAAAAAGCAGTAAAACGCTCCATGCTTTGGGAAGAAGAATAAAATAAAACATGATTAAAACTGATGTGATCATCATTGGCGGAGGCGCCACCGGCTGCGGTATTGCCAGAGATCTGGCGCTGCGCGGCATTCCACATTGCCTCATTGAAAAAGGCGACTTCGCGGCAGGAGCCACCGGCGCCTGTCATGGCCTGCTGCACAGCGGCGGCAGGTATGTTGTTACCGATCCGATCGCCGCCAAGGAGTGTTATGACGAAAACCTGATTCTTCGGAGAATCGGCGAAAAATGTGTTGAGCAAACAGGAGGTCTGTTCGTGCGCCTGCCCGGTGATTCCAAGCGCTTCCGGGAATTGTTTCTCCGAGGCTGTGAAGATGTCGGCATCCCTACTGAAGTCATTTCCTCAACCAGAGCTCTCGATCTGGTTCCCAATCTTAATCCCGAACTGGAAGAAGCAATCAAAGTTCCCGATTGTTCCATTGATCCGTTTCGCCTCTGCATGCTTAATATCCGGACTTCGCAGCTTCGTGACGGGCTTATCTTCACCCGCCATAAAGTTACAGAAATTGTTAAATCCCACGGCCGCTGTATCGGCATTAAAGCCACCGATCAGGCAACCGGTGAAGTTAGGGAAATTCGTGGTAACATTATCGTCAATGCCACCGGCGCGTGGGCTAACATGATCGCCTCTCTTGCCGGTTGTGAAGTGCCTATGACTCTGGCCAAAGGCTCTTTGGTCATTACCAATCACCGCCTGACCAATATGGTAATAAACCGGCTTCGGCCGCCATCAGATGGTGATATAATAGTACCCAATGAAGCTGTTTGTTTAGCCGGAACAACGTCGCTGGCGGTAGAAAACCCGGATAAAATAGGCATCGAATCCACAGAAGTTGATACCATTATAAGTGAGGCTGGGCGAATGATTCCGCATTTTAATCATACACGCATTATTCGCGCTTTTTCGGGTGTCCGGCCGCTGCTTAAATCCAAGAAAATAGACGCTCATGAAATCTCCCGTGGCTTCCAGATTATCGATCACAGTAACGGCATGTATAGTATCGCGGGAGGCAAACTGACAACTTTCCGTCTGATGGCAGAAAAGATGGTTGATACCATCATGGCTTCCTTTAAACTAAAAAAAGCCTGCGAAACGGCGGAAATACCACTGGACGGGCAGGAGGAATTGAGCGGCTATCCTCTTTCCAAGCGGCTTGCGGATATGAAAGATATTGTCTGCGAATGTGAACTGGTCAGCAGAAAAGAAGTGGAGCGGATTATCAAACAGACCGGCACACGAAATGTCGGCGACATTCAGCACCGGACACGTCTGGGCATGGGGCCATGCCAGGGCGGTTTCTGCACTTTTCGCGCACTGGGCATTATGAATGACATGAGTGTCGTTTCGCCCGAACAGTCTATGGAGATGCTGCGAAGCTTTCTCCAGCGCCGGTTTCGAGGAATAAGATACGCTCTGTGGGGAGACCAACTCCGGGAAGAACAGCTTGTGGAATATATTTATCTGGGCATTCTGGCCATGGAGAAACCACAATGAGCGTTACCGAATACGACGCCATTATTCTCGGAGCGGGAGTAGCAGGCCTGACAGCGGGAACATTTCTTGCCGGCCGCGGTTTTAAAGTCGCCCTCGTCACCAGTGGTGAACCGACGGCATGTCTTTCCACCGGCTGCATTGACGTTTGCTCACGCGATTCTAATCCTCTTACCGGTATTAATGGCCTGCCGCCCGCGCATCCCTTTCACCTTGTTCCCGAAAAAACCATTGTGGAGTCGCTTAATAATTTCCAGGCGGCGATGTTGGATATGGGACTTCCCTATGCAGGCGCTGCCAAAGAAAATCGCGTTGTTCTTTCTGCTCTGGGCACGTTTAAGACTTCCTGCCTTGTTCCTTCCACAATGAAAGCGGCGCCACAAGACGCTAAGGATAGCATCCACATTATCACTTTTGCCGGGCTCAAGGATTTTTATCCCAGCTATGTTATTTCCCGGCGCAAGAATACTAAATTTTCAGTTTACGATGCCGGCGTTGTAAGCACGATGGGCATCGCGTCACATTTTGAGGATAAAGAATTTCTGGAATCCTTTATTGCCTGGCTTAGAGATCAAAACATTGACGAAGATAAGATCGCCTTCCCCGCCGTTCTTGGACTGGAATCGGCAGCCGAAATTGTTCAGACGATAGCAACCCGTGTGGGAAAGCCGGTCTTTGAAATCCCGACCATTCCGCCATCCATGCCCGGCAGAAGGCTGTTCAACGCGCTGAAAGACTATTTCCGCAAAAAGGGCGGAGATATTTATTGGGAGTGGCCGGTAATCGGCGTGGAAAAATCGGGCAAGATCATTGAAGCTGTGATGACAGCGTCTAAAGGCAGGCCCAGCAGTCTTAACGGAAAGGCCTTCATCCTGGCTACCGGATCATTTGTCGGCGGTGGCCTTACAGCAGGCAGGGATTCAATTACCGAAAATATTTTCAATCTACAGGTTCTTGCTCCCGGTCCTCGTGAAACCTGGTTTGAAAATGATTATTTTTCTTTCAACCACGGCATTGGCCGAGCGGGCATAAAAGTGGATTCCTCCCTGCGCCCAGCGGAAACGAACTGGGAAAACATTTTTGTGTGCGGTGGCATTTTGGCTGACACAGAAATACTGAAAAACGGCTGCGGTCACGGACTTGCCCTGGCCACAGCCCATTTGGCGGCCCAGTCCTGCATGGAGTACATTCGATGAATTTCGAACACTGCATACGCTGTACTATCTGTGTGGAAAACTGTCCCGTCATGCGGGTCAACCCTGATTTCCCCGGGCCCAAGCAGGCGGGGCCCGATGCTCAGCGCTTCCGATCCGACAGGGAAAAAGCAGAGGATGGTTGGGTGCTTTTATGCAGCCAGTGCAAGCGCTGTGAAATGGCCTGCCCATGCGGCGTAGAACCGGCACAGATCATACTAAAGGCTCAACAGAGATACGGGCTGGAACATCCCCATTCGCTGGCGCACCTGCTGTTTGCCAATAACTATTATTTGAGCATGCTTGGCTCTTTTACCGCGCCGCTTGCCAACAGGATTGCCGCAACGAAAATCGGCAAAAAGATATTCGACGCCATGAGCATCGCCACCTATATTCCCTTCCCGAAATTCCGTTTCCATAAATTGAGTTGGGAAAAAAAGACACCCAACCGAAGATCCAGAAAAGTTGCCTTTTTTTACGGCTGCTTCATCAATTTTTACCGGCCGGATATTGGCAGAAAAATTATTCAATTGCTCAAATCATTTAATGTGGATGTTGTTTTGCCACCGCAGTGGTGCTGCGGCCTGCCCTCTTTGGGAAATGGGAATCTACAACTGGCAAGGAGTTTTGCCCTGAAAAACACCGCCTCCCTTTCCAATTATATTGATGCCGGATACGATATCCTTTATTCATGCACATCTTGCGGCCTGTGCCTTTTGCATGACTATCAGGACATTATGGATATACCGAAAGCCAAGAAAATTGCCGAAAATACTTATAACCTCCATGAATATATTCTACGACTGGTGGATGACAATTATATTAAGCCGCAATTTCAGGAAGTGCCCCGAAAGCTGGCTTATCACATCCCCTGTCACCTCCGGGCGCTGGGTATCGGTTACCCGGCGGCAAAACTGATGTCTATGATCCCCGGTCTCACATGTGAAATTATTGATGACAACTGCTGCGGGCTCTCCGGCAGTTACGGATTTAAAAAAAGTAATGAGTCCACCGCCATTTCCATCGGCAATCGTGCCGTGGCTCGTATTCAGAAAACCGGCGCGGAGACAATTGTCGGGGATTGCGGATCATGCCGGATGCAATTGGGAGGCCTCTCCGGCCTTGTCACTCTCGATCCGGCGGAAGTGCTCAGCGAATCATTGGGAATTACACTGGCAAAAAAAGTAAAATCCTAATGCCACTTAGCTTTGAGAGCTTTGCACAACTGCATAAACAACAATTTTGTCATTCTCGCGAACAGGCTGTGTCACAATTGACTAATGGAGGGAATGAATGTAGGCTGGGTCACCTGACCCGGCGATATTTGTTTCGCCGCGTGGGGTCACGCGGCCTACAATTTCTTTGAAAGCAAAATCGCCTAAGGCTGGGCTACTTTGTCTTACGCCCGCCATGTCACAACCGGCGCGTTGCGCTGGGGAATGCGTGTATATTTGTATTGCGGATAGCCAAGCAGCACTGCGCCAAAGCATTTGTGCCCCGGGGGCAAAGCCAAAGCCTGTGCAAGAGGTTCATAAAAATTGACCGCGGCGGTCAGATAGCCTGCCCAGCACGTCCCCAGCCCTTTGGTATAAGCGTAAAGCTCCAGATAGGATAAGGCATTTACGCAGTCAGCATCAGCAAAGGGTAAATCAGCCGGAGAGTGTGCCACTATTAAATGCGGCGCGCCGCGCAGCATCGTATCTATCCCTTCCTCCCACTGTGCAATCCTGCGCTTCATTTTTTTGACCATAGTCTCGTCCGGCGTCAATGGGAGCATTGATTTTTGCCAATCGATCACCATTGAAGCAAGGTGATTTACCTCTTTAGGGTTTTCAAAGACCATCCATTGCACCTGCTGTTTATTGCTGCCTGTCGGGGCATACCGCGCTGTATTGATCAGCTCTTCTAAAAGGTCATGGGCAACAATCATGTTTTTGTAAAAGCGTATAGAGCGTCTGGCCATCAATAGCTCTCTTATCTGGCCGGCATCGGGAAGAAGTTTACGTTGTATTTTGGGACATTCAGCAAGGGGCATCGTTTTGAGCGTGAAGGCACCGTGAGGACAAACAGCGACACAGTGACCACAGTTGATACAGGATTCTTCACCATTTTCCATCAGAGTAGGGAATGCGTCTTTATCCGTTAAGACAATAATCTGCGCCGGGCACTCCTTTGCGCATATACCATCACGTTTGCATTTCTTCTGGTCAACTGTAAAAAGGCTCATATTCGTTTCCTTTGCGGTTAAAAATTTTAGACTAATATTTGCTTTGCTCATTCGCATCATGACTTCCCCGGACGCCGCTTGACTCTGGTTTTTGAACGCTCTTCGGCCTTTTGTTTGAGCATGGGAACCACGAAAAGCGTATAGAACGTCAAGAGCAGAAAAAACGCGCCCATGACAACGGCGAGCCAGTAATTTTTAAAAAGCTCGTTGCCGGCGTAGTCCCTGCTGACATCAAAAAAAATGCCGAGAAGCAGTCCGGTAAAGACGATAATCACGATCACAGGGATGGTGTATCCCATAGGAATTTTAAACGAACGCTCCTTTTCCGGGTATTTTTTTCGAAGCCTGATCACGCAGGTGGCGGCCACAACATAAATGAAGCACTCGAGCGCCGCAGCCATCATGATGAGGAAGAGATATTGACCCGTATAAAGTGTCGCCAAGCTGATCGCAAGCGCGAACCCACCAAGAGCGAGGATAGCAACCCATGGCGTCGCGTATTTCGGGTGCAGTTTGCTGAAGATGCGCGGCAGCACATTGTCCCTTCCCATGGCGTAGGAGAACCGCGATGTGTTGAGCAGGCCCGAATTAAACGATGTGACCGATGCCAGTATGCTCATCCCGATGAAGGTGATAGTGCCCGCTGTGCCGAAGAGGTTCGTGCCGAAGAGGATGTGCGGGATAACCGTGCCGCTGGCCAGCTGCTCTTGCGTGAGGCCTGCGTACATGGCCACGATGAACATGGCGTAGGTGATAGACAGCAGGACAATTCCCCACATCATCCCTTTGCCGACGAGACGGTAATCCGTGGTCTCCTCAGCCAGGGGGGCAACCCATTCGAACCCGACGTACAGAAATACGCCTACACCGGCCGCCTGAAAAATATTTTCCAGGGTGAATTTCGCGCTCTGCGCTGCAAGGCTGAAGTTGATGTCATGTGTGGCGAAGGTATAAATCGATACCCCGATCATGAACGCTACCATGGCGTAGGTCATAAGGTCCTGTAACAGCCCGGTGATAAAGACACCCCTGAAATTAATGAACATCACAAGGAGAATGAAAAAAAGCATCCATAAGAGTTTATCGTAATAAGGGTTGATGATCTGGAAGGAGCCGGAAAGTACGCTGGACAGGAGGAAGCTTTCGGCGCCTACCATCGCTATCCCGAGTACAACGTAAAACATACTGATGATGATGGAAGTTCGCTCATTGAACGCGTGCTGGATGTAGAGCTTGATCCCCGCCGCCGTCGGGTATAAAGAAGTAAGTTCAGAAAAACACATTGCTGAAAGCAGGCACAGAAATCCAGCAAGTAATATGGAAATCCATGCGAGCTCGCCCACTAAAATAGTGGCCACCTGAATGCCCGCCAGGTAGCACGACGTCGCGATGGCCATACCCGTAGCTGTTGAAATGATGGTCCGAAGTTTCAATACTTTTTTTAATTCAGTCATGGTCTTCTCCTAGGCATCCGGCCAGATAATCATAGTGATGGCGTCGAGCCTGACTATGTCCTCCTGGCTCGCCTTCACGCGTATTTCCCCCTGAAGATATTTTTGAGAAGGATTGAGATCCCCCCAGAACATGTCGCAGAGGTACTCACTTTTCGCGCTCACAATGATATCGGGCGCGCCTACCGCCCCTGCCTCGAAGGAGACTATCTCGCCTTTTACGCAGTTCATGGTGAACTTGTCCTCCGTGTCGTCAGCATTAAAGTGGATGAGCTTCGACCAGTCCCGCTGCATTTTCCGAAGCCTCTTGTTGTCGTTGCACTGAACCTGATAGTCCGCCAGCGCTTCAAGAATATCCTGTTTCGTCGCCATTAGTATCCTCCCCTTTTGATTGCTAGAGTGTTAATCGTTTTTGCCCAGACCCGCTTCTTTGGAAAGCTCCTTCATGGAATCCTCCAGAGCGTTCAGCACGTAATCGACCTCTTCGGGTGTAATCACCAGCGGCGGCATGAGGCGACAGATACTGGGATCGTTGCCTGTGTAGATAGCGATGACTCCCCGTTCCGCCATTTTTTTTGTCAGCCGGGGACCGATGGATTCGTTGGTATATTGCAGCCCCATCATAAGGCCCTTCTGGCGCACTTCCAGAAGGAGCGTGGGAAAATCTTTTATCAAACGGTCGAAGCCACTTCTAAATCTCTTGCCCATTGCATTTGCATGGGCCGACAGATCATTTTTTTGAATATAATCAATTACCGCCATGCCCACCACGCAACCAAGATCGGATCCGCCGAAAGTGGAGAGATGGATAAAGGGATGAGGAATGAAAAAATCCTGAATCTCTTGTTTGAAAATTGTCGCCGAAATAGGATAAAGGCCGCCACTGAGCGACTTGGCCACGGTCATGATATCGGGCACCACTCCCCAATGCTCACTTGCGAACATCTTTCCCGTTCTTCCGAAGCCTGTTTGAATTTCGTCGAAAATAAGCAGAATCTCATGTTCATCGCATATCTTGCGGACCGCCGGCAGATAATTATCGGGCGGGATATTGATGCCTCCCTCTCCTTGAATCGGCTCGAGGATGATGGCTGCGGTATCATCGGTGACAGCTTTTTTGAACGCTTCAATATCGCCGAACGGAATCATCTTGAAGCCCGGTACGAGCGGCTCAAAGGGCTCTTTGTAGGACTCGCGACCAATAGCAGAGAGAGCAAACCCGGTATGGCCGTGGTAGGCTTTCTGTGTGTAGATGATTTCTTTTTTCATCGTGTAGCCGCGGGCAATTTTGATTGCGGCATCATTGGCTTCTCCGCCGCCGACGCCGAAGATAGTGCACGCGAGATCCCCGGGAGTGATCTCGGCTAGTTTTTTGGCCAGGTCCGCCTTCGGTTTCGAACAGAGAAGGAACACGCCGATGTCATACTTGTCCAGGGCATCCTTCAACGCTGAGATGATTTCATTATTGCGCCTTCCGACATTCATGATGCCGGACCCCGTCTGGCAATCGATGTATTTTTTTCCGGTAATGTCCCAGACGCAGGCGCCTTCTCTTTTGTCCTCAATAATATCCAGACCGGCTGCTTTAATCGTGCGCACCTTCATCGGGCTTAGATACCTGGAAAAATCCGACAGCGCGGTTTCTTTTACTCTTTTCAAATCCTGTTCCATTGGACACCTCCCGGGGAAAAGATTTTATCCGATCTTCATAGTGGCCTCTTACTTTGTAAGCATTCAAAAATTAAGATTTTATTTTCTTTTGTCATTGCGAGGAGTCCCTTGGACGACGTGGCAATCCCCATGCTATCAGTGGCTTATGAGATTGCCACGCCGCCTGAGAGTCGGCTCGCAATGACAATTGCGAAACAGTCTCACAGCACCCTGAAGGGTATCTGCGACATTGTTTTGAATGCAACTTGGCATAAACTATAAGAAGTTCTGTCTTGCATGTCAAGGAAATCTTGGAGAAATCTTGGGGACATTAAATCAGTTGGATCTGGTATCAGCCATGAACTGCATTACCCAATCGCGCCCGTTTTGCGGTGGATGATGTGAAACGGAGTTGCGTGTCAGCGTTAGCGATTGCGACGGACATTTATAGGAGCATACGCCGCAGCCTATACAGCGTTCAGCATTGAGCTTAGCAACCTTGCCGTTCTTATTGTCAAGCTCTCGGGGCCTGCCGTCCTTGTCTGTAACAGGAATCTTACGTCCTTTAGCAGACGGCTCGTCCAGTAAATTCAGGGCTTCCATCGGGCAGCGCTTGACGCATAAACCACACCCTGCGCAGGTGGATTGGTTAACCGTGACGCGGAAGTTTGAGGGAGTCAAGCTGCCTGCATGCCCATACTTGTTCAAGGCCAAAAACCAGATGCAACAATCACGGCAACAGTTACAAATAGTATCAGGCTTCTCCTGCTGGTTGGAGATACCATGGATAAGCCCCAATTCAGCAGAACGCTGAAGTATCTCCTCAGTCTCCTGCCGGGTGATCTCCCTGCCCATGCCATTTTCCACAATATAGTGTCCCAACTTATCGAAATGCAGGCAGACTTCCGTGGGATACTTACAATCCGGGGAATCCGGATCAAGGTTGTTGGCATGCCGGCAAGGACAGTGGCTCACCGTGAAGTACTCGACTTTATCGAATATCTTGCGCACTTCCTCATAGGGCAGTACGCCGCTTGTATCCTCGATAGTGACTTCTATCGGCAATACCCGCAAGCCTTTCTCTTTAACGTTCTGCCATGTTGACATTAACCCGCCGGTCAGATACTTGTGTTGAAGCGGCCCGACACTCAGGTCATATTTCTCGCGGCGGCCGGGCCAGCCAAAACCACGGTAGATAAAAAAGATGTCGTTTAAATAGTAGCGTTCTTTGTTCTCTTTAGCCTGTTTATAGACAAGCCCTCTTGCGGCAAGCGCGTCGAGTTTCGGGCGAAGCTCATCTGCGCTGATTTTGGTTAAATCCGAAAGTTCCCCCATAGTCTTTAGCGCAAAGGGCATGCCGGTGAGAAGTAATGCCTCTTCGGGTGTGTAACGCGCGGCGACATAAGGCAGCAGGACATCCGCATCCGGCACGCCATACCAGCTCTGCTTGAGCCACTCAATAAATTTGGTATAAGTTCTTCGTTCCTGTTCTGTCATCGGGCGTGAATTGGTATCCATCTATCTTGCCTTCTCCTTATCCAAAACAGCGTTCATGCTTCCCGTCCGGTACCCGGTCAGGTCGAGCGCGACATAGAGATACTTCAATCCCTTGAACTTTTCCACAACCTGCCACCGGATTTCCGGTTTGGCAAGGCGTTCTATTTCCTGCTGTTCCACCTCGATCCGTGCGATATCCCCGTGATGACGGACCCGCACCTGGCGAAAGCCCAGACTTTTGAGAAACTGTTCCGCCTCATCCAAACGCGTCAGGATGGCAGGATCGATCCTGGTTCCATAGGGGATGCGCGAGGAAAGGCAGGCGAAGGCAGGCTTATCCCAAGTTGGCAGCCCCATCCGGCGCGACAGCTCGCGGATCTCCTGTTTGGTAAGACCCGCCTCGCGCAGCGGGCTCCGAATACCGAGCTCTGCGGCCGCCCGGCCACCGGGCCGGTAGTCGTTAAGATCGTCAATGTTCGAG
>Ga0194053_10002094_pt1 | contig 12160 bp, 4 predicted proteins | sample SepL228m_MetaG_FD_161684 | JGI IMG/M metagenome (GOLD analysis project Ga0194053, IMG submission 161684) | Anoxic zone freshwater microbial communities from boreal shield lake in IISD Experimental Lakes Area, Ontario, Canada - Sep2016-L227-8m | ecosystem: Environmental > Aquatic > Freshwater >... | reverse complement strand
ATAGGTTCCGCCTGTGGGCGCTCCTCCCGTGAGGGTGAAGGCAGGTGTATTGAGGCAGACCGGGATAAACTGGGTGAGCACCACCGGGGGCAGTTGCAGTACATTAACGGTATGGGGTACTGCATCACCTGAACATCCTCCGAGGCTGGGGGTTATGGTATAAACTACAGATCCCGGGCTGCTGTTGCTGACCAGGGTAAGCTGGTTTGAAATGGGGGAGGCGGCCCCGGATCCCGGGCATGTCACGATGTTGGTGCATCCTCCCGGTAAAACCTGCCAGTTGATGGTGGCCCCGGCGAATCCCGACTGGAGAAGGATGTTCGTAGTTCCACCCGTGCAGAGGTTTTCGCTGGGAGAGGAGGGACTGGTAATGTTGGGCTTTGGACCTACTGTGACCGTTTCGATTTTTGGGCTTGTTGGGCACCCATTAAGATCAAGATAGTTGACGGTGATGGTTTTGATTCCAGGTGAAGGCCATGTAAAACTTACCTGCCATGGATTAGCTCCGTTTGTTATAGTGCCATCCGGCACTGCACTCCATGAGTAAGAGGTGGGGTTCATTCCTGCATCTGTGGAATATGGTTCTGCAACACCCTCACAGGCCGTAAGGTCCCCCGTAAGGGAGGGCGTTATCTGGCCCTTGACCACGATGTCTTTCTGATCAGAGCTGGTGCAACCGTATGCATCAATATATGTGTAGGTGATCGGATAGGTGCCGGCACCCGCAGTGCCAGGGTTGAAGGTTGTAATGACATTGCCTCCAAGGTAAAAGGTTCCGCCTGCAGGTGACCCCCAACCTGCAAGGGTAATTTGTGGAGAGGTCAGACACATCTGGGGGAACTGTGTAAGCGTGACCACCGGGGGTGGCAAAACATGGACAGTATGGGAAACAGCATCGCCGAAACATCCTCCCACATTGGGGGTGATGGTATAGACTACGGTTCCAGGGCTGCTGTTGCTGGTCAGGGTAAGCTGATTTGAAATGGGCGAGGCGGAGCCGGATCCCGGGCATGTCACGATGTTGGTGCATCCTCCCGGCAAAACCTGCCAGTTGATGGTGGCCCCGGCGAGTCCCGACTGGAGCATGATGTTCGTGGTCCCGCCAGTACAGAGGTTTTCGCTGGGAGAGGATGGACTGGTGATGTTTGGCTTTGGATCGACTGTGACCACCAGGTCTTTGCTAACCCCGCTACAACCATTTGCTGCGGGTGTAATATGATAGGTGACCGTTCCCTGGTTTAGATCTGTTACAGAGAGATTGCCGGTAAGTGCGGCACTTGTGGCTCCCGGGGGACAGGCAAAGATGTTGGCCGAACAGGTCGGGGTAGGGGTGGTCCATGAGTAACTGGCTCCTGCAGGCGAGGATGTCAGCGGAATTGAAAAGGCAACTCCTGAACAGGTCGAGTAGGCCAGGCTTGTGATAAAATCGGGAATTGGATGAACAGTGATGACGGCATTGCCCGATTGCGTTTGGGGACAGGCCACTCCGCTCGCATATTGTACACTGGTCAGGTTATAGGTAAATGCACCTGTGGTCCCTGTCGGCGCCGGAACTGTAATGCTGGCTCCAACGGAGGTCACAGTCTGGCTGGGGCCTCCGTTTATGTTATAGGTGAAGGTAAATGGGGGAATCCCTTTCGACCCGGTAAATGTGATATTGGGAGCCGGATCACCTGTACATACTGCCGTGGTTCCGGCAATGGTAGCCGCTGGCAATGGCAGGACTGTCACATAACCAAAGACTGGAACTCCTTCACAGGTGCCAATCTTAGGTATGATGGTATAGGTTACGACGGCATTATCACTCCCGGTATTGACAATGATATCGTCGATCAGGTTGCCTGACCTTCCGGGGGGATTCAGGGTAATGGCAGCAGAACCGGTAGTCACCGCCCCTGACCAGGTTGCAAAGGCACTGGCTTGAGAAAAATCCAGGGCAAGGCCTACGTTTTCACCAGAGCAGATTGTCTTGTCCAGTAAAGGGGTTGTGATGACGGGGGCCAGTTCCACATTGACCGTCTGAGAGGTGGTTTCCATGCAATCATCCTGGGAATACGATTCAATAGCCACCTCATGCGGCCCGGCTGTGTTGAAAGTATGAATAATCGTAGGATCAGAAAAGGGTCCTTCCCAAATCCCGCTCGCATCAAATTGCCATTTTCTTCTGACGATGGGCTGATTTGGATTGGTACTCGTTGAAATATCTGTAAATGAGCTTGGATTTCCCACGCAATTGACCTCGGAAGTAAATGATGGAAGTACATGGGTGAAGGCTATCGTGGTATACGTATTATTAACAGCACAACCATTGAAAGACACCATGTTTAGCCGATAAATATCTCCTTCAAATGCATTGGTTATTGAACAATCCGGATTCGGACCTAAACAAACAACGCTTGGGGTACAGGTGGGGCATATAGGTCCGAACCATTCATATTGGGCAAAACCCGGAGGACCCGTCAAGGCTACACTGCTGGCCCCGGAACATCCTGAAAGAGATACGGACATCTGACTGCAAACAGTTGATATATAAGCATAACCTGTGTGCGCCTGATATCCGCAACCATGGACTGTAAATACCACGTCGAGGAGTTGTCCTTCAACAGGAGGGGTGGCGAGTGTTGAAAGGTCAATTCCAATTGAACTCCAATTTTTCCATTGTACAACTTTATTAATTGGACTAGGGATGGTATACGTGTTCCAATTTGGCTGTCCATCTCCGGGGTAGACATCAAAGAAACCACACGTTGGATCAAGTGGTGCCTGTGATGCATGATCCCTGATTTCAACTGTGAACCTGGGTCGTTTATCCGGTGTGTTATGAGTAGAGTTCGTAATGTCTTCAAGAACAACAGCAAAACGATAAATGAAAAAGGAACTTGTCGCGTGATAAGTAAACTGATATTTTAACTGGTCAGCATATCCGCCACCTCCGTTGTTATTACCCTGAACTATATGTCTGAATCCGAGCAGTGCAGAACTTTGATCCCCCGGAAACACTGTAAAAATTTCATTGACGTAAGGATCTCTTTGGGTTGTGTTTGAAGTGATGGCAAAATGTCCTCCATTTGGAGTATTTGTCCATGTTTGACCAAGATTGTCACAGGGTGGTTTAAAAGGAATATAACTGCCGGAACACCTTGAACCTCCATCTGGTGCACACCATAAACCCCAACATCCGGACCAGTTGTTAAAATTTCCTTCAGAAAAGTTAGAGTTTGGGCAGACGTTTGTTTGCGACAGGGCTGTATTGGCAAGCCCCAGTAAGAAAGCGACGGTCAGTGTCAGATTGACTAAGAAATTTGAAAAGGGTTGCCTGGCGGATGTGTTCATTGCAAGGGAGAAATTAATGAAGATTCAAAAGGTCCCCCTTTCAATGTAATTTGTTGTTTGTCAATAAATACAAGGATACCGGAGTAGATGTAATGCATCAACAAGAACATTTAGGCGAGTATAGTCTATTCAATTTGATTGGCTTAATTGAAAAATTAGTAGGTTGCCCCAGCCCATAAAGGTACAATTTTTATGAACCTGCAGCCTATGGATAAAAAATATTAGTTAGGCTGGCAACCTAACTTCTAACAGACTGCAGTGAAGGCAGGAAAGTTGCCTGGAAATCACAAAAAATCATCAGGCAATTTCTGAAATGAATACTCGCGAATTCAGAAAACGGTAAGGGGTTACCTGAGTTAATTAGAACCGCCAGGGGGCTGTCCTATAACCTGACCTCCCGGTACAACCCGTATATCACCGGGTTCCCGCTTCGAACCCTTACCCTGAAATTGTCGAGGATGTAGGGCGATTTCATTGGATTCCAGATGAAGGCGTTCAGCATCAAGCCGTGATGACGCAATTCGACATCACTCAGCCGGAGCGACTGGAATACCCGCCCCGACTGACCCGGTTTCACATAACCATTCACCGGACCCGAGGTCCATTTGACATCCCTGCCATTGGAAGTTACGCTGACAACCAGCAACGCCCCCGCGAAAACCAGCGGAGTCCTCAGATCAGCCGAAACATCGATCACATCATCCGGGGAATGGATCAGGTCGCGCAGGGGTACTGCATAGGTGGGGCTGAATGCCAATCCCGGATCGGATATGAAAGATCGCTTTCCTTCGATGGTCAGCGAATCGATGCATCTTTTTTCGTTCACCCATCCCCATTCGGGCAGGCTTGGCTCGAAATGGTTGGTGATCTCATAAAAATATTCACCCGTTGCCTTTTCCGGTTTTATCCGCGAGAAGAGATAAAAATCACCCCCGCAATAGGTTTTATGCTGAAGGAGGTAGGGATATTTCTCCAGGATCAGGCTGTAATTTTCCCAGGCGGTAGAGGAGAGACAGCCGAATGCCAGGTAACTGGATTTGCATGAGTCAAGGTGAGCGAGCAGCAACCCCCTGCTCCCGATGGATTCAAGATACCGGAAAGGAAGATTCCCGCAATTCAGCTTTTCAAGATAATAGGGATTGATCTCTTTTTTCGTATCCAGGATCACGGCGCAGTTGGCGACACCCAATGAATCGACCGCATGTTTCGATTCAGCCACGATTTCGCGGTAAGGAGATTTATAAAACAAGGGATAATGCTTCCGTTCGACGATCAGTGAGGGAATGACGACCAGGGCAATCACCGATACCAGGACCACCTGATGCAGCGGCCGGTCGGTCTTGAAATATCCGAAAAGGATGAAGAGAAGGAATGGAAAGGAAAAGATCAGAACGGAATACTGCAAAACGGAATTCCGGGAGATGGAATAGATATATCCCACAAACCAGGGCACCAGAAACCAGATCACAGAAATCAGGATGAATTTCCGGTTGACACGGGGTTTGGATTCATACCAGAGAAGTGACAGGGAGATCAGGAGGAAAATCAGCAGGTAGATAAAGACCGAGAACTGGAAAATGTACTGAATGAAGTCGAATATGAAATCGAAGCGCGGTTTCTGCAGCCACCCTTCAACGCCGCCTACCCCAAGCTGGTAAAAGAATATGGGCAGGTGCGGGATATAAAGGACAAACACAAGTAAACCGGCCACCAGGTATGAACGCAGGTTATTTCCTGAACAGTAAAACAGCCCGGTAATCCATACCATCGCGGCGAAAAGCATGCTGAAGTGGTGGTTGTAAGCACACAATGCTGCTGAAATGATCAATCCGGCGAGATTCAGGAAACGTTTCCTGTCGGGATGAAAAACCACGTTGGTCCAGAACCAGACCATCAGCAGGGAAAAACACAATCCGCTGGCATAGGGCCGTGCGATCTGGCTGTACATCACCGGGAACTGAAGGAAGGAGACGAATGACGCGGCTACCAGTCCGACGGTGGAGTTGAACCACGATCTTCCGATGAGGTAGATCAGCCAAACCGACAGCAATCCGAAAAGGATAAAGGGCGTTTTCAGCACGGCTTCCGAAACCCCGAAGACCCTGACCAGGTAATAAATAAAGACCTGGATGCCAGCCGGATGGCCATCGATTTTAACGCCTTTGTCAATCAGTTCTCCGAATGTATTGAATTGCGACCGGATAATGGCGCTGAATTCATCATGGGTGAAGGGAATTTCCGGGAGTCTGTAAAACCGCAACAGGGCGCCCACGAACAGAATCAGCAGGATGAGGGCATCATCTGTGTTGATTCGTCCGGGAAATTTCAGCATGGTGCGATCCGATTTGCCGGTAAAATTAGCAAAAAGAATCCGGCTATTTCGTTTTATCCGGGAATGGCGGCATCCCTGGCAACTCCTTTGGCCACGATTTGAGTTCCTCTTTCATCTGGTCAATGGCTTTGTTGAGCTGCTGATCTTCACCGGCATATTCTTTTGCCGGATCATTGTCAACCTCGATATCCGGATCAACGCCATGTCCTTCAATGATCCAGCTCTTGCCCTCCGTATCATAGGGTGCAAATTCTGGACGCATCATCTGGCCTCCGTCAATGAAGGGAAGACTGCCGCGAATACCGACCACCCCGCCCCAGGTACGTTTACCAATGGCTTTCCCGATTTTCAGTTTTTTGAACTGGTATGGGAAGAGGTCGCCATCGGAGGCGGAATAACCGTCGATGAGGATGCATTTCGGTCCCCACTGCATCTCGAGGCGCCCGGGCGCTCCTTCGGTGTTGCGGGCCATGTTGATCATGGTCATTTCGCGGTTGAGGCGCTCGATGATCATGGGCGACACATTGCCGCCGCCATTGCCGCGGTCGTCGATGATGAGGGCCCGTTTGGCAAGCTGGGGATAGAAATGCTTGACAAATTCGTTCAGCCCTTCGATTCCCATATCCGGGATATGTATGTAGCCGATCTCGCCGTTGGAGGCATCACTCACTTTTTTAATGTTATCCTGAACCCAGTTGTAATAGTACAAACCGGCCTCAGTATCCGTGGGAATGACGATTACCTTGCGTGCCCCGGTTTCCGAAGCAGTGCTGTTGAGGGTAAGTTCAACCTGCACATCGGCTTTGTTCACCAGCGCTTCGTTGATGTCGGTCATCTCTTTGGTCGGTATTCCATTGATGGCAATGATGTAGTCTCCCTCCTTGGCATCCACACCGAGTTCGGTGAGCGGGGAGCGCGACTCGGAGGTCCAGTTTTCACCCTTCAGGATCTTGTCTATTTTATAATATCCCGATCCGTCGCGGCTGACCCTGGCCCCGAGCAATCCCATTTTTATGCGGGTAGGCGACGGCTTGTCTCCCCCGCTTACATAAGAGTGGCCGATGCTGATCTCACCGATCATTTCGCCGATGATGTAGTTGAGGTCATTCCGGTTGTTTACATACGACAACAAAGGCTCATATTTCTTCTGAATGTTGTCCCAGTTGAGTCCCTGCATGTTGGGGGCATAGAGGAAGTACTTCATCTGGCGCCATGATTCACGGTAAATCTGGGCCCATTCTGACTTCAGGTCAACCATCAGCTTCATGTTCGAAAGATCGACCCAATCCTTGACGTCAATTTTTCCACCCTTCGGAAGGTCAATCACACCATATTTTCCATTGGCGCCGACCAGCATTTTTTTCGTATCTGCCGAGATTTCATAATTGAAAAAATCGCCCAGGTTCGACTCTTTGCGCTCCTTGAGGTTGAAGGTCATCAATCCGCCGCCACCGTGACCGCCACGTCCGCCTTTAACATAATAAACGTTGTCGCCGATGCAGTTGAGACCAAAGTAAGTTCCGGCATCGACCGGGAGGACAAGGATGCGGCCGATGATCCCGTCAAGGTCAATTTTAACGGTGTTGTCCTTTTTCGCATCACCCTCTTTTTTGGCGTCACCTGCCTTTTTATCCTCTTTTTTATCTGCTTTGTCGTCCACTTTTTTATCTGCGGCATCCTCCTTTTTAAGGACCACTTCGTCATTTTCAGGAGCAAACGGGTTTGGCGTTGCTTTGGCAAGGGTGATAAAATAGACTTTCGTCATGTCGGCGTACGAATGGTTCCATTCGGTCCAGCTGTATGTCGGGTTGAAATCGCGGTTGGAGGTGAAAAACAGGTACTTCCCGTCATCGCTGAATACTCCGTTGCCGGCGTCGTACCACGTATCGGTTACCGGGGTTTTTGATTTGGAGGCCAGTTCATAAAGGCATACCCGGGAAGTCACACGGCGATCGGGGAAGGTATATACGATCCATTTGCTGTCGGGCGACCAGCTGTAATCATTAAATTCCCAGCTCTTTGCCTGGTCCACCATGGTGATGTCTTTGGAGTCGATATCCACATACTGCAGGCGCAGCATTTTATCGGCCCACAGAATTTTCTTGCTGTCGGGCGACCAGGTGATGGCATATTTATAGGTGTCGGCATTTTTGGTGACCTGTACCGGGTCCCCGCTGCCGTCCTGCTTCTCAAGGTAAATTTCATCTTCACCTGTTTTATCGGAGATGTAGGCGATGTATTTTCCGTCGGGCGACCAGGCCACATCACGATCATGCACCCCGGGGGTGTTTGTCAGGTTTTTGGTGATGCCGGTCTTGGCGGGAACTGTCCAAATGTCGCCGCGTGCACCCAGTGCAATGCGCTTCCCGTCGGGGGAGAGGGAGAAGGTATTGATGAATTTGCTGGCATCCTTCATCTGGTTGCGACCGGTGATAAAGTCATTGGCAATGCGAACCGACACTTTCTGCGTATTCTGGGTTGCCAGGTCGAATGTATATATAAAACCACCATTTTCGAACACGATGGCATTGTCGCCGAGGGAGGGGAATTTAACATCAAATTCCTTGAAATCGGTCACCTTTTTGGTCTCCTTGCTCTTTAGGTCGTAGCAATAAATATTGGTCGGACGTTCTCGTTCGGAAACGAAATAGATCTTATCACCGCTCCACATCGGGAACATATCCTGGAAGATGTTGTTGGTGATCTGTTCGGTTTGTTTGGTCTTGAAATCATAAATCCGGATGTCATCGGCCATGCCGCCCTTGTAGTATTTCCAGGTCCGGAATTCACGAAACACCCTGTTGTAGGCCAGTTTCGCGCCATCGGGTGAGTAGGAGCAAAATCCGCCGCAGGGGAGAGGCAACTCCACGGGAAGTCCACCTTTGGTATTGGCCAGGAAAAGCTGCCCTTTGAAATCGTTAAAGGTCTGTTTGCGTGAACGGAATACGATATTTTCGTTGTCTTTCCAGGTCATCACGATGTTGTTTGGTCCCATGCGGTCCGAAATGTCGTCGCGGTTCAGGGTTGCCGTGTAGGTGATCCGTTTGGGAGTTCCACCTTCAGCCGGCATGATGAATACTTCGGTATTGCCGTCGTACTGTCCGGTGAAGGCGATCTGCCTGCCATCAGGCGAAAACCGTGCAAACATCTCATAACCATCCTCATCATTGGTGAGTTTCCTGGCAAGTCCGCCAGCTTTGTCTACGGTGTAAAGATCACCGGCGTAGGTAAAGACGATCTGGTTTCCGTGAATGGCCGGGAACCGTAAAAGCCGTGCTTCATCCTGGGCCATAAGTCCACCCAGCATGAGCATCAGGGTCAAGGTAAGTGTCAGTTTTTTCATTCTATTTTTGTTTTAGGATAACTTCATTTTCGTGTAAATGATGAAAAGATCATATGAATAATCATAGGACCAGGTTGATTTTAGCTTTGCATTCAGAATATGTTCAAAGTATAAAAACAAAAGTATTGAGAAAATCACCACTCCATTCATTATTTCGGTGATCATGCGTATTTACTCGATGATTTCATGACCGGCGACTTTTAACATGTTTGGCAATTAGATATCCATGCGAACAATTATCCCTTTGATATCTGTAATTTGTATGTATTTTTGGTCAATGATCCCAAAAAGTTCACCATGAAAAAAGGCAAAATACTCGCTTCATTGCTTATCCTTGCTGCAGCTTTATCGTTCACCCTTGCCGGCTGTTCCAAGAAGGATGACACTCCGGCCGATGTTCCCAAGACGGTTCCTGTGGTTACAACTGCCGCGGTAACAGATATTACAAAAACCTCGGCAACCTGTGGCGGCAACATCACCTCCAACGGCGGTTCTCCGATCACCCTTCACGGGATCCAATGGAGCCTGACGCCTGGCTTTGAAAAGTACACTAACCTGGCAGTTGAAGGTATCTGGTCCGGCCCGTTTGTAACCCTGGTTACCGGATTAAGTCCCAATGCCCTCTACTACATCAGGGCCTTTGCCGCAAATGGCATCGGCGCTGGTTTTGGCAGCACCGAAACCCTCAAAACGCTGAAGCCTTTGATCGATTCGGTAGCCGATGTCGACGGCAATATTTACCATGTAGTTCCCATCGGAACACAGTCGTGGCTGCGTGAAAATTTAAAAGTGACCAAATATAACAACGGGGATGTCCTCCCGAATGTTACCGTTGATGCAACCTGGAAGAACCTTTCGACCGGCGCATGGTGTATGTATGATAACCAGGCAGCCAATGGTTTAGTTTACGGAAAGCTGTACAACTGGCACGCATTGGCCGACAGCCGAGGTCTTTGCCCTGCAGGATGGCATGTCCCGACCGATGCCGAATGGAACTCACTGAGCACATTCCTTGGAGGAATGACCACCGCAGGAGGTCCGCTGAAGTCGACCGGCAACATTGAGGCGGGCAGCGGGTTGTGGTATGCACCCAACACGGGAGCGACCAACTCCACGGGCTTCACCGGTCTTCCGGGCGGTACCCGGATCAATTATGGCAACTATTATTCGCTGGGCAATGTTGGATATTTCTGGTCCTCTTCCGATACCGCCACCGACAATGCCTTCAATTTCGTGCTGGATGCCAACAATGAGGAGCTGGTGAGGGTTTACAACTTCAAAACCAACGGATTCTCTGTCAGGTGCTGCAAAGACTGACCAGGAACGAATGACGAATGACAGAGAAATTTACGATTTACGATATACGATACACGATATACGATTTACGATATACGATTTACGATTTATTTCATTACTTCATTACTTCATTACTTTGTTACTTTTTACCCTGTTACCTTGTCACTTTTTACCCTGTTACCTTGTCACTTTTTACCCTGTTACCTTTCATCTAACTAAAAGTAAATTACTTGTATTACAATTAGATAGATATATTTCATTTTCAATTTTTGCTAGTCTTTTTTGCAATGATTTACGCTTAAAGTCTAGCAGTTTTACATTTTTTGCCCGGTCAATTGATTCATCATATTCTGCTTTTACCTTAACCATCTGATAAATAATACGCGCAAGTTTATGAGCTACCGCTATGATGGCCTGATTATATCCGAGTTTTGATTGCATCCTGCGAAAATAATCGCCTAAATAACCTTTGCTTTTACTAAGTGTATTGGCAGCTACCCGCAAGGCTTGTCCGGCAAAATTCTTTCGCTTTGGAACTTTGCTTGATAGTATCTTCCCTGCTGATATCTTGTTGTTTGGAACAATATTCAACCAGGAGCAAAATTGTTTTACACTCGGGAACTTTGCTGTAAAATCCCGACCCAATTCACTGATTAATTTTATGGCAGTCAGCGAACTGATTCCTGGAATCCGCGTAAGATTTACGCCCAGAATATCATAACTGTATTGTTCGGCATCAAAGTGTAAAATATTGCCCTGGGTTAATTTTCTTTTTATGGCTCTTTCAATCGGTTTTTTGTTCTTTGACTCACCTGCCACATGAGCGTATGCAATCAATAATTGTTTTATGGATTGATCCACCTCCTCGATTTGTCCCAGTGCAAAGCGATAACTATCAAAGCTTTGCTTGAGAATAAACAATTGCGCATCATTCCAGTTCCCTTCCAGCGATTTTAATATTTCCTCCTTCGAGGCTTTAACACCATGATGAACTAACTCTGCAAGAACAGATGGCTTACGTTCCCCGCTGATTATCGCTTCGAGAATGTTTAATCCCGACTTGCCCTTAATATCACTGAGAACCTTATGAACCTTAATATTCATCATCTCAAGGGCCTTTTGAATACGCAGTATATCCTGGCTCATTGACTGAATAATACGTTCACGATGTCGCATCAGATCCTTTAACTGACGAATTTGATTTTCAGGTTGAAAACTCTCTCTCAATAAACCATATGAATGCAATAGTTGTATCCAGCTGGCATCGACATAGTCTGTTTTTTTCTCAGCAATGTTTTTAATGTGTTTGGCATTACACAGCACTACATCAATGCCGTATTCCTGTAAAACCATAAACAGTTGAACCCAGTATATCCCTGTGGCCTCCATGGCAACCGTGTCGATTCTACATTGTTTAAGCCATTGGGCGATCGAATGCAGATCACAGGTATATGCTTCAAATCGCCTGTTTGGCTCGCCATCCCTGTCTTCCGGAACACAAACCTGGTATTCTGTACTTGCAATGTCGATGCCGGCAGCATTAATATTTACAATAAGTAACTCGCTGCGCTTGCCTTTTTTCATTTTTTGTGCTTTCTTTGCCATACATTTAGGTGTTTTAGGGTTAAGCCCTTAGACTGTTTGCATGGTGTCGCATACGACGTTGCTTAAACTTTCATATGGTTTCTTAGAACCAGAGAATGCGTTAACGGCAAACAAAACCAATCTTGTCAAAGAGGTCTTAGCCTCAAGGTAATGTTGGCTTACTTTCTTCGGGCCCCCTAAAATACCAAAGTTAGTCCTTGTTTGCGCCATTCCTTTATGGTGTTTGTCTTGTCACCTTGTTACCCTGTCAC
>Ga0194053_10002093_pt1 | contig 12161 bp, 16 predicted proteins | sample SepL228m_MetaG_FD_161684 | JGI IMG/M metagenome (GOLD analysis project Ga0194053, IMG submission 161684) | Anoxic zone freshwater microbial communities from boreal shield lake in IISD Experimental Lakes Area, Ontario, Canada - Sep2016-L227-8m | ecosystem: Environmental > Aquatic > Freshwater >... | reverse complement strand
ATGCGTTCCCTGGGAAAACAGCCTCGCTTCTATGTCAGCTTCCCTTTGGCCCTGGCTGCTGCCATTGGCCTGGAAGGGGGCGAAACCGTCCAATGGGAACTGTTAGACCGCGGGGAGTTGCACTTGGTCCGGCCGGTGACGCCACCCTCGACGACCCGTCGGCGCGTGGCCAAAAACCCATCATAACCCCGTCTTTTTGGCAAAAAACCCGAATCCAAACCGCTTTAATCCCGCGCCGGCCTAGGTACCGCTTCCGAATCCTCGGCCATTTCCTCTATTGGGACAGGCTCTAGCTAAAACACGTTGGCAATGGTGTGATAAGCCACCATGCCAGCCAGGCCGTGCCGTCGGCACAGGCAGAGCACCTTGTTTGAAGCCGCATAATGGGGCTGCCGCTTCTTCACCACATCGAAGGTCTGCAATTCCCTTGTCTCCTCATTGGAGCGCCTCACCATAACCGCTCACCGAGTAAAGGGGTCAGCCATAGCTTGGGTCATTTCTGATAGTTCCGTTGGTCATATCCCCAGTTGCCCCTGGCCCGCGCTGGCGACTGCGCCCCCGCGCATATAGCTGTGCAAGCTCCGATTTGCCGCCTTGAGCTACCCATGTGCATCCGCGCGGCAATCGTGCTTGTCGAGAGCGTGGTTTCTCGCCTCTGCCGTGCCGCAATCTCCAGCTTGACTGCGTCATTCTTGGGCCGGAGGAGCAGGTCCGCTTCCTGCCAACCCTGTCGCTGCAGTTCCTTGGCAATGATCCGCTCCGCCTTGGCCTCGGGCACTGGCCCGGTGCAACTCACCGGAGTGATGGTCCCCAAGCATGCCCTCCATCCTCACGCAGCCATCTCCGCCGCCAGGTTCGGTTCCGGGGTTTCCAGCACCCAGTGGTATGATTGGGCATCAGACAATACGTATGCACTTGCCAATTGGTTTTCTGGCACGCTTCAGCCAGCGTCTTGATGAAGTCCTGCCGGTCCACGTTATCCAGGAAAATCTTCTCCCGCCGGTCGCCACGGCTCATCACGTGATACATGGCCCCAGGATACGCGATGCGCAGCTTGCGGGGCATGCCGACATACAAGACCATGCTCAAACGACTATCAATTCCCAAAATGACCCAAGCTAGGGGTGACCCCTTTGCGATTTGGGCTCCGCATCCGCGAAACGAGCCGGGGGGCTTGGCCAAGAGCGGCGGAAGTTATCTCCGTTATCTCAGTTTCCTCCTGTTTAATCCCAGCCCCATGGTGGCGCATTTCTCAGGAACGTGTTTTCGCTTATGCCAGTGCGAGAGTTCGGCACTTGCGAAGTTTCGTCGGTTCGCCCCGCCCAAGTTCCAGTGCCAAGAGGTTGCAAACACAAAGGCCACACCGAATGTCGGTCAGATGGCACGCCTCCTGCATGGCGGTTGCTGACTGCTGTGACACTCGTCCCTACAATGATCCTGGGTCCCTTCGCCGCCGGCGTGGGGCTTTTGTGTTTGCGGCTCGACCATCTGCGGAGAATCCTGGTCGGGGCTGTGACGGTGGCGGTCTGCGGCTGCGCGCTGGCGCTGGTCCGTCTGCCGGCTCCAACGGGCCTGGCGGGTTTCCCGCTGAATCACCATTGGCTTGATCTGCTGATGGCGCTGATCGAGATCGGGATGGGTCTCTACGTCGTCTATGTCGGCGTGCGCGCGCGGCGTCCGCTGATCGTGGCGCTGATGGTGGCGCAGGCGGGGCTGATGGTCTGGTTCGAGTGGACCTACGGATCGAAGCTGCAGGCGGCGCACAACCTGTTCCTGGACAAGTTTTCGGTCATCATGGCCTTGATCAACGGGGTGGTGGGTGGCGGGATTTGTCTCTATGCGCTCGGATACATGCGCGAATACCATGAAGTGGCCCATCGTGAGGTTGCGGATCGGCGTCCCTTTTTCTTCGCTCTCCTGTTTGTTTTCATGGGCGCGATGTTCGGCATCATCTTCGCCAACAATCTGCTTTGGCTTTTCCTGTTCTGGGAAATCACCACCCTTTGCTCGTTTCTGCTGATTGGGTACACGCAGACCGAGGAAGCGCGGCAGAATTCGCTGAAGGCGCTCGTGATGAACCTGGCGGGCGGGTTGGCGTTCGCGCTGGCGATTGTCTGGTTTTACCAGAAGACCGGCAGCATCGAGTTGCAGACGCTCATCACCTCTAAGAAGTCGCTTGTTCTGTTACCGGCTGCCCTGCTCTGTTTTGCGGGCATCACGAAATCCGCTCAGCTTCCATTCTCGGGCTGGTTGCTCGGGGCGATGGTTGCGCCCACGCCCGTGTCGGCACTGCTGCATTCGAGCACGATGGTGAAGGCCGGCGTCTATCTCGTTTTGCGCCTGGCACCGGTAGTGACAGGCACGACCGTGGGCCTGATGGTAGCGCTCGTCGGGGCGGTCACTTTTCTCGTTGGTTCGATGGCCGCCATTACCACCAGCGATGCCAAGAAGGTGCTCGCCTGGTCAACGGTCGCCAACCTCGGTCTCATCGTCCTATGCGGCGGCATCGGAACTTACTCGGCGGTCTGGGCGGGCGTGCTGCTGATTATCTTTCATGCGGTTGCCAAGTGCCTGTTGTTCCTCTGCGTGGGCGTCGTCGAGCAGAAGTTGCACAGTCGGGACATCGAAGCCATGTCCGGGTTGATCCTAAACATGCCGCGGGTCGCGGTGATGATGCTTATCGGCATGGCCGGCATGTTCCTGGCGCCGTTCGGCATGTTGATCAGCAAATGGGCGGTGCTGAAGGCGGTGGTCGATGCTTATCCCGCTCTGTCGATCTTCATTGTCTTTGGCAGTTCCGCAACCTTGTTCTTCTGGGTCAAGTGGATGGGCAAACTGTTGGAGGTTGTTCGGCCACGCGAGCACATCGACAATCGACTTGGCCTGGGCGAGTCGGTTGCTCTCTACGGCTTATCGACGGCCACGTTTCTGGCCTGTCTATTTTTCCCGGTCATTTCCTCCAGCTTCATTGAGCCCTATATTCTCGGTGTTTTCGGTCAGTCCGCCTCGATGAGCCATGGCAATATTATCATCATGACCATTATGATGGTGATGATTCTGCTCTTCCCGCTCAGCTTCATCAACTACGGTCGCGGTGTGAGAGTCACGGATGCCTACCTGGGCGGAGCGAACGTGCAAAGCAGCGTGCGCTTCCTCGGTTCGCAGAACGAGGTGCAGAACGTGACCATGAATAACTACTACCTGCGGGATTTCTTCAATGAAGCCTGGCTTTCCCGCTGGGGCGCGCTCTCGTGTGCGGCGCTGCTGGGCATCATGCTGGTGCTGGCGTTCTGGACAGTCCTATGAACCCCTGGCTTCGTCTCATCCTCTACCTGGTGGCGGCTCCGGTGGTCGGCGGTTTGCTGGCAGGCTGGGACCGCCGGATTTCGGCGCGCATGCAGTCGCGTCAAGGCCCGCCGATCTTTCAGCCATTTTATGACGTGCTGAAGCTGTGGAAGAAGGAAAACATCGTCGTTCGCCGCTCGCAGAACTTCTACATCCTCTTCTTCCTCCTGCTCGTGGTGTTCACCGGCGCCTTGTTTTTCGCCGGGTCGGACTTGCTGCTGGTGATCTTTGCATTGACGTTGGCGGCGATCTTCTTTGTGCTCGGCGCCTACAAAGCCAGCTCGCCTTACAGTTTCATCGGCGCCGAGCGGGAGCTGATCCAGATGATGGCCTACGAGCCGATGATCCTGCTAACTGCAATTGGGATGTATATGGTGACCAAGAGCTTTGCCGTGCATGAGATCGCCAGCCATCCTACGCTGCTGGTGCTGGCCCTGCCCGGAGTATTCCTCGGGTTCCTCTATACCCTGGAGATCAAGTTCCGCAAATCGCCCTTCGATCTCTCGTGCTCGCATCACGCCCATCAGGAGTTGGTGCGCGGCATGACGACGGAGTTCTCGGGCCGGACGCTTGCAATGATCGAGATTGCGCATTGGTATGAGAATGTCTTTCTGCTCGGCTGGGTCTATCTGTTTTTCGCTTCGTCGCCGGCGCTGGGCGTGGCGGCGTCGCTGCTGGTTTTTGGATTTGTCATCCTGGTCGATAACGTCTTCGCCCGGCTGAAATGGCAGGCCGCCCTGAAAAGCGCCTGGGTGGTGGCCGCGGTGCTTGGGTTTGGGAATATTCTAGTTCTTTCGCTCCTCCGATAAACCGATGTAAGCTCATGCTCGGCTTTAAAGAATCACCCTGGATCATCCACTACGACGCTTCGAGCTGCAATGGCTGCGACATTGAGACTCTCGCGTGCCTGACACCGATTTACGACGTTGAACGCCTGGGCGTCATCAACACCGGCAACCCGAAGCACGCCGACATTTTCCTGGTGACAGGCGCCGTCAACGAGCAGAGCAAAGATGTGATACGCAACATCTACCATCAGTTGCCTGAGCCCAAAGTGGTGGTGTCGATCGGCGTTTGCGCCGCGAGCGGCGGCATTTTCCGCGAGTGCTACAATATCTCGGGCGGAGTCGATAGCGTGATCCCGGTCGATGTCTATGTCCCCGGCTGCGCGGCACGGCCCGAGGCCATCATCGACGGCGTGGTCAAAGCCGTGGGAGTCTTGGAAGAAAAGCATCGGGAGATGAAGGCCATAGCCAACAGCCTCGACCAGACCCTTTACCTCCGCGCGGACAAGAGTGACGCGCCGGAGATTCTCGCCTTACAGAAGATCGCCTACCAGAGCGAGGTGGAACTCTACGGTGACAACAGTCTTCCGGCCCTGCAACAAACGCTCGGGGATCTGCAAGACGACTTCGAGCGCATGCCGCAACGCGAAGCCACCGTGCTGGGTGCCCGCGGTGGTCAGGATGGCAGCGCAGCCGATTCGGACCGGATCATCTTTCTGAAAGCGGTGGTCAATGGGAAGATCATCGGCTCCGTCCGTGGTTACGCCGTGGATGGCACCGCCCATCTGAGCCGGCTTATCGTGCATCCCTACTTCCGCAGGCGCGGGATCGGACGCCGGTTGCTCGCTGAGATCGAGCTCGTGTTCCCGCAGGTGAGCCGGTTTGAAGCCAAAACCGGTCACCAAAGCAAGCGCAACCTCTATCAGTTGGCCAAGGGCGGCTACCAGACCTTCAAGGCCGAGCCGTTCACCCCGGCCATCACATGGGTTCACCTGCAAAAAGATCAGAGCCAGGTTCCCGCGGAAACGAAAGGTGTGAAATGAACAGCGAAGCAGACCAGATATTCGAGACCATTCCCGTCCAGGCGCTACTCGAGAAGGTGGGCGAGATGCGCAAACAAGCTTATCGGCTCGTTCAGATCAGCGCCACCCGGTTGCCAGACCAACTTGAGCTGACTTACAGTTTCGATCTCGATGGGCGGCTTGTAAACTTTCGTCTCCACATTCCTGACTCGAATCTCCGCGTGCCGAGCATCAGTTCAATCTATTGGTGCGCGTTCCTCTACGAGAACGAGATGCACGATCTGTTTAATCTCGTGGTGGATGGCATGGCGGTGGATTTCCATGGCACTCTGTACAAGACGGCGGTGAAGTTTCCGTTTGGCAGCACCAAAGCACCAACCGCGAAGCCCGGCGCGACCCAAACCGCCTCCACACCGTCTCAACCCGCATCGGCGCCGCCTGCGCCTTCGACAACCGCCACAATTCGCTAGTCACTCACCACCGACCACCAGCCCATGTCGCGCACCATTATTCCCTTTGGACCGCAGCACCCGGTTCTGCCGGAGCCGATTCATCTCGACCTGGTTGTCGAAGACGAAAGGGTTATCGAGGCGCGGCCTTCGATCGGCTTCATCCATCGCGGGTTGGAGAAGCTCGTCGAAAAGAAGGACTACGTCGAGTTCGTCTATATTGCCGAGCGTGTTTGCGGCATTTGCAGCTTTATTCACGGACAAACCTACTGCCAGGCAATCGAGTCGATCATGAACGTCGCGGTGCCACCGCGCGCGCTCTACCTGCGAACGGTCTGGGGCGAGCTCTCCCGCCTCCACAGCCATTTGCTCTGGCTGGGTTTGATGGCAGACGCGGTCGGTTTCGAAAACCTCTTCATGCATTCATGGCGTGTGCGCGAAAAGGTGCTCAACATTATTGAAGCCACCACCGGCGGCCGCGTCATCTTCGGCTCGTGCAAGATCGGCGGAGTGCGGCGCGATATTGATAGCGAGGCCATCAAGGCCATGCTCGCCGATCTCCAGATCATCGAGCGGGACATCCGCGACATCACGAAGGTCTTTCTGAATGACAATTCGGTGAAAGACCGGCTTTGCGGCGTCGGTGTGCTTTCGCGCCAGGATGCCTATGATCTCGGTTGTGTCGGCCCCATGCTGCGGGCCAGCGGTGTGGCCCAGGACATGCGCCAGCTCGGTTATGCCGCCTTCAAGGACCTGGAACTTGAACCGATCACCCGTACCGAGGGGGACTCCTTTGCCCGGTGTGCGGTTCGATGCCAGGAGCTTTTTCAATCCATCGGCCTGATCCGCCAGGCGCTGGCAAAGATTCCCGATGGCGAGATTGCTGTCAAAGTTACCGGCAATCCCAACGGCGAATGCATGGCGCGCACCGAGCAGCCCCGGGGAGAGGTCGCCTATTGTGTGAAGGCTAATGGAACCAAGAATCTCCAGCGGTTCCGTGTTCGGACCCCCACGTTCGCCAACCTGCCGGCGATGCTCAAAGTATTGCAGGGCTGCGAGCTGGCCGATGTGCCCGTGTTGGTGCTGACCATCGATCCCTGCATCAGTTGCACCGAACGCTGATATGGCTTACTTTGAAATGTCCAGGCTGGCCCTGAAATGGGTTCTGACCAAACCGGTGACCAGCCGTTACCCTTTCGAGCCGCGGCAGGCCATCGCCGGCTCGCGTGGCCAGTTGGTTTTCACGAAGAACACTTGCGTCTATTGCACCGTGTGCGCGAAGAAATGCCCCACCGGCGCCTTGACCGTGAATCGCCCGCAGAAACAATGGACCATTGACCGCCTGCTCTGCATCACCTGCGGCTACTGCGTAGAGGCGTGTCCAAAGCAATCCCTCGAACTGACCACTCCACACGGCATCCCCACGGTCACCAAGGACCGCGAGTGCTACTGAGCGCGCAGTTTCACAACTCACCCGGCGAATATTCGTCACTAACGAACCTTCGCTTGCGCCGCCGTGAGGTTGGCGGTAGAATATAGTCGTAAACCGGGATCAGGGCACAGCAATCGGCAGATGGCACGAGATGTGCTGATCTAGGCTTGGATTATGATCAGGAAATTAAACTTTACCATTGCAGACGGTCCCATTCATTGGCGGACCCACCGAATCATGGAGCTTTGCGACTACCTGAGCGGGAATGTGCTCGAGCCCATGTTCTCCCGCCAGGGCACGAAGTGGAACCGGCGGTTCATGGACTTCGTAACGTTCGACAACACCTGCGACCCGCTTGAGCCGACCGGCACGATCAAGTTCTCGGTGCCGCCGATGTTCGCCGGACGGGTCGGGGAGCTGGAAAGCGGGATCATCGAAGCATTAGGGCGGCTGAAAATCAAGACCGGCCCGTTCACGCATGAGAAGGATGCGGAGTCGCAGAGGGTTCAGACCATTGTGATCACGGTCCACGAGAACCCGACGGCGCTGATGGCGCCCCCTGAGGTGAACATGAGCCAGATGCGCGGCTGTCTGGTGCTCCGTGACTTGCTCGGCTACCAGAAGGTGAACGGCCGATATGAGTTTGTGGCTGACGATCTGGTGAAGCGCGTGTCGGCTGTGACGGAGGACAAAATTGCCGCCTGCACCGCCAGCCCGGTCAAGGTCGCCGAGGAAGTGCGCCGCACGCCGAGCGCGGTCAGCATGAAAGCCATTCGCCGATGCCTGGATGAGGTTAAGCAGTTCGGCCTTTGGGCCCAAAACCACAACCACCAAAAGCTGGCTGCCGTTTAGGCAAAATCCTCTCCCTCAGCCGTCAACCGCCTAAGGGCAGAGTGGATCGCGCGCTTTCCGCTCCTGATGTTGCTGGGCTACGAACTCGCGCCAGGCATCCATCCCCTGACCGGTCTTGGCGGATGTCTCAAGCACCCGCGCTTTCGGCGCGACGCGCCGGATGTTGGCCAGCGCTGTCTCGCGGTCGTAGTTGCAGGCTTGGGCCAGGTCAATCTTGCTGATAATCACCACGTCCGCCGATTGGAACATGGGTGGGTATTTCAGCGGTTTGTCTTCGCCTTCGGTGACGGATAATAGCACGATCCGCAGATCTTCGCCCAGGTCGTAAGAGGCGGGGCAAACCAGGTTGCCCACGTTCTCGATGACCAGCAGGTCGAGACCATTCAGGTCGAGTTGCTTCACGGCCCGACCCACCATTTCCGCTTCGAGATGGCAGACTGTGCCGGTGGTGATTTGGACCACCGGCGCGCCTGACTCGCGCAGCCGTTGAGCATCGTTGTCGGTTGCCAGGTCTCCCACGATCACGCCCGTCTTGAATTCCGGCTGCAGTGTCTTAACGGCCTCGCGAATAAACGTGGTCTTGCCGGAACCCGGCGAGGAAAGGAAGTTCAGAACCAGCAGACCCCTTGCCCGGAAGTAGCCACGATTACGTTCGGCCAGGCGGTCGTTCTTGTCGAGAATCGCGCGGCGCACATCGATGGTTCGGCGCTCTTGAACGCCGGCTTCATGCTCGTGCTCATGCTCATGCTCAACCTCATCGTGCGCGTGTGTGTGGGTGTGCATGTGGGCATGGGAGTGGGGGTGGTCGTGGTCGTGGCCATGGTGGTGGGAACCTGGGCCGTGTTCGTGGCCACGCTCGTGACCATGCCCATGCTTATGGTCATGGGGATGAGCGTGTTCGTGGTGATGAGCACTAATGCCCACCGGGTTTTCTCCGGGTAATCCGCATCCGCATTCTTCACACATTAGTCAATCTCCAGTGAGGCTACTTCCATTTCCCGGCCGGCGCGGAGTTCTCCGCTCAAGCTGTGACAGTCGGGACATTCGGCAAACATATCGTCGGACTGGAATTCACGGGTGCAGGTTCCACACCAGAACCGCGCCGGCACATGCTCGATGGTCAATTTAGCATCTGCCGCCGCAGTCCCCGGCGTCAGTGCCTCGAACGCAAACTCCAGCGCGTCCGGCACCACCCCGCTCAGCGCCCCGATCCGCAGCCGGATTGTGTGGACGCGGCTGGCCCCGGCCTGGCGGGCCGACTCCAGCGCCACATTCAACGCGCTCTGCATAATTGATAACTCGTGCATGTTTATGCCGCAACCGACGAATCGGCCGGTCCTCGATTCCGGGGACCATCCCGCCGCACTCAAGGTATTTCGCAAACGACGGTCTGACAAACGATTTTAACTCTTCACCGCCACCACATGCGGCACCTCTTGGAGGTGTGTGAGGGCAAACAGCATCAAATAGGTGATAAACACGAAAGTGGCGAACAGCAGCGGAAAGGCCAGCGATGTGGAATTCGCCAGCGGGTCAGCTACCCAGTTGCCGATGCCCTGATAAAGCTGCCACGGTTTGAAAAGAACGTCCCAACTGTTGAAGCGCAGGAAGCGGCCCAGGTAAATGCCAAACCCGCTCAAAGCTGCGACCGCTCCGATGAAAAACCAGCTTGCCGCCCGCCCGAACATCTGCGCGACCACTGACTGCATGAGGTATAACGACACGAAACCCAGCACCAGCCCCGTCAGGGCGCATAACAATATCAGACTTAAATCCACCCAGAAATGCGGGTAAAAACGCGTCGTCAGATGAATCAAATCGGTGAAAATATACGGAGCGTTCGGGAAGAACAGCAGCCAGGCCACTGACAGCCCCAGGAACTGCCAATTTCGTCCCGAGGCACTCTGGTATTTCTCACAGGCCAGCAGCGAGAAAATCATCGGCAGCCAGGCCAGAAACAGATTCCAGATGAGAAACGAGTAGTGAATGTTGCCAGTCGAGACGATCCGCGCAAGCACCAGCGCCCCGCTGGTGCCGGAAGCGATTATCAAGGCGAGAACCGGCATGGCCGTTTCACGTCTAAAAGCAAGTCTCAAAAGTCTCATGACAGTTCGGTTTCGACCGATTCCGACCGTTTACTACTCAATGTTTCATGGAATGGACGTAATTCACAGCGGCACGCGCCACGCGTTTGCACACATTGGCAACCCGTTGGTGGCGAGCGTGGTGCGCGCCCGGTCGGCCTTCCTTCGCGAAGCCAATTGAACGAGCCAGCATTCGACTTCATCGATGGACGCATCGGGGGTGGACGTGCCGGCGGTGACCCCGACCGTGTGCGCTCCGTCAAACCATGCTTCGCACAAATCGCCCGCCGTTTGCACATGATGAACGCGCAAACAATAGCGGCTGCACGTGTTGACCAGCTCATGAGTGTTGTTGCTGTGGATGCCGCCGATTACCACGACGACATCCGCTGCCTGTGCCAGTTCGAGCGCTGAATTCTGGCGCTGTTTTGTCGGCTGGCAAACCGTGTCGATGAAGCGCACCTCCGAATCGGGAAACCGCCGGCGAATCAATTCCACCAGCCAGCGCACTTTGTCGATGGGCTGGGTGGTTTGCGCCGCAACGCCGAAACGCGGGCGCGGTTGCAGCCCTGAAACGTCCGCCTCGGAGAGCACGACATCGAATTCCTCCAGGTCTTCCGTCAACCCTCGCACTTCGACGTGGTCGCGCTTACCCACAATGACCGGGTGGCAGCCATCCCGCGCCAGCCGGGCGACGGCGCGATGGGCAAGGTGAACCAGCGGGCACGTCGCTTCGATGACGTTCAGCCCGTGCTCACGCGCGCGCCTCATCACCTTTTCCGACGCACCGTGCGCCGTGATCATTACGGTCTGCGTTGCCACCGCGTCAACCTGTTGGGCGATTTTGATGCCCCGGGCACGCAGACCGGAGAGGACGGCTTCGTTATGGACCAGATCACCCAGGATCGTCACTCGTTCGGCGCGGGAGAGGCTCAAGGCCAGGGCGATGGCGTCGCGCACGCCGAAGCACATGCCCAGATGTTCTGCTCGGAGAATTCTCATATATTCACTACCCGAATTGCATTCACTTTGTATCACAAAGTATATGACTGCGCCCAGGTTCCTTCGTTCAAAATCATTTTTGCCCAGGCCGGTTCTGCCGGATGATCTGTTCCAGCAGGTCGATGTAGCTGGTGAAAGCCTTCTTGCCTTCCGCTGTCAGGGAACAGGTGGTCAGCGGACGATTGTTCTGAAACGATTTCGTCACGGACACATAGCCCGTTTCCTGGAGCGTGCGGATATGGGTCGTGAGATTGCCGTCGGTCATGTTCAGGGCATCCCGCATCTCGGTGAACGAGAGCACCGGAGAGGCGGCGAGCATGGACATGATCGCCAGCCGCCCTTTCTCGTGAATGACACGATCTATCTGGAGGAAGGGTTCCGGGTTCACGCGTCATTCCTGCGCTGCTCGGTGAAATAGAGATAAACGCCGTAGGCCAGATGCAGGCCGCCGAAAAAGAAACCCATGATGCCGTGGGCGTAGTCCAGCGGGCGCGCCCAATCGGGAATCCCCAAAGCAAACACGCCGCAGCCAGCAAGTATGAATGCCCAGCCAAAGAGCTTCATCCCGCGGAGCATGAAAAATCCGGCAGCATGAAACGCGCACCCGTAAAGAACCACCCAACTCAGCGGCAGCCAGAACATCCCCATTGCGTCGCCGAGGTCGGCGGGAGCCGATCTGACGTTCATCAGTACCACCGCGCTGATCAGCAGCCCCGCAACCACCGGTGGAAGCAGCGCCTGGATGACGCGACGCGTCGGGGGTGACCAGAAAGGCTCGGAGTCTTTGAGCGCCTGACGGCGGACCAGCAGGAAGGATCCCGCCATTGTCACCCCGCTCACCCCGGCCCAATAAAGGATGAAGCCGCGCGGCGAGCCAACTTTCAGCGTCCAACCCAGCGCGGCAGCCGCAAGACCGGTCACACCATTGAATATCATGATGGGCGCCAGCGCCCGCCGATAAAGCGCGGCACGTTCCATTAGCGTGCGGATGACTTGCAGATGCTCAGCGGCCCAATTTGATTCCATGACCATACTTTGCACTGCAAAGCACTATTTGGCAAGCCCTCATCTTGACCTGATCATTACCCACATCTTTTTGGCTGGACACCGGGCATGCAAAAAAGTCCAGAAATACCTAGCACTACAGCGCCATTTAGCATTTGCGCCTCCACGGAGATCGGTTAGAATGC
>Ga0194053_10002091_pt1 | contig 12166 bp, 11 predicted proteins | sample SepL228m_MetaG_FD_161684 | JGI IMG/M metagenome (GOLD analysis project Ga0194053, IMG submission 161684) | Anoxic zone freshwater microbial communities from boreal shield lake in IISD Experimental Lakes Area, Ontario, Canada - Sep2016-L227-8m | ecosystem: Environmental > Aquatic > Freshwater >... | reverse complement strand
CCCGACGAATGATCCGGCAAGGCACGCTACCGGGGGCGGGACTGACTTGAAACTTCCTCCCCCAACGCGCGCTCGTTCCCAATCTCCCGATTGGGAACGCACTTGCCCCCGCGAATCTCCGATTCGCAAACCGCACGAAGGCAATTTCCGCACCCGAGTTTCCTCAACGAATGATCTGGCAAGGCACGCAGCCGGGGGCGGGACTACTCAGTCCGCTTGCCGAGCCAGTCCACCACTCGTGGCCAGAGCTCTTTTTGAGCTTTGCCGCCGACAGCCAAGCCGATGTGCCCAGCCGGCCAGACGATCTTCTCCTTGTCTTTGGAGCTTACCACGTCGTTGAGCGATTCGCTCTGGCAGCACGGGACGAGGTCGTCGTTGCGGCCCATCAGGTTGAGCAACGGACAGGTGATCTTCCGCAGATCCACCGTATGCCTTCCGACGGTCATCTTGTTTTGGATAAGCAGATTTTTCTGGAACAGATTTTTGGCAAACTCGCGATAGACCTCCCCTGGCACCGGGATGTTGTCGTTGAGCCAGGTTTCCATGTAGAGGAAATCATCCAGGAAGGCTTCTTTATGGACGTTCTCCATCAGATGAATCTGCTTTTGGATCAGGTTCTGGATCGGCTTCAGCAACAGGAACGAGCCTTGCATGAACGCAGCCGGCACATTCCCGATTGTGTCCACGAACTTATCCACATCGAAATAGCGGGGATCGCTCCAGAGGCTGATCAACCCGGCTTTTTCTTGTTTGGTGAAATCGATTCCAGTGGTGAGCAGGATCAAGTTTTCGATCAATTCCTGGTGGATCGCCGTAAACATCGTGGCCAGCGTTCCGCCCATGCAGTAGCCGAGCAGGTTGACCTTATCAACCTCCGCACGCTCCCGGAGATAATCGACGACATTGCGGAGATAACCATTGATATAGTCATCGAGCGTTAGGAACCGCTCCGCTCTTGTGGGGCTCCCCCAATCGATGAGGTAGGTGTCAAACCCGGCCTCCACGAAATGAGCGATCACGCTGCGGTCTTCCTTAAGATCGACAATGTAGGGGCGGTTCACCAAGGCGAACACGAAGCAGATGGGCGTCTTGTATTTCGGCGGCTTCGAGCCGATATAGCGATAGAGTTTAAGCCGGTCTTCCTCGTAAACGAGTTCTCGGGGAGTGACCCCCTTTTGAACCTGCTCGATTCGTTTCGGTATGGACGGAATCGCCGCGAGTCGCTGGTAATTCGCCATCGTTTCGTCGATCAACGATTTCTGCCACGCGCCCCAGTTTGGGAACATCCCGAGGCCCTTGTCATTTTTTTCCGCAATAGTGCTCATCGATAAGTATTAGGTTTCCGAACAGCCGAGCGTTGGTAGGCTCCCGCGATTGTGCGCTTGTCTTTGGGGGCCGTTGTCCTTTTGGCCTTGGAACCTGTCGCCCGTTTCCGTGGCGCGGCCTCTTCCCCGCCGCTGTTATGCGGTTTCGAAGCCGATTCGAATTTTTTGATGCGGTCATTGACGCGCCCCACCTGCTCGTCAATATCTCCGACCCGCTCGTCCATCGCCTCCAGTCGGTCGAGAACGCGCCGCTCGACATGCCGGATGGCCAGCAGCACGCCGTCGATGTCCTCCTTGTCCGGAGTTTGTAAATGGTCGTGAATGCGATCCATTCCCTCGCGTGAAAAGCGCTGGAGATCGAGCGCGGCATTGATCGAGGTCTTCACGACTTCCATAAATTGAGGGGTTCGCATGAACTCTTCACACGATTCGCCGAGCACTTTGAGCATGCCATCGCGTAGCTTCCGGGCCTCCTCGACCGGGGGGGAAATGGGAGAGAATTGGGAAAACACCCCGGTCATTTTGGTGGCTGAATCCATCCAGAGCCGCTGAAAGAGGGCCGCTTGTTCCAAAGATTTGCTAATGGGATCTTGCATAACGAATCGGTTGCTAAGGTTGCCAACATTCTTTGCCCGGGCTTCCGGGCGGCGGCGGGGGAACCCACCGCCCGGAAAGTCCAGGGCGAGCTTAACTACACCAGCTCGATAGCCATCGCGATGCCCATGCCGCCGCCGACACACAGGGAAGCGACGCCGGTCTTTTTGCCGCGTGTCTTGAGGGCGTTGATCAAAGTGACAATGACGCGCGCGCCGCTGGCCCCGATCGGGTGGCCCAAGCAGACTGCGCCGCCGTGGACGTTGAGTTTTTCGTGCGGAATGCAGAGGTCTTTCATCGCCGCCATCGGAACCACGGAGAAGGCCTCGTTGATCTCAAAGAGATCGACGTCCTTGACGCTCCACCCGACATTCTTGAGCAGCTTGCCCATGGCGCCGATCGGCGCCAGGGTGAACCATTCGGGCTCCTGGGCGTGCATCGCGTATCCGACGATCCTCGCCTCGACATTGAGGCCCAGCTTGCTGGCCTTATCCCCGGAGGCGACGACCAGCGCTGCCGCGCCGTCGTTGATACTGGAGGAATTGCCTGCCGTCGCCGTGCCGTTCTTTCCGAATGCCGGCGAAAGGCTGCGGAATTTTTCTTCGTTGAACCGGCCCGGTTCCTCGTCATGGTCAATAACGGTGACTTTGCCTTTGCGTCCGGCGACTTCGACCGGAGCGATCTCCCGCGCGAAAGTGCCGTCTTTATCCGCCAGGATGGCGCGCTTGTAGCTCTCGATTGCGAAATCGTCCAACTCTTCGCGAGTGATGCTGTATCGGGCGGCCGCCTTGTCGGCGCAGACGCCCATGTGTTGTCCGTCAAACGCGTCCAGCAGCGCGTCGCGCAGCATGGAATCGTAGATCTCCCCGTGGCCGAGCCGGAAGCCTGTGCGGGCCTTGTCGAGCAGGTAAGGGGAGCGCGTCATGTTTTCAATGCCGCCCGCGATCACGACCTCCGCATCGCCGGCCTGAATGACCTGGGCCGCAGTGGCGATCGCCTTCATGCCGGAGGCGCAAAGGACGTTGATGGTTGTGGCCGGAACATTCAGGGGCAGTCCGGCCCCGATCCCGACCTGGCGTGCCGCATTTGGACGGAGTGAACCGCTGAGAATGTTCCCAACGAAGAGTTCATCGACGTCCTCGGGCTTCACGCCAGATCGGGTAATAGCCGCTCGTACTGCGGTCTTGCCGAGTTCAACTGCCGAAACCTCGGAAAAAGCTCCGCAAAAAGCGCCGAGGGCTGTCCGGGCGCTGCCGGCTAGGTAGATATCCTTGAGCATGGTGGTTGGTAGATACGTTAGTATGATTTAATGATTGGATGATCGGACGGTTAGCGAGTGGCCGGGCCGAAGCGGTCCACGAGCTCTTTCCACGACGTCATGATTTTGGCGTTCGTATTGAGCGCGGTATGAACATTGACCCGCAGGGTGGTCAGCGAGCACTCCAGCAGTTCCTGAACACGGCGCTGCGCGTCGGTGAGCGAGGTGGCCTGGTAAAGGCTCAGTGATTTCTGGAACAGATCGAGAGTCTGGTTGCTCGTGCGGTTGAAGGTCTCGACAAATTCCTCCAGGCGCTTGCGCGCGGCGGGGAAGACATCGGAATTCAGGGACTCGAGTTTGGCTTGGAATTCTTCGGGCGAACCGAGCTTGGTGAGCAGATCTTTCCAAAGATTGATCGACTCTTCCTGAAGCTGGATGCCTGACTTGAGGGCCTTCTCATAACTGAGCATGGACTCATGAAAGACTTCGTTGATGGATTGCGAAGGCATAGGCATGCTGGTGACCTTTTCCTTTTCTTTGCTAGCAGTTGACGTTGCGCTCATGGTTTTTCTGTTTTCTGTTTGGTTTTATTTTTTCAAGACCCAGGAAATGTCTCCATGGGCCCGCGGACGATCAGGCGACGCGCGTCGCATGGCATTGTGCCGTCGCACAAAGTAGTTGAAGTGGGTTCCAATTTGCCAGGTTCCCCCAGGCATGAATGAGCTTGTGATTTGTGCTCAACACAATCGGGGTATTCTCGCGCATGGCCGCCACGTAGCTCTCAAAAAAATCGTCAAGCTTTTCCCTGGCTTGGGGGATCGACGTGGACTCGCAAAACTCAAGGGATTTTTCTAAAAGAGCAAGCGTCTGGCTCCCCGTGCGGTTGATGAGCATTAGGCTCAAGGACGAACTCTCCACCATTTCCTCCAGACGCTTTCGCAACGTGGGAAAAAGTTCGGTGGAAAGGGCATCCAGCTTGGATTTGAGAAGATTATAAGAATCGACTTTGGCGAGCAGGTCCCTCCAGAGCTTGACGGAATCTTCTTGGATCCGAATTCCCGACTTGAGGGCGTTCTCACAGTTCAACATGGCTTCGTAAAGCAGGTCGTTGATCGCTTCGAAGGCGATGGCCTCTTTAGTGGCTGCCTGAGTAGTGCTCACGATGGTTTCTCCTTAACGGTTTTCCGACAGGCCCGGATTCGTTTCCGGGTTTGTCGTTTCAATATCGCACAAATCAGCTTGCCGCGCTACAAAAATTTTGTGCGGGTGCACAACATTTTTCGGGGGCGGCCGTTTGTTCCGATGTGACGGAACACTTGTATTCGTTCTCGGCGGAGGCCGATTCCGCCTTGGGGCGGGAAGCCCACTCTTGAACTCGAAGCCGCAGGCTGGCATCTCGTTCCAGCTTGAACCGGTCAGGTTGATGGCGATTCTCACGGGCCGACTCAATGATTTCTTCCCGCGTGATGTGGACGTGCGGCTGGGCTGCTTTGCCGAAGAACTCGCACCCGAAGAAATTCAAGGCCTCTGCTGCCCAGGACATGAGTGAGACGGAGTCGAAACGGCAGTCGGCGAAAGACATCACCGATTGATCCCTGGCTACCAGGCTCGCGAGCCCGATGAACGAGTTCGCCGCGCTAAAGCTCGACTCCTTGGTTAGAATGACGTCGGGCGAGCCGAACGGTTCCAGAGTCGAACCTTCCTCCGTTCCGGATGACCGCGAACCGCCCAGCCCATATTTGTTTGAGCCCAGAAGATTGGCGATGATTAGCCGGATTGGAATGGAATATTTCATGGAAGCCCCAAGAAACGAACTCTCGACAATGCCGCGAGCCGGAAGCAGGGAGGGATTGAATTTCTTCAACGACGTGTCGAGCGCCCACAGGACCGAGTCCTTCAACTCGACTTTGGATGCGCGGATATCCAGCGAGGGCGACTGCAGCCCGGATACAAGGGCAAGGTGGGCGATCTTCAACTCGGTGGATTTCACCGTGAAAGAGGCGAAATCCGAGTGCGCGAGCACCACCAGGCCTTCGGGATCTCCGAGGAGGGCGAGTGGCTTTGAAATCACCACCGCCTCCTCGTAGAAACCCGATTTGATCCTGATGGTGGCACCGGGTTTTGCATGCTCCACGGCTTTGGCGATCGATTTGAAGTCACCGTTTCCAGTCTGAGAGACAACTATCGGGGTGCTTTCCGGAAAGGTTCCGATCTTTGGCGTTGTATCCTTCATGCTCGTGCTTCTCTTTTGGTTTAGCCGGTTCCGTGAAATGCTGGTTTGAGTTTCGGCTCTATACTACATGTACATTCCGCCGTTCACGCCGATCACCTGGCCGGTGATGTAGCTAGCCTGCGGGCTTGCGGCGAACACGACCGCTGCGGCGATTTCCTCGGGCGATCCCATGCGCCCCATCGGGATCATTGTTCCCTGGAGTTGCTCGAGAGCCGAGGCCGGCATTCCTTTGGTCATGTCGGTCAGGGTATAGCCTGGAGAGACGGCATTCACCGTGATCCCTTTGCGGGCAAACTCGCGGGCCAGGGTGTAGGTGAACGCGATCAGGCCGCCTTTGGTGACAGCGTAGTTGGCTTGCCCGAAGTTGCCGGTCTGTCCGTTCATGGACGCGATATTGACGATGCGCCCCCAATTCTTCTCCACCATCCCCGGCAGCAAAGCATGAGTGATATTGAAGGGGCCGTTCAGATTGACTCCGAGCACTTCGTCCCACATTTGTTTGGTCATCTTGAGGAAGGAGCGATCGCGATTGATCGCGGCGTTGTTCACCAGAACATCAACGGTTCCAAACTCCTCATTGATCGCCTTGAGCATCGCGTCGGCCTGAGCGGCGTCGGAGATGTCCGCTTTGTAGGCTCGCGAGCGCACCCCCAATCGCTTAAGCTCGCAGACCACTTCCTGCGCCGCCTCGTCGGAGCTTTGATAGTTGATCAGTGTGTCACATCCCGCGCCACCCAAGGCGAGCGCGATGGCGCGCCCGATTCCCCGACTTCCCCCCGTTACGAGTGCAATTTTACCGCTGAGATCGATTTTCATATTTCGCAGATAATTCTTAATTGGTGTTTTTTTGGCGTGCAGATGTTGGTTGTTTGATGCGGACGCCCCGCATGGGAACTTTTATATTTCCTCACGCTAGATCCCACAATCGGGGTTAGCACGACTGCGGAACGCATTGAGTCCCGAGCACGCCCCCGGAATATTCACAATTGCTCGTGCGCCAAATCCGAAGGGCGCGCAAAGCGTAGTTCCCATGGCGTTTATCGGGGAACTCCTGAAACCCGCCTGAAGCTAACGCTAGTGTTTCCGCTCCTGCTTCTGGTGCGCGGCTCAGGAACCGCACAGTCCGGGCTCAACTCGCAATGACAGAGGCAACCGTGGCGGGAGCATTGCGCGAATAGCAAAACCGCCTTTTTGGGTGGTGAAATTTAAACCAATTTAGCGTTGCTAATATTGGACGGGGAATCCGTGGATTCCCCGAGTGTATTTTCTGCAGCGGATGCAAAACTTTCCGCTCTTGTTGGAGCGTTGTTTACGCTACGGAGCGGGCCGCCATCCGGCATCGGCCCACAGTTCTCCACTCACGGCGGCATTGGTGATCATGAAGCAGATGGCATCGGCGATCTCCTCGGGTTTGATCAGCCGCTTTAGCTGGGTTTGTGGAAGCACCTTGGTGCGGATGTATTCCTCCCCAAGAGCCCGGACCATGGGGGTGTCGGTAAATCCTGGATGAATGATACTGCATCGGACGCCGTAGTAGATGGCTTCCGCCATGAGGGTCGAAGCGGCTCCTTCCAAGCCGGCCTTGGTCGAGGAGTAGGAGATCTGGCCGACATTGCCAATGGAGGCGATGGACCCGAGGAAAACCACGGCGCCTTGGAGTCCCTCCTCGGGTTGCCAGCGCTTCATCCCGCGCAATTTGCGCTCCTTGGCCAGCGAAGCCACCATCTCAATAGCCCAATAGACCGGGGCTATCATATTGACTTCCACGACACTTCGAAAATCTTCGACCGGATAAATGATCACTTTTCCAGTATCTCTGTCGATGCGCACCGCGAGTGAATCTTTCGTGATGGCTGCGGCGGGGACGCAAATCCGAGGCACGCCCAGTTTTTCCTGAGTCTCGGCATAGACGCACTGGCGAAAGGCCGCATCGGTCGTATCTCCTTTGAATGCAAGGGCTAACTCCCTTCCCGCATGGGAGTTAACTTCTTGGACAACCTCTTTGACGCGGTCGCTGAAATCAACCAGCGCAAGCCCTGCCGCATTGCGCCGTGCCATCTCCATGGCCAGCGAATATCCGATTCCTCCGGCAGCTCCCGTGATTACCGCCACCTGTCCTTCAATCGTCTTTAGCTCCGCCGGCGCTCCAAGGTAATCGTTCATAGTTGGAATCTATTGCTCATGAAAAGCACTGTCAACTGGAACTTTTGTGCGTTTGCGTTGTAGGGTTCTCCCTCGTGGCGAATATTATTTTTGACAAATCGAACAAACTCTTTCAGCCTTGTCTTGAAACGCGGTCGCGGAATCAACCGCCGCTGGCCGTGTTTGTGATGAATCAACAGCCCATGACTCGTAAAAATAGCGATCGCCCCGAAATCCTTGAGATCCGGAAATACCAAAACCGTCGCTATTACGACACGACGCGCAGCCAGCACGTCGGTCTTGCCCAGATTCACAAACTCATTATTGAGGGCTACGACATCAGGGTGATCGACTCCCAGACCGAAGAGGACATCACGGCGAGAATTCTCACCCAGATTTTGCTCGATTATGAACCAATCAAACTGGCCCTTTTCTCAACCGAATTGCTCAGCCGCGCGATTCGCGTCAACGATCGGTTGCTGAAGGATTTTGTGGATCTCTATTTCCGCCAGGCGTTTGAGGCATTTTGTGCTTCCCAGAAGAAGTTTGAGGAGATGATGAGGGAAGCACATCAACTCACCAGCGCCCTGGCGAGTCCTGCGACCTGGATGCGGGGACTCTTTCCGCCTTGGGCGCAACCCGCGACGGGGGCAACCGGGGAGACGCAGTCATCTGCAGCCCCGGCGGAAAGGAAGAAAGTGGCGGCGAAAGCCGACGCCTCGCGCAAAAAGGCGAAGCGCACTACGAGGAAGGCAGCTACGCGCCGCCAGATCAAGAATAAGTAAAAAGAACGTCACCTGGCGGTTTGGTTCGCGAGCGGAGTGCCGGTCGGCGCGGGTGAGGGGAGGGGTGGAACCGTCGGTGTGGCTGCGTCCGGCGACCATTCGAAATCCCCCGTATCAAACGCCATCATGTTGGCAAGGCGCGACGCCGTGAACTGCTCGACCACTGCGCCATCGCTCTGAAATACAGTGGCGGTATTGCTGTCGGGCTCCCTTCCCATCATTGCCCAGCGTAGATTTGGGGTTTCGCTGATATGATCGAGTGGCAATCCGTCCACCGCGGCAAAAAAGCTTCCCGTTTTGTCGGTTTTTACAGCGACTTCGACCGATCCGGGCTTGTCCTGGAGAAGCGGATTCGGGACGAGGGTTAGCTTCAGGGTTGGTGAAGGTGTAAACGGCTTCTCATCGGGGAAGGTCAGTTCTCCGGCAATCTGTTCAAACCGATCGCTGAATCGGATACTTTGTTCGAAGACAACTTTCGGCTCCTCTTTGGGGGCGACTCCGGTGAAATCCAGGCAGCACAGTCGCTGCTGTTTGGAGTTTTGCTCAAGAACGAACACTTTTTCCTCGGTGGGCGATGCCGTGAGCTTAATCGGGGACGGATCTTCGGGTTTCGTCGCAATCGTCCGCAGGGTTTCCCCTTTGGCGGAATATTGTTTTATCGTGTTTTCTTCGATCACCCAAACCGTTCCGTTGGTTCCGGGAGCGGTATCGACCGACCGATGTGCTCTCGGTTTGAAGGGGCCTTCAACGAATCCCCACCAACCGGCCGGGCTTGGTCTGGGGAACTCAAGACTTGGGTTGCGGATCAACCAGGGCTCGGTTTCGCCTTCCGCATTGGGTCCTTTGAATAACACTTCAAAGACCTCCGCTTGCGCTTGGCCGGGAACCATCGCTTTGAGAACCAGGTTTCCCGAAGGAGACATCTCGAGGTTGGTGATCCGGCTTATCCTCAGCGTATCTTCTTCCTCATTCACCCAGTCGTTGCCGATGAAATCGACGCCCTCGATCTCCAGTTCCCCGACCATAAAACCGTGGGCATGGTACTTGCCGGTGGGACAGGCAACGCCCCGATCGTCCGCGCCATCCCAATAGGTGACCAGTCCGTTAAGTTCGGCGGTGAACGCGCTCACTTCCGCCTCACGGTGCAGCACGCGGACAAGTCTTCCTTCGGCATTATAGATCCCGAGCGAAATCGTTCCTTCCATTGGCGGTGGCAGGAACATGATGCGGATATCCGCCGCAATCCCTTCCGCTGCCGACAGCAAAAGGGCAAACGCGACCAGCAACGCCGTTCGGGCGCGCGGTGAACGCGGGCGGGGTGTCGCCGGATTTCTCACGATTGTTTTCGAACGAAGTAACGCCACTCGAGATTGGGGAATAGATTGTCGCGCCATTCGCAGTTTGCGAGAAACTTTTCGTCAATATTGCGTCCGCGAATCTGGTCGTAGAGCCGGGTGAACCGGAGAATGTGATCTTTGGTTCGTTTGGTCGCGTAATTCCGCGCGGTGCCGGTTTTCATCAGGAACGCCCAATCGCTCGACTGGGCCAGCAGCAGTTCGCGCGCGAGTTGGCGCAGCGCCCTTTCAATGATAGGCGTGAGTTTCTCGGCCCTGTAGCCGCCCCGCTCAGCCGGGGCGGTGCTGTTAATGTCCGGTGTGGCCTTCTCTGCAAATTCCGTGGCCAGTTCGGTCATTCGCCGGGCGGCCATGTGGAGGTGCGGATAAATCCACGAATTCGTCTCGTCGAGCCAAACCTCCCAGTAACCTTTGTGTCCCCAGCTTGAGGACGACGGCACCACAAGTTGCTGGGTCGGGTGCTCGGACAAAAACCGGCTCGGTGTCACCATCTTGAATACCTGCTGGTCGTAGGCCGCCTTGCGAATGAATAAATTCAGGAACTCCGGCCCTTCAAACCACCAATGGCCGAAAAGCTCGGCGTCATAAGGGCTGACAACGATCGGCTCAATGTTGGTATTCTGAACCAGTTCCTCGATTTGCCTGGTGCGCGACGCCAGGAAATGGCCGGCGTGCGCGTCGGCGGCGCCCAGGGCCCAGGCCCGATTGTAAATATCCTTCTCCGGAGTGGCTCCGGTGATGCGGTGGTATTTGATCCCGGAAAACTTCCGGACTCCTTCGCGCAGTGCAAATTCCCCAAGCTCGTTTGGTTCCAGGTCGAACCCGATATCCCGGTAGAAATCGCGGTAAGCCGGGTCGCCGGGATACCCATCTTCCTGGCTCCATACCTGGCGGGCAGAATCGCGATCCCGCGCAAACGCCGCCGGCCCCGCCGGGGTGAAGCACGGGGCGTAAATGGCGTACCGCGGACGCGGTTGCCCAAACATGAGCCCGTGCGAGTCGATGATAAACCAGCGGATGTTCGCCTCGGCCAGCATCTTTTCGATCCCTGCGACGTACCCGCATTCCGGCAGCCAGATTCCCTGGGGGTCCCGCCCAAAGCATTCGCGGTAGCTGTCGCGGGCGAGCAGGATTTGCGCACGCACCGCTTCGGGGAAGTTCTCCATCAGAGGGAGGAACCCGTGCGTGGCCGCGCAAGTGATGATTTCGAGAACGCCCTCGTCCTGGAGTCGTGCGAAAACGGAAACGAGATCGCACTTCCACTCATCGACAAACGCGCAGCGGCAGTTCGTAAACCGGTCGAAATAGAACTTCGCGAGCTCCTGGAGGCGTGAATCGTGCCGGGTCCGCTCCAGTTCCTGTTTGGCCAGCGCGATGGCGCGGTCCAGATAGGCCACGTAGCGCTCTTGGAGAAGGGGGTCCCGCAGCATCGAGCAGAGCGGCGGGGTCAGGGACATCGTGAGTTGGAACGGCACGCGATCCCGCACCAGTCCGTTCAGGATCTGGAGCAACGGCACGTAGGTTTCCGTGATTGCTTCGTACAGCCAGTCTTCTTCCAGAAATTCCGGATATTCCGGGTGCCGCACAAAGGGAAGGTGTGCGTGGAGAACTAAAGCGAGGTAACCAGTGGCCATGCTCCCTTACCATGACTAAGGAACGGGTCGGGATGAAGGGAAAAATGAAAACATCGTCAATATCGGGAAAACCCTTATAGGAAGATGCGGAGAGGGGAGACGCGGAGAGGGCGTGGCATCGGGTTCCGTGTTCATTTCGTCCATCTTCCAAAAATGAAAAACCCAGGCCACCCTTCGGGAGCCTGGGTTAAGCGAAGCGCCTTGGCGCTCTGAAAACGACCCGCTACTTTTTTTCTGTAGCAGCGGTCGGTTGGGCCGGAGCAGTCAACTGCGACGGAGCACCTCCGTGCTTGCGCTCTCCCTTTCCATGCCCTTCTTTCGCGGCAAAGCCTGGAAAGATTTCCTCACGGGTGAGTTTCCCATCGCCGTTTTTGTCCAGTTTCTTGAGAGATTCTGCTGCGCCAGCGATCTCGGTCGAGTCGATCACCCCGTCCCCGTTGGTGTCGAGAGCTGAGATGAGGGGGTGAACATGTTTTCCTTGTTTTTCTTCCCGCTTTTCCGCGCGGGCCGGGTCCTTGATCGCGCGTTCTGCCTGGCCGGGGCGCTGGGGACGGAGTTCATCGATGGTCAGCTTGCCGTCTCCGTTCTTGTCGAGCTTCTTGAGCGCTTCGGGAGCGTTGGCGATCTCCTGGGCATCGATCACTCGATCGCCATTCGCGTCAAGCGCCTCCACAAGGGGGAATTTCCGGTGTTGTCCTTTTCCTCCGCGGCCTTCCTGGCCGGGAGTTCCCGCCGGGGTTGGCGCCGTGCTCGATTCGGGTGCGGCAAATGCGGTGAGGGCTGAGACGGAGAGGACCAAGCCCAGGGTGATTACGGTTCTTTTCATAGTCAGTTTTAGTG
>Ga0194053_10002090_pt1 | contig 12171 bp, 9 predicted proteins | sample SepL228m_MetaG_FD_161684 | JGI IMG/M metagenome (GOLD analysis project Ga0194053, IMG submission 161684) | Anoxic zone freshwater microbial communities from boreal shield lake in IISD Experimental Lakes Area, Ontario, Canada - Sep2016-L227-8m | ecosystem: Environmental > Aquatic > Freshwater >... | reverse complement strand
CGCGTTGATGAGGAACTCCCCGTAGAACTCCTTGACTCCATTGGCCGGGTTGCGGGTGAACGCGACGCCGGAACCGGATTTGTCCCCGGTGTTTCCAAAGACCATGGCCTGGACATTGACGGCCGTGCCCCATTCGGCGGGGATGTTGTATTTCCGGCGATAGACAATCGCGCGGTCATTCATCCAGGAGCCAAAGACGGCGCCGACGGCCCCTTTGAGCTGGTCCCAGGGATTTGCCGGGAAGCTCTTCCCGGTGCGTTCCTTGACGAGAGCCTTGAACAGCCGGACGATCTCTTGCTGGTCCTCGGCGGTCAACTCGCTGTCCACGATGTCAGCATGGTATTTGTCGTGCTTATATTCATGGATGATGGTTTCGAACGGTTCGTGGTCTTCGCCCTCGCGTTTCTGGACGCCCATGACAACGTCGCCATACATCTGAACGAACCGGCGGTAGCAGTCCCACGCAAAGCGTTCGTTCTTCGTGGCGAGCGCGAGCGCTTTCACGGATTCGTCATTGAGGCCGAGGTTGAGAATCGTATCCATCATGCCCGGCATCGAGTCGCGGGCACCGGAGCGCACTGCCACGAGGAGCGGGAAGCCCTTCGGATCGCCGAATTTGGTGCCCATGATACGCTCCATGTTGCGGACGCCGGCTTCGATCTGGGACTGGAGTTCCTTTGGATATGTGCGCTTGTTGTCGTAGAAATACGTGCAGACCTCCGTGGTGATCGTGAATCCCGCCGGCACCGGGAGACCGATACGGGTCATCTCGGCAAGGTTGGCGCCTTTGCCGCCGAGGAGGGGCTTCATCTTGCCGTCGCCGTCGGCTTTGCCGTCACCCCAGGTGTAAACATATTTGCCCTTGCGGGGCGACGCAGACTTCAGTGATTTGGTATTTTTGGACATAAAGGGAAAAAACGAGCAGACACAAATAACAGCCGTCTCCGTCCTGTCAACGCGCTGGTAGCAGGAAATTCGCTCAAATTTTGCGGGATTTCTGGTATTGTCTCGTTCAACAAGCCATGAAGAAACCCGATTTGGACGAACTTTTGGCGGGCTACCGCCAGGCCGCGATCCCGGAACTTCCCGGCTCATTTTCAGCTGATGTCCTCCGTGAGATCAGGCTGAGGAGAGCTGAGACTTCGAGCGAAGCCGGGTGGTTTTCGTTGCTGGCCGCGTGTTTGCGGCCGGGCATGATCGCTGCCGGTTTGAGCATCGCTTTGGTGGTGGGCGTCCTCGTTCCTGGCCGGGACCACCGGGATGTGAATTCCATGGCGGCAGCCGGTCTGGGGCTCAATGTCTTTTCTACTTTGAATATGCCTTCCGATTTGCTCCGATGAAAAAGCTCATTGCGCCCTTGGTGTTCCTGATCCTGGTTTTCGCGGTTGCCGCCGCCGCGGCTTTCCTGTCCCGCTCTTTATGCTGCACGATGAAACCTTCGCACCAGGACGCGCATGACTGGGTTCACACGCAGCTGGGACTCACGCCGCAGCAGGATGCCGGACTCGATGTCATCGAAAAGCGCTACCACGAAAAGCGCCGGATCTTTGAGGAGGGGATGGCCCTCGGGAACCGGGAGCTGGCCGAGGCGATCCGATCCGAAGGGAAGGACTCCGGACGCGTTCACGCCGCAATCGAAAAGATTCACTCCAATATGGGAGAACTGCAGATGCTGACGGTCGGCCATGTTTTCGAGATGCGGGAGGTGCTGAGCCCGGAACAGTATCAAAAGCTGCTCGATTTCACTGCCGATGCACTGAACAACCTCGACCACCGGCATGGAGGGGAATGACGATGGTGAGGACTGGGATCTCGCGCGCCGCGCCGCCGGTGGGGACGAAGCAGCTTATGCTGTCCTGATCGGCCGCTATCAGGGGCCGGTTCATGGTTTTGTCTTCCGCTCGGTTGCAGATGTGGAGACGGCCAAAGACCTGACGCAGGAGGTTTTTGTCAAAGCGTGGTTTGCGCTCGGACGGGTTCAGGAACGCGCACGGTTCTCCACCTGGCTGTTCCAAATTGCGGCCAACCTCTGCCGCGACCATGCCAAGTCGAAGGCTGCCCGCAATTCCCGCATGACGAATTCCATGGTCCGGGAGCGGGACGACGGGAGCACGGAGGAACGGGATTTTGTGCATCCGGGCTTGCCCCCAGACGAGCAGGCCCAAACGAACGAGACGATAGTGGCCCTGCATCGCGCCATTGCGGCCCTGCCGGTAGATCTCCGCGAGGCGTTCATTCTGGGAGCAATCGATCAACTTCCCCACAAGGAAAGCTCATCCATCCTCGGCATTTCGCCCAAGGCTGTCGAGGTGCGGATCTACCGGGCCCGAAAAGCCCTCGCCGAGCGGCTTTCCAGCGAGGGTTTCGATGCAGGCTGAAAAGCCAGGGATTATCGGAATGAGAAAGTGACCGCAGGCCGCCGCCGTCCAGGATCAGCAGCCGAAATAGCGCCTTTTGGCCAAAAGCGTGCTGGCTGGAAAACGCATCGCCGCGAAGATCGCGCTGCGAGGACTGGTTTTCATTCGGTCTTCCCAATGGCTTCTGATTAGTCCTGCTAGCCCTTGCCCGGGGCTTTCCACCGGAATAGGCGCAGCGCGTTCCCGATCACAAACAAGTCCGAAAAAGCCATTGCTGTGGCGCAGAGAATCGGCGACATCTGTCCGGTTGCCGCGAGCGGGATGGCGATCGCGTTGTAAAAGAATGCCCAGAAAAGGTTCTGCTTGATCGTGCGGAGGGTGGCTTGGGCCAGACCCAGCGCTTCGGGAATCGCTTCGATATCGCTTTTGAGCAGGATAATGTCCGCCGCCTCCCTCGCGACATCGCTGGCGCGGGTAACGGCGATGCCGAGATCGGCCTGGGCCAGAGCCGGCGCGTCGTTGATGCCATCGCCGACAAAGGCGATACGCTGGCCTTCATGCTGCAATCTTTCGACGATTCCAGCTTTCTCTTCCGGGCGAATTTCGGAATAAATGTTGGGGGTGGAGATTCCGGCTGAGCGGCCAACAGTTTCGACAGCCCTCTTGCTGTCGCCGGAGATCAGGTAGACCGCCAATCCGCGCCTGATGAGTTCGGACACGACATTCTTCGCGTGAGGCTTTGGCGAATCGACAAGAAGCAGCGCGCCGATAAGCCGTGACCCCAGGGCCAAAGCAATGACTGTGGAGTCGGTTTCAGAGGGAACGGAACTGATATCCATTCCATTTTCCCGCAACCAATTCAAGGATCCGAGCCGGGCGGTCAGGCCTTTATAGGTCGATGAAACGCCGGCTCCCTGATGTTCCCTCCATTCAGATACGGCGGCAGGCGAAACGGAGTCCAGCCTCCGGGAAATTGCCCGGCTGAGGGGGTGTTGGCTGGAGTGCGCCAAAGCGAGAGCGAGGGCCTGGAATTCGGAATCGGGAAAATCAAAGGTGACCCAACTCTCGACCCGGTGCCTGCCCTCGGTGAGAGTGCCTGTTTTGTCGAAGAGAACGGCTGTCACTTTCCCGGATTTTTCGAGCGCTTCGCCATCACGGATCAAAATCCCGCGCCGGGCTGCCGCGTTCGTGCCGGCCATGATCGCGGCCGGCGTGGCGAGACCCATCGCGCAAGGGCAGGCGACAATCAAAACGGCTGCCGCATTGATGATTCCGTGCTCCCATCCAGAGGCCGAGAAAAGGCCGTATGCTACCGCCGTGGCCACCGCGACCAAGACAACGACCGGCACGAAAACGCTGCTCACACGATCCCCGATGCGCTGGATGTCCGCCCGGCTGTGCTGCGCGCGCTTCACGACCTCGATGATTCTCGCGAGAGCGGTTTCTTCGCCGAGCGCCGTGACACGCATCACGAGGCGCCCGCTCTGGTTCACCGTTCCGCCGTAAAGTTCCATCGCCTCTGATTTTTCGACCGGGAGCGACTCTCCGGTGAGCATGCTTTCATCCACCGCACTTTCACCTTCGGCCACGATCCCATCCGTGGGGATCTGATCGCCCGGGCTAATGACCAGGAGATCGTCGTGCTGCAATTCGGCGACCGGAACCAGTTCCTCTCTCCCGTTGCCGCCGAGCCTTCGCGCCGTCTGCGGGGCGAGGTTCAGCAGTTCGCGGACAGCTCCGGCCGCGCGGTCGCTGGCGAACGCTTCCATGTAGTGGCCGACGCTGATGAGCGTGATGATTGCAGCCGCTTCAATAAAATAAAGGTGGTGCACATGCTCCGGCGCAAAAAGCCCATAAACGCTGAAAGTAAACGCGGCTGTTGATCCGAGCGAAACCAGGGTGTCCATGTTTGACTGCCCCACCTTGAGCTGCTGCCAAGCCCCGCGGTAAAAACGCCATCCGCAGAGGACTTGCACCGGCAGGACCATCGCGAAACTCACCCATGCGAACCATCCGTGAGGATCCGGCTGAAGCGTCCACTCGACCACCATGAGCGGGACCGTGACCGCGAGGCCCATAACCACGTTGAACCGCCAACCGGCACCGACTCCAACCTTGCCGGCACGAGCAGCCGGATCTGCCGCGCTTGCCCCGAATCCTACCGCCCTCACTGCCTGGATCAACGCGGAAACATCGATCGGCAGATCCCCGGCGGCGCGAACGAGAACCCGCCCGTTTCCTAGATCCACTTCCGCGGAACGAACCCCCTGCACGCGCTGGAGGGCTTCGCGAACCTTCCGGGCACACCCCTGGCATGTCATCCCCTGGATTTTCAAAATGCTCGTGGCCATGGAAAGCGTGCCTATCCAAGCTCGGCGGGGAACCGATCACTTGTTCTTTCTCGCAGACTTATCGCCCGCGACCTCCAGATAAAAAAGATTGCGGGGTAGACGAGGAGTTCCATGAGGGTGGATGTGATCACTCCGCCGACCATCGGGGTAGCGATGCGTTTCATCACGTCCGCCCCGGCACCGTGGCTCCAGAGGATCGGCATGAGGCCTGCGATGATGACGCATGCGGTCATGGCCTTTGGGCGGACGCGTTTGACGGCGCCGTGGTAGATGGCATCGCGCAGGTCGTCCACGTTCCGCATGAGGCCACGCTTTTTCCAGTCCTCATAAGCGAGGTCGAGGTAGAGGAGCATGACGACGCCGGTCTCCGCGTCGAGCCCGGCCAGCGCGATGATCCCGACCCATACCGCCACGCTGAGGTTGTAGCCGAGGAGGTAGATCGCCCAGAATGCGCCGACGAGCGAGAATGGAACCGCCAGGAGGACGATCGCGGTTTTGATCGCGGATTGGGTGTTCAGGTAAATGATGAGGATGATCAGGAGAAGCGTGGCCGGAATCACCAGCATGAGCCGCTGCTGGGCTCTCAGCATGTATTCGTATTGGCCGCTCCAGAAAATATTGTAGCCGTCCGGCAGGGAAACTTTTCCGGCACTCACCGCCTCATCGACGGCGCGTTGGGCCATCTGGACATACGTGCCAATATCCATGCCTTTGACATCGACATAAATCCACGCGTTCGGAACAGCGTTTTCGCTTTTGATCCCCATGGGAGCGCGGACGACTTTCAGGTCGGCGAGCTGGCCGAGCGGGATCTGTGCGCCGGTCGGCGTCGGAACGACGATTTCTTTGAGCGCGTCCAGGTTTTCGCGGAAGTCGCGGTCGTAGCGCAGGGTGATGGCATAGCGTTCGAGACCTTCGACCGTCGTGGTGAGCGCCATTCCTCCGAGGGCGACTTCGAGGACTTCCTGCACGTCACCGATGTTGAGGCCGTAGCGGGCGATCTCGTCCCGGCGGATGTTGAACTCGATGTAGTTCCCGCCCATGACCCGCTCCGCAAAGACGCTGGATGTGCCCGGAACATTGCGGACCACGGCTTCAATTTCGGACGCGACGCGCTCCAGCTCCGCGAGGTTCGGCCCGGCGACCTTGATGCCGACCGGCGTCTTGATGCCTGTGGCCAGCATGTCGATGCGGGTTTTGATCGGCATCGTCCAGGCGTTGGTCAGGCCCGGAATCTGGATCGCTGCGTTGAGCGCCTCGACGAGTTCGTCCACGGTGCGCCTCCTGTGGGCGATGACATTTCCGGACGGGTCCTTGATGTCCACCACCGGCCAATCCTTTTCGTCATTGAGCATGACGGTCGTCTCGATCATGTCGAACGGGGCGGGATCCGTGGCGGTCTCAGCGCGGCCAATTTTCCCAAACGCGCGATGGACCTCCGGGAAACTTTTGATGATCCGGTCCGTGACCTGAATAAGCTCCCGGGCCTTCGTTGGAGAGATGCCCGGAAATGTCGTCGGCATGTAGAGCAGGTCGCCTTCGTAGAGCGGCGGCATAAACTCCGAGCCGATGTGCTGGAAGGGAAAAATTTTTCCGAATGCCGCGGAGGCATTGTGCAGCGGCCCTTCCGGGAGCCGTGACGTCACAAGAAAATCCCAGGGAACGAAGACCCAGAGCACGATGGCGAGCGCCGAGCCGATCACCTGCCAGCGGAAGCGGATCACGAAATCAATGCACGGGTGGTAGATCCAGATCAGGAACCGGTTAACCGGGTTCTTCTCCTCCTCCGGAATTTTTCCCCGGATGAAATACCCCATGAGGACCGGCGCGAGCGTGATCGAGAGAAGGGCGGCGGCCGCCATCGAGTAGGTCTTGGTGAACGCCAGAGGCTTGAAGAGCCGGCCTTCCTGCGCCTGCAGGGTGAAGACCGGAATGAACGAAACCGTGATGACCAGAAGCGAATAAAAAAGCGTTGGGCCAACCTCGACCGAGGCGTCCCGGATGATCTGCCAGTGGTCCTTTTTGCCCCTGTCATGCTCGAGGTGCTTGTGCGCATTTTCGATCATGATGATTACGGCATCCACCATGGCCCCGATCGCGATGGCGATGCCGCCGAGGGACATAATATTCGCGCTCAGTCCCTGGGCTCTCATGATCACGAATGCGGCCAGGACGGCAATCGGCAGGATGAAGATGGCGACAAGCGCGCTCCGGAAGTGCAGCAGGAAAAGCAGGCAGACCAGGGCGACGACGATGCTTTCCTCGATCAGCTTTTCTTCCAGCGTTTTGACCGCGCGATCAATCAGGGCCGTGCGGTCGTAAGCCACGGTGAAGGACACGTCCTTCGGGAGACCCTTCATTGCTTGCTCCAGCTTGGCTTTGACATCCTTGATGACCGCCCGTGCGTTCGCTCCGTAGCGGACGACGACGATGCCTCCCACGGTCTCACCCTCGCCGTTCAGTTCGGCGATTCCACGGCGCATGTCCGGGCCGAGTTGCACGGTTGCCACATCGCGCAGGAGGATGGGGACGCCATTTTCTCCGACACCGACCGCGACCTTTTCGAGGTCGGAGATCTGTTCGATGTATCCCTTGACCCGCAGGATGAATTCCTTCTCGGCCAGCTCGAGCGACCGTCCGCCCACCTCCCCATTGCTCTTCTTGATTGCCTCGCCCACATCGCGGATCGAAATGTCGTAGGCCCGGAGTTTTACCGGGTCCACAGTGACCTGGTATTGCTTGACGAAACCGCCCACGGAAGCCACCTCGGCGACCCCTTCGACGGACGATAGTTGGTATTTGAGATACCAGTCCTGGATCGAGCGCAGCTCAGCGAGGCTGCGGTCCTTGGAGTTCAGCGAATACATAAATGCCCAGCCGACGCCGGTGGCATCGGGGCCGAGCGTGGGGGCCACCCCCTGCGGCAAACGGGATGTCAGGCCGCTGAGATATTCCAAAATCCGGCTGCGGGCCCAGTAGGGATCCGTGCCGTCCTCAAAAATCACATAGACGAACGAGAATCCATAAAACGAATACCCTCGCACGACTTTCGCTTTCGGCACGGAAAGCATCTTTGTCGTGATCGGATACGTGACCTGGTCCTGGACGAGCTGGGGCGCCTGTCCCGGCCACTCGGTGTAGATGATGACCTGCGTATCCGAGAGGTCCGGGATGGCGTCGAGCGGGATCGTGCGAAGCGCCAGCCAGCCCGCGACGATGAGCACGGCTGTCCCGATGAGGACGAGAAACCGGTTCCGGAGGGAAAAATTAATGATTGCCCTGAGCATGGTCGGATGGGGCGGCAGCCGGTTGGGCGGTGGCGGTGCCAGGGATCAATGTCATGCTGCAAATCGGGCATTTTCCGCCGTGATCGTATTCGATGCTGGCATGCTCGGGCATCGGGCAGACGAATGTTTTCGGGACCTCCGGGGGAGGTGGCTGGGCCGTTGCAGTCGGAGTGGTCGGCTGCCCGGAGTTGGCCGGAGGGCTGGATGTTCCATCGGAGCCCAACATTTTTTGGATCGCCTCGCGGAGCTGGCTTTCGGAATCGAACATGAACTGGGCGGAGGTGACGACCTTTTCGCCAGGAGCCAACCCCTGGAGGACCTGGTAGCGTGCGCTGCTGTCGCGCAGGCCCAAGACGACTTCGCGGGGATCAAACCGGCCACCCTCCTTTGCCACGAAGACCGTCGCCCGATCGCCGCTTCGCAACACGGCGGCTTCCGGAACGAGCGTTGCGGACGGGGCAACCCGGGATTCCAGTTCCACTTTGGCAAACATACCGGGCTTTAGGAGCAGGCCGGGGTTGTGAAACTCCATCCGGACTTGAGCCGTCCTGGTTTTGGGATCGAGTGTGGGGTAAACATAGGTCACGCGGCCGAAAAATTTCCGGCCCGGCAGAGAGTCAATGCTGGCGACTGCTTCCTGACCGAGTTGGACGAACGCCATGTCCTGCTCGTAGATTTGAGCCTTGAGCCAAACGATGGAAAGGTCGGCAAGGCGGTAAAGAGTCATGCCCGGCTCGAACATCATCCCTTCCACTGCCGTCTTGTCGACCACCACCCCGTCGGCCGGCGAATACATCGTGATCGTCCGCGAGGGCTGCGCCGTCGTCTTCAACTTCTCCAGCTCCGTTGCCGCTACGCCGAGCAGGCTCAACCGCTCGAGGGTTGTCTTGGCCAGCGCGGAGTTTCCGCTGCGTGTCAGCGAAGCGAATTCCAACTCCGCATTATAGATGTCCGGGGAATAGGCCTCGAAGAGGGCTTCGCCTTTTTTCACCGCACGGCCGGTGGCATCCACAAAGAGTTTTTCGATCCAGCCTTTGAATTTCGTGGTGACGTCGGTGAGCGCGGTTTCGTTAAAGTCCACCACGCCGATCGTTCGGATCGACCGTTTGAGCGGGCCTTCGGTCACTTCTCCGACCTTCACGCCCATCGTCTGGATGGTCGCGGGATCGACTGTGATCGTCGCGTTATCCGTGGTTTCGGACTCCTCATACACCGGCACCATGTCCATGCCCATGCCGTCTTTTCCGGGGCTCTGGCTGGTTTCGCCGGGCGTCATCGTGGATTTGTAATACTTGATCTTCCGCTCGCCGGAGGCCGGGGGTGCTTGTGTGGAAGCCGCGTTCGGAGACTGGCCGACCTTCTTGCGCACCGGCTGGAGCTTCATCTCGCAGATCGGGCAGTCGCCGGGGTGATCCTGGATAATCTGCGGATGCATTCCGCAGGTGTAGAGCTGCTTTTCAGCCAGCGGTTTCGAGGCCGCCCCCGTATGCCGGAGAAAAAATGCTCCGGCAACTGCGAGGCAGGCGAGGACAATAATCAGTTTGGTTTTCATGTTCGCTATTTGGCTGCGGGCTTCTTGTTATGCAGCGTGTTCGTGAAAATGTCGTGGTGGAGATAGCGGTTTGAGCCGAGGGCGGCTTCGAGGTCGCTCAGCGCCTGCGCCTGGTTCATCAGCGAATCCACATAGAACAGCCGTTGGTTGATCTCCTGGTTTGTGAGGGTGATGGCTTCCGAGGTGTTCGCCTGGCCGGTCCGGATCGCGGATTCCAGAACGCCACGGGTTTCGTCCAGAAGCGGGAGGGAGTCTTTTGAAATAACCGAAGCGATCGAGCCGGTCTTTGCGGCCCGGATGCGGGCGGTGGCGATTTCGGACTCGATGCCGAGCTTCGCGGCCAGGAGCGCGCTGCCGGCACGCTCGCGCCCGGCTGTCTTCTCTGCGATGTTTCCCTGATTGCGGTTCCACACAGGCAGGGGGACGATGACCCTCGCACCCAGAAAATTTTCATTCATGAGGTCCGTTCCGTTGAGCGTCTTCATGTATTCGTATTCGACTCCGACCGTGATATCCTCCCAGACCTCTGATCGGGCGAGCGCGATTTCTGCGGCTGCGGCGTCTGCCTCCAGTGCCGCGCGGACCAAATCCGGCCGGTAGAGAGTCGAGCCGGACGAGGGATTTTTCAGCCGCGAAATGATATCCGCCACCGATCCCTTCAACGTGAGCAGTTGTGTTCCGGGGATGCCGAGCGTGCCTTTGAGCGTGGCCACCGCAGCCTCCTCGTTCGCTTCGAGCGATAACATTTGTTGCCGCAGGCCTTCCCTTTCGACCTTGGCCAGGTTGACGGCCATTGCGGACGCCTGGCCCGACTGCTGGCCGGCCTCGTTCAATGCGATCAGCGAATCCATCGAGGCCGACAACTTTTTCAGCGTCGCCGCTTTCTCCGCGGCGGCCCGGGACTGGATGAATGTCCGCTGGACCTCAAGGATCAGCTTGCGTTCCGCATCCCGGACTTCGGCCAAAGCCATTGCCACCTCCACGCGGGATACCTTCTGCGCACGGGCCAGGCGTCCGCTCCACGGTAAGCGCTGCATGAGGGATGCCATCGCCTTGTCCTGCCCCTCGCCGCCGAAAAAGAAATCCGCCCGGTATGAGAGGTCGATTTCCGGGTTCGGCCAGAGGCCCGCCTGCAGGAGCCGTCCGCGCGCCTGCCCGATCGTCGAGTAAGCGGCCCGGATCGCCGGGCTGTGGGACAGAGCGAATTTTTGAGCCTGATCGAAATCCAGGGTTTCCGCCGCCGCGAGGGCGGGAAGGAGAAATATGGCGCAGGCAAATTTTCTCATGCTGGCATCTTAAACGAAATGCCCGCCCCAGTCCCTCCAAATAATCCCGAGGGATTTCTCATGAGATATCGTTTGACTCACCGGAAATCAGGATGTCTCTATGGACAACCTGGCAGGCAAAACAACTACCACTACAAAAACCAACATGAAAACACTCATCGCAATCGCAACCGTCCTCCTATTTGGCTTCGCAGGCGCTTCGCGCGCCGCTGACCAGACGCCCGCCTCCTACCCGCTGACGACCTGCTTCATCTCTGGCGAAAAGCTCGGGGAGATGGGCAAGCCGTTTGTCTTCACCTACGAGGGCCAGCAACTCCAGCTTTGCTGCAAAGGCTGCAAAAAGCAGTTCGACAAGGATCCCGAAAAATACCTGAAGCAATACCAGGACGCCGTGAAGAAATCCGGAAAAGCGACCCCGGCGGCGATGGACCCGAACATGAAAATGTAATTCCGGCGAGGAGCCGGCAACTCGTCCTTGAAGTGCGTTCCATTCGCTCTTCAAGGGAACCAGCGAACCATGATGACGGAACTCCAGCAACCGGGCTATCTGCATATCTTGCTCAATCACCTCCCGATTGTCGGAACGGGTGCCGGGCTTTTGGGGCTGGTGGTTGGCCTGTTTCTCCGAAGCCGCCCCGCGCTTATCCCCGCTCTGGCCATCCTCGTCCTGGCAGGAGTTTCCGCGTGGCCGGTCAATGTGACCGGCCACGATGCCTACCGGCCCCTGATGAAAATTGCGGATGATCCAGGCTCGGACTGGCTCGACGAGCACGCGGAGCGCGCCGCCCGCACAAGCTGGATTTTCTACGCGATGGCAGGCGTGGCGGCTGCGGCGGTCGCCGCTCCCGTCAGATGGCCGCGAAGCGCGATCCCCCTGGCTGTTGTCGCCGGAGCCTTCGCTCTGGTCGGCTTGGCCGCTGGAGCATATATCGCGCAGGCAGGCGGGTTGATCCGACACGTGGAATTCCGTGTCCCCGGGCAACCGGCACCGTAAAGCAGCCGAAGAACTGGTAAATAACCCATGAGCAAAGCACGTCCTACAATATCCCCGCCAGCAACTTCAATGATCGCCACACACTGGGCGATTCTTATCGGTATCGTGGCATTTTCCGCCGGCATCGGAATCTCCTGGTTGATTTTCCATGAGCCGCATTCGCACACAATAACCCGGCAGCCGCCACCGCCGCCAACACTGCCGACCGGACTGGCCGTCGGGAATTCTGATCCGGTCCCGCCCGATGTGTCGCAGATGTCCCCGGCAGAGGCTTCGCTGGCTCTCGGAAATTGGTATTATGATCAGAATGCTTGGCACAAGGCGATCGAAGCTTACCAGCGCAC
>Ga0194053_10002087_pt1 | contig 12173 bp, 11 predicted proteins | sample SepL228m_MetaG_FD_161684 | JGI IMG/M metagenome (GOLD analysis project Ga0194053, IMG submission 161684) | Anoxic zone freshwater microbial communities from boreal shield lake in IISD Experimental Lakes Area, Ontario, Canada - Sep2016-L227-8m | ecosystem: Environmental > Aquatic > Freshwater >... | reverse complement strand
GAAAACAACGACGAACGGAAAGAAGCCTGAAGCACTCAACCCCTCTGCAAGAAGGGGCGAGCAAAGCGAGTTTGCGAGAAGGCTCTGGAGTGAGGACGATTGTTTTCTTGATTTCCGAGCATAGCAATTCGCTAGCAAGCGAATATGCGTGTCTTGGAAAAGTTTACTCGACTTTGACTAGTTTTTTGTGGTAGTATAGGGGTCATATGAAAATAATATTACTTAAAGATGTTCCAAAGTTGGGTAAACGGTTTGATGTCAAAGATGTGGCAGAGGGTCACGCGCTAAACCTTCTTATTCCACGCGGTTTGGCAGTCGTTGCAACAGCTCCGGCGATTGCAAAAATAAACGCCGAAAAAGAAAAAGCGCGAGCGGAGGAAAAAATTCAGGAAGAACTTTTGGCAAAAAATATTGAGATGATAAAGAGTATCAAAGTAACTCTGAAAGGCAAAGCCAACGAAAAAGGTCATCTCTTTGCTGGTATTACAAAAGAAATGCTCGCTGACGAAGTAACAAAGTCAGCACGTGTCAATCTTGATGTAGATTTCATCAAGCTCGATAAACCGCTCAAAGAGGTGGGCGAGCATAAAATCAAAGTCGAGGCTCTCGGCAAAAAAGCAGAATTTACAGTCGTCGTTGAGGCAGAGTAACATTTAAATAAAAAAAGACCAAGGAAAGCCCTTGGTCTTTTTTGTTATGAAAAACTTGTGTGGATAATAAGAATCAAATTAAACAATATTTTGATATAATTTAAACATATTATTTATAAGCATTTTTATGATTTATTTTATATTGGCTTTAATTTTATTAGTTGTCGTTTTTACACGGCTTGCTCATTTAGATGATTCTATAAAAAAACTGCAGGCTGAAATACAAATTATCAAAGCAAATCTGTCGGCAGGTAATGTTTCAAATTCAACCCAAAACACAGTACAGTCTGTACCACTTTCACAACCTTCAAATGTCGTAAAAATTTCCGTTTCCCAAGTTGATGAAATAAAAAAGGAAGTACGAGCGGAAAATCAGTTGGAAAATTGGTTTAAAGAAAATATCATTATAAAAATTGGAATTCTCATGATTCTTGCTGGTTTCGGCTGGTTTGCTAGTTATGCGTTTATGCACAACTGGATTGGTCCAGAAGGCAGAATTTCTCTAGGTGTTGCATTGGGGGTACTTCTTACAATATTTGGATCATTTAGACTTGGAAAAAATAAAGTACAAGGAGTTGCTTTCACCATTTTAGGTTCGGCACTTGTTGTTATTAGTGTCCTCGCTGGTCAATACTTCTATAATTTTTTCTCACCAATTATTGTTCTCGCGATAGCATTTATTGTGTCGGTATATGTAAGTATTACCGCTCTGTATAAATCATATGAAGACTTGGTCGCTTATGCCCTCATTCTGTCTCTTTGTGCACCATATTTTTCTCACACCGATTCGATGGATCCTGTACTTCTGTATACATATCTTCTTGTTGTTTCAATCGGTACTATTTGGATTTCTGTTCTCAAAAAATGGAAATCACCGACGGTTATGGGTATTACCGGAGTGTTATTGTACAGCTTGCAGGTGTTTTGGGGAGGAGTGGCAAATATAGAAACAACAAAATATACTATTCTGTTAATTTCCTACATAATGTCACTTTTGTATTTAGGTGTGAATATGTTTGGTTTGATAAAAAATAAAATTGCCATAAACAGTGGAGATGTATATTTGACTATTGTAAATACAATAATTATCTTGGGATTCACAACAAGTATTGTAACAAAAGATTATCAAAGTATTTTCTTGATTGGTTGGACATTGTTCTATGCGATTTCGGGATATTTTGTTTACAAGACCACTCAAAATGATCAGATGTTTTATATTCACACACTAGCTTCAACCCTGTTTTTGGCCGTTGCGACCTCAATTGAATTTAGTGGTCAGACAATGGTCATCGCATCTGAATTTGAAGCAGTTATTATTTGTTTGTCATCATTTGTTGTAACGAGAAAAATAAAAATAGCAGAAAATTTCTCCGCGCTTATGATTGTTCCATTTCTGTTGTCGCTCTCGAGTTTATTCTCGTCAAAATGGGATACCGGAATAATGCATTCAGATTTTGTTGTACTCTTTATTATGACAATATTGTTGGCCGTGCTTGGTGTATTCTTTAGAGCAAACGGCGAGGTGTCAAAATCCGAGCTCAAAATGGGCCACTTTATGTTTATTTGTTCCACAGTCTATTTGTACGCGCTCGTTTGGCTTTCATCCCACGCCCTTCTAACTCAGAAAGACATGGCAGTATTTATCTCTCTCTTTGTGTATACAATCATAGGCTTGATTACACATTTCGTCGGTCTTTTCAACCGCCACTTGGTTTTGAAAAATTATGGAATGGCACTTCTCATCGCTGTTGTTGCTCGTCTCGTCTTTGTGGATGTTTGGAATATGGAACTTACTTTACGCATCGTGACGTTTATTGTCCTCGGAGTTTTGTTTATCAGTACGGCATTTATTTCCAGAAGTCAAAGCAGGGAAGTTGTGTCTCAATAATATTGAAACCACACATACAAAAAAACATTCTGCAGATCAGAATGTTTTTTGTGTATAACAGATTTAGATAACATTTACTACTTTTTTAACTTTGACTGTGTTGTCGAAATGAGTTTTTCGCATTTTGCTGAATTTGACTGTGCCGGAAGTGAGAGCGAAGAGAGTGTGGTCTTTTCCCATGCCGACGTTTTTGCCTGCCAAGACATCTGTACCACGCTGGCGAATAATCACAGATCCTGCCTGTGCTTTGTCTCCTTCTGTTATTTTGACGCCGAGATACTTTGGATTGGAATCTCTACCGTTTTTTGTTGTACCTGCGGATTTCTTATGTGCCATAAATGTTACGGCTCACGCATATGGCGCTCTTCTGCGTTGGACTTGAAAAATTCTCGTCAATGTACTCTCGTACATCTCCTCGCCTTTTTCTTCGTCCACCTTGAATAGCATCCATCTGCGTATGCCTCGTAATAAATCTAAATAATTGCTAAAATTACAGTGATATGAGTATAAAGGAAATCGCAGAAAAAGTAAAGTCCGAAATAGCCCGGTTTTATACCCCTATTTTACTCCTCGTTGTGGCCAGTATTTTCTTTGCTTTAGGCCGTATTTCGGCCCTAGAGGAGCAAAAAACGCCTGTACGCATATTTTACCCAAATGGGTCACAAACTGGCTCTACCATAAATTCTCTCTCCCAGAGTGCCGGGATAGGGGGTGGTCAAACCGGTGCAAATCCTGCATCCGGACAAGGTAGTGAGCAGGTTATCGGTTCAAAGTCTGGCAAAAAATACTACTTTCCGTGGTGTGGCACAGTCAAAATGATCAAACCAGAAAATCAGGTCACGTTTGCCTCGATCGCAGATGCTCGCTCAGCTGGCTACGTGCCAGGCGGTAACTGCAAGGGATTAAAGTAATATGGTATACTCAAAAAATGAATACATATTATAAATATCGAAATGCGGTCATTCACTTTCTCTACACGCGGGTTTTGAAACCGATTCTTTTTTTGAATGATCCGGAAAATATCCATGACAGTTTTTTGTTTGTTGGAACACTGCTCGGAAAATTTTCTTTGACTCGGTGGAAGACACGAATGATGTTTGGATACAAAAATCTGATGTTGAATCAGAATGTACTCGGAATTACATTCGCAAATCCTGTGGGACTTTCTGCTGGTTTTGACAAGGATGGTGTACTCACAGATATTATTGACTCTGTTGGGTTTGGATTTGCCGAGCTCGGTTCTGTGACCGCAAAGCCATACGAAGGCAACCCTCGACCACGACTCTGGCGTTTGCCGAAATCAAAATCTCTCGGTGTGTGGTATGGACTCAAAAATAAAAGTGCCGGAGTACTCGTGAAAAAATTGTACGGCAAAAAACGCAGACTACCTCTCGGTGTCAGTGTCGCGTTTACAAATTGCAAAGAAAATTTGGACATTGATATGGCGATCGCCGACTACGTTGCCGGTTTCGGTGTGGTGTTTGGAATAGCTGACTACATTACCGTAAATATCAGTTGCCCAAACACATCCGGCGGTCAACCGTTTGTTATTTTGGAAAATTATGACAAGCTCATGACTCATCTGGACAAGATCGAAACCAAAAAACCTATTTTTGTAAAAATTTCTCCGGATATGAGCAAAGAGGCGATTGATGAGTTTCTGCGAATTAGTCGAGAACACAAAGTAGACGGAATTATTTGTTCCAACCTGACAAAACGATTTGAACAAAAAGACGTTCTTGACCCGATCCCACCACACGGCGGATTGTCTGGCAAAATGGTGTTTCCAAAAGCGATGGATTTGCTCTCATATATGTATAAGAAAGAGCCAACAAAATTTGTCTATGTTTTTTGTGGAGGAATTTTCTCTGCTGACGATGCGTATATGGCGATCCGCAACGGTGCGACACTGATTCAAATGATTACCGGAATGATTTTTGAAGGCCCACAGCTCATAAGCGAAATCAATCGTGGATTGTCAGAAAAATTATCCCGCGATGGATTCAAAAATGTGAGCGAAGCAATCGGAGTGGATAATGTCTGAAAATAATGTAATATATTTTGCAAGCCGTTGTAGCTCAGTTGGTAGAGCACGCCATTGGTAATGACGAGGTCACCGGTTCAATCCCGGTCAACGGCTCCATTTATTATGCCAAAGTAGTTCAGTGGCAGAACACTGCTTTCGTAAAGCAGGAACGAGAGTCCGATTCTCTCCTTTGGCTCATTATGGAAAAAAATATAGAAGATTTAAAAAAAGAACTCGAAGTGCTTGAAGCCGAAATGATATCGGCGGATTTTTGGGTGGACAAGGACAAGGCGCAAGCAACTATTCGTAGAATTGCAGACTTGAAAGTTGAAATTGAAGGTGTGGGAAAATACGACAAAGGCAACGCGCTTATGACTATTTTTTCTGGTGCGGGTGGAGACGACGCCGAGGATTTTTCTGGAATACTTTTGGATATGTATCTCAAATTTTGCGAGCGAAAAAATTTTGCTGTCACGATTGTGCATCAAAATCAAAACGATCATGGTGGGTTTCGAAATATTACTATCGAAATAAAAGGCAAGCAGGCATATGGTACGCTCAAAAACGAGTCTGGTGTGCACCGACTTGTACGTATTTCGCCATTCAATGCAAATGCAAAACGTCACACATCGTTTTCGATGGTGGAGGTTATTCCGGAATTTGAAAAAGTAACAGATTTTGAAATTCCCGAGGACGAAATCCGTGTGGAGACCTCGCGCTCATCCGGCCCGGGTGGACAAAACGTAAACAAGCGTGAGACCGCTGTGCGCGTTGTGCACATTCCAACCAACATTTCGGCGGCCAGCGAAACGGAGCGCTCTCAGGCTCAAAATAAAGAGACTGCGCTCAAGATTCTCAAGGGTAAAATCTACAAAGCGCTTGAGGAGGATAGGGTGGCCAAGGAAAAGGGTATGTACGTCTCAAAAACGACTCAGATTGAATGGGGGAATCAGATCCGCTCGTATGTGCTTCATCCATACAAACTAGTAAAGGATCATCGCACAGGCGTCGAGACCGGCAATGTGGACAAGATTTTGGCCGGAGAGCTTGATGAATTTATTGAAGCTGAAAAAGATATCAAATAAAGTTTTGCGCATCTCGCCATATGAGTTATAATGGACATATGATTTATTTCGATAAGGTCTCAAAGGTATATCCAGACAATTCCATCGCTCTGGAAAATGTATCATTCAGTGTCGAACCAAAAGAATTCGTCTCCATCGTCGGTCATAGTGGTGCCGGCAAAACAACTCTCATCAAAATGATTTTGGCCGAAGAAAAGCCAAGCGAAGGAAAAGTTTTTTTTGAATCAACCAATGTTCATTCGTTATCAAAAAAAGAAATAAATGAATTTCGTCGAAAGGTAGGTGTCGTTTTTCAGGATTTTCGACTGTTGCCGGACAAGAATGTGTACGAAAATATCGCGTTCGCAATGGAGGCAGCTGGCAGAGAAGACAGCGAGATAGAGGCGGATGTGCCACATGTGCTCGAGCTTGTTGATCTCAGCAAAAAGATCTGGAATTTTCCACACGAGCTCTCGGGTGGAGAGAAACAGCGAGTGGCAATAGCACGTGCCATCGTAAACCAGCCAGATGTTATTATTGCCGACGAGCCGACTGGAAATCTTGATCCGCTCAACACATACGACATCGTGCAAATTTTGAAAAAAATAAATGACCTCGGTACGACAGTGGTGCTCACGACTCACAACAAAGGCGTGATTGATTCTCTGAACAGGCGCGTGATCACGATGGAAAACGGCAAAATTATTCGCGATGATATGGAGGGTAAATATATAATTTAAAACTATGCTGTGGATAACAACAAAAAGAATAATCAGATCAGGTTTCTTTAGTTTTTGGCGAAATGGTTTTATTTCTCTGTCATCAGTCCTTGTGATGGTAGTCACACTCTTTGTTATCGGCTCGACTATTTTCTCCGGAGCTATTTTAAAATCAACTCTTCAGGCGCTCAAAGACAAAGTTGATATCAATGTTTATTTTGCAAGTAGTGCGAGCGAGGATGATATCAATACAATCAAACAACGCCTCGACCAGCTCCCCGAAGTCGCTCCGCCGGTCATCTACACATCGCGAGATGTCGCTCTAGCTGAATTCAAAAAGCGTCACGAGAATGACAATCTGACACTGCAGGCACTCGATGAGCTCGGTGACAATCCGCTCGGCGCAACACTCAACATCCGCGCAAAAGATCCATCACAGTACGAAAGTATTGCAACCTTTTTGCAGAGCAAGAGCGCACTCTCGAGTGACGGTACGAGTATTATAGACAAAGTAAATTATTCTCAAAACAAAGATGCGATTGATCGGCTGACCAGCATTATAAACTCGGCAAACAAGCTTGGCTTTGTGCTGACACTCCTTCTTATTATTATTTCAATACTGATTACATTCAACACGATTCGGCTTGTGATTTATATGTCGCGTGATGAAATTTCCGTGATGCGACTCGTCGGTGCTTCTACCGGCTACATTCGCGGACCATTCTTTGTGGCAGGTGCTATTTATGGATGTATCTCGGGCATCATTACACTTATTATTTTTTACCCAGTCACTTTGTGGCTCGGCAGTACCACAGAGAGCTTCTTTGTGGGCCTCAATCTGTTTCATTACTACACGGCAAATTTCGGACAGATATTTCTTATCGTTGTCGGTTCGGGAATTGCGATCGGTGCGATATCGAGTTATTTAGCTGTGCGCAAGTATTTGAAAGTGTAGTTTTGGTATTTTTGCTCAATTTCTGCGTTGGATTTCAAAATTTGATTCTCACCGTATCATAAGTACGGCTCCAATCAAATTTCTCATCCGCCTTGAACTTGAGCAAAAATCCTCAAAACTTTTAATGGAGTTTTATTTTTTATTGGTTAATCGGAATTCAGTATGAAAAAGAAAAATCATAAGTATATTTTTGTGGTAGGTGGCGTTATGTCAGGAGTCGGAAAAGGAATCGCTTCATCATCAGTCGGCAAAATCCTTCAAAGCAAAGGCTTCTCGGTCAACCCCATAAAGGTTGACCCTTATTTAAATGTTGATGCTGGAAATATGAATCCGACAGAGCACGGCGAAGTATTTGTGATTGATTCTGGACTCGAAACAGATCAGGATATGGGCAACTACGAGCGATTTTTGGAAGCAAATCTCGGACCGGACGACTATATGACTTCCGGAATGGTCTACAAATATGTGATCGAAAAGGAACGCAATCTCGGCTATCGTGGCAAATGTGTGGAAGCGATTCCGCATATCACAGAGGAGATTATTCGCAGATGGAAAAAGTCAGCAGACCTCCACGAGTCGGACATTTCCCTCATTGAAATCGGCGGAACAATCGGCGACTACCAAAACATAATGTTCATCGAGGCGGCTAGAATTCTCAAGATCAAATATCCACAAGATGTGATGTTTATTATGGTCTCGTACTTGCCTATTCCGGGTTCTCTCGGCGAAATGAAAACCCGCCCAACACAAAACGCCGTTCGTCAGCTCAACTCGTATGGTGTTCAGCCGGACATTATTATTGCGCGCAGTGCTTTGCCTCTCGACCACAAACGCAAAGAGAAAATTGCTTTCTCGTGCGCCTTGCCACCAGAAAATGTTATCTCTGCACCGGACATAAAAAGTGTGTATGACGTGCCACTCAATTTTGAAAAAGACAAAATCGCATCAGTTATTTTGAAAACACTTCATATGCGCACAAAAGCGCACAATGGCGAGCTCGACGAATGGAGGAAATTTGTAAACAAATCAAAGAACGCGAAAAAGGAATTGAAAATCGCAGTCGTCGGAAAATATTTTGATACAGGAGATTTTGTTCTCTCCGATGCCTACGTGTCGGTCATCGAAGCAATTAAATTTTCATCATACTGGAAGGATGCGCGACCAGAGCTCACGTGGATAAACTCAAAGGATTACGAACAGGATCCAAAAAAAGTATCGGAACTCAAAAACTATGATGGTATCATTGTCCCTGGCGGATTTGGTGAGAGTGGTATCGAGGGTGTGATAATGGCGATAGAGTATGCTCGTGTGCACAAGATTCCATATCTCGGTCTCTGCTACGGTATGCAACTTGCTGTGATTGAATTTTGCCGAAATGTTATCGGTTGGAAAGATGCACACACGGCAGAAATAAATCCGAAAGCATCTCATGTGGTTATTGATATTATGCCAGAGCAGAAAAAACTTTTGGAGGAAAATAAATATGGAGCAACAATGCGTCTCGGCGCGTATCCTGCCGTACTCAAAGATGGAACAATAGCACAAAAAGCATACTTGTCCGCCGAAGCCTTGGCGAAGGCGGACGAGAAAACCGAAGTCTCTGAGCGTCACCGACATCGATACGAAGTCAATCCAGAATACATCGCGGAAATAGAAAAAGCTGGCCTCGTATTTTCTGGCACATCTCCCGACGGCAGACTTATGGAAATCGCAGAACTTCCAAAGGATATGCATCCATTTTTGCTCGGTACACAATTTCACCCAGAATTCAAAGCTAGACCACTGCATCCACATCCACTTTTCTCTGCATTTATTGAAGCGTGTTTAAAAAATAAAAAATAAATATGAGTATTATTCATATCGGTATTGCGCTCGGTTTTGTAGCAATGCTCGCGTGGGGGATTGGCGATTTTTACATTCAAAAATCTGCCAGAAAAATTGGTAGTTGGGAAGCTCTCTTTTTTATGTCGCTTTTTAGTGCGGTTATTTTGTTACCCTTTGCGTACGGAAATATTGGACCGATTCTCTCCGGATCATTGAGTACTGTGATTGTACTCGTCATACTGTGCATAATTCTTTTCATCGCAGCTCTCCTAGACTTTGAATCTCTCCGTCTTGGCAAGCTAGCAGTGGTAGAACCTATCTGGTCGTTTGAGGTACCAGTCTCGGCTCTACTCGCTTTCTTTATTTTGGGCGAAAGAATAAACTCTACACAAATTCTACTCATAGTATTTTTGCTTGTCGGTCTCGCTCTGGTATCTGTCAAAGACAAACTTAATTTCAAAAATATTTTATTTGAAAAGGGAACAGTCATCGCTTTTTTTGCTGCAATACTTATGGGTGCTGCAAATTTTCTGATGGGCTGGAGCGCGCGTCTCAGCGACCCTATTACAGCAAATTTTGTTTCTGATCTATTTCTACTTGTCGGCACAGCAATTTTCCTGCTAGTTACAGGCAGAATGAAATCTATGATGAAACATATGATTGAGAATAAAAAGATTTTGCTTTTTATGTCTATTCCGGACAAGATTGCGTGGGTCGCGTTTGCATTTGCAATGTCTCTCGCCCCGATCGGTATTGTCGTGGCGCTGTCCGAAAGCTACATTATTATTGCAGTCATCTTGGGACTAACAGTCAACAAAGAAAAAATAAAATTTCATCAGAAATGTGGTCTTGTTCTGGCTGTCATTTCTGCTATTATTTTGGCATCAATAACTGGTTGAAATCGTCTCTGGATATGGTATAGTTATTACTGGAACAGGTCAGTATTAATTGGCCCTTTGGGCGACGTTCCAGCCAAAGACCTTTCCCCCTCAGGAAACAGTCGCACGGGCGCCAAACACTCACGCGGGGTGTGGCGCCCTTTATCTTGTCTCATTTTTCTTGTAAAAAAGTCAATTTTCGGGTATTCTGAAATGACGTTTATATTGCGGGATCATCTAATGGTAGGATACGCGACTCTGAATCGTGTCATCTTGGTTCGAATCCAAGTCCCGCAGCCAAGTTTCGGAATTCGTTTTTTCGCCAAAATTCGGAGCGTCGCAAAGCGACGCGACTGGGGTTTCCGCCAGAATTCGCCAAGGGTTTTTGAAATCCAAAAGAAGCGAGCGGGACGCGAGGCGGGGGTTCGAGCCAATCTTTTTAAGAAAATCTCTTTTGGCTTCGAGATTTTCTTCGGAAGCGATAATTATGGCTTGGTTACTGTCTAAAATGAATTGACGAGAAAGTTCGAGCCAGCGATTGCCTTTTCGTTCAAAATCTTTCAATTTCTCTGAAAAATCAATTTTTTGGTTGAGGAGCTTTTGCTTCTTGCCGATATACTCCTCGCTCGTAATTGTGCTATCCAAATGAGCGTCAAGGAGCTTGTCTAGCGTCTCCTCAACACTTTTGATTTGATTTTTCAGATTTTGAACGAAAAGGGCGTCAGAGTGGAAACTGCTCGCTTGTTCCTTTTCGAGTTCAGCGAGCATGAATTCTTTCCACTCGGACGGCAAAGAAACTTTTTTGATAATATCATTAGCTTGTTCGGCGAGGAATTCTTCGCGGATATATTTTTGTGTGCAGACACCTTTCTTTTTGGTGCAACGATAGTAGGTATGACCCTTTTGCACTTCGCTAGTGATACCACATCCGCATTCTGCACACGAAAGTATTCCGCGAAAGATATGTTTGTTAATTCCTCGCTTCATCGGGTGAGCATTCCTCGCCGATACTTCAGCGCATTTATCAAAAAGTTTCTTTGAAATCGCTGGCTCGTGCTTTCCTTGGTAAAGTTCTTTGTTAAAGAAAAACATTCCATAGTAGAACGGATTTTTCAATATCATTTGCGTGTTTGAAACAGTGAGAACTTTACCATTTTTAGACACCAAGCCCTTTTGGGCGAGCAAATTCCTTGTATCTTTCAGAGAATAATTTCCCGTGGCGTAGACTTCGAACATTTTCCTGACGAGGCGAAATCTTTCCACATCGGGAATAATTTTCTTGTTCAACTTATCATTCACATATCCCGTCGGAGCTTGACCGCTCTGTTCGCCTCGTCTTACTTTTTGTCGAAGTCCGCGCTTCACATTCTCTGAAAGATTATCTACATAGTATTTGCTCTGCCCAAAAGCAATATTTAACATAAACTTACCTTGTGGCGTAGCGTCGAACCAAAACGTCGGGAATTTTAGCTCTTTAATTTTACCAAGGTCGCACAGATAGATTATCTTTCCACCATCAATACTATTTCTCGCCAATCTATCGGGGTGCCAAGCTAAAATTCCTGACGCTTTACCTTTTTCTATAAGCGAGAGCATATTGTTGAAAATAGGTCGCCCCGGCTCTTTGGCGGTTTGTGATTCAATAAAAGTTTCAACAATTTCCAACTGCTCTCGCTTTGCAAATTCTTTCAACTCGTCAATCTGCGATTCAATACTCAAAATCTGACGATCTGGCTCGTCGGTAGATTTTCTCGCATACAGAAAGAATTTGTTCATAGAAAAAGGTTTATGTTAAATATTGATAATTATCGCTTCAAGATTGGCTCGCAAAACTTTGTTTTGAATGATGTACTCATCATAAACCCCCGCCTCGCGTCCCGCTCGCTTCTTTTGGATTTCAAAAACCCTTGGCGAATTCTGGCGGAAACCCCAGTCGCGTCGCTTTGCGACGCTCCGAATTTTGGCGAAAAAACGAATTCCGAAACTTGGCTGTGTCTCCTGAACAAAATCCGAACTTTTTTCCAAACTAATCCGACTGAGGACTAATCTGCGCGCCTCGCCCGCTCCCTTCGGTCGCGGGAGCAAAAACCAAAAATTTTCCTTACCTTTCTTATTTTCTTCGGCGGGGGGTGTGGGGGGAGCCGACAAAAAATGGAAAGGAAATTTTTG
>Ga0194053_10002080_pt1 | contig 12202 bp, 9 predicted proteins | sample SepL228m_MetaG_FD_161684 | JGI IMG/M metagenome (GOLD analysis project Ga0194053, IMG submission 161684) | Anoxic zone freshwater microbial communities from boreal shield lake in IISD Experimental Lakes Area, Ontario, Canada - Sep2016-L227-8m | ecosystem: Environmental > Aquatic > Freshwater >... | reverse complement strand
CACAAGGATTCCGGCCAGACATGCGGTGCCTGCCAAGTCAATTGTGCTCGGCGGGTCTCCATCCGCTGCATAGCCCTTGCGGGCACTAGCGTCGGTTGGTCCTCCGTTATTCTGTTCTTCGTCCTTCCACCTTCCTGCGTCCCTTGGCTCCACGCTCGTTACGCGCTTCTTCGCTACTATGGACGCTCTGACTCCTGTCGGGCGGTTCTTCGGGCCTTCGGGCCATGAACGCCGGGTTATCCCCGAGAGGTCTCCCTGCTTACCTCGCTTACACTTCCTGCCATTCTGTCTCCAACCACCCGACGGCGATTTCGCGGCCTTTCTTTCGTTCACTGTTTCCTTCAGCACGCGTTCATTGTCCCGCTGGCCTGCTCCGCCAGCAACGGCGAGGCTCTTCCCAGTACGGAAAGCAGGGGCTACAGGGCTGACCATCACGCAAAGGCGGACAAGAATGTCCGCGCTCCAGTCGCCCGTGCCAACAACATTGGAAAAATCTAAGAGCCTGTTTAAAAAGTAAGTCATTTAGTCAAGCGGCGTAGCATGAGACGAGTCATGGCGAGGTACACCATGACTTCACCACTCGTAGCGAGTCGTTCGTAATCGCGGTTCAGCCGGCGGTAGCGACCGAACCATCCAAAGGTTCGTTCCACGACCCAGCGCCGCGGCAGTACTTTGAAGCCCCGCAGGTGGTCTGGGCGTTTGACAATTTCAAGCCGGCAACCCAAGTGCCCCTTCACCCAGGTGATTAACTGTCCCGCATAGCCACCATCGGCCCAGATGAGCCGAAGCGCTTTGTAAATCCCGGAGCAACGTTGCAGCAATTGGCGCGCTCCCTCGCGATCCTGCACGTTGGCGGGCAGCACCAGCACCAGCAAAATCAACCCCATCGTGTCGACCAGGAGAGGTCGCTTACGCCCGTTAATCTTCTTGCCGGCGGCATAACCGCGTTCGCCGCTGCTCTCACTGCTCTTGATGGTTTGACTGTCGAGAATGGCCGCCGTCGGCTTGGGCTTTTTGCCGGATTCGAGTCGGACCAGTTCGCGTAAATGATCCTGGATCTGCGGCAACAGACCGCTGCGTTTCCACGTGCGATAGTAGTGGTAGACGCTGGCCCACGGTGGCAAATCCTTTGGCACCTTACGCCCTTGGCAACCCGTTTTGTTGACATAAACAATCCCGTTGAAGATTTCCAAGTAAGAGTATTGTCGGGGCCGGCCAAAGGTCGCGGCTTTGGGGAAACAGTAGGAAATGAGGGCCCATTCGCACGGGGTGAGATCGGATGTATATCGCATCCCAATGTTAATAGGTGAAAACGAATCCTTGTACCATTGCAAAATGCACGATTTATCATCGTTCAAGCCAATGATCTTACTTTTTAAACAGGCTCTAAGGTGAATTGAACAGCAAAGTAGCAAAGACGCGAAGGCGGAGAGATTCTACCGCCCACCCTTCTCACCTGGCGGTGGTCGCGGCAGAGCGGCGTTCACTGGCAGTTTGGACGGCGCCAAGCCGCCGCCCCAAACCTCTAAGCCGACAGATCTTCCGGCATGGATCCAAGCCGGTATCGGTCCTGAATGGCGCTTAGATGAGGCTCAATAAGACCGGGTTCTTCCGCAAAGTCGGGCCATCCGGCGCCCCTTGCTCCGGTCGGCGCTTGGCACCCGGCTTTGCCAATGCGCCCAAACCATGAATCCGAAAACAGCAGTTGAAACCACGAAATACAGGTATAGCCTCGGCAATCCGCTGCTGCTCCAAATGCTCCTCGTCCAGGCTCGCGAGCAACTGCTCCGCCGGGTAAGTCCGAGCCTTCGGCGGCAGCAGCACCACCGTTTCCGCCAGCGCTTTTACCTTCGTTGTCATCGTCGCTGATAGGGTAGGCTGGAAGCGCCTGCAACACAATCAAAGCAAGAACAACCAAAGCCGCCCGAACCTTGTTCCCGTAACGGCGTCTCAGCCGAGCGTCTTCATCCGCCTGTTAATGATAAGACCGCGGGACCCCTCACCCCAACCCTTCGGAAGGGGAGAGGGAGTAAGCTCGGTAGCGTTGGGTGTCGTGCATGCTGCGGGCTTCTCAGTAATAGGGTCAGGGCAAGGTCACCGTGCGGTAGAAGCGGAGGCCATATCCGGCTGAGAGGGCATCGCCAAACACCATGACGGGATTGGTGGCGGGCAGGGTGGTGAGGTTTTGCCAGGAGAGAACATCCGTGGAGGTTTGGACCTGGTACCAGCGGTCGAACTCGCCGTGCAGGGTGAAGCGAAAGGGGCTGGCCAGAAAGGGGAGGTTGGGGGTCAGCGATGCCGCTTGCGGCGTTCCCAGCGGCACAAATTGGAAGCTGGTGATGATTACTTCCACTTCCTGATTGCCCACCGGGGCGGTGCCGCCAGGCAGCCAGAGGTTGAGGCGGATGTTTTCATCACCGGTTGGCGGCACGGCCAAAGTGTAAGTCCAATTGCTGATGACGTTTGCCGGGCTGGGGTTGGGCGAGAAGCTGCCGCGCTGGCTTTGGAAGGTCACGCGGTTGGTCTCCCAAGTGAACAGCAGCGTCGAGTTGGTCTGGCCGGCCGGCACCGTGATGCGCGCAAGGTGGCCGCTGGTGTCGTAGGGCTGGACGACATACTGTGCGTTCCTGGGGTCGGCAGCGTTGCCCCATCGGGAGCATTCAATGTCAATTTCGCGATAGGCATAAGCCGGGTCGTCGCTCCAGGTAAACAAGCCAAGCACTGCGTTGGCATTGAGGTTGTCTGCGGGGGATGCGAGCTGAAAACGATAGCTGCCATAGCCAAAGGTCCGCGCGGAGATCAGCTCGGCGCATTGCCAGTGGTTGGAACGGTTGGTGATGCGGAGGTGCAGTTGGCCTTGCGCATCCAGCCAGACATTATTGGTGCTGTCCGAGAAGTAATTCGGCCCCGGCCCGACCAGCCCGGCACTGGTTTTGACCCACCAGTCGTAGCCCGAGAAGTTGAGCCAGCGGGGCCCGGGGTAAGGCCGGGTGACAATCGCGCTGGCGAGGGCGGCGGCATATACGTTGGTCGGCAGAGCCTGTGCGCCGTCCACGCAAGGCAGATTGTAATTGGTGCTCACCAGCAAAGCGGCAACTCGCGTGGCAAGCTGATCCGAGCCGCCGGTGGTGATGTCAGCGTTCCAACTGCCGTTGGAGTTAATCAGGGTCAACGGTTTGCCGCAGGTGGGCTTGGTTACCCAGCCGTAGTCCGGCACGTAAATAAAGACCGCAACCCTGCAGGCCGCCGGAGAGGCGTTGACAATGATGCCTCCGAGATTGTTGGTTGATCCGTAAGCCGGAAGATTTGTGATAACAACCGTAGGCGCCGCCGCACTGGCGCAGACGCAAGCGGCAATAAGGACCACCCAAAACGACTGGGAGCCGAGCTTCGCAAGTTGACCGGTGCCGAGCATGCTTGAAGTTAGCAGATTCCAGCTCGGACAAAGGAAAGGATTCGCTCAGCCTTTCGCGTTCTTGATCGTGTTGTAGAGATCGAAGGCGTCCTTCGGGGACCGCTGGTCGTGGACGACGGCGCGAATGGCCTGGATCATCGCTATGGGATGGTCCGCCTGAAATACGTTGCGGCCCATGTCCACGCCGGACGCGCCTTGCTGGATCGCCTTGGAGGCGACCTCGAGCGCTTCGAGTTCCGGCAACTTCTTGCCGCCGGCAATCACGATCGGCACCGGGCATGAGCAGGCCACCTTCTCGAAGTCCTCTTCGCAGAAGTAGGTCTTGACGAACGTTGCGCCGTTCTCGGCGCAAACCCGGCAGGCCAGCGAGAGATAGCGGGAGTCGCGAACCAACTCCTTGCCCACTGCCGTCACGCCCAACGTCGGGATGCCGTATTTGTTGCCCAAGTCCGCGGTGCGGACCAGGTTCTCGATGGTCTTTGCCTCGTGCTTGCTTCCTATCGCGACCATGATGGCGAGCGCGGACGCATTCACTCGAATCGCATCCTCAATGTCCAGGAGACACTCGTCGTTCAGGTCGGTCAGCACGGTGGTCCCCGCCGAATAGCGGAGGGATACAGCCTTGTTCGACGTCGGCGGCACAATTGAGCGCAACGACCCGCGCGAGCACATGATGCAGTCGGCGTATTCGATCAGCGGCGTGATCGTCAGATCCATCCGCTCCAGGCCCGACGTGGGCCCCATGATATAGCCGTGATCAAAAGCCAGCATCACCGTGTGGCCTGACGTCGGGTTGAAGATCCGGCTCAGCCGGTCCTTCATTCCCCAATCCACATGGTCGAGGCCCTTGAGGAAAAACCCGTGTTTCTTGACCGGCACGCCAATCCCGTAATCGGCGGCATCCTTGTTATTGTCTTTTTCTGCCATAATGACTTTCAGTTTGTCGTAATGAGTTTTGTATTCCGCTACATTGTTCGGCTCATGAACATGAGCCCGAAATTCTCTGCTATAGCGCCTCGCTGAACCCTTTGAGGATGAGCGAGACAGAGACCGCCCCCGGGTCGGTGTGCCCGAGCACTCGATCGCCGAGGTTTCGCGCGCGCCCAAACTTGGCCTTCATGTTCTGGGTCGCCTCGGCGCCTTTGGCCGCCGCCTCGGCAGCCTGCTCCAGGGCGGCCTTGATCCCGCGCGCGCTGTCGGCGGATTTCAGGGCCGCCAGCGCTGGCAGGAAGGCGTCCATCATCGTCTTGTCGCCCACCTGGGCGCGGCTCTGCTTTTGCAGCTTAGTGACGCCGGCATCGAACACCGCCGCGACCCCCGCGCAATCCAGTTCCTCTCGCCCTGCGGCACCGTCACTCATCCCCATGAAGAATGATCCCAACAGCGGCCCCGTGGAGCCCCCGTCGCACGACATCACCGCCCAGGCGACCGCCGAAAGCAGCGTCTTCAAATCCGACGCCGGGTTCTCAGACACCGTCTTGCTGACGGCTTCCATTGCCCGCAGGATCGTCGTGCCGTGATCGCCATCGCCAACCGCGCTGTCGAGTTTCGACAGCATCTGGTGATTCATACGAATCTGGTCGGCGGCAGCGTTGAGCATGCCGCAGACCTGTTTGTATCCGATCGTCTCAGACATGGCTAGGCAACTGTCAGCGCCGGGGTGTTGCACGGGGCGTTCCAGCACGCCAGCGTCTCATCATCCAGCTTCGCGGCGAACATCTGGAAGCCGGCCATCTCCTGCACAGTCAGAAACTCGCCACAGCGGGCGGCTGCGATCGAAATCCCCTTCGAATCCAGGTAGCGCTTGCATCCGCGCAGCACGATGTACATCTCCATGAGCGTCGTTGCGCCGCAGCCATTGATCAGCAGCAACAGCCGGTCACCGGCCTTCGCCTTGACCGCCTCTACCAACCGCGACAGCATCAACTCCGCCGTCTGATCTGCTGTGAGTATCTTCGACGGGCCGGTGCCCGCTTCGCCATGCTGGCCCATTCCGATCTCCATCTGGTCGTCAGCAAGGTCGAAGATTGCCTGGCCCGACGCTGGATGCGTCGCCGTCTTCATCGCCACCGCCAGCGTCGCCATGTTGTCATTGAAGCGCTGGGCCAGCGCATAGACTTCGTCGAGGCTCTTGCCCTCTTCGGCTGCCGCCCCCGCGATCTTGTAGAGCGGGATGCAGCCGACCAGCCCGCGACGGTCTTCCGCCGGAGCATTTGCCCCGGGCGCGATGTCCTCATGGGTCAGCAGCATCTTGAAGGGAATCCCCTCCTTGGCCGCCATCTCCATCGCCATGTTGGCGCTCATCACGTCTCCGGCGTGGTTCAACACCACGAAGAGAATGCCTGCCGGGCGATTCGCCAAGCGCAGAACCTCCAGCACCTTCGGCGGCCCGGGCGCCGCAAACACGTCGCCCACGACACTGTAATCGAGCATGCCGGAGCCCACGAACCCGCTCAGTGCCGGCTCGTGCCCCGCACCGCCTAGCGTCACGATCGCCACCTTGTTCGCCGGCTTGGGCTTGGCCCGGCAGACGATCTTCTCGGATTTGATAGCAATGACATCCGGGTGCGCAATCGCAAAGCCTTCGAGCAGTTCCCGGGTGAGGTCTTTCGGGTCGTTGATGAATTTCTTCATTGTCATATTGCTTCCTTTGTCGCGAGATGGCCTACTTTTTGAATTCGAGGTACTCGACCGGAGCGCCCGCGTCGTCAATGAACGCCGCGCGCACACCTTCCATTGGGAAGAAGGGCTCCACGATGATTTTCCGACCTGCCAGCGCCTCGTCCAGGTTGTCCACGGTGTAGGCCACATGCGCCACCGTCTGCAGCAGTTCGGGCATCGGACACCCCGGCTCGAACCGCAGCCATTCGACCCGATGCTCGCTCTGCATGGCGTCGGTGATAAACAGCTTGCTGGGGGCCAGGTGGATTTCGTTCGGCTGCCGCGCTTGGGTCGGAATGCCAACGTGATGAAACTCTTTTTTCATAAGGATGCTGATAAGGGTCGTTGCTCTTGGGTTAGGAATTGCTCAGAACTTGACGTTGGGATTGGTGAACCGCAGCCCTTCGCCGTCATGGAAGCTTGCGTATTCGCTGACGATTGCGCCCTGGGGGCCGGCGATCATGAAGTGCTTGGCCTCAACGCGGTTCAAGGTGCGGATGTCGCCGGGTACCATCATGTAGCCCTTGGACAGGGTGATGAACTTTGCCTGGCTCTTCGGCAGCTTGACCTCGGTGGGCAGCGGCTCGCCTTCTTCGCCGACCGTGCAAATGCCCCCGTAACGCACATGCCAGCTCTCCATCTTTGCCTTCCCCTTCGGCGTCGCCTCATGCCCGTGCTCGACAATCATCTGCCTGGGTAGCAGATAAATCTCATGCGCGAAATAGCCCGTCTCCTGGAAGTTGACCCAGAAGACCCCTGCCATGCCGACGTTGACGAAGTCGCCCAGGCCGAAGTCGGTTGCCCACATGTTCGTGCGCAGCGATGCCGATACCGGGTAACCGTAGGCCGCCATCATGTCGAAATAGGCCTGCTTGGCCTTGTCCACCTGGAACTTGCCGTCTTTGTAAAAGTCCTCGTTCTTGTATTTGGGGAGTTTGATAGTCTTCATTGGTTGGTTACTGCTGTCTTTTGCGACGCTGTTTGCCCCGAATACCGCGATGGCCACCGCCACCGCCGAGGCCAGTGCCAATCGAGCGATCATGTTGTTCTTCATGTGTGTTATCTGTCTGTTGAGTTTTAGCTAACGGTTTGGTTCGAGTAAAATCTATTCAGCGCAAGACGCCTCCCGTGGACGGCTTGCCTTCGGCGGAGAGCAACTGCACCGCCATCATGGTCTGGTCCCCTTTCGGCTTCGAGTAGCTCCACACCACCTTCTTCTCACGGGAAATCTCCAGCAGGCCGCACCCTTGCCCGTCGGCATAGGCTTGGTAACAACCCGCTACCACGTTGCCATTCGGCAACAGGTTAATCCCGGTCAGATTTCGCACGGTCACGGCGGCCCCCAGCTCATCAGTGCGGCACTCCCAGATGCTCTTGCCGTTCGGATCGTATTCCACCACCCGGTCCAGGCATGAGACCAGCGTGTTGCCGCTCGGGGTCCGGATAGCGGCAAATGCCACCGCGCCCGGCACTTTGACCTCCCACACTGCTTCGCCCTTGGGGGTGTATTCTTTGACCAGCCGCGCTCCTGAGTGGCAAACGAGGTAATTGCCGTTCGCCAGTTTTCGCGCCATCCGCATGTTGTGGTGCTCGCCTGTCCGGGAAGGGCTGGTTTGCAATGCGAAAACCACTTTGCCATCCGGATCCAACTCCAACAGTCGTCCGGTGGAGTTCTCGCCGACGAACGTCTTCCCGTCCGCCAACCGCTGGCAGGCGTAAGTGCCGCCACCCTTTTGCTCAGCCGCCCGGTATTGAAACACCACCTTCTTCTCGCGGGTGACTTCCGTGACGGTCTCGCCGTCAGCAAACAACACGTTCCCACTCGGCAGCATCCAAACGTCATGCGTAAGCTTGGTCGGATACTCCCACAGAACTTCGCCTGCAGGCGAAAGCACCATCACCCGCCGATCTCCGGCGACAAGAATCTGCCCGGAAGGTTGGCTGACGACCGATGGCTCCGCCGCCTGCGCGTTTGCGAGGAAGACTGCCAGACACAGTGCTACTAAGAAGGCACGGCTCACGGGCAAGTTGGGCAAGGCACAGTTCATTTCACCCCAACTATTCGGCCACCACGATTCGGAACCCAACATTATAGACCCGCTGCCACTGAGGGTAATCCCACCGGGCCGACGCGCGCGATTCCTTTGGCCGGTCCGACCAGGAGCCGCCGCGAACCGATTTCCGCATCCCCGAGCCTATCCCAGCGCAGGCGGTTTGCGGTTGGTAGGGATAGGGCCGATAATCGTCCAGCGTCCATTCCGCCGCGTTGCCGATCATGTTGTGCAAACCCCAGGCGTTGGGCTGGTATTGCCCCACCGGCGACAGGTGGACCGCGCTGTCGTTGAACCGCGCTTCCTTGGGCACGAAATCCCAGAACTTATCCGGGTTCTTAATCGGCTGCGGGTCAACACCGCTGACCGCCAGCTTCGACAGGGAGGCATCGGCCAGGTTGGCAAAGGTCGAGAAGTCCGAGTTCAGGTCGCCATAGAACATCGGCGTGCTTGAACCGGCCCGGCAGGTCCACTCCCACTGGGCTTCGGTCGGCAGCGACACCTTCTTGCCAGTGCGCGTCGAAAGCCACTGGCAAAACGCCATCGCCTGGTCCCACGAAACGCGAATGGCCGGCAGGTCCGGAGAATCCATCAGATAGCCCGGCTTGACCTGGTCTTTGTAGTGCATGTCGTAGTAGCCATTGCGGTGGTTGGGATCAAACTGCTGATACTGCGCCAGACTCACCTCGGTCGCGCCGATCCAGAATGGCTTCTCGATCCTGGCAGCAGCCGTCGGATACTCATTCCCGTAGCCATCCACATCGCCCATGACGAATTCCCCGGCCGGTATCTTCTTGAGCTGAATGGATGCCCCGCCACCCAGGTCCACGGTCATTTCAGTGGTTCCCAGGTCGCGTTGCAGTTGTTTCGCTTTGTCCGGTGCCATTGGCCAGCCAGGCAGCGTCACGGGTGCCGGAGGCGGCGCCAGCGGCTCTGGGGTGACGAATGCTACAGACTTGTGGTACGGATTGAGGATGGCCTCGATGTCCTCATCCACGTTCGCGTATTTCTTCTTTGCCTGGTAGCGCCGCTTCTCGAAGTTCTGCGGGATAGGTGAGGCCTCGTGGTACGTGCCGTGAGCGGGAACATTGATATCTATCCAGGTGATCAAGCGGTCCCACGCCTCGGCATCGAGCTTCACGTTATGGTGACCCTTGCGCAGCATCTGCACCAGCAGGCTGGTGTTGGCATGAAACTCCAGCGGCGTCAGGACGTGATAATCGCCCTCGGGGCCGTTGCGCCGCACGTACGGATGCAGCTCAAAATAGGATTTTGGCAACGGGATAATGCCCTCGCTGGGATGAATGATCTTCGGGTCCGAGAGGTTGGGCCGACCGGACTGACCGTTGTGACAGCCGGCGCAGTATTGGTCCAGCACCGGCTGCACCTCGCGCACGAAACTGAATCCGCGCTTGGGCCCATACCACGGAGTGGGGTCCACCGGCGGTTTCCGCGCCGCCAGGGCCAGTGTGGGCGCGGCGGTCGAGTTCTGCGACTCGTGGCAGCCGGCGCACGAGACATATTCCCCCGGCATGCCCACCAGCCAGCTCCGCATTTGCTGCAAGGCTTTGCCTTCCTCGTCCAAAGGCTGCAGAGACACCGGTGTGTTTGCAGGAATACGGAACATCACTGATCCGTCCGCCTCCACCGGCACGGTGCCGATTATCCGGCGCACGTCCCAGCCGCCTTCCATTCCAACGAAGTAGTGGCCTCCCTGGTTGCGGTAGGAATACTCGTATTGATACACCCTCAGGTTCTTTACCAAGCCGCGCTGCACACCCCGCAGCCCCGCCCCCATGTAGATGTCATGCACATACACCGTGGCATTGGTCTCGTTGAGTTTGACTTTGTCCTGGATCACTGGGGGGCGCTCGGTCTTGCGGAGCGGCAGTGGCTCGAATAAGGCAAAGCCCGACTCTTCCTTCAACAACAGCATGTTATCGAACACATCCACCAGATAGATTCCCCAAGGCGATGCCGGCGTCGGCTTGCAGGAGACCAGGAAGTATTTGTCGCTCAGCGGATAGGGATGCAGGAACTTCGGCCACGAGTCGTCCACCAGGGTGTCCTTGATGATTCCCTTAACGGGTTTGCCGTAGCCTGGGATGCGCTGCATCGCACCCGTGTCTTCCTGCCGCCCTTTGGCTACATCGAACACCACCATCTCGCCCATCCGCGGCACGCCATGGTGCCCCGAGATGATCGCGACGAACTTCGTCGGGCTGCCTGGCAGCGGGCGCGCATACCAAAGACCGTTGGGCCAGTAGGAATTGTTGTGGTAAACCGATGCCTGGCTCGTCCCGTCCGGATTCATGGACATCAGCACCCGGCTGAAATAATGCGCCGAGTCGGTGTATTCCCATCTCAGGTACATCACGCGGCCGCTGGCCATTACCACCGGATACCAATCATTGTCCTGCTCGAAGCACAACCTTCGGATACTGGTTCCGTCCGGGTTCATCAGGTGCAGGTTGGCCACGTAATCGCTGCCGCCCACGCACGGCACGCCCACAAACGTGCTGGTCGAGTTGAAGATGATCCGGTTGTCCGGGAGATAGACCGGGTCGTAGCTGTCAATATCGGTCTCATCGCTCGGCGTCACCTGCCGCAGCCCAGTGCCATCCGTCCGAATCTCGAACACCTGCCAACGGTTGTGGCTGCCGATAGAAGAGAACAACAGCTTGTCCGCATCGTAATTCAGGTCCACATCCCCCACGAAATAGTCCTTTGACGGCTTGTAGAAGGTCTTTAGTCGCCGGTCCGGGCCCTGCACCGGCATGAGGCAAATCTCGTTTTCCACATGTGCGTTCAGGCTCGAATTGCCCTGCCAGTTCTGCGGCAGCGCCAGGTTGTTGTTCCGGCGTTTTATCAGCAGCATCTGCTCGAAATCCAGCAACGGGTTTGAGAGCAGCGCCTTTTGCCTCAGCGCAACCAGGCTCGAATACCGGGCGAGCGCATCATTGTCGCTGCTCTCGATCCCTTTCGTCAACGCAGGCAGGTCTTTCTCAAACGCCTTCAATTGCTCGAGCATCGCCGCGCCATCGGGGTATTTGCCGGGATAGGACGCCTGGAGGTCCGCGACTGCCCGGACTAGGGCCGGCACGTCGAGCTTCGCCAGACCTTCCTTTGCCCGCTGAAACGCATTCGCTTCAGCCGCCCTGCTCGTCGCCAGGGCAAAACTCATGGCCGCCAAGAGCACGACCAACGGCCCCCACGCGCGCCTCTGTAAGTTACTCAAGATTCCCAGCGGACTCCGGCGCCCAAATCCGAAACCCGAAACCCGAAACCCGAAGGAAATCCGAAGCCCGAGGCTCGAACCAGATCTCTCAGAAGTGCTGCTGCTGGATAATTTCATGCGCAACCGATAGTTTAATGAGCTGTCGTCTGTATGCAACTTGCTCCCGGCCTCGAAGTCAAGGCACCAACAGCTCTCCAGTGGAGAATTCTTAATCTAGCGTTTTGAATCAAAGGCATGCATGATCCGTCCGCTTTACGATGCGCACATCAAATCAGAAGACAATCGGTTCATTGGCCGCCATCGCTCTCGCCGTGCGACTGGTCGCTCCCATAGCTCTCCCGGCTGCTCCCGCTCCCGGCCAAACCTGGCAAGCTCCCGCCGCGCTGGCCATCTCCTCCGATGGACGCCAGCTCTTCGCAGCCTGCGCCCGCGCACACCGTATTCTTGTGCTGGACGCCGAAACGCTGGCCGTCACCGCCTCGATTGCGCTTCCCGATATGCCAACGGGCCTGGTGCTCTCGACTAACGGGCGCACGCTCTACGTTACCTGTGCCGCGCCGGCTGGCTCCCTCGTGGTTCTGGACATACCCCGGCGCAAGATTCTCCGGCGCATCCCCGCCGGCCATACGGCAATGGCCCCGGTGCTGACCCCCGACGAAAAGACCGCCTATGTCTGCAACCGGTTCAACAACGACATCTCCGTCATCAATCTCGTTTCCGGCAAAGAGACCTCCCACATCGCCGTGGAGCGCGAGCCGGTGGCCGCCGCCCTAACTCCCAACGGCAAACTGCTTGTGGTTGCGAACCATTTGCACAACGGTCGGGCCGATGCCGAAC
>Ga0194053_10002078_pt1 | contig 12209 bp, 3 predicted proteins | sample SepL228m_MetaG_FD_161684 | JGI IMG/M metagenome (GOLD analysis project Ga0194053, IMG submission 161684) | Anoxic zone freshwater microbial communities from boreal shield lake in IISD Experimental Lakes Area, Ontario, Canada - Sep2016-L227-8m | ecosystem: Environmental > Aquatic > Freshwater >... | reverse complement strand
ATTTATAAACGAAAACTAACTTTTAATACGCAAAGTGATTTTGATGGCTAATTTGCTCAAAAACCCCTTGTATTATTTCGTACATATAATATAATAGTAGGTAGTCATCGTTGTCCATGAATTTTTTAAATAAAAATTTCACGCCACGTAGTAAAAATGGAATAAATAAAACCATTCTATCTATTTTCTTGTCTGTAATTTTTGTTTTTTCTCTATCTCTTTTTGCTCAAACTGCCAATGCAACAGTCTATCAGCCTGGCGAAACCCTTGAGCCATCTTGTCCACCCACTGATTCAAGCTGTGGCGTGGCCATTTTTAGTTTAAATGGACTTTCTACCACCACCCAAACTATTACTACTGGTAGCAGTGGTACAGATTTTAATATTATTTCCAGTTTAAATAGTCACATCCTCAATCTTCCAACAGCTTCATCGCTCAATCGTGGACTACTTTCAACTACTGATTGGACAACATTCAATAACAAACTTTCCTCTACTTTAAATGCCGGCAAAATTTTCATTGGTGATAATTCTAATAATGCTAGCGCGGTTACTTTGTCAGGTGATGCTTCATTATCAAGTTCTGGTATTTTTACCTTGAGTAATAATGCTGTTGTCACCTCAGATATTACTCATGCCAATGTGACTTATGACAAGATTCAAAATGTTAGTTCTGCTAAACTGCTCGGTAACCCAACTGGTTCTTCAGCATCAGCTAGTGAAATCAATGTTGGCGCCGGTTTAACTTTTTCTGGTTCTGATTTGAAAGTAAGTGTCCCAACCTGTGCATCAAACGAGCGCTTGAGTTGGAACGGCACCGCCTTTGAATGTAAGGGTGGTGGTGTTTTTTCCGAAATTGTGGGAGCTAATAAATTTTTGATGGGCCCAGCTAGTGGTGGATCTACCAACCCAACCTTCCGTTACGTTACAGCTGCTGATTTGGGTGTCGGTTCAACTACCAATCAGGAAGTTTTGTTGGGTAATCAAACCTGGTTCACTCTTCTTGATGGATCTGGCAAGTTAAACACAGCTTTATTGCCGAGCTCAATCACTGGCTCATTAAAATTCAAGGGTACTTGGAATGCGGATACTAACACACCAGAATTAACTACTGGTGGTATCGGTGGCTCTAGTGGAGACTTCTATGTTGTTAATGTTGAAGGAACCACAACTATTGATGGACATGCTGTTTGGAGTGTTGGTGACTGGATTATTAATGGTGGTTCAAGTTGGGACCGAGTGGCCCAGGGTGCCATGGTCACAAAAATCAACGGGGCTGTCGGAGATGTAACCTTGACTACAGATAATATTTCTCAAGGTTTAGTAAATAAATATTTTACTGATACTTTGGCCAGAAATGCTATCTCTGGATCTGGCGCGATTTCTTATTCCACGACTACTGGTCAAATAAATTGTCCAACTTGTTTGCTAAATACCAACAATGGTAATTTGACTTCTGGTACAGGAATTGGTTTATCTGGTTCTTTGTCTGGTCGTCTAATTGGTAGTGGAGACATTACTTTTTCTTTGAATAATACTGCGGTCACGGCCGGTGATTATGGCGCAAACACTTTCGTGCCTACTTTTACAGTTGATGCCCAAGGACGTTTGACTGCAGCTGGAACAACCACCTTAGATACCTCAGCACTCTCATCTGGTAACCTGTCAGTCGTTCGTGGTGGTACTGGAGCTGGGACATTTACTACTCATGGTCTCCTTTATGGCAATGGTACTGGGGCACTCTCGGCTAGTGCAGCGGGAACTAGTGGTCAATTTTTGGTCGCCAATAGTTCTGGTATTCCGACTTTTGTTTCAGCTTCGGGAGATGTCTCTATTGATCAGACTGGAGCCGTGACTATTGGCACTGGAGCCATCAATTCCACCAAGATTTTGGATGGCACAATTGCTAACGCTGATATTTCTGGTTCCGCCGGTATTGCTTATAGCAAACTCAATTTGTCCAACTCGATTGTGAATGGAGATATTGTGAATGGCACAATTGCTAATTCTAAGTTGGCCAATTCCATTGTGACTCTCAATCTAGGTACCAGTGGCACTGACGTAAACTTTTCTAGTTCATCAGTGGCTTTGGGTGATAGTCTAACTATTAATGTCCCGAACGCTTCATTGACCGCTCGTGGTCTCGTTTCTTCCACTACTCAAACCTTTGGTGGTAATAAAACTTTTGGCAATAATTTGACTGTAACCGGAGATGCCAAGATGTCTGGTAATTTTGATTTATCAAATAGTGTTCAATACTCAGTTGCTGGACCTCAAAATAACGTGGATCTCGGAGTCGGATCATTCTTCCGTTATACCGGAGTAGGTGATGCTACTTTTACTGGTATCGCTGGAGGAACTGATGGACGAATCATCACGATTTTAACTTGTAGTGATGTATTGTGTCCGAGAGTCGGTTCTTTGATTTTGAATAATGAAGACGAAAGCTCGTCAGTTTCAAATCGTATTGTGACCGGTACTGATGGAGCGATAGTTATTCCTGAAGATAATGCTGTTATGCTTCAATACGAAGCCCAAGAGCATCATTGGCATGTTATTGCTCCGCCATCTAGCGCCACCTCACTTTTGGCAAAAGAATCTTTTCTAAATGGTGGCAGTAGTTTCGATGCTTCAGCTATTATAGGTACGAACGATAATTATGCTTTGAATTTTATTACTGGAGGAACTAATCGTTTTACTATTGCAACCACCTCTGCCACTTTCTCTGGTTATGGTGAGACAGCTATCAATTCTAATAGTTCTTTGTCTTTGGTGTCTGGCGCCGGAAGTGATTTAAATGTTACTTCAGGTACAACTGGTAATCTTAATTTGGATTCAGGCACAACTGGCGGTATAAATATTGGTACAAGCGCCAATGGAAAAATAATAAATATCGGCAACACTACTCCTGGTTCAACTGTAAATCTTTATGCTGATGGCGGTGGTATTAATTTTAACGGCGATGTGGCTATTACCGGAGGACATAGTTTTACTACTGGTTCTGGTCTCGTGATTGATAACTCTAGCGCTCTTTCATTTGCTGCTTCAAACACCGTTTTGGATATGACAGGTACCGGAACATTGGGTATAAACACTGTTACCAATAGACCAATCACCACTGGTAATGGAGCCTTTACTATGGGCGGCGGACTTAGTGTGGCTGGAAATTTTTCTACACCAAAAGGTACAGATTTTAATACTACCGGAACTCAAAACAATGTTGATCTTGGCGTTGGTTCATTGATTCGTTTTACTGGTTCCGCAGATGCTACTTTTACTGGTCTCTCTGGTGGAGTAGATGGCAGACAGATTCACCTTATGAACTCTTCAGCCTACATTTTAACTATCAATAATCAAGACACTAATTCAACTGCCGCTAACCGTTTTATTAATCCAACTGGATCTGCGATTGTTATAAAGCCAAATACTACCGCAATGATTCAATATGATGGTGGTGCTTCTCGTTGGCGTATTTTGGCAGTAACTCTATCTGGTTTTTCTATCACTCAAGGCGGTAACTCTTTGGGTGCTACAGCTGTTATTGGTACCAATGACGCATATAGTCTTAATCTAGAAACATCTGGTTCCAATCGTTTTACGATTGCTACCTCTTCCGCCACTTTCACTGGAAATGGAGTCACCACTATTGATTCCAATAGCTCATTGTCTTTGGTTTCTGGTTCAGCGTCTGATTTAAATATTGTTTCTGGAACTACTGGTCTAGTCAATCTTGATACTGGTACTACTGGTGCCATTCATATTGGTACTAGCTCCAATGCTAAACATATTATTATAGGTAATAATACAGGCAGTACTGACGTTAATATTATTTCCGGTACTGGTGGTGTTAATCTCAATGGAGACGTGACTATTATGGGCGGACACAGTTTTACTACTGGTTCGGGTCTTATTATCGACGATTCAAACGCTCTGTCACTTTCTGCTGCTAATACAGTTATTGATATGACTGGTACTGGAGCTCTCGGACTAAACACTGTGACCAATCGCGCTATTACCACCGGTTCTGGTATGTTGACCACTGGTGGCAATCTTACTGTTGGCGGAAAAATATTTAATGGGGCAAATACTCTTGGCTCACTTTTAGTTGCCGATGGTACCAACTTTAACCCAGTAGTTTTGAGTGGTGACGCTTCTATTGCAGCCAATGGTGCTTTGACTTTAAATTATTCTAGTGCACAATCCGCTGATGCGGGGCATAAAGGTTTCTTAACTTCCACCGACTGGACAACTTTCAATAATAAACAAGCCGCTCTAGGATACACACCAGAAAATGTGGCGAATAAAACTACTGATATTGCTACTGATGGAACATCTGATACCAAATATCCAACCGCCAAGGCAGTCAAAACTTATACTGATGGTTTGGCTCTCGGTTTGAATTGGCAGAATCCGGTAGAATTAATTAACGTTATTGCTGATGTTGATGCTCCGGTTGGTTCTCCGACCAACTTGGATGGTTATATTTTGAAAACTGGTGCCAATACTGGTGCTTGGGCTGGTTTTGCAGCAGGAGATTTAGTCCAATATCAAACTAGTCAGTGGGTAAAAATTAAATCTTTGGCTATAGGGGACAGAATTGGTATCGCTTTCAAGTCTGCTACTACTCCATCAGGTAGTTTTGCTGGTAAGAAAAATTACAAAGTTCAGGTGACTGGTGGTACATCAGGTGCTTTTACTTATACTTTTGTTGCACCGGCAAACAACGATGCTTTGTTTGTCGAAAACGCCAATGCCTATTATCACAACATGTCTTTTGTTTATTCTTCCTCTCTCGTAACCTGGGTCCAGCTTTCTGCTTCCACTGACTTCTTGTTTGGCAGTGGTCTAAATTTGGATAGTCGAACAATTGCTCTAGGACCACTCACCGCCAACTGGGCACAAACTGGTGCCTTTGATATCAATACCAACGGCAATATCAATATTAATAATGGTAAGTCTTTGGCCGTGGCTGGTACGACTACTATGGCGGGCAATGTGATTACACCAAAAGGCGCTGACTATACTACTTATGGTATTCAGAATAATGTTGATTTTGGTTTAGGTTCTCTCTTTAATTACACCGGCGTCGCTTCATCAACCTTTACTGGTATTGCCAAGGGTACTGACGGACGCTTCATTCGAGTGATCAACACTTCAACTTCCACTTTGACTTTAAAGAATCAGAGTAATGCTTCTTTGGCTGCCAACCGCATTGTTATTGAAACTGGTTCCGATGTAGAAATCTTGCCGAACTCTTCTTTTGAACTTTCTTACGATGCTGGAATTTCTCGTTGGCGTGTGGTGGTTTTGCCGGCCAACACTGCTCTGGTCAATGGTGGAGATGCTTACGGCGCTGATATTAGTCTGGGAACCCAAGACAATTATGGTTTAAGTTTTATTACCAATAATACTACTCGTTTTTCTTTGGCTGGTGATGCCGCTACTTTAGCTGGTGCTGGTCCAACCTCTATTACCTCGGATAATACATTGTCACTTACCTCAGAAGTCGGTTATGACTTAAATTTAACTGCGGGTTCAAACGGTGATTTGAATTTGGATACTGGTAGTACTGGTGGAATAAATCTCGGAACAAATTCCAATGCCAAAATAATCACTATTGGAAATGCGACCGGAGCTACCGAAGTGGATGTAAATAGCGGCAGTGGTGGAATAAATTTGAACGGTAATGTTGTGGTGACTGACGGTCACTCTATCACCACCGGTTCTGGTAGTTTTACTTTTGATTCACAAGGTATTACCTTGGCTTCATCTTCATCTGTTATTGATATGACTGGTGCGGGGACTCTCGGAATCAACACCACTACCAATCGTCCGATCACTACCGGTTCTGGTTTGATGACTGTGGGTGGCAGTTTGCTGATAAACGGCAGTGCAACCACAACAGGCAGTCTCGTTGCTTCTGGCAACTTCATTATGCCAAGAGGAAATAACTATTCTATCGTTGGCACCCAAAATGATATTGATCTCGGGGTTGGTTCATATTTCAACTACACCGGAGCTAGTACCGCTACCTTTACAGGTATCGCCGGCGGAGTAGATGGTAGATTGATCCGTATCAACAACACTTCTTCAGCCAATCTTCTCTTTACCAATCAAGATTCCAATTCTTCTGCTACTAACAGAATTATTACTCCGAGCGGCAACACTGTTACTTTGGCTACCAATCTTTCAATTAGTTTGCAATACGATTCTAGCGTTTCTCGTTGGAGAATTATTACTATTCCATCCACTCAGTCATCAATCGCAGGTTATGCTTATTTGCAAAACGGCAACTCTTTTGGTGCACAAGCCAATCTCGGAACAGCTGATGCCAATGCTCTCAGTTTTATCACTTCAGGTGTAAATAGATTTACTATTGCTACTACCTCGGCTACTTTGACTGCCAATGGTGCTACCACTTTTGCTGGAGGTACAACTCTCGCTCTGACTTCTGGTGCCGGATCTGATTTGAATATTACTTCAGGTACAACCGGTAACTTAACTTTGGATTCTGGTACCACTGGTTCCATAAGTATTGGTACCAATGCCAGCGCCAAAACTATTACCGTTGGTAATAGTACTAACTCTACTTCACTTACATTAAATAGTGGATCAGGTGGTATTACTCTCGGAGGAGACACCACAATTACTGGCGCCAAATCTTTCACTACTGGTTCAGGTGTAACTACAATTAATTCTGCTTCTATTATCCTCGCTTCCTCATCTCCAATCATTGATATGACTGGTGCGGGCACCTTGGGTATTAACACCACTACCAACCGTCCGATCACTACCGGTTCTGGCTCGTTCACTATGGGCGGAGGTTTGAGTGTAGCCGGTAACTTTATTGCTCCAAAAGTTGATTTTTCTACAACTGGAGCCTTGAATGATTACAATATAGGAGCAGGTTCATATTTTAGATACACTGGTTCCGCTAATGCGACAATCTCAGGTATGTCTGGAGGAGTAAATGGCCGATACCTAAACCTAACAAACGCCTCTTCAAAAAATATTATTCTAAAAAACAAGAGTGGTCTGTCAGCTACCGCCAATCAAATCATAATTGAAACCGGAGCAGATGTAACAATCTTCCCTGATTCTTCAGTTCAATTCCAATATGATTCAGGTGCCAATGCTGGCGCGGGTGCTTGGAGAGCGATTGTTCTACCAACTAATGGTATAGATATTTCTGCCACTGCTTTCGTTAATGGTGGAAATAGTTTTGGAGTGAACACAGTTTTGGGTACCAATGATGCTCAGGGTCTAAACTTTATGACCAGTGGAACTAATCGTTTTACTATTGCTACCTCATCATCAACTTTGATTGGCGATGGAGCTACTTCAATTACTGCCAACAGTACTCTCGCTCTTTCTTCAGCTGCTACTTCTGATTTGAATATCACTTCAGGTACAACTGGTAATCTAAATCTAGACTCTGGCTCTACTGGCGCGGTGAATATCGGTACCAATGCCAACGCCAAAACTATTACCATTGGTAATGGTAGTGGAGCTACCAGCGTGGTCTTAAATGCTGGCACAGGCAATATTGATATTGGTGCCAACGCTTTTGCTCGCACAATTAATATTGGTACTGGTGCTGCTACTGTTCAGACTATCAATGTTGGTGGTACTGGTGCGAATGTTATTGGAATCGGTAATACTCAAACTACTGGCTCAATCAGTCTTGGTGCGGCTATGATTGGTGGTACGATTTCTATCGGTGGTACTGGATTACAAACTGGAAACCTTGATGTGGCTCCGGGCACTGGTGCTCAGACTGTCGCTATTGCCAACGGTTCTGGTGTCAAAACTTTAAATATTGGTAACGGAGTATCTGGTAATACAATTTCTATCGGTAATGGTGCCAACTCTAGCGCTCAGGTGATAAATATTGGTGCTGGTGCTGCTGGTGCCAACTCCACTGTAAATATTCTTTCTGGTGTGGCTACTGCTGGTACTCAAACTCTAAACCTCGGTACTGGAGCTTCAGCTAAAAATATTAATATTGGTAATCAATCTGGTGCCACTGCTCTGACTTTGGATTCTGGTACTGGAGCTATCGCCATCGGTACAGGAGCTCAAGCTAGAACTGTTAATATCGGTACTGGCGCGGCTGTTCAGACTGTGACTGTCGGTTCAACTAACGGCGCTTCCACTTTGACTTTGGAATCAGGTACTGGTGCTCTCAATATTGGTACTGGCGCTTTTGCTAAAACCGTCACCATGGGTAACACGATTGGAGCAACTGGAGTAAACATTAACTCTGGTACTAATGGCATTACACTTTTGACCGGCACAACTGGAAACGTTTCTATCAAATCTGGTACTACCGGATCCGTCACCCTAGATTCTGGTACGACTGGTACAGTAAACATCGGTAATGGTAACTCTGCTAAAACTATTAACATCGGCACTGGTACTGGCGGTGATACTATTAATATTGGTAATGACAATACTACACTCGATACCATCGCTCTCGGTTCCGCTCTGGATTCTTTGACTATCAATTCTTCAGGTTTAAATGTTACTTCAGGTGGTGCACTCACTGGTGTGGCTTCACTCGATACCATTTCTGTTTCAGCTACTGGATTGACTTTTGCTGGTGCCGGTACACTTTCTTCAACTGGTGCCAATGCCATGACTGTAGATTCTGGCACGACTGGTGCTGTTAATATTGGTACCGGTGCCAATGCCAAGACTGTAACAATTGGCAATATCAATACTACTAGTGCCTTAAACCTAAATTCTGGTTCAGGCAATATTACACTGGAAGCTGGTGGTACTGGAGTATCTGGTAAAGTTCAAATCGGTACTGTGACGGGCAAAACTACAGCTGATTTGTTGGTGCTTGATGCTGGTTCAGCTGATCCAACTGGAGTAAACGGTGGTATGTATTACTCAACCGCTTCAAATAAATTCCGTTGTTATGAAAACGGTGCTTGGAAAAACTGTACTGGTAGTGAACCACAACAGACAACTTTGAGTTTGGTTAAAACTACAGTCGCGAGCTCAGCAACTCTTCTTGGTACATTTAGTATCACCCCATCAACAGTAGCCGGTGATGTGTATGTAACTGCCAACCTTTATACCAACAGTTTGAACAACGCAGACCAAACTATTACGGGGCAGATTCGTTCAGGTACCACTTGCGCCGGTTCTTTATTAGCTACTGGTACATCGACTCTAACTTCTGCTACTGCTTATGATGGTCCAGCCGTCTTCGTTTCTGCTTTGGTTATTGACCCTGGCGCTTCAGCTCAGAGCTATGCTATTTGTGCTTTGTCTTCGACAAACAACGGTGCCGCTGTTGGCGGTTCGGCTTCAGCTATGGTGATTGATTCTGGCGCCGACTTGGCGGAAATGTACACTTCAAATGACAACACAATCCAGCCAGGTGATGTTGTTTCTTATGACCCAACTCTCAAGGCTGGTGTTATGAAGAGTACAAAAAATTACGATCAAAATGTTTTGGGAATTATTTCTACTCAACCTGGAGTACTGATTGGTAAAACTGAAAAAGAGGGAACTGGTGCTTATCCTGTCGCTTTGTCTGGTCGTGTGCCGGTCAAAGTCACTGCCAAGAACGGTCAGATTGCAGTTGGTGATTTCCTCACCAGTTCCGATATTCCAGGTGTCGCTATGAAGGCTACCTCTGATGGTATGATTATTGGTCAAGCTATCTCTACTTACAATGGAGAGGGAGTTGGACAGGTGATGGTGTTCGTAAAGAATACATATTCCAATGCTGGCTATTCTATCGCCGAACAAAAAATATTACTTGGCGATGTTTACTCCAGTGGTATGACCAATCTGGTTGACTCTATCAAAACCGAAATGTCTCGTGAGGCAGCGGTTGTGATTGGTAAGAAGATTGCTGATGGTGGTCAGTTCCTCACCGACTTTGTGTCCGCTAGAGTCACGGCTATCCGCGGTTACTTTGACGAAATCTTTACCAAGAAAATTCATACTGAACAATTATGTGTGAAGAAATCAGACGGCAGTGAAGTGTGTGTCAGTGGTGATCAAGTCCAAAATATTCTAGACAATACCAATACCAAGGCCGAGACTCCAGCTGCAAATACCAACAATTATGCCCAGAATTCAACCCCAGAACCAGTAGTTGTAACCCCAGAGGCTGACGTGATACAATCAACTGGTTCAACGACCGAAAGTGCAGTTTCAAACGCACCAGAGGCCAATTCTGGGCCTACAGAGCCTGTAGTTCAGCCGGAAAGCACACCTACAACTGTTCCAGCAGTAGAGGTTGTGCCGGAGGTTGCTGCTCCAGTTGCAACTAGTCCAGAACCAGCCTCTGAACCAGTAGTTAGTGCGACAGAATAATAAATTATTAATTATTAAATAAGTTTAAATATGATCAAAAAAAGTATGTCCGAAATATCTGATACTGAATTTTCTCCAGAGGCAAAAATGGAAACTAAACCCAAAGGTTTTCTTCGTCGTCTCGGTACCAAGAAAATTTCTTTAATAATTCTTATTGTTGTCGCTGTTCTTGGTGTCTGGGGTACATTTCACTATTATAATAAATACAAAGCTTTGACCACTGATGCTACCGCTGAAGCTCAAAAGGAAACCGCTCGTCTCGTGACTGTACTCGGCAAGCTGATGGAATTACCAAAAGAAGTTCCAACCGTTGCTACAATTTCTGATAAAGAAAAATTGGCTGGGCAAGCTTTCTTTGCTCAGGCGGAAAATGGTGATGTTTTGTTTGCCTTTACTACAGCAATGAAAGCCGTATTGTACCGTCCATCTACAAACAAAATAATCAACGTTGCTCCTATTTCTATCAATCAAAATCAGGATCTGACTCAAGCTGCGAAGACCACTACCACCACCAAGAAAACTACCGCCACCACTACTAAAAAATAATTCTCTATGAAGAATAAAAGACTGGCCTTCATTACACTAATTTTTGGGCTATTTATGCCAGTCGCTTTTTCTTTGGCGGGTACTGTTTTGAGTGATTACAAATTTGCTTGGAGTAATAATGTTGGTTATATCAATTTTGAAAACGTAATTGTGAGTGATACTACGGTGACCGGTTATGCTTGGTCTACCAATACTGGTTGGATCAAATTTAATCCGGCACAAGGTGGTGTCTTAAACGACGGTAATGGTCACTTGTCTGGTTTTGCTTGGGGTGAGGGCTTGGGCTGGATTGATTTTTCTGGTGTAAGTATTAGTACCTCAACAGGAAAGTTTTCTGGTACGGCTACTGGAACAGTGGTTGGAATTTTGAATTTTAACTGTCCAAACTATTGTGATGTGAGAACCGATTGGCGTCCACCAGTAATCACCGAGACTTGCAATGCTTGGACATATTCCTCGTGGAGTACTTGTTCCAATGGTCAACAAACCCGCACCGTAGTAACTTCATCGCCAGAGAATTGTACAGGTGGTAGTCCTATCTTGTCGCAAGGTTGTACAGTGTCTAGTGGAGGAGGAGGTGGTTTTGGTGGTTTTTATGCACCACCAGTTGGTAATTTAACTTTTCTACCTACTCATATTCAGGCTGTGAACAAACCTCTGGTTGTAGAAGTAAATCAGTCAGGTACCTACAATCAGGATACTGATTCGGGTAGGGTAGTCATTGATGTTCCACAAAATACTTTTCCTAACAAAACCACTCTAACTATTAGCGAAGAGCCAATAGTAAAAACCAATCAGAATTTGGTCAGTGTGGAAGCTGAGTTGGTGAACGGAGAATTTTATAATGTGATAGCTAGAAATACTAATGGTGATTTGATACATTATTTTTCCTCACCAATAACCATAACTTTACCAATTCCGATAAATTTATTGGATGATACCAATTTGGCGGTCTATTGGCTAAATGAAGTTAATCAAGAGTGGGTACTCATTCCAGACGCTATTTTTGCCAATAAAAAAGTAACTTTCCAAGTTAGTCACCTGACCAAATTTGCTATTTTTAGTTTAGAAAAGGAAACTGTCTCTGGAGTATCTATAAAGACACCAATCAAAGCAATTTTGCCTTTGGCTAGTAAGGTTTATTCTTCTACTAATCCAAAATCAACTATTTCTACTAGTACAAATAGTTTAGAGACAAATCAACTACCCCGCAGCAAGCTGACGGGGTATGAGGAGTTCCAGTGCCAAAAGAATATTTCTCTCTGGTGACTAATTACGAAGTTTTTGGAAGTGTAGTTGCTTGTAGTCTTTGATGCCTTGCTT
>Ga0194053_10002077_pt1 | contig 12211 bp, 5 predicted proteins | sample SepL228m_MetaG_FD_161684 | JGI IMG/M metagenome (GOLD analysis project Ga0194053, IMG submission 161684) | Anoxic zone freshwater microbial communities from boreal shield lake in IISD Experimental Lakes Area, Ontario, Canada - Sep2016-L227-8m | ecosystem: Environmental > Aquatic > Freshwater >... | reverse complement strand
CAGATTAACTGACCGAGAAATTAAATTCGCAATTAAAACGTGTGTATTGCCTGCAGGAATATAAAAAATGTTAAATAATAAATTAATTTCAATATTTGAATTAATACTAGTTGTACTTTCAGTAATTTCATTTTCATATTTTGTAAGTACAGATTTACCAGAAGTATTCCAGAAAGAATCTTCAATTGTGCAATTTTTAGCTAGGCCTATTATTCCAACTGTTTCTGCAAGTAGCACAGTTCCTTCCGGATGCTGTAAAGAGACAATAACTGGTTCACTCTGTCAGGAAATGGTTTTGGCTGACAAGGCCTCATGTAAAACAGATTTAGTTGGAACAGGATGTGAAGTTGTCAAAGAATGTCAAAAGGGTTGTTGCTATGATTCTGATTCGGGTATTTGTTCGTTAAACGCACCTCAAGAAAAATGTGTCTCTAATGGAGGAGAATGGGATCCAAGTTCTATATGTAAAATACCTCAATGCCAGGTTGGCTGCTGTATACTTGGAGACGGAGCGACAATGACGACTACGAGAGAATGTACTCAGATGGCGAACGATTATAAAACTGAAAAAGTTTTCAAACCATTGGATAGTAAAGGATCGTGTGATTCTTATTCAGATTTGACGGAAGAAGGTGCTTGTTTATTTGCATCAGACGATTTCTCTAAAGAAAAAAATTGTATATTCACAACAAAAGACCAATGTCTCGGTAGTAATAGAGAGTTTAAGAGAGGATATTTGTGCTCCTCTAAAGAATTGAATACTAACTGTGAGAAAACAGAAAAAACTTCTTGTATGGAAGGAGAGGATAGAGTTTACTTTTTAGATAGTTGTGGAAATAAGGCAAATGTTTACGATGCTTCAAAGGCAGAAGAAGATTCTTATTGGGAAAAGATAATTGCACCAAGCCAATCTTGTTCTGGTTCGCCAGAAGTTTGTGGGAATTGCAATTACTTAACTGGAAGCATTTGTACCAAATATTTTTCTGGAAGAGATTTAATCAAACCTGCTTTAGGAGATTATGTTTGTAAAAATTTAAATTGCCCGAATGGAAAAAAACATGGGGAAAGTTGGTGCGTTTCAGATGCTGCAAACTCTAGCGGAATTGCAACTTCTGCAGTAGGATCTAGAAATTATGTTGCAAGTTGCTTCGAAGGAGAAATAAAAATAGAAGGATGCGCAGATTTCAATCAAGAAATTTGCGTTGAAAATAAAGATTCTTCAGTAGGATATAGTGAAGCTAGTTGTATCGTTAATGACTGGCGTTCCTGTATTTATGCAAATGACTTTGATGATTATACGAAAATAAAGAAGAAGTGTAATGAGCTACCTCAATGCATTATGTTTAATGATATTCCTGGAAATGAAAAATTCAAAGGACTACCCGGTTTTAAGGAAGGAGTGTCAAATGATGATCAGGGTAGGGCCGGTGCTGTTGGAAAGGGGATGAATGTTTATGTAATGCAGTGTCTTCCAAGATTTACTCCCGGATATCAGTTCTGGACCACTAACTCTTATTCTAATCCTTTCTCGAGTAATCTGGGTACACAAACCAGCTCTAGCTTAGATTACGGAGGTAGTACACAGGAAACTAATCAAATCTGCGGACTAGGTACCTTTAAATGTGTTTCACATATTGTAACAACTCAACCGATGATTAATCCTACCCCACATGATGCTGAAAATCCCGAATGTAATATGCAGGCCATTTCACAGTCAAATCAAAAAGTTTCTTTAATGATGGAAGGACTGAATGAAAAGTGCAGATCTCTGGGAAGTTGCGGTATTCAATATAATACTCAAGGTGAGCTGGGAAGTGCAGGATTTAAAGTAGAAAGAGTTTATGTAGATAAAAAGGGAAAGAGCCATACCGAGTATACAACTGAAGGATATAATGTTACAGAAGGATATCTTAATGAAACGCTGAAAAAATCTCAAGCACCAATTAAAATGGGAGAAATTAAAACTCTTAATGAGTTAACAGAAGTTCTGAATGGAGGACAATATCTTCTAGACACTACAAATGGAATTCAAACTAGTATAATTTCTAATTCTCCTGGAGGGGAACCACTTAATCAAACAGTTAGAGAGGCTGGAAGAGCAATTAATAGTGCAGATGGTAAAAGTTCTATTGACTATGGGACTCAAACGGCAGCCTTGTCTCTTGTTGGATCTGTTTCTGGAGGAGTGATAGGAGGAGCAATATCTGGTGCACTGGCTGCAATATCTGGTGCGGCTGCTAGCGGAGCAGCTACGGGAGGTGCAGCAGGAGCAGTCGGTGGAGCGGCAAGTGGAGCAGCATCTGGTGCGGCTTCAGGATTAGGAACAGGATTAGTAATGGGAGCCCACATAGCAGTTGTAGCGGCAGGTTGTGCAATAATCGGCGCTTATGTAGGTAAGATGATTGCTAAATCTGCAGGAATGACTCCCGGAACATCTACGGCATTTATAGGTATTATGTCCGGATTAGGTATGCTAGGAGGGGTATGGCTTTCTAGTATAATAGGACTATGTGCTTGCGTACCGTGTTGTGTAGTTGTTGCAATAGTAGCACTTATAATGATGATATATTCTACGTTTACAGGAGAAGATAATGAATATTTTATAACATCCTTCGAGTGCAAAGCTTGGGAACCGCCACTAGTTGGAAAGTGTGAAGAATGCAATAGTGATGTACGACCCTGTTCGGAAGATAAATGTAGAAGTATTGGAAATAATTGTCGTTATTTTGTAGAAAATGGAGAGCCAGGTTATTGTGCTACCCTAATGGATACTTGGAGCGCAAAGATAAGTCCGTGGAATGAAAAATTAAATCCTGGAAATAAGTATACAAACATTTCCGTTTCAGGATTTAGAATTATAAGTAACAAAACTAATGCTAAAGAAGTTGATGCATGGAAAGCAGTTAGGTTCGGAATAATTACTGACAAAGAAGCAATTTGTAAGATGGACACAAATCACTCCAAGAAATTTGACGAAATGAGATACACATTACTCTCAGAAAAAAATTACGCTACCGGAAAAGTAGATGGAATGCATCACTGGATTTCACTTTCTCCACACGTAACAATTGGCGAGAGTGAGCTAGATCAAGGAATGACTACTCCGCCTATGAACGAAGGTGAGAATGAGTATTATATAATCTGTCAAAACTTTGCAGGGCAAGTGAACGGAGCACCATTTGTTGTTAGTGTTAAACAGGCAGAAGGGCCAGATTTAACCGCTGCAGAAATTGTCAGAATTACTCCTTTAGATAAATCTTTTATTGCATATAATTCAACTAATTTAACGATGTGGTTATATTTAGATGAGCCTGCAGAATGTAGATATTCTATTGATTATGATTACAACTTTTTTGAAGAAATGCCAAATAACTTTTCTTGTTTAACTGGAAAAGATCAAGGATTCTATGGCGAATGGCCTTGTATTGCCATTATCCCTAATATTACGCAAACCAATAAATTGTACGTTAAATGTAAAGATCAGCCAGGTTTAGTTGAAACTGAAATACTAAAAAGAAATCAAAACTCATTTAGTTTCCAATATGAATTTTTTGTTTGCCAAACCGGGCTAGAGATTAATTCAATAACTCCAAAGGGAATTGTCGAAGTTAATAGCTCGCAAGAAGTAACTTTAGAAGTAAAAACCGCCGGGTGTATTAACAATGGAGAAGCAGAATGCGCATACAAACTTCCCTATTATGGAGACACTTATTCCTCATTCTTTTATACGGGAAAAAGTGTCCATAGACAACCACTTACAAGCCTAGGGATTGGAGAAAGAACTGTAAATGTTGAATGCCAAGACCTGGCAGGAAATGTTGCAAATGCAAGTGTTAACTTTACTGTGTTTTATGACGATAATGCTCCAGGAATAGTTAGAGCATATGGGGAAGGAGAAAAGTTAGTTATAGAAACGAATGAAGAAGCAAATTGCGCAGTTAATATTAATGAAACTAAAGGATGTGAATTTAAAATATCGGAGTCAAACACATTTATAACGAAACACGCAATAACTTTGACAGACAAAACTAGAAAACAAACGTTGTATATAAGATGCGAAGATAAAAAAGGAAATGTACCTAATGGTTGCACACAAATAATTAAATTGATAGACTTTAAGAAATGAACAATAAAAGAATAAATAGCAGGTGGTCCACCCAGGGATCCTCGTTTTACGGAAAACGAGGTCAAGTAACAATATTTATTATAATTGCAATACTAATTGTTGCTATTATTTTATCTATTGTGTATTTCGGCGGATGGTTTAAATTTAGCCAAAGTTCTACTGCAAATCCAAAACAGTATATAGAAAATTGTATGAGAAATTCGGTGATGGAAAGCGAATCTATTCTTTTGAAAGAAAATACTTATCCAAATTTTAATTCCAGTAATTATGTTTTATTTGAAAGAGAAAAAGTTCCTTACCTATGCATTGCATCCGAATTTTACAAGGCTTGTATTCCACAGGATCCTGCATTCTTTATGAGAATTAAACAAATAATGGAAAACAAAGTTACAAGAGACACAAAGATTTGCCTGACACAAGTATACAAAGACTTAGAAGATGAAAATTATCAAGTCACACATAAACCCGGAGAAGTTAGTGTAGATATTGTTCAAGGTTCAATAAATATTAAACTAAACGAAACAATGTATATTTCTAAAGATAATAATGCATATACAATTTCGGGTTTTGAATATTCCTATGGGACGAAATTTTATGATATGATAAAACTTGTACAGACGATTGTAAACTATGAATCGACTCTTTGTGAATTTAACAAACTTAATTGGATGAAATCTTATAATGATATAATAATTTCTACCACTAGAACTTCTGATCAGACAAAGATTTATACTTTAAAGGATAGAATGACTGATCGTGAAATTAAATTTGCAATTAAAACGTGCGTGTTGCCCGCAGGAATATGATAAATCGAAAACTTATTTCAATATTTGAATTAATGCTAGTTGTACTTTCAGTAATTTCATTTTCATATTTTGTAAGTACTGATTTACCAGATGTATTTCAAAAAGAATCTTCAGTTATACAATTTTTAGCTAGACCAATTATTCCGACCGTTTCTGCGAGTGATTATGTTCCTGCGGGATGTTGTAAAGAAACAATAACCGGAGCAACTTGTCAAGATGTTTTACTTGTGGATAAAGCTTTGTGTAAAACTGATTTGATTGGTACAAGTTGCAATACGGTTAGCGAATGTCAAAAAGGTTGCTGCTATGATTCTGATTCAGGTATTTGTTCACTAAACGCGCCTAAAGAATCGTGTACTTTATTCGGAGGAAAATGGGATGCAAGTGCAACATGTAGTATTCCACAATGTCAAGTAGGCTGTTGTATTTTAGGCGATGGTGCGGCAATGACAACTACGCGAGAATGCACTAAACTTTCAAATGAATACGATATACTCAAAGTCTTTAAGCCATTGGACGCGAAAAACTCCTGTGATTCTTATGCTGATTTAAAAGATGAGGGAGCATGTCTTACTTCTTCTACGGATTATTCTGATTTGAAGAACTGTATATTTACTACAAAAGAAAATTGCAATAGGGCAAATCAAGAATTTAAGAAAGGATATTTATGTACTTCAAAAGAGTTGAATACTAGCTGTGTAAAAACTACTAAAACTTCTTGTATGAGTGGAGATGATAGAGTTTACTTTTTAGATAGTTGTGGAAATAAGGCAAATGTTTATGATTCATTCAAGGGAAAAGATCAAACATACTGGGAAAAGGTAATTGCACCTAGCGCTTCTTGTAATGGACCTGCCGAATTTTGTGGAAATTGCCAATATACTTCCGGAAGTATTTGTACAAAATATATTGCTGGACAAAATTTACCAAAACCCGAAATGGGAGATAACGTTTGTAAAAATTTAGATTGTGCGGGAGGAAGAAAGCATGGAGAAAGTTGGTGTATTTCAGATGCAATTAATTCACAAGACATTTCTAATCCTGTTGGAACAAGAAGTTATGTAGCAACTTGTTTTGAAGGTGAAATAAAATTGGATGGATGTGCGGATTTTAATCAGGAAATTTGTATTGAGAATAAAGATACTGCATTGAAGAGAAGCGATGCGATGTGTGTTATTAACGATTGGCGTTCGTGTATCTATGCTAATGATGCAGATAGTTATAATAAAGTTAAAACAAAATGTGATGCTCTGCCACAATGTGTAATGTTTAACGAAATTCCTGGAAATGAAAAGTACAGTGAATTACCCGGATTTAAACAAATTGCTAACGAGGAACAGGGAAAGGCAGGATTGGTTGGGAAGGGAATGAATACGGTTATCACACATTGTGTTCCAAGATTTACTCCAGGTTATCAATTCTGGTCTTCAAGTGTTGTGTCAAATCCATTTAGCAGTGCGGGAAAACAAGAATCGAATGCAGGATATGGTGGAAGTCAGTCCGAGACAAATAGTCTTTGTGGTTTGGGAACATTTACCTGTGTTTCACATATTCAAACTACTTCTTCAATGATAAGTTCATCCGCAGTAGATAAAGAAAACCCAGAATGTAACATGCAGGCCGTTTCTCAATCTAAACAACAAGTTAGTTTGATGATGGATGCACTTAATGATCGATGTCGTTCACTCGGAAGTTGCGGGATTCAATATAACACTCAGGGAGACTTGGGTCGTTCGGGTTTTGACGTGAATAGAATTTACATTGACAAAAAAGGTAAAGCACAACAAGGATATACTACGGAAGGATATAATATTTCTGAAAGTTATCTAACTGGGGATTTGAAAGACGATCAAAAAGCAAATGAAATGGGCACTACAAAAACACTTAGTGATTTGACTAAATGGAAAAGTGGGGCTTCAATGCTTACTCAATTCGGTTCCGAATTTGGTTCGAGTGGTTCAATGATTTCAAATGCGTTTTCTGGAAGTGTCGGTGCTCCTTCAGAATCGGGAACTGCACAAGCTACAGCTGTTTTGGGGGCTTTGGGGGGATTGGCTGCAATGGGCGCAGGATCTAAAGCTCTTGCCGGAACTACCGCCTCAAGTTTATTAGCTACATTTGCATTAGCAGCTATAGCATTTACAGTTGGTTCTCTTATTGGTAAGATGATGTCAAAAGGACAACCCCCAGGAGAAGCAGCAGTTACTACGGCAGCATGGGCAGGAGGAGTAACTGCAGGAGCAGTAGCTGTAGGTATTGGTGCTGCAGTATATGCGTCTACTTTGTCAAGCACAATTATTGCAGGAAGTTTTTGGACATCAATCTCAGTAGTCTCTGGAGCAACGGCTCCGGGGTTTGCCTCGTTTGGTGTTGCGGTATGTGCAATCCCGCTTCTATGTATTGCTATAGCAATTGCAGCAATTGTATATATGTTGACAGCACAAGGAACAGACAATGAATATTATGTTACCGAATTTAAATGCGAAGCTTGGCAACCGCCATTAATTGGAAAGTGTGAAGAATGTAATAGTGATGTAAGACCTTGCTCGGAAGATAAATGTAGAAGTATAGGAAATAATTGTCATTATTTTATTGAGAATGGTGAACCAGGTTATTGTGCAACCCTTTCTGATGTTTGGGCTGCGAAGATTGATCCTTGGAAAGAAATAATTACTAGCGGAAATGATTATACAAATGTTTCTAGTTTTGGATTTAGAATTGAAAATAAAAAGAATACAGCTAAAGCAGTAAACGCATGGGAACCCGTTACATTTGGAATTATTACCGACAAAGAAGCAGTTTGCAAAGTTGACATCAATCATTCGATGACTTTTGATCAGATGAGATTTGTAATGGCGTCAACACTCGACTACTCGACTGGAAAAGTAGATGGACGACATCACAAAATTGCTTTGTCCCCTCATGCAACAATTGGAGAGCATGATGAACTCCTTGAAACAACTATTCCGATGGAAGAGGGAGACAATGAATACTATATTAGATGTCAAAACTATGCAGGATTGGTTAACGATGCTCCTTTCACAGTTCAGGTCAAGCAAGCAGAAGGACCAGACTTAACTCCACCACTAATTACTAGATTTGCGCCAGACAATAATGCTTATCTCGCAAATAATGCAACAGGATTAAACCTATTTGTATATTTGAATGAACCGGCAGAGTGTAGATATTCTTTTGACTCGTACAATATGAATTGGGGAACGGAAAACACTTCTGAAATAATTCCTATGACTATAACGCAGACAGGTGATGAAGTAACAATTGGAGAGTATAAACCTGTACAAACATTTAGTTTTGGAAATGGTTCAGTTCCACTTATTTGTGTAACTGGTTCTTCTATGGGATATTATGGTGAATGGTTATGCGCGGCATTTATTGAAAATTATACTACAAACAAAAAGTTATATATTGAGTGTAAAGACCAACCAGGACTCGTTGAAGCAGGACTCGTTAAAAGAAATGTTGTACAGAAAGAGTATAGTGCGCAGATTTGTGAAACTGGTTTAGCTATTACTTCAATAGAGCCGGTAGGAAATGTGGAAGTTAATGCAAATGCAACAGTAAGTTTAAGAGTAAGAACTGAAGGATGCATAAACGGAGGAGATGCTTCGTGTAGTTTCAGATTGCCTTATTATGGAGACGTTTATTCATTAATGTTAACAACTGGAAATAAAACACATATACAACCATTTAGCTCTTTAGGCCAAGGAACCAAAGACGTTGACGTAGTTTGCGAAGATACAGCAGGTAATGTTGCAAGCGCACACACTAACTTCACAGTTTTCATTGATAGTGAATCTCCAGTAATCACGAGAGCTTACATTGAAACAGGAAATTTAATTTTGAGAACTAATGAAAATGCTGAATGTTTGTTTGTTTTGAATGAATCTATTGGCTGTGACTTCGGATTTGACAAGGCCTCGGGAGTTTATAGCGATACTCATGGAGTAAAATTGAATGAAAAAGCAAATGATAAATATTTCATTAAATGTAGAGATACTAAAGGCAATATGCCGCTAGATGGATGTACACTTGAACTAAAATTATCCGATATACAACAATAACTTTTATAAAGGAGAAATGGCTAAAAACAACATGAATCAAAAAAGAGGTTCCACTAATTTAAATAAGCGTGGTTCCCACAGGGATCCTCGTCAAATATTCTCTTTGGATAAACGAGGTCAGGTAACAATTTTTATTATAATTGCAATACTGATTGTTGCTATTATTTTATTTTATTTTTATTATCTTGGACCAACCGTATTTTCAACAAATGCTAAAAAACCATATTTGGAAAGATGTATTGAAAGTGGCCTGGCTCCACAAATTGAAAAATTAAGTTTGGCTGCAGGAGTTGTTAATCCTACATTTACCAGCCAATATCTGGACGAAAATTACACTTTTATTTGTTATACTAACGAATATTACAAACCATGTGTTGTTCAACAGCCTTTCTTAAAGGATAGCTTTGAAAAAGCTTTAGCAGCCGCAATGAAACCTAAGATACAAGAATGTTACGACGGAGCTATTGCAGAATTGCAAGCACAGGGAAATGAAATTACTCCGGGCACAATTAAAACTAATCTTTCTATTGATCCTGACGGAGTAAGCATTAAAATTAATGCGCCAACAGTACGTTCTGCAGACGGAGCGTCATCATTTTCAAAGTCAATCGATGTAAATGTTTATTCAGACTTATACACAGTGATAATGGTTGCTAATTCAATCTTGCAATTTGAGTCTTCTTATGGTGACTCAGATGTTTCTAGCTTTATGTTTTATTATCCTGACTTAAAAATTGAAAAAATAAGAAGAGATGATAGTGTTAAATTATATATAATCACGGATAAGAATGATATTAAATACAGGTTTGCATCAAGAAGTTACGCTTGGCCACCAGGATATGGAAATACATATGATTAAAAAATTAGGTATCATCGCTGTTTTAGCGTTTATGTTTATTTTTATAATTGGAAATGTGTCGGCTGAATCAGTTTTATCAACTTCTTCTGTTTGCTGTGAAAAAACAATTTCGGGAGCATTCTGTTTAAATGGTGCTGAAAGTACTTGTGATAAAACTGGAAAAATAGTTCCTACTTCTTGTGAGTCAACTTCTTTTTGTAAACTTGGAACTTGTTATGATTCTAAAGAAGGACTTTGTTTAGAAAATGTTCCTCAGAGAGTTTGCCAAACAAATGGCGGAACTTGGAGTGATAAGAAAGCAAATGAACTTGCACAGTGTAAACTTGGATGTTGTATACTCGCAGACCAAGCTTCTTTTGTTACGATGACTAGATGTAAAAGCTTATCTACATTCTATGGAATAAAAATTGATTTTAGAACTTCGATAACTTCCGAAACTGCGTGCGTCGCTGCTGCGAATTCCCAAGACGAGGGAGCTTGTGTTTCTTTCGAAGCGGGAGTAAAGACTTGTAAGTTTACAACAAGACAGCAATGCGGCGGAACAACTACAACAAGTAGCGAAATATTAAATGCTTCTGCACTCGATGACTTATCTGGAAAATATTTCTATAAAGGATTATTATGTTCTGCTGAAGAACTCGGTGTTCCTAACTGTGCGAGACAAGCATCCACACAATGTTATGAAGGAAAAACTTATTGGTTTGATTCTTTAGGAAATAGAGAAAATGTTTATTCTAATCAAGGAAATTTAAGTTGGAATAAAGGAAGAGTTACTAATCCAGATACTATTTGTGCAAAGACAGGAGATAGTAAGACATGTGGAAATTGTGATTATTTAGCCGGAAGTAGATGTGCACCATGGGATAGTTCTTTACTTAGTGGCCTTGGGATTGGTAAACCAAAAAATGTCGATAATTATTGTAAGACTACAAAATGTGCAGACCGGGATGGAAATGTTAGATTAAATGGAGAATCTTGGTGTGTTTATGACGGAGAAGTTGGAAATGCTGCAGATCCTGCAGGAAGTAGACATTATAGAGAAATTTGTGTAGATGGTGGAGTTCAGGTTGAAGCTTGTGATGATTTTAGAAATCAAATTTGTATACACTCTGGAATTCAAACCAGTGCAGGAGAATATTCGGTTGCTGCATGTAGAGTAAACAGATGGCAAGATTGCGTTTCAGTTACAAATAAAGATGATTGTGAAAATACAGACCAGAGAGATTGTATCTGGGCTGAAGCAGTAGATGGAATTAGTTTAGGTAATCCAAAATATGCTGTTGGAACAACACAACCATTTACAAATCCAGTTTCTTCTGCTTCGGCTTCTTCGGGAGCGTCTACAACTGCACAGGATTCAGTTACAGCGCTAACCTCTACAACTAATGCAGTTACTTCACTGACTGGCGATGTGATTAAAACCACTGTTGGTTCTGGTGTAGGTCCTTGGGAAGAAAATGAATTGACTAATGCTTGGAGAGTAAACAGATCTTCGGTTGACAATGGTGTTTGTGTTCCAATGGTTTCGCCTGGACTTGATTTCTGGCAAAGTGGAAGCAGTTCACAAGTTTGTGGACAGGCAACAGCTACATGTACAGTTGAAGTTACAAAGACTTATAAGAAAAATCTACTTACCGGTTCTCAAGAATTAGACAGTGTTAGTGCGAGAGATAATGAATGTTTAACTCAGAAAGGAATTAAATTTGAGGTCAAACCGGAATGGGCGGCTAAGGCAAATGCAGTTTGTTCGGCTATGGGGGATTGTGGCGCAGGATTTAACTTTAACGAAGCATTTGTAAATGATGGTTACGAATGGAAATATAAAAATAGATCATATTATTTCCTTGAATCAGATTTAGGAGTATTAAATCAAAGATTAAATCCCGGAACTGGTGAAGCAATACTCGATTATGTTATTAATAGTAAATATCAATTAAAACAAGGAGAAACAGTTTATGTTAAAGCATAAGATAATTAGTTTGGTGTTTGTATTTGTACTAATGTTTTCTTTAGTTTCATCTGTGGAATTAAAAGTAGTAAAAGTAGAAGATTTGAAAACAGGAGATATTATAGTCGACAAAAATGGAAATGAGATTGTTGTTACAAATATAACGATTAAACCTTCAGAGAGTTTAACTATCTCAGAATATATCAAACAAAAAATGAATCTTGATTCTTTGAAAAGAGTCGAATCTGCGGCTAGTGAAGAATTTGTTGCAACTGGAAATTCTGGGGCAGGTTCAATAACTGGAAATGCAATTGTTGGCGGGACTATCGAGAAGACAGATTTAAATAATTTTCAAAAAATAGTAAATAAAATAAGAGCGTGGTTTTCAAG
>Ga0194053_10002074_pt1 | contig 12219 bp, 12 predicted proteins | sample SepL228m_MetaG_FD_161684 | JGI IMG/M metagenome (GOLD analysis project Ga0194053, IMG submission 161684) | Anoxic zone freshwater microbial communities from boreal shield lake in IISD Experimental Lakes Area, Ontario, Canada - Sep2016-L227-8m | ecosystem: Environmental > Aquatic > Freshwater >... | reverse complement strand
GGGTTGGGATCATGGGGGCGGCGCAGGAGGGGGCCGGCGCGGCGAAAAGCTTCGGGCTCAATATCCGGCTGCCGTTCGAGCAGCACCCGAACGCAACGATCCACGACGATCCGAAACTTCTCAACTTCAACTATTTTTTTGCGCGCAAGCTGACATTCGCGAAGGAGACTCATGCGTTCGCGCTGTTCCCGGGCGGGTTCGGAACGCACGACGAGGGGTGCGAGATCCTGACGCTGATGCAGACCGGCAAGATGCCGATCGTCCCGGTGGTGATGCTCGACCGGCAGAACGGCTACTACTGGGAGACGTGGCGGCGGTTCGTCGTGAACGACCTTCTCGATCTCGGACTCGTCTCGCCCACCGATTTCCACCTCTTCCATATCACCCACGACCCGGATGACGCGGTCAATGTGATCACGCAATTCTACAAAAACTTTCATTCCTACCGGTGGGTGCGGGAGAAGATGGTGATCCGGATTCAAAACCGTCTGAGCGCGGCGGGGCTCGAGGGCTTGAACGGGAAGTTCGCCGCCCTGATCGCCTCCGGGCGGATCGTGCAGTCCGGCGTGCTGCCGGAGGAGCGCGACGAGCTCGCCGGGCTGCCTCGGATCGTCCTCACCCCGCACAAACGCGACTTCGGCGTCTTCCGCCTGCTGATCGATGCGATCAACAATGCGGAGCTGGCCGCTTGAGCCTAAATCCAGCAGCAAGATTCACCACGAAGAAGTCCACGAAGACAGGAAAGGACGAGGCTTCCGGGCAATTTCCGTCTCACCCGGCGGGTGAACGGTTTAGCCCAAAAAGGAAAATGCAGGGGGAGGGGCTCACGCAGAGCCGTTGAGAGGCAGAGAGTTGGAGGGAGATCACCAATCACCCGGAAGATGCGCAACCTGTTTTTCGTAACTTCCTCTCCACTGCGTCCCTGCGCTGCGGGAGATTCCATTTCGTTATTTAGGTTCATTGCGCTTGCGCGCGGATCAGGGAAAATCGTTGACTCTTGAGCATTTTTGAGCACTTTTGATGCATGGCTGCTTCCATCCTCTTTCGCGCACGTGTTCCATCGGATCGCTTGAAGCGGGCCGAAAAAATATTTTCCCGGCTCGGGATGAAGACAGGCGATGCCTTCAATATTTTTCTGGCGCAGGTCGAGCTGCGAAACGACATGCCCTTTACCGTCACGACTTTTCCCGAGCGCCTTCTGACAACCGGCCAGCAGGGGAAACAGTGGGAGGACGCATTCGGTGAGTATTGACGCCATTCCTGGCGAGGTATGGATGGTTGATTTCGGCCTCGTCGCAAAACAGCGCCCGGTGTTGGTTCTTGCTTTTCCGCAACCTCGGGATGCCCGCGCGCTGGTCGTGGTGGTTCCTCTCACATCCCAGCAACGGGGATTGCGTGGGGAAGTGGACATTGGTAAGCCGCGCTGGCTTCCCAAACATTCCGCAGTGAACGTCCAAGGGTTCGCGAGCATCGATCAAAACGCCCTTCTTCGCAAACTCGGAAGGCTGCCAGAGGCTCAGCTCCAAATGGTGAAAACGGCCATCCGAGACTTGTTGGACTTGTAGCCTTCCATCGGCATCGTTGGGCAACGAATCGGATCGCAAGATTCCACAGCGATGAAAATTACTGTCTTCCTATAATCCAAAGGACTGACCCCTCAGACAAAGGACTGACCCCTCAGACCCCTCAGACGATCACCTTGTATGCCCGTTGCGGGGCTATTGTGAATTAATCTCCTCGTTTGACAGACTGCCAGTCATTCCAAGTCGGCGAGGTGAATCCAGTTGCCGTTTCAGAGTAAGAAACCGTGAATCCACTGGCACAGTTACTAAAAACTCCGCTTCCCATTGTTGGAGCATTTCCGGAAAATTGCGCATTTTTCAGCCCGCTGCAACGGGAGAATGCGCCACTTCCGATGCTTGTGACGCTGGGGGGGATGGAAATGATCGTGATCCCTCTACAACCAGAGAACGCCCCGTTCCCGATGGTTTTGACGCTCTTGGGGATGGTAACGCTCGTGAGCCCAGCGCACTCGCTGAATGCGCCACTTTCGATTTTTGTGACGCCAGTGTCAATGGTGACGCTCTTGAGGCCGTTGCACCCAAAGAATGCCTGCCCTCCAATGCTTGTGACGCTAGAGGGGATAGTGATGCTCGTGAGCCCTCTGCAATTCTGGAAGGCATCACTTCCGATGCTTGTGACGCTGGAGGGGATGGTAACGCTCGTGAGCCCACTGCAACCGAAGAATGCGTGCCTTCCGATGCTTGTGACGCTGGAGGGGATGGTGAGGCTCTTGAGGCCGGTGCAACCGAAGAACGAATTTCTTCCGATGCTTATGACGCTAGAGGGGATAGTGATGCTCGTGAGCCCTCTGCAATTATCGAAAGCGACGCTTCCGATGCTTGTGACGCTGGGGGGGATTTCATAAACTCCAGCCTTTCCTGCGGGATACTGAAGAAGAGTGGCCTTGAGTTTGTCGAATAACACCCCATCAACACTGCTGTAATTTGAATTTGAAGCATCCACCGATACTGAGGTCAGCCCGCTGCAACCTCCGAACGCGCCTGTTTCGATAGTTTTGACGCTGGAGGGGATGGTGATGCTTGTGAGTCCGGAGCAATCCTCGAATGCGGCTCCTCCAATGCTTGTGACGCTAGAGGGGATAGTGATGCTCGTGAGCCCTCTGCAATGTTGGAACGCGGAAGCTCCGATGCTTGCGACGCTGAGAGGGATTGTGATGCTCTTGAGATCGCTGCAATTATAGAAAGCGCGACCTCCGATGCTAGTGACGCTCGAGGGGATAGTGACATTGGTGAGCCCGCTGCGACCGGAGAACGTGAGATCCCCGATGCTTGTGACGGGTTTCCCATTGATGGTTGCTGGGATATCCAAAACACCGACAGGCTGGGTGACACATCCGGTGATCGTGATCGAAGATTCCATGTCAATGTAGACGAAGTTTCCAGATGTCGCCGCCGCAAGTGGAGACAGAGCAGCGGTGAGACAGAAAAGAAAAGGCGGGAGAACAATCTTGAGCCAAAAACCGCGCGGGATCTGCTTTTTCATGAAATCACCATGCCTGATTTGCGAGTCGCGAGAAAGAAGAAAAATCGCAACCTGTCCTTTGGATTATAGGTCTCAATCCATTTCGTTGCCGTTGTGGGAATTCGGGGTCAAAGATTTCTGACGATTCTTCAGATACGCGGAGTGAAAGGTCATTACCAAAGTCCGGCGGGTCGCCGGACACCACACGCTGGAGTGCGTATGCTCCCCGGAAGGAAGCGTGATTGTCACGCGAGAGCGGACTATTTCTCCGCAAGGGCGACGAACTCCTCCACGGTCAGGCCGCTGGAACGGATGAGGCTTCGCAATGTTCCCTTGGCTACCTCTCGATGATCGGGAACGGAGAGTGTCGCCATGTGGCCGTCTTGAACCAGAATCATGTGGCTGCCGCGTTGCCGAGCCAACTGCCAGCCATCCTTGGCGAACGCCTTGACAACATCACGCCCGTTGAGTGTCGGCAAGGAGGCCATCAGACGGCTACCTCGACTTGCTGCATCTCGACGGTCAATGGCAGGCCGCGTTCGGCCCGGACTTCCAAACATGCGGAGATCGCCTCGCGGATATTGGCGAGGGCTTCATTGCGGTTGTCTCCCTGGCTGACACAGCCGGGGATGGAAGGGCATTCGGCTATCCAAATACCGTCCTCATCCCGATCAAGTGTGGTGACGAACTTCATGACTGCCAACATACCCTCCTTTTTCGTTTTTGGAAAGCTGTACGATTACGCTTCCCTTCCGGGGCTGGGGAAACGCGGGGCATCCACGAGATCGAAGACACAACGGTTTGCGTCCTTGCCATCGGGATTCGCGGTCAAAGATTTCTGACAAATCTTGCGCGCTCAGATACACGAAGTGGAAAGTCCGGGGTCATTGAACAAGATCCGGCGGGGCGCCGGAAACCGCACGCGAGGGGGGCGGATGTTGACTGTCGGGGCGGATGTTGACTTGCACGCTCCCGCGTGTTGCGCTCTTCGGGGGCTGCCTGCGGCAGTCTTCCGAGCGGCACCCATTGCCGCCTTGGTTCGCCGGAGGTTTTTGGCAGCGGGCCAAGTCCAGAGTGAGTTCCAGCTTCTTACCGTTTTCCGCGCAAGTCATTTTGTATCTCGTCGTGGTCCCCGGCAAAATCAAAGGAGAGCAAGCCTTTGTCCGCGACAAAAATCAACCGCCAAGCCAAACCTGTGCGACACTCGTAAACGTGCCTGCCGAGTTTTCTGATGGAAAGGCCGGTGTGGGCGTGCGGATTTCCAAAGCCCTCCAGCACCAGTTTGAGCGTCTCGGAATTGTCGAGCCGCACTCCCTGCGTCCCGCGTTCTTACGCTGATTTGGAGGCGGGTAGCCGCAAGCTCAACGCCATGAGCAGGGCTGAGCGCCTTGCTTACTTGAACGCTCTTGGGGAACGCGTGCGGGCAGAGTTGCGTCCCAAGCGTTCGCTGGCAGCCGCATCATAGCCGCGATCTCCAATCCCATGCAGAGGAATGCAGGCTCATCCGCAAAAAGTGTGTTTATTACGAGTTTTCAGAAGATAGACAATGGGCATGCCGCCTGCGGCGGGTAGCGTGGGTCGAATTGTTTGAACCACTAATGAAAGAAATATTTCCGCCGCCAACGGCCGGCGGAGGGAGAAGAGGCAGAACCGGGATTCCGGTTCGCTGGTCTGCGGGAACAAACAAGCTCGCAAGCTGGCTTGCAGAGTTGTTTCCTCCCGCAGACCGAAGATCGCAGCGCGATCTTTGCCTCTCTTCCCTCTGACAATACTGGAGGACGGGGCCATTGGCCCGGCCAGATGAGTGGAGATGAGTGGTTAACTTTCTCGATGAAATACCCCGCCGCAGGCGGCTCAATTTATTGCCCTGTCCTTCTTCTATGCACAGAATTTGCGGAAGAGCCGGAATACATCCGTTTCTTTCGAGAAAACGGGGCTTCCGTTTTTTGAAACCCGGGAAGAAAGCCATCCGTCGTTTACGGCGGAAGAAAACATGTTCCCTGTTCCGCTACAGGGAAAACTGGAACGGAGCTCTACTTCAAGATTTCGCGGAGTTTTCTGGCGGCGGGGGCTGGGACGAACGGGCTGACGTCGCCGCCGAGGCGGGCGACTTCCTTGACGATGCGGGAGCTGAGGTAGGTGTAGTCTTCCTTGGGGGTGAAGAAGACGGTTTCCAGGCGCTCTTCGAGTTTCCGGTTCATGAGCGCCATCTGGAATTCGAACTCAAAATCCGAGACCGCGCGGAGGCCGCGGACGACGGTGAAGACGCCGTGCTCGCGCGAGAAATCCACGAGCAGTCCGGAGAGCGCGACGACTTTGACCGCAGGGTTGTCGGCGGTGCTTTCCTGGAGCATCTGGATCCGGTCCTCGACAGAAAAGAGCGGGCTTTTTCCCTCACCGGTGGCGACCGCCACGATGACAGATTCGAAGAGGTGGCACGCGCGCGCGATGACGTCGAGGTGGCCAAACGTGACGGGATCGAAACTCCCCGGGTAGATCGCGCGGCGGTTTTTCATTCCCATTCGATCGTGGCGGGCGGTTTGCTGGAGACGTCGTAGCAGAGGCGGTTCACGCCCTTGACCTCGTTGATCACGCGGGCGGAGATCCGGCCGAGGAGATCATATGGCAGGCGCACCCAGTCGGCGGTCATGCCGTCGTGGCTCTGCACGATTCGGAGCGCGATCGTGTAATCGTAGGTGCGCTCGTCTCCCATCACGCCGACCGAGCGCACGGGAAGGAGCACGGCGAATGACTGCCAGACCTTGTAATACCAGCCCGAGCGTTTCATCTCCTCGATGACGATCGCATCGGCATCGCGGACGATACGGAGACGCTCGGGAGTGATCGCGCCGAGGATGCGCACCGCGAGGCCCGGGCCGGGGAAAGGCTGGCGCTGGACGATTTCCTTCGAGAGCCCGAGCTCGGCGCCGACCCGGCGGACCTCGTCCTTGAAGAGCTGGCGGAGCGGCTCGACGAGCTCGAACTTCATCCGTTCGGGGAGCCCGCCGACATTGTGGTGGCTCTTGATGAGCGCGGCGGGATTCCCGGAAATCGAGACGCTTTCGATCACGTCCGGATAAAGGGTTCCCTGCGCGAGAAAACGATATTCGCCAGGTTCCTTCTTTTTGAGCCCGCGTGCGGCGGCCTCGAAGACCTTGATGAATTCGTTGCCGATGATCTTGCGCTTGCGCTCGGGATCGGTGACGCCTTTGAGCTTCGCGAGGAACGCCTTCGAGGCATCGACCGTCTGCATGCGGATCCGGAATTCCCCCGCGAACAGCTTCTCGACGGCCGCCGCCTCGTCCTTGCGCAGCAGCCCGTTGTTGACAAAAATGCAGGTGAGCTGGTCGCCGATCGCCTTGTGGATGAGCGCGGCGGCCACCGAGGAATCCACGCCCCCGCTCAGCCCGAGGATGACCTTGCCGCCGCCGACCTGCTCGCGGATCTCGCGGCACGTGCGCTCGATGAACGACTCCATCGTCCACGACGCCCGGCATCCGCAGACCCGGTGGACGAAGTTGGCGAGGATCTCCTTGCCGCGCGGGGTGTGGACGACCTCCGGATGGAACTGAAGCCCGAAGATCTTCCGCTTCGTGTCGCCGATGACCGCATGCGGGGAGTTCTCCGTGCGGCCGAGCGCCCGGAAGCCCGCCGGAAGCTTCGTGATCTTGTCGCCGTGGCTGTTCCAGACATCCAGCTCAGCAGGAAGGCTGTGGAAGAGCGCGCAGCACGGGTCGCCCTTCAATTTTCCGGGGCCGTATTCGCGGCGGTCGGACCGCTCGACCTTCCCGCCCAGCCCGTGCGCGATCAGCTGCATCCCGTAGCAAATCCCAAGCACTGGCACGCCCAGCGCATAAATTTTTTTATCCGCCTGCGGAGCGTCCGTCGCATAGACGCTGGCCGGGCCGCCGGAGAGGATGATTCCGGCCGGCTTCAGTGCGCGGATCGCGGCGGCGCTCGTGTGGAACGGGACGATCTCGGAATAGACGCTGCACTCGCGCACCCGGCGCGCGATGACCTGCGTGTATTGCGAGCCGAAATCCAGGATCAGGATTTTCTCGCCGGTTGGTTGATGGTCGCTCATGGAAAAAATAGAAAACAGACGTCAGTCACCGGCGGGGGTTTCCCCGGACGGCCCGCAGGTTCAGCGGTATTCCGGGCCGAACGAATCCCGTGTGGGATCGTTCGGGACGATGCTCCCGCGGCCCTGGATGCCGTCCTGGAATTGCCGCCCGACACCGGAGGCGTTCTGCTCGGTCACCGAGCAGCCTCCCAACAGGAACAAAAGGGCCACGCTGAAGAACAAGATCACGCCTTTCATGCGCCGCAGAATAGTGATTTGTTGCGTCATGGCAAACACGATTCCACCGGAAACGCTGCTGGGATTTTACCGGCAGGGATTTTTTCCGATGGCCGACTCCGGCGGGATCCGCCTGTTCTCGCCGGATCCGCGCGGCATCATCCCGCTGGAAGGCTTTCAAATTCCCCATGGCACGAGGCGGGCGCTTCGCGACCCGGGCTTCGAGGTGCGCTGGGACTCGGCGTTCGCGGAGGTGATGCGCGCTTGCGCGGATCGCGACGAGACGTGGATGGACGGCACGCTTTTCCGAAGCTACGCCGGCCTGTACCGGGTCGGGCACGCGCACTCGCTCGAGGTCTGGCGCGACGGACTCCTTGTCGGCGGGCTCTACGGCGTGCGGATCGGCGCGGCGTTCTTCGGGGAGTCCATGTTCCACCGCGTGACCGGCGCCTCGAAGGTCGCGATCTGCCACCTGGTCGCGATGATGAAATCCGGCGGGTTCCTCCTGCTCGACACCCAGTGGGTCACGCCGCATCTCGCGCGGTTCGGCGCGGTCGAAATCCCGCGCGCCGATTACCTGCGTCAGCTCGAGACCGCGATCGCCGCCCCCGCCGCCTGGCCGGCCGCCCTGCCGTCGGGCACGGAGGTCGAGAAATCGATCCGCGGGCACATGCGGAATTCGATTTCATAACCAGCCGGCTGCAAACCCGAAAACGGTTTTGTCGCTGGGGGCACCGGGCTTTTCATTTTTTCTCCGGAGAAACGCATGATCTCTTTCATGTCATTATTGCCATGAACTGTCCGCTTCCACCAGACGACCTCCGCCATGTCGTTGAGGGCCGTCGGCTCCGCGCTCTTGTCGGGGCCTGCACTCTTTGACTCCTCACTGGCAGCCTGATACCTTTTCCACCGCATGAGCGCACTTCCGAAAACCTTTCTTTCCGCCGCCGAATACCCGGCCGCCGAACGCACGGCGAAACGAAGAGCAAGTTCTTCGTCTCGCAGTCCGAACCCCGCGTCGAACAATTCCTCCGCCAGCCGAACGACGAATGGAACCTCCGCTTCACCACCGCCCCGGCCGCCCTCGTCACCCTCCCCTCGATCGCATGCGAAATCCCGCTCGCCGAGATCTACGACCGGGTGGATTTCCTGCCGGTTGCCTCGCCGGAACCCGACCCGCGACGGGGCGTCCAGAATTGAGAAAGCCGGGTCGGCGTCACTCCGCCGCAGGGATATCTTCTGCTCTTTTTTGTTCATATCCGTGATAATCCGTGAGATCCGGGGTTAAAGATAACTGCCATGAACCGCCCGCTTCCCCAAGACGACCTCCGCCATGTCGTTGAGTCCGTCGGTTCCGGTTGGGACGAGCTTCGAAACGCGCGCGTTCTCTTCACCGGGGCGTCCGGTTTTTTCGGGAGCTGGATGCTGGAATCGTTCCTCTATGCGGGAACACAATGGGATCTCCCTCTCCGGGCCATTGCGGTGACCCGTGACGCGCAGCGCTTTTCTGAGCGCCTCCCCCACCTCGCGGCCGACCCCCGCGTGGAAATCCTGGAATCCGACGCGGCCACCATGCCGGTTCCGGAGGGTCGGGTGGATTTTATCATCCACTCGCTTGTTCCGGGTGCCAGCTCCGCGCTGCCGGAAATGGATGTGTTTTTTCAATCGGCAACGCAGCGCCTGCTCGACATCGCTGTTCAAAAAAATTCCCAGTCCTTCCTTCTTTGCAGCACAGGTGCGGTCTACCAGCCCCAAGACCCGCCCGCTTCTTTTTCGGAAGACGATCCGCTCGTTTCTCTCGATGCCCCGCTGTCCTACGGACAAATCCGCAGAAAAGTCGAAGAGCAATGCCTCGCGGCATGGAAAAGTCATGGCACCGCCGTGAAAATCGCCCGCGGGTTCGCGTTCGTCGGGCCGCGGCTCCCGCTTGACGCGAACTTCGCCATAGGCAATTTCATCGGAGATGGATTGGCGGGCCGCCCGATCGCAGTCAAAGGCGATGGGGCCGCAGTCCGCTCCTATCTTTACGCCGCCGACATGGCCGCCTGGCTATGGACCATCCTGCTCGATGGCCGGTCGGGATGTGCGTTCAATGTCGGATCCGAGGAAGACGTTTGCATGGCCGACCTCGCCAGCGCCATCGGCAGCCTGTTTGGCGCGCAGCTGGTCCTTGAGGGGAAGGAAATGCCAGGGACCGCGCCAGCAGTCTATGTTCCCCGCACGATCCGCGCGCACACCGAACTCGGCCTTCGCGCATGGACCGGTTTGAACGAGGCCGCCGAAAAAACTATCCGGTTCTCCGCCGCGAGCATTTCTTCAGAATGAAATCGAAAACCCTGCATCGCCCTTGTCCTATCTGCGACTGTCCCTCCGTCCAGGTCCTGCACACCCAGCGCTTCACACTCAGCGAAGGGCATCCGCTGCAGGATCGTTACGAGGTGGTCGCCTGCGACGCGTGCGGCTTCTGCTTTGCGGACACCTTAGTCTCACAGCCCGCCTACGACGCCTACTATTCAGCGATGTCGAAATACGCGGACGGCACCACTTCGACCGGAGCCGGCGTTTCGCCGTGGGACGCCGGCCGTCTCCATCAACTGGCTGGCCATGTGGCGAAGTTCGCCCCCGCCCTCTCATCGAGAATCCTTGATGTCGGCTGCGCCGGCGGCGGACTGCTTGCGGCACTTCAATCCAGCGGCTACACGAATGTTTGCGGGATCGACCCCTCTCCATCGTGCGTGGAGATAGCCAGCCAGGCGGCTGCGGGAAGGGTTTGGACCGGCACGCTCTCCGGCGTTCCTGCCGGGATCGGGACCTTCGACGGAATCATCCTGAGCCATGTGATGGAACACGTGCGCGATCTTCGGGATGCCATGGAGCGTCTCCGGAGTTTGCTGAATCCCGGAGGATGGGTTTACATCGAGGTTCCCGATGCCACGCGATACGAGCAGTTTCTGGTCGCGCCGTTCCAGGATTTCAACACCGAGCACATCAACCATTTCTCGACGACCAGCCTGGCGAACCTCTTCCGGACGCGCGGCTTTATTCCCGAGGCCGGGGGGACAAAGGAAATCTACTCGGCCAAGGACATGCCCTATCCTGCGCTGTTCTGGTTTGCGCGGGTGGCCGGTGCCCCGCAGCCGATCGAGAAAGACGAACTGCTGCGCCCGGCCCTTGACGGCTACATCCGGGCCTCGGCGGATCGGATGCGGCGCCTTGACGAGACGATCCGCCGCGCGCTCGACAGGCACCTCTCCGTGATCGTCTGGGGCACCGGGCAACTGACCATGAAGCTGCTCGCCGAGACCTGCCTCCGTGAGGCAGCCATCGAGGCCTTCGTGGACGGGAATCCGGTCAACCAAGGCAAGGAACTCCTGGGGCGCAAGGTGATCGGAGGAGGGGATTTGCCTCGCGGCACAACCCCGATTCTTGTCTGCTCGCTGATCAACTCCACAGCCATCATCCAGGCCATCCGCAGTCTGGGTTTGACCAACCCCGTCGTGGAGCTTTCTGATAAACCCGAATGAGCACAATCCGCGTTGCCGATTACGTCATCCAAACTCTTGCCGACCGCGGGGTCGGCCACATTTTCATGGTCACGGGCGGAGGAGCCATGCACCTGAACGATGCCATCGGACGCGAACCGCGCGTCCAATACATTTGCAACCACCACGAGCAGGCCAGCGCGATGGCGGCCGAGGGGTGCGCCCGTGTCACCGGCCGGATCGGCGTGGTGAATGTCACCTCCGGACCCGGGGCGGTCAACGCGCTGAACGGCGTGTTCGGCGCCTTCACCGATTCGATTCCCATGCTCGTCCTCTCCGGGCAGGTGAAACGCGAGACCTGCCTGCGCACGCACGGGCTCACCGGAAAACTCCGCCAGTTCGGCGACCAGGAAATCGACATCGTCTCCATGGTCCGCCACATGACGAAATATGCGGTGATGGTGGCCGAGCCGGAGTCGATCCGCTACCACTTGGAGCGGGCGCTTCATCTCGCGGCCACCGGGCGGCCGGGACCGTGCTGGCTCGATATTCCCGTGGATGTGCAGGGAGCTGCCATCGATGCCGCCACGCTTCGCGCATACGATCCCGCCGAGGATGCGCAGGAATCCGACGAGGAGTGCTTGCCGGAAATCTGCCGGAGCATCATCGCGAAGATCTCCGCCGCAAAACGCCCGGTGATCCTGGCCGGCAGCGGTGTCCGCATCGCAGGCGCTGTGGATGTTTTTCAGCGCGTCATTGAAAAGCTCGGCATCCCGGTCACGACGGCGTGGACACACGATCTCATCGCGTCGTCGAGCCCGCTTTTCTGCGGGCGCCCCGGCAGCATCGGCGACCGTCCTGGCAACTTCACAGTCCAGAACAGCGACCTTGTTCTCGTCCTCGGATCGCGCCTGAATGTCCGGCAAGTCAGCTACAACTGGGCTTCATTCGCGCGCCATGCCGAAAAGATTCAGGTCGATGTGGATCGCGCGGAATTGGAAAAGCCGATGGTAAAAATCGACTTTCCAGTATGCAGCGATGCGAGGGTGTTTCTCGAGGAGATGGATCGGCAGCTCGGTGCCCATGCGCCTTCACCGGCCCATGGTGAGTGGCTGGCCTGGTGCCGGCAGCGAGTGCAGCGGTATCCCGTGTTTCAGCCGGAAACAAAACTTTCCCGCGGGCCGGAGATCAATCCGTATCATTTCGCCCACGTGCTCTCGCGCGAGCTCGCTGCGGACGACGTGATCGCATGCGGCGATGCCACCGCCACGATCGTGACCTTCCAGTGCGCGGACATCCAGCTCGGCCAGCGGATGTTCTCGAATTCCGGCGCCGCCTCGATGGGGCACGACCTGCCCGCAGCGATCGGCGCGGCGGTCGCTGCGGGCAGGT
>Ga0194053_10002073_pt1 | contig 12220 bp, 11 predicted proteins | sample SepL228m_MetaG_FD_161684 | JGI IMG/M metagenome (GOLD analysis project Ga0194053, IMG submission 161684) | Anoxic zone freshwater microbial communities from boreal shield lake in IISD Experimental Lakes Area, Ontario, Canada - Sep2016-L227-8m | ecosystem: Environmental > Aquatic > Freshwater >... | reverse complement strand
GACTCTCCCATGCTGAGGGCGAACATCGGCCTTCGGCCAACATATCAATATTAAATGGCTGACCCCTTTTCCTGCGCATTTCTCCGGTTTGCCTGCCAGATTCCAGTTTTCCCCTACGACGGACACCGCCTGCCTTTCCCGCAGAAAAATCCCACACTCCCTACAATCGAGAAAAGATGCAAGATGGACACGGACTCACGGTTCCCCATATTTTATGACTCACCATAATTACTTTTATGTCATTTCAAAAGCACAGTCGAAAAATTCTCATTCTCGGCGCTGACGGTTACCTTGGACACGCACTGAATGTCCACCTTCGTGCCACCGGATGGCAAGTTATTGAGTCCGGTCTGGCAGACTCAAAAAGAGATGACTACCTCCATATTGACATCCGAGATAAACAGCACGTAACAGAAGGAGTCATCGAATGTGAGCCGGACGTTGTTATCCATGCTGCAGGAGTGAGCTCTCTGCTGGCGTGCGAAAAGGACCCATCAATGGCGCATCATGTCAATGTCGTTGGAACAGAGAATATTGTCGCTGCAATTAAAGACTCAGGCAGGAATTCGAAACTTGTATTTATATCATCCGATTACGTTTTTGACGGAAAATGCGGCAACTACTTGGAAGACTCCCCTAAAAACCCCGGCACTTGCTATGGTCTAACAAAGGCAAGGTCTGAGGATGAGATTATCGGAAAACTCGATGACCATATTATTATAAGGACCTCAAACGTTTATGGGCAGGGAGGAAATTTTTATAACTTTATAAAAAATAGCCTTAAAGGTCGAAAGCCTGTAGAGCTTTACGATGACACCTTTTATACGCCTACATTTCTTTCATACTTTAGTAGTGCAGTGTCAGTTCTGCTTCTGAAGGAGTTTGTCGGCATCATCCATGTGGCGGGAAAGCAGCGCGTATCTCGATATGAGTTTGGTTCCATCGCCTGTGCAACATTGGGGGCAAACCCTTCGTTAGTTGTTGCGGCACATCAGGAGGTGGGCGGTCTTCTTGCAAATGATAGCTCTTTGAACATCGACTTAGCGAGTAAAATCATTCCGCTTTATAATCCGAATATTCAAAATTCATTTGAGTTTCTGCAAGGGTTAAAGACTTATCCTTACTTCCTTTATTCCGACCACCGGGGCACTATTCAGGGTCTCAACCGCCGAGGGATCTGGCGCGAGGTGAACTATGCTACGACAGTGGCAGGAACTATACGTGGGAACCACTACCACCGTGACACAACAGAAGCGTTTTTTATCGTATGCGGGTTAATTCAGGTCAAGATTAAAAGTTTGGTTACCGGGATAGAAACTCAGTTTATTGCAAAGAAAGGGGACTTTTTTGAAATTACGCCAATGCATGTTCACACTTTCGAAGTGAGAGAATCGGCAGAATGGATCAACTTTCTTTCATCTTCCATGGATGATCACGCTCCAGATATCATAACTGTATAATTTCCGATAGATGCATTCTATAATAATTCCAACCTATAAAGAGGCAGCAAATATTGAGAAAACAATAAATGGTCTCTGCTTCGCACTCGACTCGAGTGGTTTCAAGAGTTTCGAAATTCTAATTATTGATGATGCAAGTAATGACGGAACCAAAGAGATTCTGGAAAGAATTTCGATTTACGACCCAAGAGTGGTAGGGGTAATGAACGATACGAGGACTGGATTTGGGATGTCTATCCGCCAAGGACTTTCAATTTTTCGCGGAGATACAGTCTGTATTACGATGGCAGATCAATCTGATGATCCAAATGATCTTGTGAGCTACTACCGTGAAATTGAGAAAGGGGCTGACTGCGTTTTTGGATCCCGATTCTCAATAGGATCACGACTGGAAGGTTACCCGTTTGGCAAGTATATCGTTAATCGTGCGGTTAATCTGTTTATTCAGCTGCTTTTTCTATCTGACCTTAATGATACAACGGGAGCATTTAAGTGCTACAGCAGGAGCGTTGTTGATGGAATACAGCCACTTGTATCTAAGGACTTTAATATTACTGTCGAAATGCCTCTTAAAGCCATTGTTCGAGGATTTAAGTATAAAATTATACCTATTTGCTGGAAAAACCAGGCAGACCGAACCTCAAATCTTAAGCTTCGTAAAATGGCTGCTAGCTACCTATATTCCACATTATTAGTTTGGCTTGAGCGAGTGCTTATACATAATGAACATGGTAAAAGTTAATCGACAGGAAACCCTTTGGGGCTTTGCTCTTCAGATTTTATTTGGATTAACGCTTTTGAGTTCAATCGTGGCTATGCTTATATTGTTTTATAAGCCATTACTTGACTCCCATTCTTTCCGTCAAACGACAACTTCTCTAAGCGTCTATTACATGGCCAAAGATCCGGCGATGTTTTTCAACTACATCACGCCGGTTCTGGGGAAGCCATGGCAGATTCCGATGGAGGTCCCGATTTACCAATGGATCGTCGCCCGCTGGCACAATATTTCTGGAATGGGGCTAGATCAAAGCGGAAAACTTGTCTCCATTGCTTTTTGGTTTGCTTGCATTTGGCCAGTTTGGAGACTTCTTGATCTTCTCAATTTATCGCTTCAGCAGAGATTTCTATCTAGCATCATTTATTGTTCAAGTCCACTCTACCTGTATTGGGGCCGGGCTTTCATGATAGAAACAACCGGACTATTCCTTAGCCTGGCCATGGTTGCGTGTGTTTATGCTGGCTTCAAACGCCGAAGCTGGCGCTGCCTACTATTAGGCCTATTATTTGGCTTATGCGCGGCTTTGTGCAAGGTGACGACGTGGGCAATTGCTGTTGGAGTGGCGGGCTTGTTAGTTCTTTTTAGCCACGGTTTGCCAAAACGAAAGGATTGGGGATGGATTATTGCATCTGGAGTCACTGTGACACTTCCCCTCCTTCCAGCAAAAATCTGGCTGGCTTATGGAGACTCGATCAAACAACTTAATTCTTTCGGCAAGGAATTGATTGTGTCTTCGTCGAAGAACCAAACAGCTTGGAATTTTGGCACGCTTCAACAGAAACTAGACCCTGCGACCTGGGAGCACATCTGGCGACATATCACCGATCAGCTGCTTGTGCCGTTTCCAGTGATCGGGCCGTTTTTGATGATCCTGGTTTTGATTGCCGGAACGGTTCTATCCCCGAAGCGGATTCCACTCATCCTGATTTTTCTAGCGGGATTCGCCAGCGGGCCGATCATTTTTACCAACCTTTACTTTGAGCACAGCTACTACTGGTGTGCAAATGGAATCTGGCTGCTTCTTGCCGTGGGAACCGCGCTAGCTGGCATCTGGGAATGCCGTCCGAGGCGTCTCTGGCCGCAAGCTGTTGCCGCGACAGTCGCGTTTGTCATTGCCACTTCTGGATTTGTTGCTTGGAGCCAGCGGTTTCTTCCAATCCTGCAGGCCCTTCCAACCCGCGAGCAGTTCGACGCTGCATGGTGCAATCCGGTTCAGAAAATTGTTCCACCGAGTCGCACGATCCTCATCGTCGGTAACGACTGGAATCCGAATTCCCTCTACTATGCCGAGCGCAAAGGGATTGCATTTCCCACCGCATCATGGATTCCCTTTCCCGGCCCGCAGCTCGAAGAGTCGCTCGCCAAGCTCGATCCCGCCGAGACGCTCGGTGCGGTGGTTATCAATGAGCGGTTGATCTCCCCAGACAACCAAGCCGGCATCGCGGCGATTCTCGAAAAGCTTGGCATGTCCGGCCAAGGAACCCGCACTCCGTTTGGAATCCTCTTCCCCGCTCTGGATCTCAAATTCGGACAAGTCCCAACGGAGTAGACGAAAAAAGGAAATGAAAAATGAAAACGACAGAGTGAGGGGGCCGAAACTTCGACGATGGAACGGAGCCAAGAAAAAAGGTGGATTGTCACATCGCGAGGTTTATTCGGTGAAGTCTGCTTATTCGTCATTTTGCATTCTTCATATCCATGGCGTTGACCCGTAACGCCTACCGGTGATAACCACAACCATGCAAAAAATTCTCGTCACCGGCGGAGCCGGGTATCTCGGTTCGACACTTGTTCCTCAACTCTTGGCGATCGGGCATTCCGTAACGGTCGTGGAAAATTTCATGTTCCGCCCGACCTCGCTGTCGGACTGTTGCCACTACGAGGGCTTCGATGTGATTCGTGGAGACTGCCGGGACGAACGTCTGATGCCTGGTCTTGTAGCGAACCACGATGCCATCATTCCCTTGGCTGCGCTGGTGGGAGCACCGCTCTGTGATCGCGACGCCTTGGGGGCGGTTTCGACAAACAGGGATGCTGTGCGGATGCTTTGCCGTCTAGCCTCACCGCAACAGCGGATCCTGATGCCGGTCACCAACAGCGGATACGGTATCGGGCAACCCGGAATTCCCTGCACCGAGGACTCACCGCTCAATCCGATTTCCCTTTACGGCACGAGCAAGGTCGAAGCAGAGGCGGCGGTTCTCGAGCGGGAGAACAGCATCAGCTTCCGGCTGGCGACTGTCTTTGGAATGTCGCCGCGGATGCGGCTCGATCTCCTTGTGAACGACTTTGTTTACCGGGCTGTCATGGATCGGGCGCTTGTGATTTTCGAGGGACATTTCAAGCGAAACTTCATCCATGTGCGCGATGTGGCCAGGGTCTTCCTGCATGGCCTGGAAAACTTCGAGACAATGCACGGCCGCGCCTACAATGTTGGCCTGGAAGACGCGAATCTGACCAAGCTGGAGCTGTGTGCAGTCATTCAGAAGCATTTGCCAAAATTCGTTTTTCTCGAGGCTCCGATCGGCGAAGACCCCGACAAACGCGACTACATCGTCTCGAACCAGCGCATCCTCTCGACCGGCTGGGCGCCCCAGTGGGATTTGGATCGGGGAATCCAAGAGTTGATGAAGGGATACACCATCCTGCGCAACAGCGCGTTTGGAAACGTGTGACGAAATGGAAAATTGAGAATGTAAAATGGAGAATGAAGTCAAGCAGCGGGATTTGCGGGAACGGACGTTGGATTTTGCGCGGAGGATTGTTCGTTTGTTTGCGGCGCTTCCCAAGAACACGCTTGCGCAGACTCTAGGAAAGCAGGTCTTGCGAAGCGGGACATCGGTCGGAGCAAATTACCGGGAGGCGGACAGCGGGAGATCGAAGCCCGAGTTCATTGCCAAAATGGGCGATTGCCTGAAAGAACTCTCCGAGACCGACTACTGGCTGGAGCTGATGGCTGCCGAAGAAATCATTCCAGCCGACCGCCTTGTTCCCCTGATGCAAGAAACCCGCGAACTCATCGCCATTTTCACAACGATCATTAAAAAGGCACGAAGCCAGTAATTTTTCATTCTCCATTTTCCATTTTGAATCCTTCCTCATTGCCATTAAGCTGCATCGACGTCGCGATTCTCGTTGGCGGGCTTGGGACACGTTTGCGGGGAGTGGTGGACGATGTGCCGAAGCCGCTTGCGCCGGTTCTGGGCCGGCCCTTCTTGTTTTTCCTGCTCGACATGCTGTCCCTGCGGGGCGCCCGTTCAGTGACGCTCTGCAGCGGCTATATGGCAGGTTTTGTGAAGAAAAAAACCGGGGCAGAGTGGCTCGGGATGCCGCTCCGCCATTCGGTTGAGAACGAGCCCATGGGGACAGCCGGGGCACTGGCCCTGGCACGGGATCATTTGAAAAGCGAACGCGTGCTCGTCCTGAACGGCGACACCTGGCTGGAGCCGGATTACAAGGCGTTCGCGGACACCGCAAAAAACTCAGATTTTTGCATCGCAGGGGCATCTGTTCCCGACGCCTCGCGCTACGGCATGTTGGAGTATGAGGCCTCGGGACGCCTGGTCTCATTCTCTGAGAAAAACCAGTCCCGCATACCAGGGACCATCAATGCCGGCATGTATTTGATCACTCAAAACCTCCTCGCATCGTTGCCCGTGGAGCCTCTCTCGTTGGAGCGTCAGGTTTTACCGGGTCTCACGTTCGAGGGACGCGTGAAAGTTTTCACAATGGGCAGCCCGTTTCTGGATATTGGAATCCCGGACGATTACGCGCGAGCGGGAGAGTTCTTTGCCGGTCTGGGAATCGCTCCTCACAGCATGTTCCCGGACTCGCCACCAATGGAGCAGGCTCAGCCGAAACTTGGAACGTGCGCTGTGATTTTTGACGAGGACGGGCACGTTCTTCTGGAGCAGCGCTCCGATTGCGGATGGTGGTGCCTGCCTGCCGGGCGATTAGATGCTGGGGAAACCCTCATCCAAGGTGCCATTCGCGAGGCACGAGAAGAAACCGGGCTCGATATCGAAATCACCGGATTCCTCGGCATGTTCTCTGACCCTCGTCGCCGCACGGTCTGCTACCCCGATAACGGCGACCTGCGCCAGCTCGTGGACGCCGCCGTGACGGCCCGCCCAACGGGCGGGCAACTCAAAGCAAGTCCGGAAAGCCTCGATTTGAGGTGGTTTCCCCCATGCGAACTTCCTCTGAGCACCGTGCCACCAGTCGTGGAAATCCTTCGCCTAGCGCTCAGCCGCAAAAGCAGCCCAGTCTTGCGATGAAAGTCCCACAATATTTCTCCGCTCGATCAGTTTTGCATTCTCCATTCTCCATTTTTCCTTTTCCCTCTCCCCCATGATCATCTCCCGAACACCATTCCGTATTTCATTCTTCGGAGGCGGCTCGGATTACCCGGCTTGGTCCCGGGAACACGGCGGCGCAGTGTTGGCCACCGCGATCGACAAATACTGCTATCTGACGTGCCGGTATCTGCCACCGTTTTTTGAGCATCGAATCCGGGTTTTGTATTCGAAAATCGAAAACGTTCAGCGAGTCGAAGAAATCGAGCACCCGGCGGTCCGGGGGGCACTTCAGGAACTCGAAATCAAACGGGGAATTGAGATCCACCACGACGGAGACCTGCCCGCCCGCAGCGGCATGGGCTCGAGTTCGTCGTTCGCCGTCGGTATTCTCCACGCCCTTCATGCGTTGGAGGGTCGAATGCAGAGCAAGAATCAGCTGGCCAGCGAGGCCATCAGGCTGGAGCAGGAGATATTAAAAGAAACGGTTGGCTCACAGGATCAGGTTGCCGCCGCATACGGGGGATTCAATACGATCCGATTTCTTCCAGACGGCACATTTTCAGTGCAACCGGTTTTCATGCCGGAAGTTCGCATGGCAGACTTCAAACGTCACCTCATGCTCTTCTTTACAGGCATTTCGCGAACGTCTTCCGATGTCGCATCAACATTCGTCGGATCACTCACTGGGCGTGCGGATAGCATCAAGCGCTTTGTGGAAATGGTGGATGAAGGGCTCGACATTTTGTCCCGCGGGCGTCTTGAGGATTTCGGTTTGTTGCTTGATGAGGCTTGGAAAATCAAACGCTCCCTGAGCAGTGCGGTCACAACTTCCGCGGTGGATGAAGCCTATGCATTGGCACGCGGGGCTGGTGCGCTCGGGGGAAAATTACTTGGCGCGGGAGGCGGAGGATTTCTCCTTGTTTTCGCTCCGCCTGAACGCCGCCGCCATGTCGAGAAAGCGCTTTCCCATTTTCTCCATGTGCCCTTTGATTTTGAACCTTCCGGCAGCCAAATCGTCCTTTACGACCCTGAGCAGGACTACTCCGCGCTCGACGGAATCAAGTAAATGACTTCGAGGCCGGCCGAGCGATTTGTCAATCCATGAGCACTCCATTCTCCACTGCTGATCTCGACTGGCCGCTGATGCGGAATAACATCACGCGCGGCGATCTTGATTCACTCATCGCATTCCTCCAACAGGATGACCCGATCCTCACCCAATCAAAGCAGGTCGAAGCGTTTGAGCGCGAATGGAGCAAGTGGCTCGGAGTCAAATACAGCGTTTTCTTGAACTCCGGATCATCGGCTAATGAGATTACGATGCTCGCCTTGCGGGAGTTGCACGGCGATGGAGAAATCATTGTGCCGCCTTTGACATGGGTCTCGGACGTCGCGAGCGTTCTGCATGCGGGCTTCAAACCGGTTTTTGCCGATATCAACCCGCACACCCTTGGTCTGGACAGCAAAGAGGTCATTAAGAAAATCACGCCCCGGACCCGGGCGGTTTTTCTCACTCACATTCTTGGCTACAATGCACTCGACGATGCCTTGCTAGAGTCTTGTGCCTCGCGGAATATACCGATCATCGAGGATGTTTGTGAATCCCACGGTGCGACGTTCCGCGGCAAAAAGTGTGGGGCTTTCGGATTCGCATCAAATTTCTCCTTTTACTACGCACACCACCTCAGCACGATCGAAGGCGGCATGATTTGCACCGATAACGCGGATTTCTATGAACTCTGCCGGGTGGCCCGCTCGCACGGGATGGTTCGCGAGTCCCGCGACGAGGGATTCCGTTCCCGCTACACGAAGGAGTGCCCGGATCTCAACCCCGCATTCATCTTCGCCTTCCCCGCCCACAACATGCGCGGCACTGAGATCAACGCCGTACTCGGTCTCTCCCAACTCCCCCGCCTCGACTCGAATAATTCTATCCGCACCCGGAATTTACTCCGCTTCTTTGACGGTCTCGATCCCTCGACGTTCCGCACGGATTTCGCGGTGGATGGCAGCAGCAATTACGCTTTCACGCTCGTTCTCCGTGAGCCGGATGAGGCCCTCAGGGATCGATGTATGGCAGCCATGACCAGCGCCCGTGTCGAATTCCGTCGCGGCACCTCCGGCGGTGGAAACCAACTGCGCCAACCTTACCTCCGGCGATTGTTCGGTGAGGAATTCAAAAACTATCCCCAAGTGGATCACATACATTTCTTTGGCTTTTACATCGGAAACTATCCCAGCCTTGATCCAGAGAAAATCGACCTTCTCTGCGAAATTCTCAATGCACAATGATCACACCCAATGACCTGATTGCCTTTGAAGAGGACATCGCTGCGGAATTCAACGCGGCGAAGATCCGGGCCCCCATCCACCTCTATTTCGGCAACGAAGAGCCGATTATCGAAGTGTTCAAAAATATCCGCCCCCAGGATTGGGTGCTCTGCTCCTGGCGAAGCCACTATCAGTGTCTGCTTAAAGGAGTGTCCCCGGATCAGTTGAAAGCAGAAATCATGGAAGGTCGCTCGATCTCTTTGTGTTTTCCAAGACATCGGATATTCAGCTCCGCCATTGTGGGAGGGGTCGTGCCAATCGCAGCCGGGATCGCTTTGGGAATCCATCGCTCCGGCGAGGACGCCCGGGTCTATTGCTTCATGGGAGAAATGACGGCCGAGACCGGGATCGCGCACGAAAGCATAAAATACTGCCGGAACCACCGACTCCCGATCACTTGGGTGATCGAGGACAATGGCAAATCGGTCTGCACAGATACCAAGGCAGCCTGGGCCATTCAATCCCATTGGTGGGAGATCGAACAAAATGCACCCGATGTCATCTCCTACCGCTACGAATCCAAATACCCCCACGCTGGCGCGGGCGCGCGTGTTCAATTCTAATTATTATGAAATATTTCGATGAACTCAAACGCAGCATGGAGTGGCTTGCTCAAGATCCGAGAACCATCTTCCTCGGCCAGGCAGTCGAAGTGCCGGGCACGGCGATGAGCAACACGCTCAAAGATATCCCGCTCAGCCGCCGGATTGAGCTGCCGGTGGCCGAAGAAATGCAGATGGGAATGACCGTCGGCCTCGCGCTCCAGGGTCAGGTTCCGGTCTCCATTTACCCGCGTTGGAACTTTCTTCTTTTGGCTGTCAACCAGCTCGTCAGCCACCTCGACAAGCTTGATGTCATGTCGAACGGCGGATACCGCCCCAAAGCCATCATCCGCACCGGCATTGGGTCGGAACGCCCGCTGCATCCACAACACCAACATGTCGGGGATTTCACCGAAGCATTTCAACTGATGTGCTCGACAGTGGAAGTCATCCGGCTGGACGAGCCGGAGGAAATCTTTCCAGCGTATGAAAAGGCCCTCTTGCGCGAGGATGGACGCAGCACATTGATTGTCGAATGGGGCGATTTTTACGGAGAAAAATGAACAGATCACTAGACGTCCTTTTCATTAATGCCGATTCCTCGACCGCCGCCTACCAGGCACTAGCAAAAGATTTTGCGGCAATCGAACCTCCCACATGGAGCCTCCTCCTTGCCCAGAGCTGCCGCAGCAAAGGCTTTGGTGTGGCCATCCTTGATGCAACGGCGGAACGCCTGACCCACGAGCAAGCTGTCCTCCGTATCGGCGAGGCCAAACCCCGGCTAGCCTGCTTTGTTGTCTATGGGCAGAACCCGAATTCCGGCACGACAAACATGATCGGCAACACAGCATGCGCGGCGCTACTCAAGGCCACTCATCCCGACCTCCCGGTCTGCTTTGTCGGCTCGCATACCAGCGCGCTCCCACTGGAGGTTCTTGCGCTGCCCTATGTTGATATCGTCCTGCTCAACGAAGGTGTTTATGCCTTACATAATCTCCTGAAGACAGACCTCCGCACGGGCCTCGACAGGGTCAACGGGATTGGCCACAAGGAACATGGCGCTCCATTCCTGAACCCGCCGGAACGAGTCGTCCCACAAGAACGCATGGATATCGACCTCCCCGGTTCAGCGTGGGATTTACTCCCCTACAGGGAGAAGCCGCTGGACCTCTATCGCGCCCATTTCTGGCACGCGGAGTTCTCCCATGAGAAGCGCACTCCCTTTGCGGCGATTTACACCTCACTCGGATGCAAGTTTAAATGCGACTTTTGCATGATCAATATTGTCAACCGCGTGGACAACACCGCCGGGACGTTTTCCGCGCATTCGCCCAATATGAGGTTTTGGTCGCCGGAATTCATGCTCTCTGAGTTTGAGAAACTGGCGGCCCTTGGAGTCGAGACGCTTCGGATCTCAGACGAAATGTTTTTCCTGAATAAGAACTATTTCGAACCGCTTGTCCTCGGCATTGCAGACCGGGGATTGAACCTCCGCATGTGGGCGTATTCGCGAGTGGATACCGTCCGTCCGCAATACCTCGAAGCTTTCCAGAAAGCGGGAATCAACTGGCTCGCCCTCGGCATCGAGGCCGGAAGCCAGAACGTCCGCCAAGAAGTATCAAAAGGCAGCTTCAAGGACGTCAACATCCGCGAAATCGTCAAGACCACCCGCGCCAGCGGCATGAATGTCATCTCCAACTACATTTTCGGCTTCCCCGATGACACCAAAGAGACCATGCAGCAGACGCTCGACCTCTCGCTGGAACTCTGCACCGAAATGGCTAACATGTATCCCTGCCAGGCCCTGCCGGGCAGCCCACTCTACCACGATGCCAAGGCCAAGGGGTGGCCGCTCCCGGATTCCTACGGCGGTTATGCGTTCCTCTCCTACGAGACCCAGCCGCTCCCGACCAAACACCTCACGGCATCGGAGGTCCTCAAATTCCGCGACGATGCGTGGCACACCTACTTTACCCACGAACCATATCTCGCCCTCGTCGAACAGAAGTTCGGCTCACAGGAACGACGGAACGTCGAGGAAATGGCGAAAATCCGCTTGAAACGGAAGTTGCTGGGAGATTGAGGCCAATATATCCATACACTCACTCATTATGAAACTATCACTAATATTTCCATCCTGGTGTGACGAGTTCGGCACGTATTCGAAGGTGGCTAAAAAGGCATCCTCCTTTCCGCCATTGAATCTCTGCATCGTTGGTGCCCTTGCCGAGCAGGCTGGCTGGCAAGTCCAGCTTATCGACGCGGAGTTGGAGCAGCTCAGCACAAAAGATGTTTTGCAGCGTGTTGCCGCATATCAGCCGGATTTGATTGGCATGACCGCCACGACGCCGTTTTTTCACCGGATCATCGCGATGGCCAAAGAATTGAAACGAGCGAGTTCAGTGCCGATCATTGTGGGTGGCCAGCACGTTTCGATTGTCGGCCAGGAGGCCATGGAGGAGTGTCTCGACTATCTCATGCTCGGCGAATGCGAACGCATTTTTAAAGATTTTTTGAATCAATTCGAAAAAGGGGAACGCGCGATTGACCTGCCCGGGATTATGTTTCGCCGGGAGGGTGAGATTCAATTTAGCGGCCCGGCTGCCGCCCTGACGAACCTCGACGATTCCCCAGCGCCGGCGCGGCATCTGTTGCGTAACGACCTCTACTTTATCGGCACGCTTCGCGGAAGAAAACGCTACACATCCGTGCAAATGAGCCGGGGCTGCGCGTTTCGATGTGTCTATTGCGCCAGCGATCTATACGGGAGAAAAATCCGCCGCCATTCCATGGAACGCGTTGTTCAAG
>Ga0194053_10002069_pt1 | contig 12233 bp, 10 predicted proteins | sample SepL228m_MetaG_FD_161684 | JGI IMG/M metagenome (GOLD analysis project Ga0194053, IMG submission 161684) | Anoxic zone freshwater microbial communities from boreal shield lake in IISD Experimental Lakes Area, Ontario, Canada - Sep2016-L227-8m | ecosystem: Environmental > Aquatic > Freshwater >... | reverse complement strand
CGGGTCAAGTCCCACATGCGCTCAGTTAGGCGGACGCTGACGCGATCACCCAGAACGGCTTCAAGCAGAGCTTTGGACTGCGGACGCGACAGCGGTTCGAGGTCCAGACGACGCAGGTGCGATTCCTTCCACAGCGAAGCCACCGTCGCAGGCGTCGGCAGACCGGTCCGAATCGTGGCGATCACGACCGCCAATCGCCGGTGCACAAGCTGATCCAGTAGGAACGCGGATAGATCATCGAGCAGATGCGCGTCATCGACGGCGACTAGTACCGGTGCGTTGTCTGGTGAAGCCGTGATCGCGGCGATGACCGACCCGACGATGTTAAGTGGCTGGCCGTCGACGAAAGTGACCCAGTCAGAGAAGGCGCCGAGGGGAATTGCCTGAGCAGAGGGCGTTGCGGCGATCGAATGCACCACCCAGTCGCGCTGGGAGAAGACGGAAATGGTTTCGTGAATCAGCCGAGTCTTACCCACCCCGGCAGGCCCCGCGATGATTGCGCCCGCGTAGCCGGCCTCACCGTTGAACGCGCCGTCGATGATCTGCATCTCCTCGGCGCGACCCACCAGCGGCCAGTCAACCACGATGCTCATGGTAGGTGACCTGTCGCCCTTGCGTGGTGGTGTGCCGCTCAATCGCGACCTCAGTGATGCCTTGCCTCGGGCATTGGTGACGTACGAGGGACAGACGGAAAGCCACGAAGTGGTTAGCCTTCACTGATGTACACGCCCACGTGGGATTCGGTCGGCACCCATCCGCTGCCGGACTGGTACGACGACGCCAAACTGGGAATCTTCCTGCACTGGGGGCTTTACTCGGTGCCCGGGTGGGCACCTCAGGTGCCTGATATCCAGCAGCTGCTCAAGGACGCGGGTCCCGCGGAGATGTTGCGGGACAACCCCTATGCCGAGTGGTATCTCAACAGCAGTCGGCTGGAGGGCAGCCCCACTTGGTGTCACCAGCGCGACACCTACGGCCCCGATGCCACCTATGACGACTTCGTCGCGACATTCGATGCCGGCACCGCTGACGCGGATATGGATGCGATCGCGGCGATCTGCCGCGACGCCGGGGCGGGCTACGTGGTGCTGACCACCAAGCACCACGACGGATTCTGCCTGTGGCCTACCGAGTTGGAGCATCCGCGCAAGGGCCGGTATCAATCCCGCCGGGACATCGTCGGCGATCTGCGCCGTGCCGTGCTCGACGCCGGAATGCGCATGGGCCTGTACTACTCCGGTGGCTATGACTGGCCCTACAACGACGCTCTGTTGCAGAACCCCGCCGACAGCTTTCTGGCGGTGCCGCATACGGACAACTATGTCGGCTATGCCGACGCCCATGTGCGCGAACTCATCAACCGGTACCAACCGTCGGTACTGTGGAATGACATTTGCTGGCCGGCCGGCGGTGACTTGCCGGCGCTGTTCGCCGAGTACTACAACACCGTGCCCGACGGCGTCATCAACGACCGGTGGATCGAACCCACGCAGCATCGGGGAATGGTCACTGACGCACTGGCCCGGCTGGGAGGAATCGCGATACAACGCTTCTGGGCCTTCATTCCCGAAAGCTACAAATCACTGACCTTCCCGGCCAATCACCACTACGACATTCGCACGCCGGAATACGCGCAGTTCTCTGAGATCCAGGACGAGAAGTGGGAGTCCACCCGCGGGGTCGGACACTCCTTCGGCGCCAACCGCAACGAACGGCCCCAGGACATTGTCACAGCGACCGAACTGGTTCGCTCCTTCGCCGACATCGTGTCCAAAAACGGAAACCTGCTCATCGGTATCGGACCGGATGAATTCGGGCGGATCCCCGACGAACAGTTGGCACCACTGCGCGGACTGGGATCGTGGATGCGGATCAACGGTGAGGCGATCTACCGGACCCGACCGTGGGCGATTGCCGAGACCACCACCACCGAAGGCACGGCGGTCCGGTTCACCCAGCGCGCCGGTGCCGTCAACGCGATCCTGCTCGACCTGCCCGAGCGCGAGTTCGGCATCCGCGGGCTCGATGCGACCGACGTCGGCGCGGTGCGGGTTTTGGGGATCAGCGACCCGGTGGACTGCCGGGTGGTCGACGGGATGCTTACGGTCCGGCTACCGGAGCGCATGCCCGTATCGCCGGCGCATGTATTGAGTCTCGGGCACGGAGTGCGGCCGGTCGGCTGAGCCGAAACCTAATGCCCGCCCCAGGTGACCGGAAGTGCAACAAGCCCGGAGCCCAATCCTTCTGAGTTGATGCTCAGCTCGTCCACGTCGACCGCTAGCCGCATATCTGAAAAACGCGGAATCATTTGGGAGAAAACAGAATTCAGCTCCATCCGGGCCAAGGGGGCTCCCAGGCAGTACCGTCCGCCGTAGCCGAAGGACAGGGGTTGTGATCCGGTGCGGCGAAAGTCGATGACGTCGGGATCCTTAAAGAACGCCGGATCATGATTGGCCGATCCGGGATCCAACAGCACCAGATCGCCCTCGGCGATCGTCATGCCGGCGATATCGATGGCGTCCCGCGCGTACCGCGGAATGCCCACTCCACCGATCAGTGAAGCGCGGATGAGTTCTTCGGTCGCCTTCGGAATCAGGGACGGATCGTCGAGCAGTGCCTGCCATCGAGTTCGGTCGCTCAACAGTTGCACGGTGTGCATCCAGATCTGCACCACTGTCGTCTCGTAACCAGCGAATAGCAGACTCACGGCCAGGACCGCGATTTCGACGTCTTCCAGATCATCGTGTTCACAGAGGTGCGAGATCACATCGTCACCGGGCTGGCGTCGCTTCTTGCCGACCAGGCTGACGCCGTAGTCCACCAATGCCGTCATGCCCTGGATCGACTCGACGGGGTCAGTGTCGAACGCGGCCGCGTCCACCCAGACCCGGAACGTGTCGCGGTCCCCGTAGGGCACGCCGAGTAGCTCGCAGATCACCAGAGCGGGAAGTGGCCCGGCGAGTTTGGCATGCAGATCGGCGGGCGGCCCGCCGTCCGCCAATTCGTCCAACAGTCCCCGGGTTAGTGCCTCCACCTTGGGCTCCAATGCGCGCAATCGGCGGGGCGAGAAGTGCGGTTGCAGCAGAGACCGCATCCGCTGGTGGCCGGCAGGCTCGGCGTCGAAGTCGCCAATCGGTCCACCGAACAAGGCTGACGCGCGGCTGCGTGGCGCGGTGTCGGGCGAACGGTGTGATCGGCCGAGGCGATCGTCGTCCATCAGTTCGCGCACCGCGGCGTACCCGGTCACCAGCCACGCCTCGTCGCCGACCGGGGTTCGGACCCGGTGGATGGGCCCGTGGGTCCGAAGAGCCTGTAACTCGTCTCCGGCGCGCAGCGGGTGTGGCTGCGGAAATGGCAGTTGAGGGCTCACGGCTCCGACTATGGCTGGCCGGGCACGAGTCGGGAGGGGTTTTTCCGCACTTCGTACCGGTTGGGCGGCGCCTGACGGTGCTACCTTGGCGGGAGGGGTGACCGGAGTTGCTGCTTCGGGGAAGGAGGCGCTCGGGATGAGACTGCTACTGCCGCATCAGATTGTCGAACACAAGGTCAGGTCTGACTTCGACCGGGACATCAGAGCCAAGTTCTTCCGCGGCCTCGACTTTGCCGGGCCCGAGGGCGATCCGGGATGGTTCGGTCCGGACAGCGCGGTATGGCACGTGCATTCGCACACGTCGGCGCTGATCTTCGGACTGCAGTGCGCGGCGTTTATCGAACGCCTGGATCCCAGCATCTTCTGGATGGGTTCGGATCACTCGCGGGTCGTCGAACGTGACGAGAACGGTCAGCCCACCGGTCGCATTGACGTCGAAGGCGCGCAGTTGCGCCTCGCGCACTCGGTGGCGTTCTTCATCGGCACGGCCTACGGATCGACGAACACTGCCGAGAAACTCGCGCAGACGGTGCGGTCCATGCATCACACCATCAAAGGTGTGCGACCGGACGGGCTGCCGTACGACGCCGATGACCCCGAGTGGCTGCGCTGGAACTACGCGACGGTGGTGTGGGGGATCGCGACCGCGCATGAGATGTACCACCCGACGCCGGTGCGCGACATCGACCGCTACTACTCCGAGTTCGTTCGGGTGGGTCGTGCACTGGGCGGGACTGACCTGCCGGCGACAAAACAAGAAACCCTGGACTGCCTGAAGTCTTATCTCCCCAAACTCGCGCTGACCTACGGCGCTGCGATGTCCACCGGGCAGGCGCTGCTGAGTAACCCCGATGTTCCGCAGATGGTCAAGTTCTTCGACTGGGGCATCCGCGACGCGATGACCGACTGGGCGGCGGAGATGGTCATGTACACCCCACCGAACCCGGTGGAGCGTGCCGCTCGCCGGGCGGCGACGTGGGCGGCCATCAACACCACCCAGGCCGCAATGGGCCCACTGCGCGAGTTCCGCCAGGCCAAGCGCCGGGTCGCCAAAGGCACACTGGTCGATCACACCGAGCCTGCCTACGTCGCGGGCAGTGACCCGGTCCGCAGCCGCGAGGTCGTCGAACAGTCACTCTGAGCAGCCAAGAGCCGCACCCTTGGCTGTTCCATAAGCAAACTTCTTAAGAAGTGCAGACACTCGCCTCCGGATGTGATGTGTGCCGCATTTCCTCGCCGCCGATAACCACTTCTGCACCAGGCGCCATTGCGGAAATCGTCGGGCAGGCCGTGTGTGAGCCGCCCAGGAAATCATGGGCCACCAGCATCGTCACCGGTATTCCCGCCGAGGCGCACCGGAGCAGTAACGAATTTCCGCTGGGCGCCGCCTGAGGGTGATCAGCTCTTAACGAGATGAACCGGAACTTCTCTGTCGGTGCCCGCCGTTAGAATTGAGCACGACCGACACCACAGTTGTCGGAAGAAATTTCCTGGTTTTTTCACGCTAAAGCCGGACCGCTGTCTGGCTCACGGAGGTGTCTTGAGAATGGCGAAGACGACGGGTGTCACTGCAGTAGCCGAACGGCCCACCGACGCGGTGTGGCTGTCGACGCTGTCGAACCCGCGGATTGCCACCACCAGTGACCTGCTGCCGGCAACGCGACCGGCCGCCGAGTTGAGCCGGGTCGTGGGCGCGGCCCTGGGTGTGCTGTCCGGGCTGCCCGGTGCGGTCACTGACATGGCGTTGAGCCACGACGGTCGCCAGTTGGTGGCTGTCCACTACGGCGACGACTCGGTGTCCGTCATCGACATCCCGACGCTGACGGTCAGTGCCACCGTGGCGGGGATCGCCGAACCGTATGCGGTGGCCACTGCGGACCGCGCCTACGTCAACTCGGCCTCGAACGCCGAAGACAGCGTTGTCGCGATCGATCTGAAGGCCGGCGCAGCGCTGGCTGCCCAGGAGATCACGGTCGGTGCGCGCGGTATCGCGGTCAGCCCCTCCGGCGACGCGCTGTACGTGGCGCGTTCGGGTGATCAGACCGCCGATATCGCCGTGATCGACGTCGAGAGCGGCAAGACTAAGACGATTACCGTCACCCGATCGGTCGATGATTGGGTCGATACCGTTCGAATCAACTCCGACGGCACCCGGTTGTACGCCGCGCTCAACACCGACACCGGTGGCTCGCTGATCGTCATCGATATCCGGGCGCGTCGCGTGCTGCACACCGTTGCCCTGGGTGGGTCAATCGGTGACATCGCCGTTGATCGCGACAACCGCAGGGTGCTCGTCACGGGTTGGGATCACGAACTCGGCGGCGTGGTCAGGGTTGTGGACGCAGTGGCCGGCCGCGTCGTCGACACCATTGCGGTGGACGGTTTGCCGGTTCAGTTAGTCGTCAGTGGCACAACCGCCTACCTCGTTGACGGCTACCAGGTTGTGGTCATCGACACCGCCACCGCACGGATCGTCGACCGTATCGACACCGATAGCTCGGTGTCCTGTATCACGGTCAGCCGCGAGGGCGATCGCCTCTACGTGGCGGACTACGACGGTTCGATCACCGCGATTGAGGTCGCCGAGGCAAATGAGTTGCGCGCGGCATCCTGAGCGCTCGCTGTTTGTTTTCCGCTAGCGCTGTGTCCTTTGCGCTATCGCTGCGGGCAGTTCAGCGACACCGAGATGGTCTGGCTGGTCACGACGGGCACTAGGAAGTTAGAACCGTTGCCCAAACCCGGCCCGACATAGGGCACCCACTGGGTTATCGTCTGCGGATTGCGCACGCTGGTGACCACGCAGCTCGATATCGGGCCGGTGCCGATCTTGTCGATGGTGACCGTGTAGCCGTCTTTCTGGAGCCGGTTGATCGTGTCCTGTGCCGACTCGTCAGCCCAGGCGGGTACGGCAGGCCCGGCCAGCACCGCGCAGGCCGCCGCCGCCACGGCAAGTATCGCGAACTTGCGCATTGCCGCCTCCTGAACGTGCTTCTTTGTCAACGATCTGCTTCTCATATCGCCGGCGATAGCCCCAGCGTTCCATGAGCCAGGGAGTTTCGCTGTGGGAGGTCGGGGCTGATCCTTGTGGCAGCGGCGATACGATGCGCCCACCAGCAGGTAAACGCGATCGAAAGTGGCCCCGATGGACAGCACCATGCAGAACCGCCCCCTCACCGTCGCGGAGATCCTGCGGTACGCGGTCAATGTCCACGGCGACCGCACCGTCACCACCGCCACCGGCGACGGTTTCCGGCATGCCACCTATTCCGAGGTCGGAAAGCAGGCTGCCCGGTTGGCCAATGCGCTGCGCCGGCTGGGCATCGACTCAGATCAGCGGGTTGCCACCTTCATGTGGAACAACCAGGAACACCTGGAGGCCTACGTCGCGGTCCCATCGATGGGCGCGGTGCTGCACACCCTCAATATCCGACTGTTTCCCGAACAGATCGAGTTCGTCGCCCGTGAAGCCGAAGATCGCGTGGTCATCGCCGACATTTCTTTGGCGTCGATACTCGGACCGGTTCTGCCTCAGATGGACACCGTCCACACCGTCATCGTGGTCGGATCCGGTGATCTGGCGCCGTTCGAGGCCCCCGGCAAGCGGGTACTGCGCTATCACGAGATCACCGCCGCGGAGTCCGACGAGTTCGAGTGGCCGGAGATCGACGAAAACTCTGCTGCGGCAATGTGTTACACCAGTGGAACCACCGGCAATCCGAAGGGTGTGGTGTACGGACACCGCTCGAGTTACCTGCACTCGATGGCAGTCTGCAGTGGCAACGGGATGGGATTGAGCTTCTCGGACAAGGCTTTCGCGATCGTGCCGATGTTTCACGCGAATGCGTGGGGACTTCCGTATGCCGCCCTGATGGCTGGCGCCGACATCGTTTTACCGGACCGCTTCATGGACGCCAAGTCACTGGTGCATCTCATCGAGACCCAGCGCCCGACGGTGACCGGTGCGGTACCCACGATCTGGAACGACGTGATGAACTACCTGGATCGCGAACCCGGTCACGACATCTCGTCGCTGCGACTGGTGGCCTGCGGGGGATCGGCGGTGCCGGTGTCGTTGATGCAGACCTTCGAGCAGCGCTACGGCGTGCAGATCCGGCAGCTGTGGGGGATGACCGAGACCTCCCCGATGGCGACGCTGGCCTGGCCGGTACCCGGTACGCCTGCGGATAAGGTGTGGGATATCCGGGCCACCCAGGGACGGCCGATGTGCGGGGTGACGGCCCGCATCGTCGACGACCAGGGAGACGTGCTGCCCAACGACGGCGTGGCCGTCGGCGAACTGGAGGTTCGCGGACCGTGGATCACCGGTTCCTACTACCGCGATACCGACCCGTCGAAGTTCGCCTCCGGGTGGCTGCGGACCGGCGATGTCGGCCGGATCGACCCGTTGGGCTACATCACGCTGACCGACCGCGCCAAAGACGTGATCAAGTCCGGCGGCGAATGGATCTCGTCGGTCGAGTTGGAGAACACGCTGATCGCCCATCCGTCCGTGCGTGAGGCCGCAGTCGTCGGCGTTCCCGATGAACGTTGGCAGGAACGTCCACTGGCCGCAGTGGTGCTTCAGGAGGGAGTCGAGCTGACTCCCGGTGAGCTGAAAAATTTCCTCGGCGACAAGGTCGCTCGGTGGTGGATACCGGAGCGCTGGACGTTCATCGACGAGATCCCGCGCACCAGCGTCGGCAAGTATGACAAGAAGACCATCCGGGCGCGCTACGCCGAGGGCGCCTATGCGGTCGTCACGCTCTAGCGCTCAGCGCGCTGATAGGCGGTGACGACGGCTGCGCCACCCAGTCCGATGTTGTGTTGCAGTGCGGCGGTGACGTTGTCCACCTGCCGGGCATCGGAGGTACCGCGTAGCTGCCAGGTCAGTTCCGTGCATTGTGCGAGTCCGGTCGCACCCAGCGGATGGCCCTTGGAGATCAGCCCGCCGGACGGGTTGACCACCCAGCGCCCACCGTAGGTGGTGTCACCAGAGTCGATCAGCTTCGGCGCCTCACCCGCTCCGCACAGGCCCAATGCCTCATAGAGCAACAACTCGTTGGCTGAGAAGCAGTCATGCAACTCGATGACCTGAAAGTCTTCGGGTCCCAGACCGCTCTGGTCATAGACCTGTCGGGCTGCTTGGACATTCATGTCGTGGCCGATGATATTGCGGGCCGAACCGTCGAAGGTCGAGGCGAAGTCTGTGGTCATCGCCTGCCCCACGATCTCGACGGCTTGGCCGGCCAGACCGTGGGAGTCCACGAAGGCCTCCGATGCCAGCACCACCGCGGCCGAGCCGTCGGACGTCGGCGAGCATTGCAGCTTGGTCAGCGGGTCAGAGATCATCTTGGCGCCCAGGATGTCGTCGAGGCTGTACTCCTGCTGGAACTGTGCGTACGGGTTGTTCACCGAATGCTTGTGGTTCTTGTAGCCGATCTTGGCGAAATGTTCGGCGGTGGCACCGTATTCCCGCATGTACTCCCGGCCTGCGGCACCGAACATCCATGGGGCCACCGGGAAAGCCAGTTCGTCGAACTCCGCCAGTGCCTTGATGTGCTTGCGCAGTGGCGACTCCCGGTCATCAGCTCCGCCGCCCAGTGAGCCGGGTTGCATCTTCTCGAAACCCAGTGCCAGTACGCAGTCGGCTAATCCGCCCCGGATGGCCTGCGCACCGAGATACAGCGCCGTCGACCCGGTGGAGCAGTTGTTGTTGACGTTGACGATCGGGATCCCGGTCATACCGAGTTCGTAGAGTGCGCGCTGACCGCAGGTGGAGTCCCCGGCCACATAGCCGACGTAACCCTGTTCAATGTCGGTGTACGCCAGGCCCGCATCGCTGAGCGCCTTGGTGCCTGACTCGCGCGCCATATCGGGATAGTCCCAACCTTCGCGGCTACCGGGCTTTTCGAACTTGGTCATCCCGACTCCGACAACGAACACCTTATTCGGCATAACGGCCCCTTCCGTGGTGGCGATCGAAGCCAGTGTAGGTCAGTCGAGAACCTGTTCTAGTTCGTCGGCGGGTCGAGAACCGCCTGCGGGCCGCGCAGCATCAACTGACGCCCGATGATGACCCGTTGGATCTCGCTGGCGCCCTCCCAGATCCGTTCCACCCGCAACTCCCGGAACATCCGCTCGGCCACGTTCTCTCGCATGTAGCCGCGGCCGCCGAAGACCTGCACCGCGCGGTCGGCGACCCGGCCGGCCATCTCCGAGCAGTACAGCTTCGCCATCGATGCCTGGCCGTGCAGTGCCTTGCGGTCCAGTCCGGCGTCGATACCGCGGGCCACCTCGTAGAGCAGGCTGCGGGCGGCGAAGAGTTCGGTGGCACTGTCGGCCAGCATGCCGGCGACCAACTGGTGCTCACCGAGTGGTTTGCCGTCCACGATCCGCTCGCTAGCGAATGCCGTCATCTCATCGACAAGTCGCTGTGCCGCACCCACACACCGCGAGGAGACCATGATCCGCTCGAAGCGGAACCAGTCCTGGGTGAACGTCATCCCCTCACCCTCAGCACCGACCAGATGTGTCGCCGGTACCCGCACATCGGTGAACGACACGATCGGATGCTCGTCGGGAATGTTGTGGGTGTACTTCGGACTGCGCACCACCTCCACACCGGGCCACGGTAGGTCCACCACCAGCAGGACATGGTCGCCGTCGTGATCGCCACCGACGAGGCGAGCCTGAACGAACACGTAGTCGGCGAGGTTGTAAGACGTGACGTGCCACTTGACCCCGTTGATGACGTAGTCGTCCCCGTCACGGCGCGCAGTGGTCTCCAACGCCGAGACATCCGAGCCGGCGAACTCCTCGGTGATCGCGTAGGCCTCGTGCTTCTCGCCCCGCACGCCAGGCAGTAACCAGCGCTGCAGTTGATAATCGGTCGCCACATCGGCCCACCACTGAGGCGGGGTATGCATCACCCAGGCGAGTGCGTTCGTGGCCCTGCCGGTCTGCTCCTGGACCAGAACCTGTTGTAGCGCAGTGAATCCAGGTCCACCCACCGATGTGGGCATATTGGTGGCGTACAGGCCCAGTTCGATCGCACGCTCGTGGTGTTGGTCGGCGAGTTCCTTGGGCAGGTAGCCGCCAGCCATCTCGGCTTCGACTTCGTAGGGAATCAGGCTGTCGACGAATGCCTTGGCTCTATCCCGGATCTGTATGTCCTCGGCTGTCAACCCGTACATCGGCCGCGCTCTCCGCTCCTATTGACTGAGCGTTCAGTCTATGCCACCGTCTGGTGCTATGACCACTTCTGATCATGCCGATGTGGTGGTTGTCGGCGGCGGAACTGTCGGGGCTTGGACTGCGGTTCAGCTTGCTGAGCGTGGTGTCGGCCGAGTAGTGCTGCTCGAGTCGAAGACGCTCGGTGATGGGGCCAGCAGCAGGGCTGCCGGAATGGTGCGGGCCCAAGGGGGTACCGAAACAGCCATTCGGCTTGGTATGCGAACCCAGGATTTCTATCGCTCCACAGGCGAGCGCTTCCCAATGGACTGTGGCTTCGTCGCTCAGGGGTATCTGATGCCGTGCTTCACCGAAGCCGAAGTGGCCCAGGCCCACGACCGGATCGCGCTGCAGCAGCGAGTGGGTCTGGACGTGGAGTGGTGGTCCAGCACTGATATCGACAACCGAGGTAGCGGCCTAGCGCCTGGGGTCTCGTTGGGCGCCTCCTATGCACCGGGCGATGGATATATCGACGCACCGCGCAACGTGCTGGCTTACACCGCTGCGCTGACGGCCTACCGGGTCGATGTCAGGGAACGATGCGCATTCACCGGTCTGCGCACCGCAGCCGGACGGGTGATCGGTGTGGATACCTCAGCGGGACCCATCGCCACCGAACACGTGGTGCTGACCGGCGGCCCGACCCTGGGGGAGGTGGGTGTGCTGGCTGGCGGGTCGATCCCGGCGGGCGGCGCCCGCCATCAGGTGGTTGTCACGGAACGAGTGCCCTCTGTCGACGTCAACGAACTTCCCATGGTTTTCGATGTGGCATCTGGCATCTACTGGCGGCCCGGTGAGGCAGGTGGCCTGCTGTGGGGGATGAGCAATCCCGACGAGCAATCTGGTGAGGCCGGACACTTCGATTTGGAGTACTACGCGCAGGCTCGCAATCGCATCGAGATGCTTCTACCCGCGGTGGCGGGTTTGGGGTTGCGGCGAACCTGGTCGGCGACGATCGACTTCACCTGCGATCACACCCCGATACTGGGCCCATTGCTTACCGACGACGGCCCAGTGAGCGGCACCGTTGTGGCCAGCGCAGCGGGACACGGCATGATGTGGGGGCCGGCGGTCGCTGAGGTAGCCGCCGATCTCGTCATCAAGGAGGAGTGTTCCTGGCTCGATCTGACTGACCTTGGTTTGGATCGATTTGATGCGCAAGGCAATAGTCGACTGGCGCCCGACCCGATTTCTCTTCCGTTCCCGGAAAGTATTGTCCAACAAGAGAAAGTAAAGACAAATGAGTGAAGCTGTCAGCACGCCGGTACTTGCCGATGCCGTCAACGCCAAACTGGAGGACTGGGGTCCGCTGGAGGAGGCCACCGGTCATCCGATGGCGACCCATGGTGTCGAGATCTGGGCTCAGGGCACCGCATCGGCGGGTATCTGGCAGTGCGCCCCCGGCCCGTCGCACTGGGTACTGGATACCAATGAGGTCATCTATCTGGTGGCCGGCCGGATGACGGTCACACCGGATGGCGGGCAGTCCAAGGAGATCGGTGTGGGTGATGTCGCGGTGTTCCCGCTCGGCTGGTCGGGGACCTGGGAGATCCACGAGACGGTCCGCAAGGTCTATTCGATCTTCTGATCCCGCGCGATCACCAACGCGTCCACGGCGATCGCGCCGGCCGGC
>Ga0194053_10002066_pt1 | contig 12244 bp, 8 predicted proteins | sample SepL228m_MetaG_FD_161684 | JGI IMG/M metagenome (GOLD analysis project Ga0194053, IMG submission 161684) | Anoxic zone freshwater microbial communities from boreal shield lake in IISD Experimental Lakes Area, Ontario, Canada - Sep2016-L227-8m | ecosystem: Environmental > Aquatic > Freshwater >... | reverse complement strand
AAAGAAGGTCTTTCTCTATGACCGCCGGGTCCGCGCCATAACGGCTGAAGGTCCTGGGTACACCATACAATGGAGCGGGTTTTTGTATGGGCGTTTTGACGAACCTTCCGTGAGAATGCGGTCGTGTTTTAGCCGAATCCATTACGGAATGGTCGGCATCGAGGCAGTCCACAAACCTGGGTTCCCATCCAAGTCGTCTCAGCCTGGAGGCAATGACCAGCAGCCCCAATGGCCTTGCCCATAGATCATACGCAGCGAAATCATGAATCCATGGATTAACGAGGAGTAACTGCGGTCTTTTCATCGTTTGGTTGCCTCAAGGACGTGCTTTTGTTACTCTGGGGCTCCTGCCTGATCAACACATGATGGAGGTTAATCCCGTGTTTGGTATCAAAGATCTTATGGAACAGGCGCAGGGTCTGCAAGCCAAAATCGCCGCGGTTCAAGAAGAACTGGCGGAGAAGACGGTTGTCGGAAGCTCGGGTGGCGACATGGTACGGGTAGTGGCCAGCGGGATTCAGGAAATACTCTCCATTAAGATTGAAAATGAACTCGTATCCTCAGAAGATCTCGAGTTCCTGGAAGATCTCGTCGTGGCCGCGGTCAACGACGCCCTGAGGAAGTCCCGTGAATTAATGACCCAAGAGATGTCTAAGCTGACCGGCGGGCTGCGTCTCCCAGGATTTATGTGATGTCCGGCCCTCTGGAAACACTGATCAAGGCCCTGAAACGCCTCCCAGGGGTGGGTGAGAAAACCGCGGCTCGATACGCCTATTACATTCTCAACGCAAACAGGGACGAGGTCCAGGATCTGGTCTCAAGTATTAGAAAAGTCAGAGAAAAGCTGCGGCTTTGCTCTACGTGTTTCAATCTCACCGATGTTGATCCATGCACTATCTGCTCTGACCCAAGGAGGGATGCCGGCCGGATCTGTGTAGTAGAGAGTCCCCTCGACCTTATGGCCGTTGAAAAGGCATCGCACTTCAAAGGAGTCTACCACGTGCTCCATGGAGTCCTCTCACCCCTTGATGCTATCGGGCCTGACGAAATTCGGCTGAGGGATCTCATAGACCGTGTGGAAAAGGGAGAGCTTTCGGAAGTGATACTGGCGCTCAATCCCACGGTCGAGGGCGAAGCAACAGCAGCGTATATTGGTGATCGTCTCAAAAAAATGGGGATAAGTGTCTCACGCATAGCCTATGGCATACCCGTCGGAGGGTCTCTGGAATACGCGGATCCCCTCACTTTGACCCGTGCCCTTCAAAACAGGAGGGATTTCTGATCGAATGAGCTGCTACACCTGACCCAGAGCCAAATATTGAGGCCTTTCAGTATATCCACATCTTCTGTGGATAACTGGCGTGTAACTCTGTGGATAACTTACCATGACTCGTAGAATGTTAGGGTTTTATGCAGAGTGTGCCATGCTGGTGCACGCCAAAAAGAGTAATTAAATCAAATATAAATGTAAGTGACCGAAATGTCGAGAGCAGAGGCAAAGCCCACATGCACTGCCGGTAAAGTTATAAACAACTGTTGATAAATTGGATTTTGGACCTCCATGGAAACATGCCGCTCAAGCTCGACTGGAGGCTTTCGGATTATGGAGGAAATCCAAAGCATATGTAGTGGTTACCTTTTGACAGCTTATTTCGGCCAATGAGTTACAGCATCCCTCAACGATCACCACCGGAATGCGGTAAAATCGGCAATCCTGACATAAAAAATCAGTTAATTAAAAATTAAGTCTTTTCAAGACGCTCCAGCTTTGATAATGAATATTATAGCAGAAGTCTACCCACTTACTATCTGGCAGGTTCGGGATCATGGAAGGGACGGACGTGAAGGGCTCAAGATTATGGTTTGTTGCCTTAGGACTAGCTGTTTACAGCGTCATACTGACTGCGGTTACGGGAGACATCGGATTCGACGCGGATGACTGGTGGATATTAAGTTGGGCTTACTGGTACGATTTCCCTACATCTATGGCTGTTTATGCTCGCGAGGCCCTGAGGCCCATTGAAGGTATGTACTGGTTGAGCCTTTTCGAACTCGTGGGATTTAATCGGCCCTTTTTTCACTTATTCTCCCTCCTCCTCTGGGTCGGTGCATCTTTCCTGATGGGGTTGGCTCTTTTTCGAGTGTTCCCCAAGAACCGAACCTTTGTAACATTTTGTACTCTTTTGGTTTTTTTTCTGCCAACCGTCTCCTCGTTGACGTACATCATCTTCACGGACAATTCACGTTTGAGTTTAGTGTTCTTTTGGGGATCAGTCATAGCGTTTCAGAGGTGGGCCAAGGGATCCGCGTCGTTGACAGGTCTTGCATTGCCGGTTTTCCTTTACGTTTTGTCGTTCCTGACATATGAGGCGCCGAGCCTCATGATATGTGCCTTACCTCTGCTCTTGTTGCCTGTCAGAAGGAATAATGGCTATCCTTTCTGGGAAAAGGTCTTTCTGGCAAAGCTCGGCGCGGGGATTTTGTCGGGCTTGGGTCTGGCTCTTGCCGTCAGATACCTGTATTTTGGAGGCGGTGCTGTCGAACATCGTCACATAGTGCCACCGATTGAATTGATCGTGTCATATCTCGGGCTGCTGCCTTTTTATCTAACGGCTCCTTTCACCACGATCTGTCGTGAACTCTGGGTGTGTCTTATTGCATGGCTCGTGGTCATTTGGGCTGCATTCCACTTGTATATGTCGAGAACAAAAATCAGTGACAATACTCAACCTGATGAGCCGTTGCGGTGGGACCAGGAAACTTCTTACAAGATCATTCTGGGAATCGTCATCCTTCTATTGGGAATGCTCCCTTACCAAATCGCAGGTTACGGCAGTGGGACCCCCAAGCTCACAGAGACCCTCATGGCAAAGTGGGGTCTGATCGCACAGGGTGACACGAGTTGGTTCAATTTCAATTGGGCGAGCAGGATCTATTCGTCCGCATCCTGCGGCATTGCGATTATTTTTGCAGCAGTGTTCACCGCATGGAAGAACAGCAAAGCTCGATTCGTTTCCCAGTTTGCCCTTATCGTAGGGATATGGTTTATGGCAGCCTTTCACGCAGGACTCAGCGTTGACTGGAAAGAAGCCGCTGCGATCAGGAACGACCTTGTGAAAAGTCTTATCAGCCAGGTTCCGGACGTGAAGTCTGAAACCAACTTCGTATTTCTGGATCTCGAATCCTATCACAAGAGGGCTGCAGTGGTGCGACGTTGGAGCGGGTTGCGCGAGCTTGTCCGGATGCTTTACGATGACCGCACGCTGGGAGCCTGGTATGTGTACCCTTATGCATGGGAGCCGCCTAATAAGGTTTTTCAGCAGGCCATCGTTCATGCGGCAGGATTTGTGAGCAGGGGAATGAAAATGAGTGCTCCGGCTCCTCACGACAGCCTATTATTACTAAAAAGGGCCGGAACAAAGCTTGTGCTTCTGGAAAAAATTGCTTCCGGTGACGGTTTGGCCCCTACGGGAATTTCCTGGAGAGGAGTGAATTCATTACGGTCCAACCGTAACCGGATCCTTGTCACGTCGAGTTTGGCGGCAGCTCAATTTCAGAACAGCCGGGACCGATGGATCAGGAGCCTCGTATCAGCATTCAAACTTTCAGGAGTGACAAAATAGTTGAATCAGCCATCCTTGTGAGAAAAAAGAAGGAAGCCGGATGCAATTACTCACTCTGGTCTTGCGCCAGATCTGCATGTTTTCATTTGCTTTTCCTCGTATTGTAATAGCGATTTTCCTGATTCTTGCGGTTGCCGGCTTCTCCTCAATGCCTTTCATAACCGTCAGCAGTAATCTACTTGCAGGCGTCGGACAGACGAATCCCGTCATAAATCTGGGGCGAGAGAATAGCGAAATATTTGGGGAACAAGATTCTCTCATTGTCGTCATTGAATTCCCTGAACCCCCAGGAGAGGATCGTCTCCAATTTATAAAGGGTTTGGGAGATTGCATAGCTCAAATATCCGGTGTGCGGAGAGTACGTTACCAATTTATCGACCCTGAAAATAGTGAAGAGGTTGCTCATCTTTTCAAAAACTTCCTCCTTGGGATGAATCAAAGAGAGCAAGATCGAATAAAGGATATCTTCAGTACGAAGGGAATAGGAGAAGCCCTCAGGAGAAACCGGAATCGTCTTTTTCTGACGGAACACCCTTTCCTGCAAAAACAAATACTGGAAGATCCTCTGGAACTAGGGCAGTTTGTATCGGATTCCATGAAAAAAAGGGTGGGGGCAGTCAGCCTTGGGGACATCTACCTTCTCGTAGCCAGCCCGGACAGCACTGTCTATCTAATCCAAGTCACCCCGAGTTTTCCCAGCACTGATATCGTCCAGGGCAAGGCGCTCATGGACAGGATGCTCCAGACAATCCCCGTGAAAACCTCGGAACTCATGGAGGCAATGCCGAATCTCAGAGAGAAATCCAAAGATCTTAAATGGCATCTCACAGGAAAGACCGCATTCCATTACGAATCAGATCAGATATTCGAACGAGAAACGACGATCATCCTTCTGTTTTCCTTTAGCATGGTCATGTTATTGCTCGTAGGAGTATACCGCAGCTTATGGTCGGCTGTTATCCTCATGACACCGATAGCGGCCGGCATAGGGCCGAATTATGCCCTGATCTATTTGGGTTACGACGAGGTAAATCCGGTGGTGATGGGAGCTACCGGAGTGCTTTTCGGGTTGGCTACGGATTATGGGGTCCATTTGTGGGGGCGATTCACTGAAGAGATCGACAAAGGGACCCTTCCTGCAGACGCTGTTGCTCAAGTTTACGACCTGACCGGACCACCGGTTATGTTGGGGGCTCTGACCACAATTCTAGCCTTTTTGTGCCTGTGTTTCTCGCATCAGCCCGCCATGGCCCAATTCGGGTATGTGGGGGCATCAGGGCTGGCGCTAAGCCTTATTTCGACTTTATTCCTTTTTCCCGCGCTGGTAGCAGTGACCGCTTCGCGTCAAAAAGACTATTTCCCAAGGATGCAGGTAGATTTCAGCAGTTTATCCGGGTTGTTCAATAATCATCCCGGTACAATCACAATAGTCTCTGCAGTCATATTAGTTTATAGCTTATTTCTAGCCTCTCGCGTTTCCTACGAGAAGGATCTCTTCAAAGTCTTCTTTGCCAGGAACATGGATTCCATAGCTGTTTCAAACACTATTTCCAAGAAGTTCCATGTTAATTTTTCTCAGCCCACACTGCTGTCTTTCGACGTCGAGAACTTTCAAGAAGGCCTGGAAATCCAGTCCAAGTTGGACGATATACTTGAAAACCTAATGGGAAAGGATCGGGAGATTGCTTCCGTCGACTCCATCTCGTACCTCGTGGCACCGGACTCGGTTCGAACCAAAAACATGAAGTTGGCTTCCGACATCCTCGAAGCATGGCCCCGGCTCAAGGATTTTTTTACGAAAAAGCTGGAGCACTCGGATCTTTCGAACAATGCGGCACAGACAATGGACCGGTCCTTCGATTCCGTCGGCAAGATACTGGGCGAACTACAGACCCAAGGCCAACAGGACCCAGATAGTTCCGACGACTTGGAGCGATCGTGGTACACTTCTCAAGTCATTGGGAAATATCGCTTTTTAACCCAGATAAGATTCTCGGCAGAGGTAACCGATCCAGACAAACTCAAAAAAGTGGACCGGAAGATTATGGACGCAGTAAAGCCCCTACCAGTGTCTGTGGGTCTCTCCGGGCCTAGGCAGTCGATGGAAGAGATACTTTCCACTCTGGTTTCAGAGCTTGTTCGGCTTGGCCTCTATGTGCTTTTCACGGTAATACTTTTTTTTGTTGCGTTTTTCCGGCATCCCGTGGGGGTAGTGCTCAGTCTGATTCCGATGGTCGGGGCTTTTTGTGTTACCCTCGGGGTGATGGGCGCACTAGGCATGGGGCTGCCCTTTTCGGTCGTCGGGGTTGCTCCTTTGATATTTGGCCTTGGAATGGACAATGGAGTCCACGTAGTCATGGGGAGTTCTCCCGAGGAAGGCGGCTCTGTTTCAAAGGCGATGGCTCGCGTTACGAGACCGATCATTTTCACGTCTCTCACAAACGTGATGGGTTTCGTTCCCATGCTGACTTCCAAACATTATGCAATGGAATTTCTGGCATGGGCCATGGTGATTGGCATGACCTCCGCTGTTGCGTTTACACTGACTACACTCCCGGCGTTGCTCCTGTTGCTGGAGAGACGGCGAAACATCAAGATCGGAGAAATCCAGCCGGAACGTACCCCCTGAATTGTTACCTCTTTGCGGCCATGAGGTCACCTATCTCATCTACCACCTGGCCTGTGATAGAGATAAACTTCAAGGAGATTCGTTCATTGTCGGCCTGTATCAAGGCATAACCTTCCTGGGATGAAAAGAAGACCGGTTTCCATGGTGTGTTTTCCCGAGCGTAGTAAGGAGCGCCTGCAGTTCCAAGGGTGAAGTGCCACGTGGGATTCCAGAAACCAGGATCAACCGAATATTTGTCCAAAACCCCATCTCCATCGGTATCGTCTAGAGGGTAAACGCCGACGGGTGTCTTGTCCGTGATCAAGGTGCGATGATATTCGTGCTCATCGCTGGTCAATACCGCGGCCACTTTCTTGGATTGGGAAATCGCGCGCCATAGCCGGTTGCGCACTTCTATTATGCCCAGTTTCTCCGGCACCAATGAACCGTTTTTATTCGTGTAAGCACGCACGTTGTTGTTGCCGTTCCACCACATGGTGTCTTTTATATGGCCACCGCAAGGGAAAACGGGCGTGTGTCCATAGAGAACGATATAGCGTACAGTCGGGTTCGACTCGGCTTCATTGAGGGCGCTCTCTATCCACTCGAGCTGATCTTCCATGATATATCCCTGAGGGGATCCACCGTAATTTTTTATTTTTTTGTCTGTGGTCCACCAATAATTGTTGTTGAACGCTACGATTAATACCGACCCGTAGTGAAATTTGTACACGTTCCGAGTGTACGGGGGACGACGCGGATCAGAAAGTTTCGGCCCATTAGCAGGATTGAGAAACTCTGAGGCGAACACTGCTTCACCGCTCTGTTCGTCATAGGGCCACTTGTCCAAGAAAACTCCCGAACCAGTGCCGTCATCATACGCATTGAGCAGGGTCTCGTGGTTGCCCATACATGGGTAAACAGGCCTGGAGCGCCAAAAACCGGCCATCGCCTGTTTCCAACCTCTGAACTGCGATCTTAAATCTTGCCTGTCAGAGGTGTAGCCATTGACAAGGTCTCCTCCGAAGAGGAAAACCTCTGCTCCTCTTCGATATGCGTCCATGGTGATCCGACTCAGTGTAGAAAAGTTTATTCCCATGTAATTCATTTCTCCGCCACCGATGCCTTCCCGGCTGTCTCCTGAAAAAGCGAGTGTTACAGAGCCAGTGCCTTTTTCAGGAGCGGTCAAAAACTTGTACAGATTCGACTTAACCTTCTCTTTATTTATCGTTTCACATTGCACAAAGTAAACGTATTCCGTGGAGGGCTGAAGACCGCTGATTTTTACGCAGTGCTTTTTTTGATTTTGAGTTCCCGAGAAGATCATGGGATTATCAAGACGGTAATCATCTCGGCCGACCTTGATCTGAACCTGATTGCCTCCCACCCGGTGGACGGTCACCTCTGCCTTGCACAATTCGTCGGTTTCAAGTGCGATCATGATGACGGAAGGGTCATCGCTTGTTACTAAAGCCACGAATGGTCCCTCAACAATGGTGAGGTTCTTATGGAAAATGTCTCCATCCTTGCGAAAGCTCACTATGCTGTCAAAGAAGCCTAGAATTTCAGGCGTGCCTTGATTCATAGACCATAGATTGAGACGATACGCTAAGGTTGTGGTCATGGGCCATGGACTATTGGGCCAGTCGTTGGCGTTATACTTAGCTTTGAACAAATCGGAGATACCGAGCACGCCTTTTCCGTTCACCAACGGACTACTGAGGCGGTAACGAGTGTAATCATAGTCAGCTTCCCCTGCTTCAAAGGGATAAGGGCCGGTGAAGATGGTTCCCTGAAAGGAAGGGTCTCCCAAGTCAATTACCAGACCCTTGTTTTCGGGATCGGCTCCATTTATCCGACGCAATTGATCAAAGGTTATCTGATTCGTTATGTGAGCTTGTCGAGTAGGTAGATCGGGCACAAGAACAGGCAGGTCCTGTTCCGACCAACAACTCGGGGGTCTCATGCCAACCCCGACAGTAACGATGATGAGGAGTAAGGCCAACCTCCGGCTGAATTCAGATAAAAAAGCTTTTCTCAGCATCCCGCACCTCCGTTTATGAACCAACCATTCTGAGGAATGATGGGTTTTCTCATTGGGACCCTTCGTGGCTGGAAATTGATTGACATATCAATCAGTACTTGCTACCGAATTTAGTATGCGGCAAGTCCAGCGTGTAAGCGACGGCAGAAAAGACAAGCAAACCGCAATCTTTGATGCGGCGTGCAAACCTCACTCCGATTGAAATTTTTCAGAGCCTTCATAGACAGGACCGAAGATATCATCGCACGGGCTCAAGCTCAAAACACTTTACGAAAGGACGTGAAGGCGAGATACCTGACCTACATTTTTCTTGGGGCAATAGAAGCCTTTGTTTCCACAATGGTTATAGAGAGTTACCCGATCAGGGGGAAGACACACAAGCAGCGCATTGCCTTGAGCCTTCTCACGGTTTTTTTCAATGGAGCCCGCCCCATATAGAAGGAACTGACCATGGATTTTCGATTGACCGAGGAACAGCTTATGTTCAAGGAGCAGGTCCTCAAGTTTGCACGCCGTGAGATCGTGCCACGCGTTCAGGAACATGATCTCCAGGGTAAGTTTGACCGTGAATCCTGGAAACGGTTAGGCGAATTTGGAATCCTGGGCCTCCACTTTCCCGAAGAACTTGGCGGGAGCGGTGCGGATGTGATGACTTCGGTACTAGCTGCTGAAGCGCTTGGCGAAGCGGGCGTCGACGGTGGTCTCACTCTTAGTTACGGCGCACACACTTATCTTTGCGCAGACACCATTTTCAGTCACGGCACGGACGAACAACGCCGGAAGTACATACCCAGATTGGCGGCCGGTGACTGGATTGGCTGCATGGGACTCACCGAGCCGGGGGCGGGTTCAGACGTGGCGTCCCTACGGACCAGGGCCCAAAGAGATGGAAGTCACTGGATACTTAATGGGACCAAGATGTTCATTACAAACGGCGCCATCGCTGATGTAGCTGTTATCTACGCCAAGACCGACCCCTCGGCGGGACACTCAGGCATTTCGGCCTTTGTTGTGGAAAAAGGGACACCGGGCTTTTCAGTCAGCCGGAGCCTGAACAAAATGGGAGTCAGGACATCCCCGACTTCGGAGCTTGTATTCGAGGACTGCATCATTCCAGCAGAAAACCTCATTGGGGCTGAAGGCAGCGGCTTCTTGATGGCCATGCAGACGGTGGAATGGGATCGCAGCGCCTTACTGGCTCCGTTTGTGGGTGCGGTTTCCTTCCTCATCCAGCGCTGCAGTCGTTACGCCCAGGAGCGCGAGCAGTTCGGGCGGCCCATTGCATATTTCCAGGCGGTCAGGCACAAGATGGCCGACATGAAGATTTTTCTCGAGGCCGCGCGGTCTCTCGTCTATCGAATTGCCTGGTGCAAGGACCAGGGCAGGCCGCTGAATCATCTCGAAGCCGCTGTAGCCAAGCTTTTTGTAGGAGATTGGTCTCTGGGCCCTACAAATGACGCCATGGTGCTGCACGGAGGGTATGGCTACTGCCATGAGTACGACGTGGAAAGGATTTTCCGAGACGGCCGCCTGGCTCCCATCGGTGGAGGCACGTCTGATGTTCAAAAGGTGCTTATCTCACGCCTGATGTGAGGACATATTTATGAACTTCGATTGGACTGCTGAAGATAAGGAAATCAAGACACGTTTGATCGGTGTCTTTGACCAGCCGTGCCTTCGGGAACTGGAAGCCATTGAGGATGCCGATCTCTCGGAGTTGAAGAACATAACCAGTCGGTTTCTAAAGCGGCTTGCACGGATCGGTTACCTGGGCATCGGGGCAGGCCCCATTGCCGGGTCGGATACCCTTGGACTGATGGCCGGCCAGGAGGAGCTAGCGAGGATTTCCGGATCTCTTTTCCTCGCGGTGGAAGTTACTGCTCGCATTTTTGCCGGGCTTTTACGATGTTTCGGTGGATCCGGCCATGCCGGCAACATACTGCAAGCCGTGGAGCGGGGAGATTTGATAGGTGCAGTGGCCGTGACCGAACCCGCCGAGCAGGAGCATGATGGCGGCCTCGGGGCTGTGGCGTGGCTGGATGGCTCCGACTATGTAGTCAATGGGAAAAAGGACTTTGTCACCAATGGCCCTATCGCGGACTGCCTGGCCATACTCGTACATGTGGAAGAGCAAATAGCCATCTGTGTTGTGGAACCAGGGCTCCCCGGTCTGGTGATTGGCCCCAGGATGAAAACACTTGGTTACAACGGCGTCGCGGTGTCTGCGATCGAGTTGAACGAAGCTCGAGTTCCCCGGTCTCAGGTCCTTGGACCAATTAACGACCGTTCGCCACTCGAATTCCTGCGTCTCACCGAGGATCTGGTGCTCACTATGGCCTCGGTGGGACTCATACAAAGAACCATAGCTGAAGCTAGGAAATACTCCGGACTTCATCAACGCTCGGGAAAGCCTATTTTTGCCCACCAGGAAATACGTTTCAAATTGGCTGAAATGCTGACCCTGTCTCAGACTTCTCAACTCCTCGCTTTCCGGGCAGGCTGGATGTGCTCGGTCTCTGATTCTGAGGCAGCAACCCTGGTTCGCTGCGCAAAGGTCTTTGCTGCGGAGGCATCTGAAAAAATAGCAAGTATGGCCATGCAGATAATGGCTGGCCAGGGTTATCTCTCGGGAAACATGATAGAACGGGGGTACAGAGATGCCAAGTATGCCGCTGTGGCGGGCACCACATCGGAACGGGCACGCATGGCCATTGCAGACGATCTTTTGAAACGATACGTTTGATACGCAACTAAGCAACGAAGAAAAGGCGCACGTTCATGGAAGTGATCGAAAGTCTTATCGATACGAGTTGTGACGAGTACAAGGCCAACTACGAGGCCATGGAAAAACTGGTGGCTGAACTCAAGGCCGAATTGAACAAGGCTCGAGAAGACCGCTCGGAAAAAGCTCTAAAACGGAACGAGGAACTGGGGAAGCTACCGATTCAAAAAAGATTGGACTTGCTTCTGGATCGTAATACCCCGTGGCTGGAGATTGCACCACTCGCCGCAAGAGGACTTTATGACCGTAAAGTCCACGGTGCAGGGACTCGCGCCGGCATAGGTCTTGTCTGTGGCCGAGAAGTGTTGGTCCATGCCAATGATCCGATGATAAAGGGAGGAACGGTCTACCCCATGGGAGTGAAGAAGACTTTACGCTGCCAGACCATCTCCATGGAAAACAACCTGCCCATGATCATGCTTGTGGACTCAGGCGGAGCCTATTTACCGCTTCAGTCGGAGATCTTCCCGGATACCGACGACGGTGGTCGGATCTTTTACAACCAGGCTATCATGTCAAAGATGAACATACCTCAGATCACTGCGGTAATGGGGCTTTGCACCGCTGGAGGAGCGTACATCCCAGCCATGTCGGACCATGTGGTCCACGTGACCGGTACAGGAGCAATCTTTCTGGGAGGCCCCCCTCTTGTTAAAGCGGCGACTGGTGAGGAGGTGACCGCAGAGGAACTCGGAGGGGCCGAGGTCCACTGCCGACAGTCCGGAGTATCAGACTATTTTGCCGAGGATGACCGCCACGCTACGCAGATAATTCGCGACATAGTAGCCCTGTTGCCACCGCTTGAAAAAGCCCGAGTACCGAGACGCGAGCCGAAAAGACCGCTCTATGATCCTCAGGAGATCTGGGGAGTTGTTCCGCGTAACATCTCAACACCTTATGATGTGCGAGAGATTATTGCTCGAATGGTGGACGGTTCCGAGTTTCTTGAGTTCAAAGCGCTTTACGGTCCTACCCTGGTGTGCGGGTGGGCTTATATCCACGGGTATCAGGTAGGGATACTAGGCAATAACGGGGTGTTATTTTCCAACAGCTCACTCAAAGCTACCCAATTCATATCACTTTGCGACAGACAGGGAATCCCCCTCCTGTTCCTGCAGAACATCAACGGATACATCATAGGCCGGGAATATGAACGAGGCGGTATCACCAAGGACGGCCATAAGATG
>Ga0194053_10002065_pt1 | contig 12247 bp, 12 predicted proteins | sample SepL228m_MetaG_FD_161684 | JGI IMG/M metagenome (GOLD analysis project Ga0194053, IMG submission 161684) | Anoxic zone freshwater microbial communities from boreal shield lake in IISD Experimental Lakes Area, Ontario, Canada - Sep2016-L227-8m | ecosystem: Environmental > Aquatic > Freshwater >... | reverse complement strand
CGAGCCTTAAACTGCCTTCCATTTTCCAGGAAATGGTCCGGGAGAAGAATGGGCTCATTCTCGTGACCGGCGCCACCGGGAGCGGCAAGACCACGACGCTCGCCGCTGTTCTCAACGAAATCAACATGAGCAGCGCGGTCCACATCGTGACGCTCGAGGACCCGATCGAGTTCGTTCACCGGCACCGCAAGGCGACTTTCAACCAGCGGGAACTCGGGACCGATTTCGACTCCTACCCCAACGGCTTGCGCGCCGCTCTCCGCCAGGCCCCCAAAGTGATTCTCGTGGGCGAAATGCGGGATCGCGACACGGTGGAAATCGCCCTTTCGGCCGCCGAAACCGGCCACTTGGTATTGAGCACCATCCACACCGTAGACGCCGGGCAATCGATCAGCCGTATCCTGGGCATGTTCCCGCGCGAAGAAGAGAAGCAACTCCGGGTGCGCCTTTCGGAAATGCTCCGGTTTGTGGTCAGCCAGAGGCTCGCTCCGCGGCAGGGCGGCGGGCGGACGTTGCTTTTGGAAGCCATGGGCAACAACCTGCGCACCAAGGAAGCCATCGCCTTGGGCGAAACCGAAAATCGCGATTTCTACGAGATCATTCAGGACAGCGCTCCGTTCGGCTGGATGACCTTCGACCAGTCGGTCACCCGCAATTTCGAGGCTGGCGTGATCAGCGAAGAGACCGCCTTACTCTATGCAACCCGTAAGGGCATCGTTCAGCGGAATATCGATCAAATCAAGAAGCAGCGGGGCTTGGCCGTGGAAATGAGTTCCGGCCTGCGGCTCGATGGGCTTTCCAGTCCCGGCGCAGAAGGCGCCCAACAGTCCGCCAAGAAAGGCTTTTTTGGATTCTAACCATGGAAACACTTCAGACCCGCAACGATTTGATCGAGCACGGCGACCTGGCTTGTTTGATTGCCGTTGACGTGCCGGAGACGCAGTCGGTCGCCATCGAGCAATTTACGCAGCTCGGCTTTGGGATTCACACCGCGCTTTCGTCCGAAGAATTTACAACCAAGTTTCACGCCAACCCCTACGATGTGATCGTCATCTCCGAGCAACTCGGCGCGTGCGATGTGGATACCAACCCCGCCATCGCTGAACTCGTCGTCCTTTCGCCGATACAGCGCAGGGAGCTCTTTGTCGTATTGATCGGCCCCAACATGGTCAGCCGTTCAGAGATGCAGGCGTTCCATTATAGCGTGGACATCACCGTTAACCAGGCGGACGCTCACGAACTCAAAACCATTGCCGGACGGGGCATTCTCAAACAGGAAGAGTTTTACGCCGCCTTCAACAGCGTTCTCAAAGCGATGCGGGCCGGCGGATAATCGCCTTATTTGCCGTTCAACTTTCTTTCCGGCGTTCTGCATTGAATTGCGCAAGCCGGGTTGCTAGAGTCATTTCCACATGAAATTGGTCTGCTGGACGCGTTATTGTTGGGATCTTACGAAGCTTGCGCCCGTTTATCCCGCGATTGATCCGCAATACCGCATCCGTCGGGCAAAAGCCGAAGACGAAAAGGCGGTTCGCTCCGTTGTGTTCAGCGCTTTCACCCTGGATTCAAACTGGAACTTTCTTCTGCACGAACTCCGCGCCCAGTTGGAATCGGCGCTCGACAGCATTTTCGGCGAGAAGCAAGCGAAGGAAAAGAGCGACCCCCTTTGCCTCGTGATCACCCATGGTTCCCGGATCATCGGGGCCTGTCCGCTGGCCGCGAGCGTCGATGCGGAAAACCATTTGCTGACCGGTCCGTGTGTCTTGAGCGAATACCACAATCGCGGACTGGCGACGGCCTTGCTCGCCCAGTCGCTCTCCCTTTTGCGCGAAATGCGCCTCACCGTCGCCTTTGGCCTGACCAAGCAGAACTCTGCCGCTGCGCAGTTCGTTTATCCGAAATTCGGCTCCGTCAGCGAACCCTTCCAGCGGCACTTGTCGGCAATCTAAAGCACAACCAGATTATGTCAAAAGCCGTTGTTTACAATCAGTACGGGAATCCGCCGGAGACCGTGAATGTCGTTGAAGTCGAACTGGGCGCGCCCGGGCCGGGCGAGGCGCTTGTGACGGGAATCACCGCGCCAATCAATCCGGCTGACTTGAACACCATTGAAGGGAAATACCCGATTCGTCCGACGCTTCCGGCCACGCCCGGGGTGGAAGGCGCGGGCGTTGTCACTGCCGTAGGGCCGGGCGTCACGCTTACCCCCGGAACCGTCGTGCTGCTCCCCCATGGTTACGGCACCTGGCGTGAAGCGGGCATCCTTGTTGCCGATGCCCTCATCCCGGTTCCCGAGGGCGTTCCTTTCCACGAGGCCGCCATGCTCAAGATCAATCCGGCCACTGCCTGGCGCATGCTCCACGACATCGTCCCGCCCAAGCGCGGCTCCTGGGTAATCCAGAATGCGGCGAATTCCGGCGTAGGCCGGTCGGTCATCGCCATCGCGAAAAAGCTCGGCTTGCGCACCGTGAATCTCGTGCGCCGCCCGGAACTCATCGACGAACTCACCGCAGCCGGGGCGGACGTCGTGGTGCTCGACGACGAGACTGCCAACGATCAGATCAAAGCCAAAACCGAGCGCGCCGCGATTCACCTCGGGCTTAATGCCGTGGGCGGCGACAGCGCCACCCGCGTGGCGAGCGCCCTGGCAAAAGGCGGCAGCGTAGTCACTTACGGAGCCATGAGCCGTCAGCCGCTGAAGATTCCCACCGGTCTGCTCATTTTCAAAGACATCCGGTTCCAAGGCTTTTGGGTTACCAAATGGTATGAGACCGCCTCCGCCGCCGACCGCCTTGCGATGTTTGCGGAACTCTTCGAACTGGCACGCGCCGGAGCCATCCAGACTCCAGTCGAGCAGGTCTATCCCGTGGAAGCCGTCCGTGAGGCCGTCGCCCACGCGCTCAAAGGCAGCCGGGGAGGGAAGATCCTCCTGGGAGCTCGGTAAGAATGGGAGGAATGGGAAGTATGGGAGGAATGGGATCATTCCCATCATTCCTATGCTCGGGTTACTTCCCTTTCGCCATTTTCCACAACAACACTCCGAGCACACAAACGAGCCAGAGGACCAGGAAGGCTCCAAGGAATTCTTCCACGATAGGCCCCAGGAATCTCGTCGCAATGAGGAGCAGCGGAATGCCTATCATGACCAAGGTGAGCAACGACGGGCCATGCTTTCGATCGAGGGTTGACGCCGGGAGATCGACGGGGGTCGCGTTTTGCGTCTGCTGGAGCCACCACATCACCTGATCGCCCATCCATCGCTGGGTGTGATCCCCGGTCAGCAATCCGCGAAGTAAGAATTGCCAGCGTTCCGGGAGATTTTCCGGGATGGGAATATGGCCCGCGACAATCGCATACTGCTGTTGGCGGGCGGGCAAATGAGAAAGGGGATGCCGCCCCTGGATGCATTCCAGCAACACCATCCCGATGCTCCACCAGTCGCTTGCGGCGGAAAACATGCCGTTCACAGCTTCCGGAGCGCTGTAAAGCAGCGTGGTGCGGCTCATCGTCAGCATCGTGGCGGAGCCTTCCTCGCTTTGTCCGAAATCGGACATGACAACCTCCAGCGGTTTCAATTGCCGCAGAAGGATGTTGGCCGGCTTGATGTCCCGGTGTTGGATGCCTTGTCCGTGCAGATACGACAAGGCCGAGGTCAATTGGCCGAGCAGCAACTCGGCATCGGCGAGGTCCATCTTTTCGCCACTGGCCAGGAGCTTTTCCAGATTTCCACCTGAACAAAAGGGCGCGATCTCATATTGGCGGCCCAGATGTTCTCCGGTGGCTTTGGTGGGGAGCAAATGGGGATTATCCAGGGCGAGGAGCGTTCCCGACGAAACGAGACTTGAGGTCACGCCATGTCTGTAAAGCTTGCAGACAAACTCCTGGCCATTCTTTTGAGCAACCCAGAGGTCAGCCTCGGCTGACACGACATCAAGCTGCCCGAGAAGCTGATAGCCGTCGATCAAATCGCCGACATCGGCATGATAGACGTTCGCGAGGCAGGGCCGCTCCGCATTGCCGGAACCGGCGACCCGAAAGTTTGGACCTTTGGCTTCTTCGTTCATGGTCAAAATTTGCCTTTGTGGCCCGAGCGCTCATCAGACCAGCCCTTTGAGTCAAGGATCGGTTTGAACCCGGCATCGATGGCGCGGGCCCAGACCAGAGCAAGCGTGGCAGACGAGTTATCGGCCTGGAACTCGTGTGAGCCCGCAGCCAGTTCGCGCGCTCCATCGTAAGGCGTGCCATCTAATTGTCCGTGGACTGGCTGTCCGTCGCTGGACCAAAGGACATAGCTGGCAGGAACGGCGAGGTTGAAATGCACTGGCGATGACGTATTCGGCGAGTGGCCAGCCGGGGAAATGATTTTGCCTGCAACCCGAACCGCGCCAATCGGCAGGTAGTTTTCATTGAGGAACGATTTGGTTTTTTTCCGATACCAACGGCCTTGGTTGATCACCAGATTCGTGTGGGTGGCGATTAGCCGTTTCGGGATGTCGTCGGCGATTGTGCCCCTGCGCATCCGCACCTCGGTGAGCGGTTCAATGACATAATAGAAAGGGCGCTTCCGGAATACTGCCTCGCCTTTGAAGTTCATGACGAACTCGCCGGGTTTGGTGAGGGCAAGCACTTCGCGAAGCGCTTCGCGCTCAAAGGCGGTGCCGTCGATCCACGGCGGGCGGCCTCCCAGGATGAGGCCGATCTCAACCAGCCCAATGAACGCCAGGAGCACCCCCGGTTTGGCTACGAACGATCCAGGGAAGCGGGCGTTGAGCCGTCCGAATGTCGTGAGCAAAAGGGGAGCCGCGACCAGCGAAGCGACCGGGTAAAAAGGTAAGTAATCCTGGCGGGTCAGCAGCGTCCAAAAACTGTAGAGCGCCGTGTAATAAAGCCCGGCAAAGAGGAAGAGGAACGCACGGCGCACTCCAAGCGAGCGGTTCACGCTTTCCCCGGCAAACCGCGCCGCGCCCATCAGAACAAACGGCAGGGCCAACGGGAAAATCAGGCGAATGGCGGTCGGATGATTCCTCGCATCGACTCCCGGAACGATGTTGTGCTGAATCACGCAATAGTAGAACTGCTGCCAGTTTCCATTCACCCAGTAAAGAAGTGCCAACACGGCGGGCGCGACGAGCAGGCCGGCGGCAATCGGCCAGCCGAGGCGAAGCGTTCGCCCGAGCTCGCGGAGATCGAAGCGCCGATTCCAGACCAGCGGGGCGGTGATCGCCGCCATGGCGGACACGGCCACGAGCAAGCTGGTTTTCATTGAGGTGCAAGCGGCGAGTCCCAGGAGCAGGCCGCTGGCAAAGGCTCGTCCCATCGAAAGGCGCCCCGTCAGCAAGAGCGCCAGCGCGCAAAGCCAGAGGGGTGTCCATAGATTATCCGTGCGGTACTCCAGCGCGCAAAAGAACCACCACGGCATGAGGCTGATCAGGACCGTCGCCCAGAGAGCCGCCCGTCTCGAAAAGAGTTCCCGGCCCATCCACCAGACAGCCCCCAGCGAGACGAACCAGAGCGGCACCATCGCGAACCGCATCAGCGTCAGAATATCGGCACGCTCGCCGAAGAGAGCCACCAGCGGGGAAAACAGGAAGTGAAACAGGGGCGTGTGGTTGTCGAAAAAGTCCCGGTATTGCACCATCCCTTGCGTCCAGCCCCAAGTGGTGTGCAAGTGCTGCGGCTCATCGCTGTCATACCGAAACCGGAGGATATACCAGCACCGGAGCAGAAAAGCGGCGGCAAGCAACGCAGCCGCGCACCAGCGTTCGGAGGCCAGGATCGGTTCTTCGCGCAAATCGTTCGCGGACTTAGCGATGGCCGGGCTGTTCGGCAGGGCAACGGATGGTTCGGGAGATGAATGGGATAGAATGTTGGGATGACGCATCAAGGGATGCGCAATGATGGCATTTGCTACAAAAAATTCAGTCTTTTTGTCGCGGCATTCCGGCCAAGTGCGCGATTGATTCCCGGTGCGGAGTAAAGATATGGTATGGCGACTATGAGCAAGCCAGCCTGTCCGATGTGCGAGATGACCGATGTTTTGGAACACAGCGATCGCTTTGAATGCGTTACCTGCGGCCACGAATGGGAACGCGAAGAGCAAGCCGCCGGAGCGCGGGTCGTCAAGGATGCGTACGGCACCGTGCTCGCGGACGGGGATTCGGTCACGCTGATCAAAGATTTGAAGCTAAAGGGCGGCTCGCAGGTTCTCAAAGGCGGCACCAAAGCCAAGGGCATTCGCCTGGTGGACGGCGACCACGAGATCTCCTGCAAGATCGACGGTGCCGCGATGGGCCTGAAGGCCTGCTTTGTGAAGAAGGCGTAAGACTCAGGCAAGCCTGCGGAGCTTTTTCGCTTTGATGGTTCACCTGCTTGCGTGAATATTACGGTCGTGGTCACTCTTAACGATGCTTACGCCAAGCTATCCGCGCTTTCAAATGAGCGAGCACGCCGTGTCGTGGAGTTGATCGAGGACCTTTCAGAGCTGGAAGCGATGGAAAATGCAGCAGATCTTGCCGCGGCACGCGAAGTTTTGGCCAAACCCGGCGAGATTATTTCCTTAGATGAATTGGAAAAACGCCTCGGCCTGTGAGCTACACCGTCAAGATCGCTGCCGCGCCGACGAAGTTCCTTGAGCGCTTACGAGACATCACCTTAAAACGCCGAATCGTCCAGGCACTCCGGAATCTCGAATCCGATCCCCATCCGTCTGGCAGCTTGAAACTCAGAGAAGGAGCTTTACCGCATTCGAGTTGGGGATTACCGGATTATTTACCAAGTCAAAGACACTGTTGTCGTCGTGCTGGTGGTGGAAATTGGCTACCGCCGCGAGATATACCGTTAGAATAAACCGATCACGCCCCCACGATGCCAAAACCGAAACGCAAGCTTACGCCAGAGCAGCGCCGGGCGAAAAAACGCCGCCGCGCCGAGACGATGATCATCTTTATCAACGGGAAGCAAAAGCAGGTCAAACGTCCGCAGACGATTGACGAGGAGTCTATCCTGCACAACGCTGATCCCGTCTGGCTTCATCAGAACGAGTTGTGGCACCTAATGCCGGACTTTTAGCCAGTAGGTTTTCCAAATTGTGCCGCACCGCGCTGCACAATTGCGGAATGGAGCTCCGCTGCGGCGCCTCCGGAAGGTTTCGCGCAGAGGTCGCCAAGCCCGCCAGGGTAAAATTCAGAAAAACAGACTCCCGCAGAGACGCTGGGACGCAGAGATTCCAGCAGCATGAGACTCTCCGCGCCTCTGCGCCTCAGCGGGAGAATAATCCCCTTCATAAAGCTCTCTTCTTGGCGACCTTGGCGTTCTTGGCGCGAGGCTCTTTCTTCTCCAGCACGCTTCGCGCTTCGACTACATCGCGGGCGATTTGGGCTTTGAGGGCGTCGAGGCCGGGGAACTTCTGTTCGGGGCGCAGAAATTTGTGGAAGACGACTTCCACGTCGCGACCATAGAGGTTCTCGTCGAAGTCGAAGAGGTGCAGTTCCAGGACCCGCTCGCCGCCTTCGGCGTGGATGGTGGGCCGGACGCCAATGTTGACCACGCCGCCGAGGGTGCGGCCTCCGTAAATCGCTTCCACGGCGTACACGCCGTTGGGCGGAAACTTCTCGTTGTGGGCGCTGAGATTGGCGGTGGGGAATCCGAGGGTGCGCCCCAAGTGATCGCCGTGTTTGACGGTGCCCAGGATGGAAAAGTCGCGGCCAAGGAGGCGCTTCACTTGCTCGAGCTCGCCCGCTCTTACGCCGGCGCGAACCCGCGTGCTACTGACGACTTCTCCGTCAATCAATACCGCCGGAATGCCAACCGCTTCGAAGCCGAGTTCCGCGCCCATTTTGGAAAGCAGCGCGACGTTGCCTGCTTTGTCTTTGCCAAAGGTCCAGCTTGTGCCAACGCAAATCTCGCGCAACGGACGGCAGGCTTGATGCAAAGAGAGCACGAAGTCCTCCGGCGTGGTGGCAGAGAGTTCCCGGGTAAAGGGAGTGATGAGGAGATGGGAGACGCCGAGGCGAGCGATGAGCGCGGCTTTGTGCTGGGTGGAGGTCAGCAGGCGGGGCGCTTTTTCCGGGCGCATCAGGCGCATCGGATGGGGATCGAAAGTGACGACGACTGCGGTGCCGTTTGCGGCTTTTGCGTCTGATAGAGCCCGTTCGATAACTGCACGGTGGCCGAGATGCACGCCGTCGAACACGCCAATCGCCAGGAACACCGGTCCGGGGGCGGTCGAGAGTTCAGCGATGGAATGCAGGACGCGCATCTTGGGAGTGGGTATTATATCGATCCTACAAAAGCCCTTTTTTGACAGGATTAACAAGATTGACAGGATTTACAGGATTGACAGGATTTACAGGATTGAATTCCCGGATGCCAACCGACTCTCGCAGTGGTTCGGCGAAATCCTGAGAATCCTTTTAATCATGTTAATCCTGTCTCCAACTTTTAGGACGCTGCCAGCATCACGCCCCCCGCATCCTGGAGACTTCGGGGAGGCTGATGATTTTTTCGGTCAGCTCCGCGGCGGTCTTGGTACGGAGATCGTCCACGGTGACGGAGCGCTCCAGGTTGAACTTCCCGGACTTGGTGCGTCGAAGCGTTTTGAGGTGCGCGCCGCAGCCGAGTTCGTTGCCGATGTCAAAGGCGTAGGTGCGGACATAAAAGCCTTTGCTGCAAACGACCCGGAACTCGATCTCGGGCAGTGCGATCTGCTTGATCTCGTGGGCGAAGACATGGACGAAACGCGGTTCGCGTTCGACGGTCTTGCCCTGCCGGGCCAGCTTGTAAAGCGGCACGCCGCCTTGCTTGATCGCCGAGACCATGGGCGGCATCTGGTAGAAATCGCCGTCGAACTTCGCGAACGCCGCTTCGATCTGCTTGGGAGCAAGCTCCGGGACGGGCCGGGTTTCGGTCACCTGGCCGTCGGCATCCTGGCTGTCGGTCATGGCGCCGAGCGTCATGGTGCCGACGTATTCCTTGTCCTCGCTCATGAGGAGGTCCTGGATTTTCGTGCCGCGCCCGATCACGACGATGAGCAGGCCGGTGGCGAGCGGGTCGAGCGTGCCGCAGTGGCCCACTTTTTTGGTGTTAAGGGCCCGGCGAACCATCGCGACTACGTCGTGGGAGGTCATGCCGGGGGCTTTGTCGATCAGGAGAACGCCGTCTAGGTTGGAGAGTTGCATTACTGGTTGATTGCGCTGCAAATGGCTTCGAGAACTTTGGTTTCGGCGACCGCGAGCGGTCCGGGAATTCGGGCTCCGGCCGCCATGACATGGCCGCCGCCGCCGAACTGACTGCAAATTTGGGAGACGTTGTACCGCGGATCTTTTGATCGCATGGAGACGCGGATTTTGTCTTCTTCCTGCATCTCTTCGATGAACGCGGCAACGAGCACGCCTTCGATGGCGCGGAGGTAATCGATGAGGCCCTCGGTGTCTTCCGGGCCGGCTCCCACGCGGCGGGCGGTTTCGCGACTCAGCGAGAAGCTGGCGACGCGCCCTTCGCAGGTGCATTTCATCGTGTTGAGAAGTTCGCGCAGCAGTTCGAGCCTGCGGCGCGGATAGCTCTGGTAGAGCTGCTCGGAAATCTTCCCGACGTTCACTCCCGCACGGATCAACCCGGCGCCGATCTCAAAGGTGCGCGCGGTGGTGTTGGAATACTGGAAGGAACCGGTATCGGTGGAAATGGCGGCCCAAAGGTTGTCCGCCATTTCGGAATCGAAGGGCAATCCGCCGGCTTGGATCAGTTCGAAAATGATCTGGCCGGCGGCGGGCGCGTCGCTGTCGATATAGACCAGGTCGCCGTAGCGGCTGTTGGAAATATGGTGGTCGAGATTGATCCAAAGCTTGGCGGTGCGGATCGATTGGAGGCAGGTCCCGAGCCGACTCTGTGACGCGGTGTCCACGGCGATGGCCACATCGAAATCGAGAGGTTCGGCGGGCGGCATGGTGACGAGGTCCGCGCCGGGGAGGAAGCGGAGTTTGTCCATGCAGCCGTCCTGGTTCCAGACGGTGACGTCCTTGCCGAGTTTTTTCAGACAGAGCGCCAGCGCAACCTGGCAGCCGATGGCGTCGCCGTCGGGCCGCAGATGGCTCATGATCACGAAGCTCTGGTGCGAACGCAGAACGTCGAGGATCTGGGCGAAGGTGTTGTTGGCGATCATCTGGTTTTATCTTACTGAGGACCAAAGGTCCGTTCCATACCAGCCTGGGGCAACGCCCCAGGAAACGCAAAAAAACGAATTAGGGCTGAAAGCCCGTGCCATGCCGTGAGTGATGAGATGGGTCGGGCCTTCAGCCCTAGACCCCTTTGCATCGAAAACCTGGGGCGTTGCGCCAGGCTGGTATGGGTCGCGCCGTTGGCGCTGGACATCCACTTGTACAAACGCCGCTTTTCCATGCCGCGCGTTGGGCTTGCTGACTTGAAACTTGGTTTGAGGTGGCTTGGAAATGCACTGGTTATCCGGAGCGCCCCTCGAAGGCGGCAGAGGACTGCCGCACTCCAAGGCGCTTCGCGCATCCAGGCCGCGTATTTTGTTGAGCGCGAAGCGCCTTGGAGTGCGGTGGCTCTCCACCGCCTTGGATGGCGCTCCGGGTCCACGAATACTTCCCAACTTTCCCCAACGAATGATCCGGCAAGGCACGGCGCAGGGGGCGGAACTACTCCGAAAATACGGATCGAAGCGGCAGGGATGCCGCTTCTACAGTAGAAGCGGCTTCCAGCCGCTCCTCCGGGGGAGCACGTCCCGATTTTCATCCATGCGTGGTGGGCGTAGCCCATGAGGACTCGTTCAGAACGCATCGTCCCCCTCTCCTCAGGGTTTTTCATCCGGCTTCTCGCCTTCCTCTCCGATAGGATCATCTTCCGGGATGTCGAGCGTCTGAAGGATGTCGATGATCCGGGAGCCGCGCTCGATGGTTTCATCGAGCTTGAAGTGAAGCTGCGGAGTGAACTTCAGGATGACCCGGCGCGAAAGCAGGTGCTGGAGCTCCTTGCGATGCCCGTGGAGCTTGGAAAGCACGGCCTTTACGTCGTCCTCAGTGCCTCCCAGGACACTAACATAGACATGGGCTTGCTTGAGGTCCGGCGTGATATCGACATCCTGCACGGTCACAAGCTGGTTAAATTGCAACTCGCGCCCGATAAGGTCGCCGAGTTCGCGTTTCATCAATTCTCTAACTCGTTCGAGGCGATGCTTCATCAAAAATGGTGGGGAAATCCGGTCAGCCGGGGTTCCGCCTGGTAATGCCGCTTTTCCTTGCGGGCGTTGGCTTATAGCTGCTGCTTGAACTTGTCGAGTTGGTAACACTCGATGATGTCGCCGGGTTCGTATTCGTTGAAATCACCCAGCTTGATGCCGCATTCCAGACCGGTGCGGACTTCCTTTACGTCATCCTGGAACCGGCGCAGCGTCGCGATGCCGCCGTCGTAAATCGGCTGGCGGCGGCGCAGAACGCGGGCGCGGGCCGTGCGGGAGATACGTCCATCGGTGACGGAGCAGCCGGCAACGATTCCCTTGGTGAGTTCGAACACCTGCCGAACCTCTGCATGCCCGATGACGCTTTCGCGCAATTCCGGGTCGAGCAGACCGGCCATCGCTTCTTTGATCTGGTCGATCAATTCGTAAATGATGGAGTAAAGCTTGATTTGGACGCCTTCGCGCTTGGCGGCATTGGCGGCGGTGTTTTCGACCTTCACGCCGAACCCGATGATCACGGCGTTCGAAGCGGTGGAGAGCAGCACGTCCGATTCGGAAATCGGCCCCACGGCGGCGTGGATGATTTCGAGATCGACCTTCTTGGATTCGATCTGGTTGAGCGAAGCCACCAGCGCTTCGAGCGAGCCCTGCACGTCGGCTTTGATGACAATGCGCAGCACTTTCCTTTGGTCGGCTGCCAGATTGGCAAAGAGGCCTTCCAGGGTCATGCGACCGCGCGGGATCGTCAGTTTGTCCTGGCGGAGTTCGGCCAGACGCTCGTCGCTCAAGGCCTTGGCGTCGCGTTCGCTCTCCATGACGAGCAACTCGTCACCGGCGTTGGGCAGGCCGGCGAATCCGAGCACCTGCACCGGAGTCGAAGGCCCGGCGGACTTGACGTTCTTGCCCTTGTCGTCGATGAGGTTTTTGACATTGCCGGAGTAGTTGCCGCAGATAAAAGCCTGGCCCACTTTGAGGGTGCCCATGCGAACGAGAATCGTCGCGGTCGGGCCGCGCCCGGCTTCCACGCGGGCTTCGATGACGGTGCCGCGGGCATCG
>Ga0194053_10002064_pt1 | contig 12247 bp, 11 predicted proteins | sample SepL228m_MetaG_FD_161684 | JGI IMG/M metagenome (GOLD analysis project Ga0194053, IMG submission 161684) | Anoxic zone freshwater microbial communities from boreal shield lake in IISD Experimental Lakes Area, Ontario, Canada - Sep2016-L227-8m | ecosystem: Environmental > Aquatic > Freshwater >... | reverse complement strand
GGGTTCAAAGGTCGTCGTCGTCAAAGGATGTGTCTGGCTCATAACTAACGGGATTGAACACGACTTTGTGCCCGAGAAAAAGGCTAATCTTTGGAATTGGAATGAAACGGTTCAGCGAGATGCGTCTTTTCTGGAAGACCGACCGGGTTTCTCTCAAACTCCAGCGGATGAATTCACTCGATGGACAGCTCGATACGTTTCTGCGCAAGAAGCCGACGATCGGCAAGAGCGTCTTTGTCGCCCAAGGCGCGGTCGTCCTGGGCGACGTTACCCTGGGCGATTACGCCAGCGTGTGGTTCAACGCGGTGGTTAGGGGCGACCTCAATCGCATCACGGTCGGTCACCACACGAACATCCAGGACAACGCGGTTTTGCACTTGGCGGACGAATGGCCGTGCCTGCTCGGCAATTATGTCACCGTTGGCCACGCCGCCATCGTGCATGCATGCACGATTGGGGACGAGTCGCTGGTTGGAATGGGCGCCACCATTCTGGATGGCGCCGTCGTTGGCGATCAGTCGTTGATCGGCGCGAATGCGCTGGTCACACAGGGCCAGCAGATTCCCGCCGGCTCGCTGGTGCTGGGCGCTCCGGCACAAATAGTGCGCCCTCTGACACCACAGGAAAGGGCGGCATTGAAAGCGCTCGCCGAGAAATACGTCCGCGTGGCCGCCTACTATTTGAAACACGGGGCTGCTATTCACCAACTCGCTTCCACTGAGTGTTGAAGTGTTCGACTTATGATAGTTGAAGCTGATCTGACGGTGAAGCCTGCCTGGGTGGAGCGGGGTCGGGGATCCGACTGGGAGTGAACCCCGCAAACGAGTAGTGCGGAAAGGGACTTCAAGGTTCCAGTTTGTTCCAGTTTGCCGCAAACTGGAACAAACTGGAACCTTGATGGGTGCCGGACGCTCTTATCTCCTTTCGGGATGGCTGCTTTTTTTAGCGTTTTTAGCGTGTTTAGCGGAGGGGGATTTGAGGGTTGTCTTTTGACCGGTAAACGCTATCCACCACAAAGAGCGGCCGCCCGCGCGTTTGTTCGTGCATGCGTCCCAAGTACTGGCCAATGATGCCCAGAACAAAGAGCTGGACGCTGCCGAGCACCGTTATGACGATCATCAGGCTGGTCCAGCCCTGCGGAGTCTGGCCGACGTTCCACCTCGAATAAAGCGCATAAACGATTAGCACCAGTCCAGCGGCGGCGAACAGCAACCCGGCATAACTGGCCAGCGCCAGCGGCCGCGTCGAAGACGCCACGACACCATCCAAAGCCAGGCGAAGCAGGCGGCTCAAAGAATACTTGGTCACGCCGGCAAACCGCTTGTCGCGATCATACAGAAACGGCACCTGGCGGAATCCAACCCAACTCACCATCCCGCGAAGAAAACGATGGCGCTCGGGCATTTGCAAAATGATCTCCAGGACGCGACGGGAGATGAGCCGGAAATCGCCACTGTCGAGCTGAATAGGTTGCTCGGATAACCGACAGAGCACGCGGTAAAACACCGCGCAGGCCAATCGCTTCATCGCCTCGTCACCGGGCCGGCTGCGCCGCTGAGCATAAACCACGTCGGATCCCTGATCCATCAAGGTCAGCATTTGGGGCAGCAACTCGGGCGGATCCTGCAAATCCGCGTCCATGATCAGCACACGGTCGCCAGCGCAATAGTGCAAGCCGGCTGAGAGGGCCAGTTGGTGTCCGTGATTGCGAGAAAGGTTGACGACCACCAGCGCAGGATCGCGCTGCGCGAACTGAAGCATTTGCCCCAGGGTGTCATCGATCGAGCCATCGTTCACCAGCACGATCTCGTAACTCTTTTGCATGGCCTCGGCCACCGCCTTGATGCGGCGATAGGTTTCCGGCAGGACCGCCCCCTCGTTGTAACAGGGTAGCAGGAATGTCAGGTAAGGACGCTCGCGCCCGCCGGAAGAAACGTCAGATGAATCTGCCATAACATCCGTGGTAAAGTTCTCAACCCGGCGACGGCTCGAATTGTAGTTCGTAGAGCTTGCGGTAAATGCCGCCCTTTTGAATCAGTTCTCCGTGCGTGCCGGTTTCCACGATTCGGCCGCCATCCATTACCACGATGCGGTCCGCCCTTTGAATAGTTGAGAGCCGGTGCGCGATGCAGATGGTGGTGCGCCCCTGCATAAGCTCTTCCAGTGCGGCCTGGACCGCCCGTTCGGACTCCGTATCGAGCGAGCTGGTTGCTTCGTCAAGAAGCAGGATTGGCGCATTCTTCAGAATTGCCCGGGCGATGGCGATGCGCTGGCGCTGCCCGCCGGAGATCAACACCCCCTTCTCGCCCACCACCGTGTCGAAACCTTTGTTCTTCTCCATGATGAAGTCGTAGGCGTAGGCGTGCCTGGCCGCTTCCTCGATTTGGACCCGCGTAGCCCCTGGCCGACCCAGTTCGATATTTCGCGCAATCGTTTGGTTGAACAGAATCGTTTCCTGGGTGACAACCGCGATTTGGTTGCGGAGATCCGTCGTGGTTACCTCGCGAATATCGGTTCCCCCGATGCGAATGGCCCCGCGTTGCGGATCGTAGAAACGCAGGAGAAGATTGGTCATGGTCGTTTTGCCCGAACCACTGGCGCCGACGAGAGCAACCAGGTGACCCGGCTCCACCGTCAGGTTGATGTTCTGAAGAACCGGGTTGTCTCCGTAAGAAAAAGCCACCGATTCAAAGCGAACTTCCGCCCCCGCCGCCCGAAGCGGCTTGGGGGAGACTGGTTCGGGAATGTTGGTGGTGGAGGCCAGCAAGGCGAACACCTTCTCGCTGGCCGCCCGGCCTTGTTCCAGAGTGTTGTGCAGCCGGGTAAGATTCTTGAGCGGACGATACATCGTGAAGATGGAAAGTATGACCGCCAGGAAATCGGCCGACCGGGGACGGTCCCCCTGGTGGGAAACGAGATAAATCAAAACCAATGAAATCCCAATCGCCCCGACAAATTCCAACAGTGGGCCGGGTGTCTCCACAGATCGCACGATCCGCATGTAATGGCCAATGAACTTTCCGGACGTGGTCCTGAACTGGTCCGCGACGGTTTTCTGCAGGTTGTAGGCCCGAACAATGCGGTTGCCGCTGAATGCTTCAGACATAACGCCGCTCAGCTCGGCAACATGAGTCTGCAGCGCCCGGCTGGACCGACGCACCTTCCGGCCATAAACCACGATAGGAACCATGCATATCGGCATGACCACCAGCGAAATTAACGTCAGCTTGGTGTAATTCCACGTCAGATACGCCAGCAGGCTGACGAGTGTCACCGGGTCTTTGACAATGACGGTCGTCGCGTTGCTGATGATCCCCTGCAGGGTGCCGGTGTCGCTCATAACCCGCGCCATCAACTCGCCCGTGCTCGTGCGGTTGAAAAACCCGGCCGATAAATTCATAATATGCTCGAACAAACGGCTGCGCAGGTCGTTGATTGAGCGGATGGACACCCATTGGAGCAGATAAACGTTCAGATAGGAAAACAACCCGCGCAGCATGATTACCGCCGGAATGAGCGCCACCAGTGCCACAATAGCCCACGGATGGGTCTTGACGCCGCTGTTCAATGCCTGCTGTGCGGCGGAAGCCCATTCCCCCACGAATTCCGGCAGCCAGTTCGATCTAGCCCCCAAAGGAGATGCGAGATTGCTGGAAATCTCGCGCGGGTAAGCATCTTCCAACAGCAACCGGTTCAGCCTGATCAGCTTCTCGCCCTGTGGATTTTCGGCAGCCAAAAGTTGGGTCTCGGCCGTCAGTTTCACCGCGGCGAAGCGCTGCGGGTCATAGAGGAAGTCGCACTGCAGAAGATGGTTCAAGCGCTCCACCAGGACGGCGGGCGGCTGATTCGAGGCAGCAGCAGCGCTGGTCACTATCTGCCGGTCTTCGGTCGAGAAATGGCTCCAGACAAACTGGGACACCGGTTCAGCCTGGGCGCTCAGTGTCGCGACCAGAACAGGAACATCCCGAAATGATTTCCTGGAGAGGAGCGACGAGGCCGTATCCGCCGACGGAAATATCAAGCCGTAAACAAACGCGATCGTTGCGATCATCAGCGGCTCAATCAGTCCCCCAATGATCCCGGTCAGGATAGCCAGAAGCAGCCGTCCTCGATACGGCCGGGTCAGGTTCCAGAGCTTGTGCAGAAAATCGATCATGTCTCTGGCTCAAGTATGCCGTCCCTGTGCTGGCGACGCGAGCAGTTTGTCTGGAACTCCTACATCTGCTCGAGCGTCTCGATCCCCAACACCGCCAAACCCTGCCGCAAGACCCGCGCCGTCAGGTCGCAGAGAACCAGGCGGCTGGCGCGCTGTTCGGCCTCGGACTTTAGCACCGGACAGTTCTCGTAGAAACTCGTGAACCGACCGGCCAGTTCATACAGATAATTACACAGGAAATTGGGCCGGTATTCCTCAGCCGCCGCGTCCAGAACCAGACCGAAATTGAGCAAATGCCTGCCCAACACCACCTCCTCCGGCGCACTGAGCCGCAGCTCCATACCTCGGACTTCGGACTTCGGACTTTGGTTTCCTGTCTCCTGACTTTCGCCTTTGCGGAAAATGCTTCGAATGCGGGCGTAGGCGTATTGCAAGTAGGGCGCGGTGTTTCCATTCAGCGCCAGCATTTTGTCCCAACTGAACACGTAATCGCTTTGCCGATTGGGCAACAGGTCGGCGTACTTGACTGCGGAGATTCCCACCACCCGCGCGATCTCCCGCCGCTCTGACTCGGACAAATCTGGGCTTTTCCCGGTGACCAGCTTGAAGGCGCGCTCCTCGGCTTCGTCGAGTAACTCTGCCAGCCGGATGGTTTCGCCGGAGCGCGTCTTGAACGGCGTGCCATCTTCCCCCAGGATCGAGCCGAACCAAACATGGGCCAGTTTTACTTTCGTCTCCGGATGCCAGCGGCTGAAGGACGCAAATAACTGTCGGAAATGCAATTGCTGGCGGCCGTCGGTGACGTAGATGACCTCATCGGCGCTCCAGCTTTCGATTCGATGCGTCAGAGTGGCCAGATCCGTAGTGGCGTAATTGAAGCCACCGTCGTTCTTCTGCACAATGAACGGATTGGGAACCCACTCGCCTTCTTTATGAATGAGAAACGGGTCTTCCTTGGCCGGGACCGAGCCATCAGACAGGATGGCCTTGGCCCCGCGACTCACGGTGGCAATCTCACGTTGCATCAACTCCTCCACCACGGCCCGGAGGCGGGGCTGGTAAAAGCTCTCGCCCAGCGTGTGGTCAAACTCAACGCCCAGCCGGCGGTAAATGCTTTCAAACTGAACTTGCGAGAGACAAATCATGTCGCGCCAAACCCCCAGGTTTTCCACATCCCCCGACTGCAACTTCACCAGCTCAGCGCGGGCGCGATCGAGGGTGGCCGGTTCAAAACCGGGCTTTTCCGGATGGCACTGCGCGCTGATGGCCTTGTAGATACGCTCCATCTCCGCGAGCGGATCGGCCTCGAGCCTCGCCGGATCCAGCAAGGTTTTCCACCCCACCAACAGCATCCCAAACTGCGTGCCCCAATCGCCGAGATGATTGTCGGTGATGACCCGATGCCCCAACAGCCGCAGCGTGCGCGCCAACGAATCGCCCAGAATTGTCGAGCGAATATGTCCAACGTGCATCGGCTTGGCGACGTTGGGCGAGCTGAAATCGACAACGACGGTTCTCGGCTGTGAGGTTTTCTCGAAAAACAGGTGTTCGCCCCTCGCCGCCGACTCTAATGCCTGCGCCAGGGCCGATGCCTTGAGCCGAAAATTCAAAAAGCCGGCCCCCGCAATCTCCACTTTCTCGCACCAATCGCCCACCTCGAGCTTCGCAACCACATCGGTGGCCAACTGGCGCGGGTTGAGCTTCCGCGCCTTGGCCAGAGCCATCAGCGCGTTACTCTGATAATCGCCGAATTTCGGGTCCGGGCATGGCCGGACCAGGACCGTGGAAATGTCTGCATCCGGCAAAACCGCTTTCACGGCCGTTTGCAAACGAAGCTCAATGCATTTGTGGGGTAACACAGCCAAAGAAGTTACAGAAGTTGCATGGTTACACTATTACTATTCCAAAGGTTCGGGCGGGCTTTCTATGGAACCATAGATCCCTGCAATGCTCTAGCGAACCTATTTTTGCCCCTGGCCGCGGATAATTCGCAGCATGGCCTCGGCGTCCGGCGCCTGCTCCAGAGCTTGGCGAAACTCCGCTTTGTGCAGCAGTTTGGCAATGTTGGCCAGCGTGTGCAGATGCTTTTGGAACTGCCCCTGCGGAACCAGGAAGAGCATGACCAGGTTCACGGGCTGATTGTCCAACGCGTCGAAGCTGACGCCTTTGCGCGAGCGGCCCAGCGAGCCAACCACTTCATTGATCAGGTCCGTCGAAGCGTGCGGGATACCGATGCCAAACCCGATGCCAGTGCTCATGGAGGATTCGCGTTTCTTAACCACCGCCGCGATTGCTTCCCGGTGTTGAGCGCTGATTTTGCCGGTCGTTACCAAGTTATCAATCAACTCATCAATCGCATCCCAGCGGTTAGTGGCCCGCAGGTCAGTGATGATTTGCTCTCTGCTCAGAATGTCGCCTAAATCCATAGCGTCGAAATCTGTCCGTTCCGCTATTTCGCCCGAAGTCCGCCACGAATTCAAGCCGAATCTGCTGCTCATTCGACTTCATTTAACGATTTGTCAGCACTCTGCCCACTGCCTGCACTGCCTCGACTGTGCCGCTCGCCCACCAACCCAGCGCCGTAACCACACCCACCTTGGCCGTTAACAGGGGAATTCCCACCAAAATCACCGCCACGTTCCCCAAAAAGATAATCACGGCGGAAAACATGTAACCCTCGCTGCTGATGTCGGTCTGGCTGCTCTTCAAAATATGCCAGTTGAGCGTTATATGAAAGGCGTAGGCAGAGCCCAGCAGCAGGTGAAACCAGACAACGTAAGGTTGCCAATCCCAAATTAAATGGCCGGCGACGAATACCAGAACCACCAGGATGGCGTACAGGGGGAAAAAGTAAGGAGCCAGTGCAATCACAAAATTGCTCTTGGACACCACCACATGCCCGCCTTTAGCTGAAGCCTTGAACTTCCTGACTCTCCCGCCCAGCAACCAAGTCCACAACACGTGGGTCAGTTCGTGGCCAAATACATAAACCCACATCGGCTTTGGCAACATCAGATAAATGACCACCCAGCAGCCTGCCCCCGACAGAAATGCCACCCAAATAGTGTCCGCGCTGCCGCTCTCCCGCAGCACCATCCTCAAGGCCGAGACCGCCCCGATGCATAGGGGCAGCAACAGGATTGCAACGATGGACTTGCACCATTTTGGCACATCGAAATTATTCCGAAGCCCCTCCCCCATCGCCAGCGAATTCAACCACCGAAAACTCTGCAACGCAGAGGACTCGCTTGCCTGGGTGTCCCTTGACCAACAAGAATCTCTACCGACTGCCCGGCTTGACGGGCGGAATGACGGCGAGGTCCGGGGGCAGATTGGCGGGATCGAAGGTCTCAACCTGCAAGGACATCAAGCTGAACGTCGCCACCCCAAACTGGACTGTGCCGCCGGAACGGTCCACCGCCATAGCGATGCCAACCACTTGTCCGGCGTGCGCCCGCACGATGTCAATGGTTTCCTGGACCCGGCCGCCTTTGGTCACGACGTCCTCTACGATCAGGATTCTCTCGCCGGGCGAGATCTTGAACCCGCGTCGGAGAACCAGTTTGCCTTCGTCCTTCTCGACGAAGATAAACCGAAGGGCAAGCTGCCGGGCCACTTCCTGGCCGAGCACCAGTCCGCCCAGGGCTGGCGAGACCACGGTGACCGGGTTGAGCGAACGCACTTTGTCCGCCAGTTCTCCGCCGAGTTTCTCCACGACGGGCATTTGTTGCAGAGCCAACGCACATTGAAAATACTGTCGGCTGTGCAATCCACTGCGGAGCACGAAATGGCCCTCCAACAGCGCGCCGCTCTCGCGGAAAATCTGCAGCACTTCGCTCTCGGTCATGGAACGAGGATAAGGTGGCCAGCAGCGGATGACAAGCGCCGAAAGCCCATTGACGTGGCGAAGGCGAAGCGCAAGATATAGCCAAAATGAACAGTTGGCCCTCGCAGAGAATGCGCACGATCGAGGCGGAGGACTACGAGGCATTGAGCCGCCGGGCTGCGGATATCATCGTCGCGGAGTTGAAGCGCAAACCGGATTTGCTGCTGTGCGCCTCTGCCGGCAGCACCCCCACCGGCGCCTACAACCGCCTGGCGGCTCGTCACGCCCGCCAGCCCGGGCTCTTCCAGAGGCTGCGGGTGCTGCAGATTGACGAGTGGGGCGGGCTGGAGCGGGGAAACCCGGCTTGTTGCGAGATGGACCTCGAGAGAAAGTTGCTGCGACCACTCCGCATCGGCCCGAACCGCCACGTTGGGTTCGTGACTGACGCGGCTGATCCGGAACACGAGTGCGCGCGCATCGCGCGGTGGCTCGAAGCCAATGGCCCCATTGACCTGTGTATCCTTGGTCTCGGAACCAATGGCCATGTGGCTATGATTGAACCGGCCCAAACCATCACGCCCCGTTCACACGTCGCCAAACTCGCGAAGAGTTCGCTCAAGCACCCTCTGCTCATAGACATGAAACCCAAACCACGTTATGGGCTGACTCTCGGCTTAGGTGACATCCTGCGCTCGCGAAGAATCATCCTCCTCGTCAATGGCGCTCACAAGCGCGCCAGTCTCGCCCGCTTGCTGCAACCACGCATCACAACGCGGTTTCCGGCCTCGTTCCTCTGGCTGCACCCCGCGGTCACAGTATTGTATGACCGAGACGCAGCGGGAAGCCTGCCCGCACCCTCATGACCACAACCCACAAAGCCATCGGCATCGACATCGGCGGCACCAAAGTTGCAATTGGCGCCGTGGAAGGAGACGGCTGCATTCGCTGCCAGGTTTCCCTCGAGACCAAACCTGAGGCCGGCTTCGCCAGCGCCCTGTCCCGAATCGGCCGCGCCATAGACGACCTCCTGGCCAAGGCCGGCTGGCCGCCAAGCCAACTCCGCGGAATCGGCATCGGCTGCACCGGACCGGTGAATCCCTTCCGCGGCACCATTCATAATCCCTACACGCTGCCGACTTGGGACAACGCCGACATCGTCACTCCGCTGCGCGAACGCTTTGGCGTGCCTGTCCGATTGGAAAACGACGCGGACGCCGCACTGCTGGGAGAATGCTTCGCTGGCGCGGGCCGCGGGTTGGACCCCGTGGTCATGCTGACCTATGGAACCGGGATCGGCGGCGCCGTGATGGTCAACGGACGTCTCTGGCGCGGCGTAGCCGGCGAACATCCCGAACTCGGACACATCCCCGTCGCCGCCAACGGCCCGCCTTGTTACTGCGGCCGGGCCGGTTGCCTGGAAGCCATGGCCTCGGGCACCGCCATCGGCGCCGCTGCGCGAAAGGCCGGTTTCCCGGATTCTCGCGCCGTGTTTGCCGCCGCGGCAAATGGGGACGCCAAGGCAGGTGATGTCGTGGACGGCGCTCTCCAGGCGACCGGCGTTGCCGCCTGGACCATCGTGCATGCCTATTTGCCTCAGCGCATCATCCTGGGCGGCGGCATCATGGATGAACACTACGAGCTGTTTGCGGCGGTCATCCGTAAGAATATTGAGGCGGCAACTCAGGCGCCGCGGGGACAGATCAGTGTTGCCAAGGCCGCCCTGGGGAACCACGCTGGTTTGGTCGGCGGAGCCAGCCTGGCGTTTGCCAAGCCGGAATCTTCCCCGTCTGACACCATGAAGCCACAATGAAAACGAGCGAAAACCATTGCCAACATAGGCCAGCGGGCAATCTTGAGGGCCTGCAGATTAACGCCCGGGCCAGTTGGTGTAAGGCTCGTAGGTCCAATTATCGCTAGGCCACTTGAAGCTGTTAACACTGCAGTCGTAGCGCAGAGCCACATCCTTGATGTTGGTGGATTTCCACGTGAACGTTGGCATACTAGTGACCCAGCCACTGTACAAGTGCCGGTGCCAGGGACATGCCCCCACGATAAAGCGGCTCTTCCACAGGCTGATCTGATCCCTGAGCCAGATTTTGCCGTCACTCGTGGTTTGTTCCCAAGGCCCCATGTGGTAAGCATAACTGGTCGTAAAAGTATTGGTCGCGCCGAAATACTCCCATCCTAAATCAATCGGAATCTTCCCCTTGGTGCGGTCCGAAGCGCAGACGAATACATTCGTATTCCCCAGGTACCCCTTCGACTCGAGGTATTGGGTCTTGCCGCCAGGATATCCATAAGTGTCTGGACCCGGATTGACAAGGTAGAGAGGCGGCCGATCATTTTGATCCTGGCGATATAATTGGATGCCGATGCCGATCTGGCGCATGTTGTTGATGCAGTAAGTGCGCCGCCCGTTTTCATTCGCCCGGTTGAAGGCGGGAAACAGCAGCATCGCCAAAATCGCGATAATCGCGATGACAACCAGCAGTTCAATCAATGTAAATCCCACACCCCGATCCCTGACCTCGACATCTCGCGCAAATGATTGATTCGCTCTCACGATAACGCACTCTTGCTCAAGGCTGAATGGCAGTCAAGTCCAAGATTGTTAATAATCGATTGTGCGCGTATCTCAGCAAACCAGTCGGCCTTGCCAGAGTCGTAGCGCAGGTTTTCCAACCTGCCGTATCGCCGACTTTCAGTCGGCAGACCGTCCGAAGGCTCCCCGCCGTGTTCCTTCCATCCTCGGCCACTTTCGGTGCGTCACCAGGTTCCCAACTCCCGAATAAATTTTCGGCTGCGCTCCGCATCCCGCCTCGCCACCGCGACAATCGTGGAATCGCCGGCGCTCTGGCCAGCTTTCCAGTTCTTGCGCGCAATCTGGGCGGTTCCCACGAGTCCCCCAGCCGATTTTGCGTGAACTCACATAATACGAGAGCGTGATTGACCCAGTAAGAAGTTGCGGTAAATTAAACCCATGAACCTGCCTGTGCATCAAGGCCGTCCGCGCGGTTTCACGCTCATCGAGCTGTTGGTCGTCATTGCCATTATTGCCATCCTGGCGGCGCTATTGCTGCCAGCGCTCACCAAGGCCAAAGCCAAGGCTGAACTCACTAGTTGTCTCTCCAATCTCAAACAGTTGGGCTTTACCAGCATCATGTACCTGGGCGATAATGCCGATCGCTTCCCTTACTCCGGCCGCCCCTGGCCGCAAATGCCATTCGTGGATATGCTAAAGCTCTATAATCCCTACATCAGCACCAATAACCGAAGCTTTTTCCGCTGCCTCACCGACCGCGGCCGCGGTTGGAACTTCGAGTGGACCATCCTAAACGGCGCCGGCGCCGGCATATCAACCAACGCTCTGCTTTTCCCCTGCTCCTATTATCACTATTTCCAGTTTTATATGGAAGACAATGCCTCCGGCCTGGCGGTTCGCAAGCTCTCGGAAGTCCGTTATCCTACCAGAAAAGCTCAATCGGCTTGCTTTTCTGTAAGCCCAACCTCTGCGGCCGTGTTCGGCCATGGCACCAAGGGACTCTCGCTCCTGTTCGTCGATGGTCACGCGCAGTTCCCCCTGTACCGACAACTGAATGTCGGCACGCTCGGTAATTACAACCTGGACTGGACTGAAGACGGCTTAAAAGGGGCCGATTTGCGCTAAGGCCCGTGGGCCTGCCACGGGTGCGGCTGCTCAACGATTGGCACGAAGTTTGCGGCTCTTGAAAAGGCGAACGGCCTTGCCGCCGCAGCTCTTGAAGTGCGACTAACGAGTTTCGGACGCAGTTAAAAAACCAGGCTGCCTCTTTCGTATGGCGCGAGGAGCATGAACATGCTCAGCTATCGCGCCAGGTTAAGAATATATCGGCTTTCACACCGGATCGCAGCCCGAACCCGGGGCTTGTGCGAGTGCTTGAGCGCGCCATAAAGGAAGCCAAGGAAGACCTTCGCCCGGCGGATTGGGAGTGAACCCCGCAAACGAGTAGTGCGGAAAGGGCCGGGCGCGCTCCCATCTGCGTTCATCTGCGCCATCTGCGGTTCATTCCCTGCTGGGCGCGCGGGCAGCGGCCCGGGCGCGTTCAAAGTTCACCGGTTCAAGGCTCAGCGGTTCAAGGCTCAGCGGTTCAAGGTTCAACGGTTCAAGGTTCAACGGTTCAAGGTTCAACGGTTCAAGGTTCAACGGTTCAAGGTTCAACGGTTCAAGGTTCAACGGTTCAAGGTTCAACGGTTCAAGGTTCAACGGTTCAAGGTTCAACGGTTCA
>Ga0194053_10002061_pt1 | contig 12261 bp, 7 predicted proteins | sample SepL228m_MetaG_FD_161684 | JGI IMG/M metagenome (GOLD analysis project Ga0194053, IMG submission 161684) | Anoxic zone freshwater microbial communities from boreal shield lake in IISD Experimental Lakes Area, Ontario, Canada - Sep2016-L227-8m | ecosystem: Environmental > Aquatic > Freshwater >... | reverse complement strand
ACGAAAAGCTCATGGGCCGGAAGATCGTCGACATCCGCTGGGAGGACTTCGAGGGGCGTCCACTACCGGTCCTCGTCCTCAGCGGGAAGGACAGTGAGGGGCGGCGGGCGGAAGCCGCCGTCATGTGTGACCCCGAGGGCAACGGCCCCGGCCACCTGGAGCACTCGCTATGAGGGCCGACTACCCGCGCATCCGCTCCATCCATCTGAACAAATGGGAGCGTCCACTGCGAGCCACCGTCTGGACCAAATTCGGGATGGTCAAGGTCGTGTGGAAGGATGTAGCGGGCGAGCGGTGCTGGTTCTCCAGCGGCACCGGGGACGCCAAGGCGGAGGCTGTTCCCGCTATCGAGCACATCGAACAGATGTGCGAGACCATGCACTGAACCGTGCGTGATCGAAAAAGTCTGCCTGCACTCGGGGCAGGCTTTTTTTAGGTATCAAGGCCTGAAGCCTCCGCCGAGGAGATCATCGGCGAACTCCAAGCTCTGTTCGCCCGCCACAATGCTGGGGCTGCCCTCAGCGCTAAGGCCGTGTTCAAGCCGACCAAGGAATTCCACACTGCCCGCCATACGCTGTATTCGGCGGACGAAAACATGGAGATCGATAAAGTTGTGCCGGTCGCGGCGAGCGTGAAGACGAAGCTCGGGCGGGGCGGGACGGGGGAGGAGTGAGTCAGCGAAGAAAAAGATGGTGCGGCCCCGGCAGGCATTCCCCCAAGAATACATCCTGCGTGTCCCTACACCCCCATGAAGGTAGGGGGCCACACCAAATTCTCGATTCAAGCCATGGGGTTGCAACAGGTCGAGCGGCACCCGCTCCGGATGACCTCCATGAAATCGCGGTCGGCTTTCCTCACCGGCGAGAAAAGGTTCTCTTTCTGCACCAGCACATTGCCGATCTCGACCGTCGCCCCGAGTCGCCGCGCTGACTCGTAGTATTTGTCCGTGTTTTCGGAAAAAATCATCATGTCATAAGACACTGTTGCTCCTGGTGCCGTGGCGATGAGCATCCGGGCGCGTTCCTCGTGTTCGAGCCAGTTCGTCGAATGCACATCGTAGGTGCGGTTCAGGTCGAGGAATTCCGCCAGCCAGTAGTGGCCCGAGCACCCCAGGTGCAATGCCTCCGGTTTGTTGTTCCGCATTTCGGTGTAAAACAGCTCGGTCAGCTTGCGGAAATAGATTTCCTCGCCTCTCCAGGCGGGATCGTGCAGGGGTGTTTCCGGGTGGATCTTATCGGCTAGGAAATCCGTCTTGATTCCGTCCAGGTTGAAGCAGCCTGGTTCCGACGAAAAAAATCTCCTCATCAACGGTTTGAGATACTCCTCCTGAATCCGGGGGTCTGAGTAGTCCCGCCAGCGTGCACTGTGCCGGTTCCTCCATCCACCGCGTGCAAGCTGCCACTCGGGGATGCACGCGTTGTCGGCAATCTCGGCCCAACTCCACCAGACCATGACCTTGAAACCCTGCGAATGGAGTTCGTCGATCAAACCCCGGAAATCCGGAAAGCGCTCCGGGTGCGGGTGCCAGTCGCCCCGGGCGACATTCCATCCCTCATCCAGGATCAGCGTGCGAACGGGCAATTCCTCGGCGCGGATGACCGATACCGCATCGCGCACAAGATCTTCGTCCAGTTTTGCCACAATCGGGTTTACCTTGTCTGCCGTCTGATTGATCAGATCGTCCTCCGCTTCCTGATTGGCCAGCAATGTTTGATCGTTCCAAGTGCAGTAGATGGGTTCTTTCCACCAATCGTATCGCCGCTTCGCTGCCGGGTCGGAAATGAGTCCATTTTCGACGAGGGTCTTTCCAAAGTATGAGAAGACTTCGTAGGGCGATTTTTCGTTGCTGGAGAAAAGGCGGAGCCGGCCGCTGCGGAATATTTCGCCCGGGTGAAGGACCAGCCCGTGGGGTGGCCCTCCATAGTCGAGCTCCCAGCGCTTCACTACGTTTCGCTCGACCTTCAGGTCCATGCCAAAGGTCGGTTGCAAATCCTGAAAGCCGGCAAAGAGGGAAAAGCTATTCTTCCGGAGGATGAAGGCCGTCGGGTGAGGAGCAAATTGCCAATCGTCCGAGCGGGTTGTTGTTTCACATCCGAGGCCAAGCACAAGCTCCGGCCAGGTGCGATCGGTCCGATGGCGATTTCGGAAATTCACCACGTCATAGAAGTTCAGACCTGCACCCTCGGGAAGAATCCCAAGGGCGTTGAGCTGGCAGGTTTGGCGAACAGGCATTTCCATCCATAAAACCATGGAATTTTCCCCGGGTTCGATGAAGAGGGTGAACCCGTCGACATCCTCGCTCGCCAGCCGGAAATGGAAGGACGCCAAATCGTCCGACTGCCGGAGTTCGACGAGTTCCGCAGCCGGCACGGCACCGTTAACACGCGGAAATATCAACGCCGGAGACGGTGAAGTAATGAGGAGCTCCGATGGCTCTCCCCGATGAACTGTCAGCCGGTCGGGATGGATCTCGACGAGCAAACCCCCGTCGCCTGACCGCAGGGTGTGGGTCCTTGGTGAATTCATGGCTTTGCGGAGTGACTTTGGCATAGCTTCCGCCGATGCGAGCTATTAGCAGGTTGTTTCATGCTGGGGTTCTCTATTTTCTATTTCATTGATCGGCGTGCTGCCGGTGGTGGCAGCACCTGGCGGGAGCGCACAGATTTCGCGCGAAACCCACGCTCCACCGGTTTCGACCGGTGCCTTCCCAGGGAATCCGGCCTCGCCAAAGAGAGCTTTGTCCAGTGCCTCCAGGACGGAGATGTCTGAGGAATACGCGTTCACCAGGGTGTCGGCATAGGGCATGTCGTTGAGGAGATACGGGCTGCCGAGCGAGATGATCACCGGATCCAATGTCTCTGTGTTTTGGAGCGTCCAGAGGCACTCGCCCATTTCGCCCATGGGACGCATCGTGTTTTTCAGATCGTGCATATGCTGGTCGAACAGGCAGAGGAAGACGTCGAACCGTTCGCCAGCCTCTTCCATCTTGGCGATGTCCATGCAATTCCCATTTACATGGACGCGGACATTGATGCCTCGCGTTTCCAATTTTTTCACGAAGGGGGCGATTCGAGATAGCGCAGAATCCGGCTGGGCGCAGGCATAGAGGATCAGGACATTGTGGATCGCATCGGCGCGCAAGGGCAGGACGGCGCGCCGGTTGCGAGCCAAGGTCAGGCTCCTTGCCGCCACGGCCGTGGCAAGCTCCTGTGCCCCACAACAAATCGTGACAGGCTCGGGCGGGCGGGCGGTCTCTGCTGAATGCAACAACCCCTGAACTGTCTTGAAGGCCAGGATGCGGCGCACGCTTTCATCCAGGCGAGACAGCGGGACTTCGCCGGCCTCCACCGCATCGGCCATAATGTCAAAATAGTTTTCTCCCGGCCAAAGCATCACGTCGATTCCTGCGTTGAATGCGGCAATCGTGCGTTCGCGGTGCTTCGCCCATGAGGTAAAGCCTGCCATGATCAGAGCGTCGGAGACGATGATGCCTTGAAATCCCATCTCCTCGCGCAGCAGGCGGGTGAGGATCGGGGCAGAAACGGTCGCGGGCGTGGGACGCCCACCCTGTCCGCGGCGGGCATCTAGCCATGGAAGGGCGATATGCCCTGCCATGATGGACTGCACTCCCGCCTTGATGACGGCGGAAAAGACGCGCCCGTAGCTGGCCCGCCAAGACTTCTCATCGAGCGAGTTGATGGAAACGCAGAGGTGCTGGTCGCGGAAGTCAACCCCATCCCCCGGGAAATGCTTCGCCGTCGCGCTCAGCCCGTGGTCCTGGTAGCCGCGAATCAGCGAGTCCAGCAAGGGGATGCAATCGTCGGGACGATCTCCCAGACAGCGTGTGCCCAGCACCGGGTTGAGCCAGTTGAGAGAAAGATCGGCGACCGGGCCGAATGTCCAATTGAAGCCCGCCTGTCGAGCCTCGGTGGCCGTCCATCGCCCGTATTCATAAGCCAGTTCGGGGGAGGCCGCCGCGCCCAAGGCCATCAGTTGGGGAAATTCTGTCAGGCCGCGAATCGCCCCGCCGGCTCCATTTTCCAAATCCCCGGCAACCGAGAGGGGGATGGTGCTTGTGCGCTGGCAAACTTCCATCACCTGACGCATCGCATCCGCATCGGCCTCGGCCCCGCCGATGATCTCTTTTCCCGCAAACACGCTGCCCACCGGGTAGCGGGCGAGATAGCCTGCGAGGTCGCCGGAGGCCCGCGATAAAATTCCGGATAGCTGCGCCTGGCAGGTTTGCCCGATTTTCTCGCGCAGGCTCATCCCGGCCAGCAGCCGTTCAGCGTGTTTATTCATATAATACGGTTCATAGGCTTGGGAAGTTGGATTGTTACTATTTCGCACTGAGTGGTTCACCCGGACTCCGAAATTCATCCCAAGGACTTGCCATGCCTTTCCAGCAGCACCATTTCCCACGGTGCCAGCGCGGGCAGCTCCAGAATCGTGTAGTCGCCATCACGGGCGATGGTGACGATATCCTCCGTGCGGCCATCAAGCCGCATCAGATGGAACGGGCAGGCATCCCGGACATGAAGGCGCACGCCGGAAACGGTATCAAGCGAGGCGTTGATCAAGGGGATGACCGGCTGTCCATCCCCGTCGCGCCGGCACCACAAGGCGATCTTGTGGAAAGAGCTGACATAGGCGGGAAGCATATCGCGCGACAGCCATCGACAGAGACTCTTCATCTGCGTGCTCTTCGACAGGTTCTGCAACCACGCCCATGGGGAGTAACCTAGGACCGAGACCCGTCCGCCCAACCGGTTTTCATAGACACCGCTGACCGGACCGCTGACCTTGCCTCCGAAGTCGATCAGTTCGGACAGCGGACGGGCCTGATCGCTCAGCGGCCGAAGAACGAACGTCTCCGCCCGCCAGAACGAGGGCCGGCAGTCGCGCCACCAGCCCGCATGGGAACCGTTGATCGGGTCGGAAGTGAATCGTTCGATTGTGTCCCGATCCCGCGTTTCCGCCACCTCGAAGCCGGCCAGTTCGGCGAGGGCGAGTTCCTGCAAATGCCGCAGTGCCTCACCATCGACGAGCACCGCTTCGGAAAAAAGGTTTTCGAGCTGCTCGCGGGTGAAGGCGCGGACGGCGTCGCCGCCAAGCAGGTGAACCTTCGCGCCGGCACGCGAGTGGGCCGGCGGCAGGCCGATTTCGGCCAGTTCTGTGAGGCAGGACAGAGGGTCGGCACTGCCGGGGCTGATTTGAGCGGCCCAGATCATCGGGGTGCTGGCCGGCCAAAGCCCCTCGCACGGGCTGCGGCCCGCGAGCGAAACTAGGCGGTCGAAGAATGGCTTCGCATTGCGGATACGGTCGAAATACGGCAGATATTCGTCGAACGGGTCGGGGGAAATTCCCATGAGATTGAGCGCCACCCCGGTGCAGCCTGCTGCCAGTGCCACCGCGATTTCGGCGACAAAGATCGTTTCGCTCTTCTTGAGCTTCTGGTAGGGGAAAGACTCCAGTTCATACTGGATATCCGTATCGGAGGCCGGGATGGCCTGTGCGGTGCGCCCGACATTGTACGCCTTGCGCAGCAGCTCCAGCGGTTGGGCATCGGTGTAGAAGCCGTTGCCGGGCCGCCACTTGACCGGCAGACCGGTCGGCCCAGCGAGCGTCCGTCCCCACGTCGGAAAGTCTATTCCTTCATAGAGCGGGACGGTCGGCATATACCCGAGAACCATGCGGGGGTTCACTTCATCCACCGCCGCGCGGATCAGCGTAAACAGATCATCCACGATGCGCCTGTTGTGGGCAACCCACTTGACGCGCACCTCGCGCGACACGGAAGCCCCTTTGCTATCGATCACGGCGGCGGCGCGTTCCCGCGTCCAGTCCTCGCCCGTCTCTTCGGCGAAACGCGCCAGGCACAGGTCGCAGAAGCAGGTAACCAGGGCTGGCGCATGGCAACCCATGCGCACGTCATCGTCGATCCAGATGAAATCCGGGCCCGCCTTGACGAGCGCCTGATAGCAGTCACGGGTGAACGCTTGGAATCGGGAATCAAGCGGGCAGTAGCTGCCTTTGGCGGCAGTGCCATTGATGTCGGTCATCTTCTGCCAAGGCTCGTCGAGCGAGTGCTCCAGGTTCTCGTCGAGATGACCGAGAGTCGCCAGGTGGTTGATCCCGACTCGGATCCCGAGTTCCTTGAACTCTGGAATAATCCCAGCCAGCAACCCGGCCCGCCGCACAATTTCAGCATACGGCAGCACCGAGTGGGTGATTGATGTGAAGAAGCAGACTTCCTCGATAGTGCCGCGATAATCCCGGAGGAGGGCGAGGAGTTCGCCCCGCCGGGCATCATCCATCCAAAGGTGAGTCCAGACCCGCAGGGAAATGATGGAGCTCTCAGGACGTGGCGGCTGATTTTTCAGTAGTGATTTCATAATTTCGGATGATTTTCTAAACAGTAATGGAGGTTGTGAACGGGATCATCTTGCCGGTTGAGGGATCAGTGAGCTTCCCTGTCTGCCCGGGAGGGAGCGAAGCCATTGTCCGGCAGCAGCCTTTGACCGTCCGGCTCCACCAGAGTGCTTTCAGAAGCAATGATTCGGATTTCGATATCCTGCGGGATGGGTTGGCTGGGGATGTGAACGATGTTCATGGAGGCTCCCTCTTGATATTCCGCTGGGATTTTATTCCCGTTCACAGTGGCCTCTGAGGCTTTTGAAGTGCGCGGCAGCTCAATCCGATAGGAGCGCTCATTTTCTTGGCCCTCGTAAGTGCCGCTGACTGCGCCGATCCTGATCGTCATCAAATCACCATTTCTCTCATACCTTAGTGAGGTGGTGGCGAATTCGTTTTTCAGGTAGCCTTGAGTTTGGCCATCGTCCTCATAAAGCGTGGAGCTCCCTGATTCGCCGGGGTAGCACCGGACGATCAATTCGCTAAGCGGAGCGGTCGTCATCCGCTGTGTATAAGGCTGCATGGGCAGGGGAACCCCTGCTTTGACAAAGAGCGGAATCTCATCGATGCCGGCTTTGACGTGCGCCGTCATTTCCCCGGTGAACTTCTCGCCCGAGAAAAAGTTGAACCAAGTCCCTTCTGGAAACCAGACCTTCTGGTCGGCCACGAGATCTGAGCCGTTGCCTGGCGCCGTGATGGGGGCCGCGAGAAGCGAGTCGCCGAAGAGGTATTGTTGTGGCGCCTGGTAGCTTTCCTCCCTCTCTGGATACTCAAGATACATGGGGCGGAGAAGAGGAATCGCCTGGTCGTGGCACTGCCGGACGCTCGTATAGATGTAAGGCATGAGCTGTGCCCTGAGCTGGTAGGCCGATCTCATGGAGTTCTCAAAACGTTCCCCCCAGAGCCAGGGCCTGCGGTCGAGGTTGTCTCCGCAGGAATGCAGCCTCAAGGACGACGAGAGAGCGCCGAACTGAACCCATCGGGCAAACATTTCCGGGTTGCGTTCCCCGCAAAACCCACCGAGGTCATGTGCCCAAAAGAAGCATCCGGCGTTGCCAGAAACGGCGCTAAAGGGAACCTCGAAGGCAAGCATCTCCCAAGTGGCATGGGTGTCGCCTGAGAATTGAATAGGGTGGCGGTGATCTCCCCAGCCGCCCCATCGGCTAAATGACTGGCCGCGGCGGTTGTCTCTCTCCGAGTGCTGGTAATAGAGCCGGTTAAGCCAGGGGAGGTGATTGAGACCAGGGACACCAAGAACCGATTGATAGAGGTAGTCTTGTTGCCAATCCAGCCACCAGAAGTCCACTCCCTGGTTTTCCAACGGCTCGTGGGCCGTTTTAAAAAAGGCATCCATGTAGCGACGGGAGCCGGCATTGAAGGGCGGATTGGGCTCTGTGTCTTTGGACAGCTTTTCGATGAACTCCTCGTAATATTCCTCATGCTCACGCATCCCGTCGGCGGGATGGTCGTTGAGTGTAACCGAAATGCCATCTTGTTTGAGTTCGTTGAGGAGTTTCTCCGGATCGGGTATTAGCTCTTTGTTCCAAGTGTAGCCAGTCCAGCCGATGTTGCGGGCGTGTCCAAATCCTGTCCTGGCTTCGGCTTGAGTGTGCCAATCCATGTCCATAACGAGAATATCGAGAGGAAAATCATGTTCCTTATACTCTCGAACGATTTCCTTGAACTGGTCGGCGGTATAAGCGTGCCAGCGACAATACCACGATCCAAGGATCTGCCGCCGGGGCAGAGGGACTTTCCCCGAGATCGCCGATAAAGAGCGCAAAGCCGTTTTGTAGTCGGAACCGTAAGCGAACAAATACCAGTCGAGATCGGAATGGATGGCCGTTTCACGATGCTTATTGGAGCTGGGAGCCATGCCTCCCGGACGTTGTTCGATCCAGCTTTCTCCGAGTAGCGGCTGGCCTGAATCGTCCAACAGATACCACCCATCCCTCGATAAGAGCCCGTCGGGAAGATCACGCGGTCCTTTCCATCCGTCCAGCGTGGAGACCGGACCGCCCAGATTCTGACTGCTTTTGGATTCGGGATTCCACTCAATTTCGCCGGGTCGAAAAAAGGCCTTTAAATTCTTTGAGGAAAAGACCTCGCCATCGGGGCGGTATTCAAGCCGTAGTTTGCCCGTATCAAGGGTGAGCAATTGATCGTCCTGGGTAATTTTTGTGTCGGCTGAGCGAGCCGAGCGGTTGAAGGCGAAAAGCGTCGGCTTGTCCACGAACCCATGTCTCGGGGCGTATTCCATGCGAACGCAGTTCGGGGTGATTACGGTAAACCTGGCGTTGCCAAGGATAATAGGATCACCGGCGAGTGGTGTTAAGTTAAGCCCCGAAGGGGCAACATCCAACAGCCCAGGGCAAGCGGCCGCTCTGCCCTGGGTCATGGAAAAAGAGAAGTCCTGCCCTGAATGGGCAGCATCACAAAACGCTCTTAACCGAGCGTCATTAGGAGCAGTAGCCGCGATTCTCGTGGATTGACGACTCATAGGCGGGTTCCCGAAAACTGGGTTTTTTTGCCAGTTGTGACGGTGGCCGGCGCCCCGGCCACGCATACGCTTTCGATGCGCAGTTCCTCGCCTGTTTTCAGGGTCGGAATGATTTCGATTTTGTGAGCACGTGCCGGGTCAAGGCCCTCGGCAATCATCTGCACGAGACGCATATTCCCTTCGGCACACTTGGCGGAGAAAGCCTTGGGTTCGCCTCCATCGACCCGCACCTGGTAGCTTCCCGAATCTTTCGTCATTTCGCCGAAAAGCATGACCGTGCTGGCTTGAAACTGCAGAAGCAATGGAGCGGCGTCGGATTTCGCGATCGCCAGATCATCCATCCACCGCGAGCAAACGAAGTCGAAGGCAATGGCGCTGCGATGGGGTTTTCCGATCTGCCATCCATCTGGCAGTGCGGAAAACGAGGAAAGTCGGCAACGGTTCACCTTCATATAAGTGTCGGCATGCAGCATTTTCTCAGGCAAACGGCAGCGCATGTTCCCGGAAACCGCCCGTTGAAATGCATCCCAGGCCGCCTCGGCATAGAGCGCATAGCCCGCGTCTCCGGGATGCGTAGGGTCCTCCGGCACATCCCAGAGTAGGTCAGGAGTGGTTTTCCCATTGGTCACGCGCTGTTGAGCCAAGTCCACCGCATCGCCAACCGGGAGTCCGTAGGCAGCCGCAATCTCCTTGTGCTTCGCATCCAGTGGACGTGCGGGAGGATTTGCCCCCACATCTTTTTTTGTAGGCAGGATCACTTGCACCGCCGGAATTCCGGCCTGAACCAAACGGCGCACCAAAGACTCATAGGCTGCAAGCCGTCCGGGGTCGGGCACGGGGTAAGGACCGTCATTCACAGTGAATTCAAGGAATACCAAATCTGGTTTTCGCGAGAACACATCGCGCTCCAGACGAAAGGCGGCGAGTTGCGAACCGTAACCGCCAATAGCCGCATCCCAAAACTGAAAGTGAGCCTTGGGATATTTATCAAGCAGTTTATTTCCGACAAGCGCCCGATAGGATGTTTCCTGTGGATTCGTGGCCTGCGCGCCCCATGTCAGGCTTCCGCCAAGAAATACAACAGACAACGGCACGCCGTCCCTCGCGCGCTGGTCAAACGCCAGGAAATCGAGGGTTGACTGCCCGGCAAGGGTCTTGAACATGGTCAGTAGGATAAGGGAAAATACGACTGAGGTTAATCGCATAATATTTTGTTCATAATCGGGACGTTCTCCTATCGGGCAAAAACCTCGATGCCACAAACCAGCGCCTGGTTGGCCGGCACACGGGGGAACCCAAGGTGTAGGATGGGAGCATCGATCTCCAAGGGGTATTCGCGAACAAGCGCCCGGTGGTCGCTGCCGGTGGCCGACCAGATATCCAGATGGCGGTCAATGGTCGTCCCATTGGCCGCGATGTCAAAAGCTCGCCACCCTCGGCAGTTCATTCCGCCCCCCACGCCAAACCACGGCTCGGTGAAATGGAGGCGGAGCAATAGTTTCCGATGATCCAGACGGAAATGATATTTTAACCGATGCCTGCCGAACCGGTAGGTGCGGTAGAGTTGAGGGATGGCGGTGCCACGCACGGGCGTCATGGTATATCCGCAGCTCGCCAGGTCGTTGGGAATGTTTTCGTAGTCATTACCCCAGCTCGTCCACCCCCAGCTTTCATCCGGAAGCAATTCCTGATCCGGTTGCCAGAACTTTCCCTCGAGATCGCGGAAGCCCTCGCTGTCACCGCACGAAACGCGGAATAGGCATGGAGTGGGGTCAGAATGTGACACAGGCTTTCCAGCCTGTGTTTGAGCCGATTCACAGGCTGGAAAGCCTGTGCCACTTTTCAACACGATGAGATCGCGGGCGACATCCTTGCCGCCACACCTTCCGATAGCTTGAAGGAAACCGCTCTCCAGCTCGACATTCTTCCACTGGAAATGCCTGCCGCGTCCCGGCTGGATGAGGCAACCGAGGGAGCGGGAGCCGTCGAACAGCTCGACTTCATCGCAATTGCTGAAGACCCGCACGGTTCTTGGAGCGGGAATTTTCCAACGATCCGGCCAGGTGTGGGAAACGATATACACCATCGGAGAGGAATCCGGGTCGGCGTAGTTCGCCCGGAAAAGGTAATACAAGTCACTCGGCTGGCCCCAGGCGGTGACGAGCCCCTTGTTGTTGACCGAGCCGATTTCTCCGTTGCCCGGACCCTCGAAATTGTCAGCGGTTCTTCCAGGATTCGGAAACGTGTTGAAGACCCAATGGAAATGCCCGACCGCCCGGTCTCGGGCGGATTCCCCGAGGCGGATTTTTGTTTCCATCGCCTGACACGCCCAGGATTCGCTCCAGTCGTTCTCATCGCCCCGGTATTCGCATTCCGTGTGGACGCCGAAGGCCCGCCAGGCTCCGTATTCCCCGACCATTTGGAGGAGTTCCAGGTCGTAGTCGTGGAAATTTCCTCCGTAGGTTCCGCTCCATTCCTGGGGAACATTCCAGTCCGACCCCTTGCCGCCATTGCAGGTCGTTGTCAGCCGCCAAGCCGGGCTTGTCGGGTCGAGTTCCCGGATGAGGTCCCGCACCTCGCGGGCGAAGTCCTCGGGCAGAGCGGATTCATTTTGAAGCCCCCACAGGATCACGCACGGATGGTTCCGCCGCTCGCGCACCCACTCGCGGACAAGGCGTTTGAAGTTGCCGCGAAACTCCGGGGTATCGAACCAGATATTCGAACCCATCTGCGTCCAGCAGACAATTCCCGCGCGGTCCCAATGGTCATAATACCGGAGGTTGTGCGGGTGGTGGCCTTCGCGAAAGGCATTGAACCCCGCAGCCCGCATCATGGCCACGTTCGCCGCGATCTGCTCGTCGGTGAACGCGTGGTCGCAGCCCAGCAGGGTTTCGTATTCGCAGGTTCCATTCAGAAAATGGGGAGTCCCGTTGACACGGAGCACTTGGGATTCCGGGGGCCGATCACCGGGTGCTCCGGATTCCTTCTCGAACTGCGCCCGGTCCAGGTTGAGCGGGCCGGGCGTATCCCGGATGCCAAAGAGCGTCTCGCTTCGTTCCCAGAGCACTCCATCGGTTCCCCGCACCTCGACGATCAGCTTGTGAAGATACGGCTCGCCGGGGTTCCACAAACGCGGGCGGTGGATCGCCGGGATCTGCCACACGCGCTTCGACTCGCCCTCGAGCACCGACATCTCGTCCCGTTGCCTGTGGAAAAAGATCGTCCCGCCCTCGTTCTGGATTTCGCAAACCAGCCGGACATCGCACGGCCGCGCGCATGCCAGCGCGAGCTCCGCAATCAACGACGCGCTCCCTGGCAGGTGGCTGCCATTCAGTTTGACGGTCGCT
>Ga0194053_10002057_pt1 | contig 12270 bp, 8 predicted proteins | sample SepL228m_MetaG_FD_161684 | JGI IMG/M metagenome (GOLD analysis project Ga0194053, IMG submission 161684) | Anoxic zone freshwater microbial communities from boreal shield lake in IISD Experimental Lakes Area, Ontario, Canada - Sep2016-L227-8m | ecosystem: Environmental > Aquatic > Freshwater >... | reverse complement strand
GACGCAATCAGCGCCGTCTCCTCTCCGCATACGAAAGCACCCGCCCCTTCCTTGATCGTGATCCGCAATGGGTAATCACTTCCCATGAGCCTTTTGCCCAGCCATCCGCGCAGCTCACACTCGGCGAGAGCGGCTCGCACACGCCACAATGCCTGCGGATATTCGTGGCGGATGTAGAAAACGGCTTCGTGCGCGCCCACCGCCACCGCGGCAATGGCCAGCCCTTCGATAACCCGATACGGGAAGGATTCGAGAATCATCCGATCCATGAACGCTCCCGGGTCGCCCTCATCGCCGTTGCAGATCACATATTTGATTGGCTCGGGCTGCTGGCGAACGATGCGCCATTTTTGTCCCGTGGGAAAGCCGGCGCCACCCCGGCCGCGCAGGCCGGATTGTTCCATAGTTTTGATGATGGCTTCGGGGGTGAACTTAGCGCAGGTTTCCAAAACTGCCGAGCCCTCCCCACTTTGAACTTCGGACTTCGCACTTCCCACTTCCAGGCAGCTCCTCAAGGCCACAAAGCCATCGTGAGCAAGGTATTCATCCAGGTCCAGAGGGTCGAGCCGCCCATAGTGCTCCATGGCGATGTGGACTTGCCGGCGGAAAAACTCGCGCTCTCCCGCAACATCCGCGCTCTGCATCCGGGTCGCGCCCGGAGTCGCCGAGGTCTCATCGTCCAGCAGCAATCCGTCCATCGCCCGTCTCCAGAGCTCTGACGCGCGCCGCACGAGGCCAACAGGGCGAAAATGCGACCGCACCAGATTGCCAACTTCGGCCAGCGCCAGCCCGGTGTAAGTCGCACTCGACTTGCCCGACGTAACAACCTCGACCATCGGCGTGAGATAGCAAGCCCCGACACAGCCGACACGCTTGACGGTAGCGTTCGCGCCGCTTGTCGCGACACTCTGCCGCAGAGCCTCGAACACGCGGTCGGTTCCTTTCGCCAAACAGCACGAGTCGAGGCAGACTTTGATCTCGGCGGCACCGGGGCTGGGAGCACGAGTGCCGGGCGGGGAATTCCAAGACGGCACGTTTGTTTCCGCACCAGACAAGTTCCGGCGGCTGGCCAGAAAGTCGCGGATCGTGGCCGGCACCTTCTCGGCGGCCGCGTAACCAACGGTTTCTTCGCCAATCCGCACCACGGGAGCGAGGGTGCAGCACCCAAGGCAAGCGACGGGTTCGATGGTGAATTGCCGATCGGCATCGGTGTCCGCGCCATCGGGAATGCGTAAATGACGGCGCAGGGCGTCTTCGACACGTTCGGCGCCTCCGACGTGGCAAGCCGTGCCATGACAGACATGCACGATATGTTCCCCCACAGGCTCGTGCCGGAACATGTCGTAGAAGGTTGAAACCCCGGCAAGGGCCGCGGGTGTGATTTGTGTCGCTGCGCAAATGCGTCGCAAGACCTCCTCCGGCAGGTAACCGTAATGATCCTGCATGGCCTGAAGAATCGGGATGACGGCATCGGGGCTGCGCCCAATCCGTTCAACCGCCTCATCCACGAATCTCAGATCAATTGCCATGACGTAAAACCCGAAACCCGAAACCCGCAACAAACTCAAAACACGCAGGCTCGAATGTTCCCGGCCTCTTGGCGCTCGCTGGTATTGAATTTCGGATTTCAGTCATTCCAGTCATTCGGATTTCCTTCGGACTTCAGGTTTCGGACTTCGGATTTCCCCAACACACCACATATTCGTCACCCCGCGCATATAGAGCTTATCTGCTGCGAACGCCGGGCTGGCGTGGAATGCATCGCCCATTTCCGTCCGGAACAGCTCTTTGAACTGCCGCGCGGCTTCGACCACAACCGCCGTTCCCTTCTGGCTGAGCAGGTAAAGCCGCTTCCCGGCCAGGATCGGCGACGCGTGGCATTCCATGTCGAAGTCATGTTCCCAGAGTTTCTTCCCGTCTTTGGCGTCGTAACACGTCAGCATGCCCGAGGTGGTGACAGAAAAAACCAGCTCGCCGTTGCTGGTTGGACTGGTTACGTCCGGAATGTTGTCTTCGTTGGTCCACGCAACATGGGTCTTGGTGACGTCGCCTTGCCCGTCCGGCCGAATCGCCAGCAACTTCTCTGACGGGCTGGCCACGAACAGCATTCCGCCGGCGAAGACCGGTGACGGAGTGATTTCACCATTGAGACAGGTCACCCGCCAAAGCTCCACGCCATTAGTGGCGGCGTAGGCGATCACCCACGGCACGGCGAGCACAACCACCTGGGCTTTGCCGGCAGCCTCGTAAACAATGGGCGAGGCCCAGGATCTGCCCACCTTGCGCGGGCGCTCCCAGACGGTTCGACCGGTGCGCCCGTCCAGCGCGTAGAGCTTCGATTTGCCTTCATCAGGATCACCCTGGTCGAGCTGCACGATCAACCGGTCCCGCCAGGTCGCCAGCGACGTGGCGGCTCCATAGGGATTCTTTAAGACGCCAAAACTCTTTGACCAAACCGGCTTCCCATCCAGAGTGAATGCGACGCAGTCGCCATTCGCAAAAAACGCATACACCCGCCGACCATCCGTCGCCATCGTCGATGCGGCGTAACCTGTGGACTCGGGAATATCCGCTCCCTGCACTGTGCCCGGAACATTCGTCACCGCCTGCCGCCAGAGCGTTTGACCTGTCTTGGCGTCCAGACAAAAAACCTCGCGCAGGTTCGTGTTGCCGCCCGAAAAGAAGACACGGTCCCCCCAGACAATCGGCGAATTGAAACCACCGGCTGGCACGGGAACCTTCCAGGCAATCCCCACGCCAGTCTTCGTATCCCAACTCACGGGCGCATTGGTTGCGCCTGACACGCCGCCTCCGTCCACTCCGCGAAAACAAGGCCAGTTTGCTCTGAGTTCTTCAACCGAGGCAGCATCCGTGGACATCACGGAACCAGCCGAGCCTAACATCTTTTCCGCATCTGCCGGAGCTTTTGGCAAAGCCGTGCTCAGCCCAAGACTCAGAATAAAAAGAAACGTGCCGATCACCCCGCCGCTGGCCGCCACCGACCAGCGGGCCGTAGCCGCCCCGCAAGCGGTCGATTCCGCGCCATCCGGTTTGGGTCCGGGTGACGGCAGCCGCCTCCGATGACGAGCGCTCTGTGTGGCAGCCAGCACAAACACGGCAACTCCACCAAGCAACAAATAGACCCCCGATCCCATCTGCGACAATTGGCGGAAATACTGTTGGCGGAGCTGCAAATCGAGGGCCCGAATCCGCTCCTTCATCTGTTCATCCGCCGGGTTTAGCCGGAGCTTTTCTTTGTACTCTTTGAGCAACGGCGATTTGAGCGGATCCTCGGCCCGCGTGCCGAAGTGGCCAACGACCATCGCTACGCCGGCCAATAGCGAGAAGACCCCGGCAATCCACGCCGTCAGCCGCCAGGTGGAGTTGGTGTTACTCATTCAATGCCTTTGCCGGTTGAAGGTTGGCAGCGGGCATCATGCCGCGCCGCACTAATTCGTTCGGACAATACTCGAAGCATCGCGCGCAGGCGAAACAATCGCCGCGATCCGGCTCGTAATCGGTTCGCTTGCGGCGCAACGAGAGACTGATCAATTTCACGCCGATCACCAGCCCGACCCACATCCCGAAAATCGTGGCCGCCGCGACGAACCGTTCCCGAATGCGCCCCGCCTCGGTGAGAATCTCCTGCGGTGTTTGGCGGGCGCGTTCCAGCGCCAGCTCATCTGGTGACAGCGCGCCAAACTTGAGAGCGGTTCCCTGCGCCCGCACGAACTGCTCCGCAAGGCTAACCGTCGGATTGAGCTTGGATGCCACCGGGCCAAATCGCCATCCCAGCCAGCCGCCGCCGGCGATAAGCACGGGAAGCAGCGCCAGCAGCAGCGCCAGCCGCCGGCGGTCTCCGGTGAGAGCCTGCGGCGACGCCCCGCCGGTTGCGGGCTCGCGCATCGCGCCAAACGGACACGAAGCTTCGCATAACCGGCATTGCGTGCAATAATCCGGCGTTACCCGGACGCGCCATTTCGCAACCGTCGCGCCCAGTTTCAACAGCGCTCCATAAGGACAGAGAAACCGGCAGTAGGGCCGGCCTACGAAGACCCCCAGCAGGAGCAGCGCCACCCCGGACAGCACCATCAACGTCCGCCCGCTCATCCGAAAAATGGGCACGAATGGATCGTATTGGCAGATAATAAATGCGCTGCCGGTCGCCGCAAACAGCACGCCCGCGCCCAGGTAAATGTAAGGCAGCACACTCAACCCCTGCTCAAGCCACAACGGCACCTTCAACGGCTTCAATAACACCAGATCCTGCAGCGCGCCATGCGGGCAGACCCCGGCGCAAAAAGTCCGCCCGGCAAAGAGCGCAAAGACCAGGGGCAGCACGAAGAAAGCGACCACGCCAACGGGAACGGCATACTCCCGATCAAACACCGCAAGCGCGACGTTTTGCACCGAGCCAATCGCGCAGACACACCCTTTTCGCCAGAATCCGAAATACACCAGTGAAAAAATCGAAAGCGCCATCACGCCGTTGCGCGAACGCCGCTTGAATACCAGCCAGCTTGACACCCCCAGGCAGACCGCCAACACCACAACATCGAGATATTGAAAAAACAGCGCCCGCGCCGCTGGGGTCGTCGTGACCGGAAGCTGATGTCCACTCTCAAATTCCGGCGGTGGAAAACGCTGCTCTGCGATGGCAATGCTGGAAAGAAAGGCAAAAAACAACAGCGGACCGAGCATCCAGACCAACCCGCTCCACAAGCCGGCCGTCGCGCTCTGGACTTCGGACTTCGGACTTCGGACTTCGGGTCTCATGTTCCGTGGATCGTCGTCTTCAGCAAATACGGCTGATCTGCCGGCACGCGGCGGAAGGCATCTCCGGCGCAAACTTTCGAAATGGCGCATTCGTTGCAATTCACGCAGCGGTCGTGACGCACTTGCAGAAACAGCGAGCCGTTGCCGAAACGATTGCAGCCTTCGACACACTTGGCGCACCCGATGCAGAGTTGCTCGTCAATCGTGTATTCGTAATACGGATCCTCGACAAACGTGCGCTTGATCGCAGAAGTAGGGCACAGGCAATTCTCCGCGCCGGTGTTCAGGTCGTTGGGCTCCGGATCGAAGTAGCCCGTGCAAAGCTGGCAATAACCGCAGATCGCAAAGGAATGAACACACTTGACCGCGGATTGCTCGAGCACGCAATTCGTCGCGCAATTGCCGCAGCGCACGCATTTCTGAGGATCGATTTGCCAAACGGCCCCTTTGGCGGTGGCGCGGCCCGCCACCACCCCCAGCAAACCTCCCAGCCCCGTCAGCGCCGCCGCCCGCGCGCCGTCGCGCAGAAACTGGCGGCGGCTAACATTTGGCTCAGGTTTGGAATCCATCTGCGGCCCTTAAGCGCTGGGCTTGGTTGCTGGCGTTGCTGCCGTCTCTTTCTTTTTCGCCATCACGCGGACCTCGCCGGTAACGAGATCGAGAATGTATATGCGCTGTTGCGAATCCACCGCGGCATCCAAACCGCCCATCGTGCAGTCCGCCGGGGAACACTTGTGCCAATTCTCTGTGAACGACTCCGGCCCGGCAACCACGCATTCGAAGGTTCCGTCGCCGGAGTAAACCTTCACCCGGGGCAGACCCTTTTCGCACGTAACACAACGACCGTCCGGCAGCAGGGCCAGACCGACCGGGTTGCAGCACCCGCAGAAGCCCTGGATCGCGCCGGAAGGCTTGCCCCAAAAGAATTCCAGGTCACCACCCGCGGTGTAGCCTTCCACCCGATGCCGCCCCGGATTGTTGACCCGCACTAGCCCGTCGCGACCCAGTTCCACATCGAGGTAGGGGCTGGGCACGATCAGACCGGGAACGTTGCGGTCCTTGTTCTTCTCGGCGATACGGCCAGCCAGCTTGCCGGATTTATCGTACCGCAGCACCACCCGGTTCCCCGCATCAGCCGCAAAGACGTCATTCTCCCCCACCGACAGCCCCGTAAACCAGGTCCGCTTGCCGGGCGATTCCCAGACCGCGGTTCGCTGGCCTTTGCGATCAAACACCTCCAGATGGTCCTTCAGCCCCGCATAAATAGTTCCGTCGCCTGCCACAGCGACACAACGCGCCGAACCGGCAAGCGCAATCTCATTGACCCTCGCCCCCTGGCGGTCCAGCACGCTCACGTAGTTGCCCGCAGCAACATACACTTGATTCTCCGGCCCGATCGCAATCCGGTGCGGCTCCGGTTGCGAGGTGGGAAAACGGCCCACTTGTTCGTAATGGATCAGCTTCGGGTCGGTCTGGCGCAACCGCTCCACGTCGTACGCAAATGGGTTGGCTTCCTTGCCCGCGCTGCCCGCGCCTGCCCGTCGCGTCGAAGCCACCACAGCGGCGCTGCCCGCGGCGAGAACTCCGGCGCTGCGCGCGCTTTTCTGGATGAAGTGGCGTCGGGTAATGGGTCGGTTCTGGTTTCTCATGGTCAACCTCAATGTTGAGCGTATTTTGCGGAAAGTGCCGGCGGCAGGCCGCAACTGGCAAAGACACCGCAGCCGCTGCAGATGCCGCGATTCACGCAGCTTTGGCGCGACGACATTCGGCGGCGCATCGCCAGGCCGCCCGCGGCGGTCAGCAGCGTCAGCAGACCATAGCGCGCCGCAGCACGAACAAACTCGCGCCGGCTTTCAACCTTTTCAGGCGAAAATTGCATAGCGATGTGGCTGAAATATAACGGAAAAAGGATTCCCTGCCACAGCAAAAGCAGCTACATCCGTTTTGCCAAACACCAACCCTATTTTGTCCGCCCGATGGCTGAATCTGTCAGATCCCGAACCGGCCTCTTACCTCGCTGAAAAGTTCGCGCATATCGCCGTGGACACCCTCCTCTCCCTTACTTCTTATAAGTTGTTCCTTCTGCGATCCAGGTAATGTCCCGCTTGTCCGAGCCGGTGTCCATCGGAATGCCGTCCACGTTCCCCATAACCGGTCGTTTTGTTACTGTAGCCATCCATTTCTTGATTTCGGCGTGGCCGTCGGCGAACGAGAAGCCGCAAGCGCCGTTGTGATAGGAAGCTGGAATGTCACACCAGGTCCACCGCTCGCTTGGGTCGGCACTGGTACACCAAACGTACCAACCGTCGTTAATGCTGTCGGGATGTTCATCCAAGGTGACAAAGATGGCGGAAGGAGTTCTGAAGCTGCTGCCCTTTATGAACTGCTGCCAGATGTAGTTGATCGGCGTTCCCTTGTCGTCCTGTGGACCGACAAATGCGTTCATGGAAATGCTCCTCGCTCGCGGTCCCAGTGGACACGGCTTTTGATCGGCTGGACATTTATAAATGCCAGTGTTCTTGGCAACATAAGGCCCCAACAGCGCCCCTTTTATTAGATCCAGGTTCGTGTTTTGTGAATCGGCACCCCAACTAATAACGTTACCCACCCAGTTATTGCTGGGATTGCCTTGCGTGCCCAGGATAGTTCTGTTGTTGACCAAGCGATCGTTGAAGTCATCGGCATACATACGCCAGGCCAGTATGAGCTGTTTGTTGTTGTTCAGGCACATGATGCCCTGCGCTTTGGTCTTGGCCTTGGCCAGCGCAGGCAACAATAGCGCAGCCAGAATGGCAATGATTGCAATGACGACGAGCAGTTCAATCAGGGTGAACGCTCCATTCTTGCAACGAAGAAGAAATCTCATCCTTACGGACCGTGCTGCAAAACGAGAGTTCTCAAAAAGCTCAGGGTGGCTCAGCATATCGCTTTAAGTGGTTCAGCCCATTGAACAGGCCAGCACCCCGGGGATAACGCGCGGCGTCTCCACCGGCTTTGCCGCAGGCCACTGGGCCGTTGGCTCCGCCGGCGAGACGCCGCCGTCTTACAGCGGGATTACTTGGCCAGGCGATAAAACCGGGTTCCAACCACCGGCTGCGTCACAGTAATTTGGTCGCCCACCACCACAGAACTGGTCGTCACCGGCATCCATTGTGGCGGCACCAGGTTCGTTGTGGACTGCAGACCGTAATCAAGGGCGTTCGTCGCCCAGGAAAGGCGCACCGTGTTGCCTGCCTGAGAAAGAATCCCCAAAGTCGGCGGCGCCGCGTTGAGAGTCGCCGCGAGCAGATAGACAAGGCTGTTGGTCGCGCTCGGGTCCGTCGGTTTGACGGGCAAGAGGATGCTCGAAAGCGTTTTCAACGGGTTCAACGTGTAGCGGCGATCTATGAAAGCGAGACCACCGTAATTAAGCAGCGGCTGGCCGGCGGGGGTGTTCTTCAAATCGCTGAACACCCGGCGATCCGATTGAATATCGATACTGCCGAAGTAGGCCGCCATCCAGAAGATGCCGGGGCCCCAACCGTCGCTCGGGCTGCCATCTGTCAATCTCACAAAGACCTCCTTGGTCGGGTTGTTGCTCAGCACGGAGGAGAGGTCGATGGTGTAATAGCCCTTGTTATATTCGTTATGATCGTCAAACCCAAATATCTCCTGAGAATTCAGCACGGCCTGCCAGCCCTCCGTGTCCAAATGGTTCAGGATCGAAATGCTCACAAAATAGCCGCCATTACCGTCTTCTGGACTGGTGTCCCCGATCCGCACTTGAATGAGCTTTCCCGGGTTGTTGGTCAGATATGCCGAAATATCCACGTCGCGGAAAACCACCCCGCCTTGGTTCATTTCGGCTAACTCTGTCTGCCAGTCCCCATTTGTCCCGGAACGCATTTGAACGAGATACTCGTTGCCGATCTGGATGTGCGCAAGGGCATTGCTGACCCCAGCCGGAAGAGTAAACTGATAAATCACGTAATTATTGCCGTCCATAAAACGGTTGCCGCCGGAATTGCCGGTGCAGCACGATAGTTCGACAATGTGATTGCTTTCGGCGGCGGTAAACGGCACAAAACTGTCGTAGGTAATCACCGGGTCACCAGGACCGCGAAGCGACACCACGAAGTTATTGGCCAAGTCCAACGTCAACTTGGCGCTGCTCGTATTGGTCGGGAAGGGAAATCTGTAGGTCAAATACCCCGTGCCATCCGCGTAGCGGTGCCCGCGGTTGTCGGGCCCAGACCCGCTATTGGCATAAAGATAAGGTGTCTCGTTGGTCGTTCCCACGTCAAACATCGCGTACACCCTGGCGCCAGAGGTGTTCACCACCGGATCCATCCGCTGCGAAAAATTCACGGGGATGCCGTTGTACAGACGGACGTGCTGGATGAACGGGCCCCAGCCATCGTTGGGCGTTGCATCGGTGAACAGGACGTAGATCTCGCCGGTGCCAGCGGCCAACTGCGACGAGGCGTCAAAGGTGTACTCCTTCAAATTCGACAGGTTGTGCTCCGAGAACCCATAAATAGTATATGAGTTGGCAAGCGTGGTCCACCCGTTGGTACGGTACTGGAAGTTCGCGGGGTCATTGTCGGGAGTAAACGATGTCGCCACAGAAATCACGAAATCGTTGCCGACCGTGATCCCGAGTGTCGCATGCGCGAGGCTGGTCGAGACGGGAATTCTGTAAACTACGTAGCTGCTTCCGTCCACAAACCGCCAGGGGTTTGCATTGCCGTTTCCACTGTCCGCAAAGAGAAATTCTGCCTCTTCCTGGCTGAAATCGGTCGGGAAGGACGCGTATGTCGTGACGGCGTTGTTATCAGTGGCGGTCAGAATCGAGTGGTCGAACATTGTGGGACTGTTGCGCCAGCCGGCCACCGGGCCAAACCGGTTCGTGTCCTTCGAACCATCGGCATAGTTGAACACGATTGAGCCAAAGGGCCAGCCCAAGGCATTCGGGGCGTCCAGCAAGGCAAAATCGAGCGAGGCGTACTTGCCGGCCGGCATGCCGATGCTCTGCCCATTGATGAGGATGCCATCCAGGGTGGACGCCTCCTTCAAATTTCCAAACTTGAAAATCGCGCGCCCGTCCTGGGTGGCTATCGGCATCCCGTCAGCGTAGCTCAATGGCAGTGTCGTCGAGTCAACGCGGTTTCCGTCAGCGTCCAGACCGCTCCCGAGCCCCGGATCGGCGGGCGATGCCAGAAAAACGTCGGTGTCGAAGAGAGTGTGCAGGTCGATGTAAGGCGAAGCCGCGAACAGCGATGCGCTCGCCATCAGCGATGACAAGGCCACAATAATGTGTTTAATGTTTCTTTGCATATTAGTTCATTTGCCAACTGACAATGTGATTATTGAATTTCATTGAAGATGAGGATTGAGCAAATTCGAGAGAATGTCCACAACTCAGTTGAAAATCTTTGGAGTGGCGCACGCAATATGACAGGGCGTGGGGCAGGGCTCCGACCTGCCGGTCCACGAAGTCTCCGACACCGTGCGTAGCCAGAGCAAGAGGTCTGCCCCACGCTGCTCCTCAAAGTGAAAATTGCTGCTCCAAAACGATATTGCGACCAACCTGCGCCACAGAGAGAAATCAAATGGCAAAGGTAAACCATTGCACGCCGGTTGGAGTGTCCGTTGCTACAGCCTGAAGGCATTGTGAATAAGTCTTACAACATGCTTATTGCCTTACATTTGTATCTGTGCCATCCTTATTTCACAATGACAGAAATAATATGAACACCGCCTATGTCACCTCCAAGGGCCAGTTGGTCGTCCCCTCGAGCATCCGCCGGCGGTTCGGCATCAAGCCCGGCACGCGCATCAACTTCGTGGAGGAAGGTGAGCGCATCATCTTCCAGCCCGTTACCCGCGAATACATTGATTCCTTCTGCGGCATCTTCAAGCTGAAGCCCGGCGAGAAATCCGTCGTGCGGGAACACCTGGAGGAACGCCGGGCCGAGCGTGAAAAGGAGAACAAGTGAAGCCCACCGTTCTGGACGCCTCCGCGCTGCTGGCCATGTTCTTTGGCGAACCGGGCATGGAACAAATGCGCGAACTCTTTCACAAGGCATCCGAGGCCGACCAGCCCGTCTTCATCAGCGCTGTCAACTGGGCCGAAGTCCTTTACCAGATGGAGCGCAAACGCGGCAAGGCCGGTTACGATACCGCGCGCCAGTTTGAACATACGACGCCCCTGGAGGCCGTGCCGGTGGACCGCGAACTGGCGGAAGCCGCAGCACTTTTTAAAAACCAACACGGCCTGGGACTGGCCGACGCCTTCGCCGCCGCGCTGGCGAAACATAAAAGAGCCGAACTCGTCACCGCCGACACCGAATTCAAGGCGGTCGAGCGCGATGTGAAGGTTTTCTGGTTGACGACGCAGGGGCCGAGGTAGTTTTCGGGACGGGATTCATAATGGACGGTGCTGTTGGCGGAATAGACAGGAAACTCATTTTGACAGGGCGTGGGGCAGGTCTCCGACCTGCCGGTCCAAGGAGTCTCCGACTCCGTGCAGAGCCAGAGGCCCCGACCAGGAGGTCTGCCCCACGCTGCTCCCCAAAGTGAGTTTCCTGTTCCGTTTGGACCTGCTCACGGACCATGAATTTCCAAGCTCATGAAATTGCTGCAACCAAGCCCTTCGCCTTCGCAGTCTCTGCGGTTGAATCAAGTCCCCCTTTACCGCAGAGGCGCCAAGAATGCAGTGGTTCAGGGGGGTGCTTCGCGAGTCATTGGTAAGATTGATAAGAACGCCTCACCGAGGCGTCCCTGCTACCCAACTTACCAAGGACTCGCATAAGCGCCGAATTGAATTGCTGTGGGTCCCCAGATGACTCTTGACACTTCCAGGAAGCGGCTCTATGGCTACCGGGTTCGGTCGCAGTGCGGAAATCAACCGGAGATGTCCGGTCGTGACTTTGTTGGCCATATCAATCAACCAGAAACGTGAACAGCGAGAGCAATTTTATGAACCGAAATCAAGGTTCTGGGGCCACGGCTTCCGATTGTCGTCGGATGGGGTTCCTGCGTCCTGGTCATTCCAACCGTTTCTAATTCAGCGCCCTTAACAACCTTCAAACACCACTAAACAAGCAAAGTAAAATATGAAAGCGAATCCAAATACCGCTATTGATCAATACCTCCTGGGTTCTTCCTGGGCCCGAAGAATAGTCACTCCGCTGGCTGGCCTGGCCGCTGCGGCAGCTCTGTTGTCCAGCGTTCAGGCGCAAACCCCCAGTCCGGTATTCACTTGGCTGTGGAGTGTCGGTTCCGGCACGAATATTCCCAACGATCTGCCAGCCGCTGGTAATAACGTCCGGGGTGTAGCCATCAGTCCCCTCACGACGAACGTGCTTTATGGAACCACCACCGGTGGCACGAACAATGGCAACAACCACTTCACCACTCTCGATTTCACCAACAACGGCGCCATAATCGGTCAGGCCAATGGCACGGGCGTTTCTGGCGGCACGCTGAACTTGATTCAGGCGCGCGTTTCCG
>Ga0194053_10002056_pt1 | contig 12273 bp, 9 predicted proteins | sample SepL228m_MetaG_FD_161684 | JGI IMG/M metagenome (GOLD analysis project Ga0194053, IMG submission 161684) | Anoxic zone freshwater microbial communities from boreal shield lake in IISD Experimental Lakes Area, Ontario, Canada - Sep2016-L227-8m | ecosystem: Environmental > Aquatic > Freshwater >... | reverse complement strand
ACTTAATAGTAGTAATACTATATATACTTTTGCATATTAATAATTGGGCAGGTTTATAGGAATCCTCTATGGAATAATGGATTGGAATGATAAGCTCGGAAAAATCCGGGCGAAAATAGCTGAGAAGGACAAGATCCTGGTGGCCTTTTCAGGAGGAGTAGACAGCAGCCTTCTGGCTAAGATTAGCCGGGATATTTTAGGAGAGAATGCATTCTGCATCATCCTGGACTCGGAGACCCTGCCCAGGAGTGAGCTAAAGTATGCAGAAGAATTGGCAAGATCTCTTGGCTTAAAATATGAGGTCGTGAAATGTTCGTCGCTGGCAGATGAAGAATTCCTGAAAAATCCACCTAATCGGTGCTATTACTGCAAAAGGTCATCCTTCAAGACGCTTAAATCCATGGCAGAAGAGAGGGGAATAAACTGCATAGCTGACGGAATGAACCTTTCTGATTATGATGATTATAGGCCGGGTATCGCAGCCTGCGATGAAATGGGGATCTGGCATCCATTTGTCGATGTTGGAATATCTAAGGAAGATATTCGAGAGATAGCCCGTAACATGGGGCTGTCTTTCTGGAACAAGCCCTCCTCTGCCTGCCTTTCCTCTAGAATACCTTATGAGGAGAGGATTACTTGAGAATCTGAAGATAGTGGAACTGGCCGAGGATTTCCTGAAATGCCTCGGCTTCGGACAGCTCAGGGTGAGGGCTCATGGAAAACTGGCGAGGATTGAACTGCTAGGCAATGACATCGAAAGAGCTATGCATTGCAGGGAAGAGATCTCCAAAGAACTAAAGTCCATTGGATTCTTATATGTCGCATTGGACATGGAAGGGTTTAGAAGCAGTAGCATGAATGAGGTATTAGCGACGGCCGAAAGTGGATAATGATCTTTCCTGCCACCTTGAGCCGCCCTGTCTGGAGGAGCAACTGCAGAGCCCCAACAAGATCCCTTTTAGGAACTCTCGAGCTTTCGCCTTCGTGCGATGCCTTATCGCCTCCATGTATCAGCACTCCCACCGGCTCAAGTCCCTCCTGCTGGAAGAGATCAATCACAGGCGCTCCCACTCCCGTCTGGTCCACCACGAATATACCATCAAGACTTGAATGTCATCGCAGAAATGTTATTGTTAACAGGATCAGATGATTGACTTCAAAGCAAAAATATACCTAAAAAATTCACGCTGAGGGTGAGACTTCAGCCTATTTTTACCGGTAAAATGGCCATAATTTCGGCTTGCAAATTGAAGTCATCAACATGCCACGCGAGAGACCTTAGACAGGTTTTAAAGCTGAAACGATAGGTAAGATATCATGCGCAGCCTTGCTGATATCCGCCTGCTTCTTGATGAACTGAACTGCAAACCAGCCGACGAACTGGAGGACCAGGATCTTGACTTCAAGGAGTGGAAGGGCCGCAGCCAGAAGGATGCCCTGGAGCTGGTTGTTGAAACTGCGGTTTGCATGGCCAACGGTGGAGGTGGAACAGTCGTATTTGGAGTAAACGACAAAGCAATGAGTCGTAAGAGGGCCATTCCTGGCGTCCCTCTTGAGGTCGATGTCAACCGCTTGAAAAAAGCGGTATATGACTCCACTGACCCCAAAATCACCCCTGTCTTCGAAGAGCTGCTCGTGCCTGAGGGATCGGGCCGCTTGCTGGTCATGCAGATATATCCCGGCCTTCCGCCCTATACAGATACAAGCGGCAGAGGAAAGATACGAATTGGCAAGGACTGCCAGCCGCTAACTGGCACGCTCCGCAGGCGCATCATGGTGGAGACGGGCGAGACGGATTTTACTGCAACGGAAATTGCCGAAAAGCCTGCATCATGTCTATCCGCTTCGGCGATGGAACAGCTTCGAGAGGCCGCCCGCCGTGAAAAAGCCCCCGCTGAGCTCTTGCAGATGAGCGACCTCGATCTCCTGGAAACTTTAGGCGTTATCCACAATAGAAAGCTCACGCTGGCCGGTCTCCTTTTGGCAGGAAAGGCGGAAAATATTCGCGAGCATTTGCCGGGCTACGGCTGGACTCATCTGCGCATGCGGGATGATACCCAGTATTCAGATCGAATGGATGGCCAGGAGGCCATTCCCTTGGCCATTGCCCGCGTGCTGGATCGCATTATGGCGAACAATCCCATAACCACCGTTGAACATGGCCCGTTTCATTTCGAATACCGCACTTACCCTGAGATAGCTCTTCGCGAAGCGATCATGAATGCCTTCTGCCATGCGGACTTTCGCATGAGCAGTCCGATTCTTGTCAAGCAGTACCCCCGTAAGCTGGAAATCGGCAACCCCGGAGGATTCATCGGAGGCATCTCCTCTGAAAATATCCTGCATCACCAGCCGGCCGCCAGGAATCTGCTTCTGGTCGATGCTCTAACTCGACTGCGTCTTGTCAACCGCAGCAACTTGGGCGTCTCTCGCATGTTCCAGGCCATGCTCATCGAGGGCAAAGAACCGCCCTTAATCCAGGAACAGGTTGATGCTGTGTTAGTCACCTTCCAGGGAGGAGAGCTATCGGTTCCATTCCGTGCATTTGTAGCGGAGGAGAGCCGACGCGGGAAGGGACTTCTTGTTGATCACTTGCTGATTTTGCAGTACCTTCTCCGCCACCCAGAGCTGGATACGGCATCTGCTTCACGTATCTGCCAACGATCTGAGGCAGACGCCAGGGAGATCTTGTGCGAGATGGAAATAAAGATGGAATACCTGGAGAGAGGTGGGACTGGGCGGGGTACTTACTGGATGCTCAGGCCAGATCTGCATCGTCGATTGGTAGCAGATGGCAGCCCGGAAAGGGACCGCCGCATTGACTGGGAGGCGGCCAAAACAAGAGTGCTGAGCGTGCTAAAGCTTAGGGCAGAAAGAAAAGAAGCTGGATTATCGAATGCAGAGATCAGGAAGATAACTCATCTAGACAGATATCAAGTAGTCCGTTTGATGCGAGAATTAATTTCAGAGGACCCGCTAATCGAACTTATTGGGAAAGGTCGCAAAGCGGCATATGTCTATGTCAGCCAAAAGCAAAATGAATGATAAATGAGAGTTCACATTTAATATCACAATTATCCTACAAAAATGTGATATGAAATGTGTTGTGCCTCATTGTCTCACATAGAGCAAAGCATAGATACAATCTTCTTTGAGCAGCTTCGCAGTGGCCGTCCGGCACCTTTCTTACGAGCGTAGCTCTGAAACAGACGTTATTCTGGTCCTGCAGGGAGGGAAAGCAAACCGGGATTTCGTGCGGCTGGTGGTGGAGGAGAACCAGGCAGGCCGGCCCTTCCGGCTGGATGATTTGCTCTTGCTTAACCAGTTATGGCGCGATGGCCATTTGGCTGTTTCAGAGGCCGCTTTTGTTCTCTGCTCACACCTACAAGAGACTGGGCCAGGAAGCTCGCATATGTGCGACAGCGAGGCTTTGAACCGGTTCAAGCAGAGCAGATGGTTGGCCAATGGGAAGATCACACGCAAGCAGGCAGCAGAGCTATGCAAGATCTCCTCAACACAGGCATGCGATCTTCTGAGTCGGCTGGTGAAAAAAGGCATTCTGGAAATGCATGGCAGTAAGAAAGGAGACTATTACAAGGATGCATCCAAAAATATGGATGAATCCAAATAGGATTTGGATGTATCCAAAAAAGGGACATATTTAGTGGATTATGGAATTCTTTTATCAACATCTTGTGTTTTTACCGAATTTTCATCCCACTTACAAATGCCTTGGAATAGTTCTATGTCATTTTTAGAATTCTTCAGTAAAATGTAATAGAATAATGCAGGACTTCGTGTACAAGGGCTAAATGTATTCACTAACTTTAATTATTAATTCTATTATAATATGAATACAACCGCCAGCTTATTCATCCTGCCTTGAAATCCCGTAAGATGCAGGGGGAGACATTGCCCTGCATAGGTATGATTGAGATGGCATCTTCCTTTACATGGCTTGATTACTCGGAAAAAGAACGGCAGAAGATGCTGGACATCTTGAGTGCCCTAAAAGAACACGAAACGAGAGACGTGCTGGGGATAGGTGTCATTAGGGATGCCTTCGCAGACATGTTCTTTCCTGGGACCAGTACTATCCAGACCAGAGCCAGGTACTTTCTGTTTGTGCCGTGGATGTATAGAAGCATGGAGGAGAAAAAAGTCCTTTCGTCAAAGATAGAAAGGCGGGCAAGAGATGAAGAGGTCCGATTGATTCGCGCGCTCTTGGCCTCTGACGACACCGATGGCGTCATAGGAAAGGAGGCAAAAGAGAATCTACAACGTCTTCCCAGCAGCATCTACTGGCAGGGCCTTGAAGCCTGGGGTATCCGGCTCAGTCCCTACTCCATCTCCGATTACCACCGCACCCTAGATGCATTCTACAGATTTGGCAAGGATAGTTCGCACAGCTATGAAGAGGAGATTGATGGCTGCCAGCGGCGACGCAACTGGCACCCTGGCCTTCCACCGGCGCCTGATGACTTCCCAGGCAAAGCCTCTTTCAGCCTGACTTTTGAGGAGGCCTGCTATTTGAAGGAGAGAGTACTGACCAGATGGCCAAATACAATGCTTGCATACCTTCTGGACTCCGATATACCATCAGAATCTGTACGCTTCCCCTGGGAGCATCCCATTTGCTCTGATCTCCCAGAGTCGCTCCGTGAGAGAATTCACCATGCAAGAAACTTCTCAGAGGTCATCAATGGCGCGTCCCTTCTCTACAACCTCATGCTGGCGGAAAAGGCCAACATTTTAGATCTCCATGCAGATGACGACAAGGTAAGTTACTACGAATATGAGTTGGAGAAATGGGCCGATTACCTCCAGTCACGTATGGATGAACTTGATCGATGGGACTATAAAAGACGCTTCTGGGAGATCGTATCCCATCAAGGGACGAGGCCGACGGGGAGTACGCAGCAGTTCATCAAAGAATGGCTCCAGATGGCTCTATCTCCCATACAGGCTCGGAAGATAGCAGAGAACGAATCCGCAAGGAAGCTTATTCACAAGAGGGAAAAGCAACTTAAAGGCAATCTCGCCAGACTTGACAATCCGGAAGCGCTTGCCAGGTGGAGTGGCGATGCAGGCACTGGAAGGCTCAGGTATAGATGGCGCCCTGCTGAGAAAATTATCTCAGATATATTCTCAGGCCTGAGGAGGTCATAATGCTCGATCCATATGATAGAAGACATCTTATGGAGATCCTCAGGCCACCGGATGGATATTCCCTTGACTATGCCATAGGAACTACATTCTCACTTGATCTACTGGCACTTATGACGGCACCCCTTGCCTTCACTATCTTTGAGGCGGAGTGCGAATCCAGGACGCCCGACCCACTGGCTCTTCTTGAATCCCTCAGGAGATACGCGGGAAGAATCTGCATCTTATGCCATGCTGGTAGGATTCATATTCCCAAAGAGGACGGCCAACCCCTCTACTCGTTCCTGGAAGGATCGGTTTTCCAGGCGCTGCCGCAGAGTGGAGAAGGTTCATTCCACCCAAAGGTCTGGACTTTGCGTTACACCTCAAGAGATAAGCCTGTAGCCTATCGTTTCCTCTGTTTAAGCAGAAATCTTACTTATGACAGATCATGGGACACAGTCCTGGTCTTCGATGGCATTCTGGCCGATAGGGAGAATGCCTTTTCCTCGAACCACCCAGTCGGTGAATTCATTGCAGCTCTTCCCGGATTGGTAGCGAAGGGTCTTCCGGAGGATGTGAAAAATAGGATAGAACAGATGCAATATGAGATTCGCAGGGTCGCCTTCGATCTGCCCCAGGGTTTCGAGAGCATGGCATTCCACCCCATGGGAATTGATAACAAAAAAGCCAATCCCTTCTCGGGGAGAATAGACAAAATGCTCGTAGTCTCTCCTTTCCTTACGGAGGGCTGTCTTGATCGCCTCGCATCCCTTGGAAAGGAATGTGCCCTGGTCTCACGACTTGATAGCCTGCAAAAGGTTTCAGTTGATTGCTTGAGGAGGTTCTCAGAGGTATTTTGCCTCAAAGAGGATGCTATTTCAGAGCAGGATGGATCTGATCCTGCAATTCCTGAGCAGGCGTTGACGCATATTGAAGACGACCAAGCCTTCCCTGAAGATAACCTCAATGATCTGCATGCTAAACTTTACGTGGCTGATGCCGGAACCGAGGGCAGGATATGGACTGGCTCTGCCAATGCAACTGATGCAGCATTCAGCAAGAACGTAGAGTTTCTTGTGGAGCTGAGAGGAAAAAAGAAGTATTGCGGCATAGACGCGGTGTTGAATGGAGGCAAGGAAACTCAGGACGGAAAGTTGGCAGGTCTTAGAACTATTCTCGATGCCTTCAGCATTATTGATGGTCCCATTCCCAAAGATGAGAATGAGTCCCTAGAGCGTCTGGCAGAGTTGGCCAGGAGCGAGCTGGTGAAAGCAGGCCTATCAGCCCGCGTTTCCCAGGATGCTGATGAGCATTTTAGTATCTTCATAGAGGGCATGATCGCGTCCATCCCTGAAGAGGCCTTTATCACGTGCAGGCCGATAACCCTGCAAAAGACGCGGGCCATTCCCATCTCGGCCGGACCTGGGGTGCATGCTGAGTTCAGACACATCTTGGATCGGGAGATATCTGCCTTCTTTGCGTTTGATGTGACTGTGAGATCTAGCGGCAAGAGCCGGAAAGAGGGATTTGTTCTCAAGCTGCCTCTGGATGGAGCTCCTGCAGATAGAAATGAGCACATCCTCCGGGCTATGTTGAAGGACAAGAGCCAGGTGCTCAGACTGATGCTGCTTCTTCTTTCTCTTGAAAGAGGATCAAATCCGGCTGATATCATTAATGGGGAATCTGGCCTCGGGAAGTGGCGGCTGGGAGCCTCTGCCGGCATGGTGCCCCTCTTTGAGTGCATGGTAAGGGCAATGGCCGGGGGTCCGCAAAGGCTAGACGACCTCAACAACCTTATTCAGGACCTGAAGGGCCACTCTGAGACCAAGGATCTCCTTCCCGACGGGATCGATGAGATTTGGGGGCCAATTTGGGAAGCAAGGAAGATAATGGGAGGAAAAAGCCACGAAGCGACCGGATTGCGATGAGATTCTCAAAAGCCTGAAGGATTTCCAAAAGGAAACGGTAGATTATGTCTTTCGTCGGCTCTATACTGATGATGACTGCACGAAGAGATTCCTGGTTGCCGATGAGGTAGGGCTTGGAAAGACCCTTGTAGCCCGCGGGGTCATAGCAAAGGCAATTGATCATCTCTGGAAGACAGTTCCCAGAATCGACATCATCTACATCTGCTCTAATTCAAACATCGCCCGCCAGAACATAACGAGGCTTAATGTTTTGGGAGATGAGCACGAACCACGGTCTTGTCGCATATCCCTGCTGCCGTCGGAGATCAAGGACCTCAAAATTCCAGATGATATGTCGAAGGATGAGAGCCAGGTCAACTTCATATCTCTCACACCTGGCACTTCCTTCGACATATCATCTGGAACTGGAATCGGGAATGAAAGGGCCCTACTGTATTTGATGCTAAAAGACGAATGGAATCTCGATGATGGAATGTCGATGAATGTTTTCCGCGGGGGGATGGAGTTCATGAACTTCTGGAGGCTCGTTAGGGAGTACCCGAAGAGGCATAGCATCGACCCACATCTGAAGGCGTGTTTTCTGAGCATAGTGCAGGATAGTATGGATGAGGTAATCGGCAATTCCGGCATTAGCTTGAGAAATAGGGTATTGGAGCTTTCCAAAGTCTTCTCTGACCCTGCGCTTACCGCTGCCTGGAAGAAGGAGATTGAAAAAAAAAGCAATCGGTGCATATCAGAGCTACGTGCTCTGCTTGTGAGGTCATGTCTGAAGGCGCTCGAGCCGGACCTGATCATTTTGGACGAGTTCCAGAGATTCAAGCACCTCATGTACGGGGAGGAGGGCGAGGACGAGTCGGCACTGTCCGCCAGAGAGCTTGCCAGGGAACTCTTCTCCTATGCCGATGAAAACTCCGAGGCCAGGGTGCTACTGCTGTCTGCAACCCCTTACAAAATGTACACGACAGCGGATGAGGCAGGAGTCGAGGACCACTACCGAGACTTTCTAAAAACCTTCGAGTTCCTCGTCCAAAAGCCTGATGCGGTGAGGAAGTGCGAGAGTACTATCAAAGAATACAGACAGGAGCTGTTTCGCATTGGTAATGGTGATGAGGCTCGGCCGGTGGATCTGAAGAAGGCTCTTGAGGCTCAGCTTCGTGGGGTTATGGTAAGGACCGAGAGGCTCGCAGCTTCGGAGGACCGAAATGGAATGCTTATGGAGGTTCACGATGGATCGGCCAAGCTTAAGCCGGGGGACCTGATAGCATACTGTGGCCTCCAGAATGTAGCCGAATGCCTGAGCAGCCGCGATTCCCTTGAGTACTGGAAATCCTCGCCATATCCTCTAAACTTCATGGATAAGTACGAACTGAAGAATGCCTTTGAGAAAGCCTGTTCATATAATGATCGAGAGATTTGCGGCCACTTGTCGGAAGCAGAAGGACTGCTGCTTCCCTGGGATGATATCGAAGCCTATCGGGAGATAGATCCTGGGAATGCAAGGCTTCGGAGCCTTTTTTCGGGAACCATCGGTGCTAATGCCTGGAAGCTCCTGTGGCTTCCTCCATCTCTGCCATATTACGAACTGGGATGGCCTTTTGCAGATCCGGAGCTCAGGAAGTTCACAAAGAGATTGGTGTTCTCCTCATGGAGAATGGTCCCAAGGATGATTGCAAGCCTGACGAGCTATGAAGTCGAGAGAAATATGATTGGTCTCTTTGACACCTCGATTCGAAATACCCAGGATTCGAGGAAGAGGCTCAGGCCTCTGCTTAAGTTCGCTAGGAGTGATAAAGATGGAAGACTCACAGGATTGCCGATTCTGGGGATCATATACCCAAGCATAACGCTTGCCAAGGCATGCGATCCACTGAGGATGGCCTCTATGCAATTGCCTTCTGTTGCTGATTTAATTCAGAGAGCACAAATTGAGATTGAGAGACTTCTACTGCCTATTGTGGGATCTTCTCCAGAATACGGACCTGAAGATGAGGACTGGTATTGGGCAGGGCCAATACTCCTGGATCTGTATTATCATAGGGGAAACGCTGAAAGGTTCTTACACAGTAAGGGGCTAGCTGATGTCTGGGGCGGCGAAGAGATCGAGGATGAAAGCGATGACGGTCCATCCCTTTGGAAAGAGGTAGTCGCAGAGGTCACAGCACTGGTCGATGGAAAGATACGGCTGAAGAGGCCACCGAGGGATCTTTCCCTCGTCCTTGCGAAGATGGCAATAGCAGGACCTGGAACAACATGCTTAAGGGCTCTAGCCAGGGTTACGGGCGGACTGTCTACGGACGGTAAATGGGAACCCCTTGATGAGATAAGCATGAGTGCTATGCGAATGTCTCGACCTTTTATCCGTCTCTTCAACCTGCCCACATCCAATGCCTTACTGCGCGGCCTTTATGCATTGGATTCTCAAGGCGCTCCTGCCTACTGGCGACAAGTTCTGGATTATTGCCTCGATGGTGGGCTTCAAGCTGTTCTGGATGAGTATGTCCACTTCCTGAAAGAGTCAGAGGGGCTCTTTGGTTATGAAAGGGGTAAGGCCGCATGCAGGATCTCGGAGGCAGTAGCAGAGGCCTTGAGCCTGAGGACTGCGAGCCTTGATGTTGACAAGATAGACCTTGACGAGAGTTGCAGATCCATATCAAGGTCGATGAAGAAGATGAGGACTAATTTTGCAGTAATGCTATCAGATAAGAAGAGCGATGAGGGCCAGTCTGAGAACAGGATATCTCAGGTTAGGAAGGCCTTTAATTCCCCCTTCTGGCCTTTCGTCCTGGCAACCACGTCAATTGGTCAGGAAGGGCTGGACTTTCATGCCTACTGTCATGCAGTTGTTCACTGGAATCTGCCGTCCAATCCCGTAGACCTTGAGCAACGCGAAGGGAGGATTCACAGATTTAAAGGCCATGCCATACGAAAAAATCTGGCCGCAAGGTACGGGCTTTCAGAGATCGGGCCAAATGATGCCGATCCATGGGAGGCACTTTTCAAGGCAGGAAAAAGAGATCGGAAGGACGGATCGGGCGATCTGGTCCCGTTCTGGATATACCCTCTCGAAGGTGGGGCCAAGATCGAGAGGCACGTTCCAGCATTGCCTTTAAGCCGGGACAGGGAGCGAATGGAGCAGCTGCAAAAATCCCTGGTCGTCTACAGGATGGTATTCGGGCAATCCAGGCAGGAGGATCTGGCGGCATTCCTGATGAGCCGTTTGGATAAAGTGGACATGGATAAACTGAGGATAGATTTGAGCCCGCCGCACGATATAAAACAATAATTATAAAATCACGCTGAGGGTGAGATTTGAACTCACGAGGTGCGATGCACCACTGGTTTGCTTGTCCTTCTGCCCCCCGGGGAGCGTGTGACCTCAAGACCAGCGCCGTAGGCCGCTTGGCTACCTCAGCTCAGCCTTTCACCTTTGCATCAGTAGATCTTAAGCCTGACGATCCCCTTCGCCTCGGCAATCTTTTTATCTCTCGCCGCTATTTTTCTCTGATGCTGATTAAAAACGTCTCCATTCTAGAGTCCGGCCAACTGCTGCCTGGTCGGGACATTCTCATTGAAGAGGGCAAGATCGCGAAGATGGGCAGCGACCTTTGTAATGTTAGCGATGACGATGAAGTAATCGACGGGCGGGGAAAGCTGGCCATCCCCGGTCTTATCAACGGCCACACCCACCTGGCCATGACCCTTCTGCGCGGCTATGCCGATGACATGGAGCTGATGCCCTGGCTGCAGGAGAAGATCTGGCCCCTGGAAGCTAAAATCACCGAAGAGGACGTGTCCTGGGGAGTCAAGCTGGGCTGCCTGGAGCAGATTCGCTTCGGCATCACCTGCTACAATGACATGTACTACTTCCCGGATACCGCTGCAAAGGCCAGCAAGGAGATGGGTCTACGTGCCTTCATCTCCGGCGTGGTCTTTGATATGAAGCCCGAGCTTCTGGGACAGGTGGAGCCCTTCATCCGCCGCTGGCAGGGCGACGAGCTGATCACACCTGCCGTGGGCCCCCATGCCGCCTACACCTGCTCTGAGGAGACGCTGCTAAAGGCCAAGGAGATCGCCGACCGTCATGATGCCATGATTCACATCCACCTTTCCGAGACCAGCGAGGAGGTGGATGACTTTGTGCTTTCCAAGGGCAAGAGCCCGGTGGAGTACCTGGACAGCCTGGGCCTGCTTAACTCGCGTCTGGCAGCCGTGCACTGCGTCTGGCTCTCTTTGGAGGACTGCCGCCTCCTGGCAGAAAGGAAAGCCAATGTGGTGAGCTGCACAGTTAGTAACCTCAAGCTGACCTCCGGAATCGCTCCGCTCAACACGATGATGAAGGCGAACGTAAACGTCTGCCTGGGCACGGATGGCGCTTCCAGCAACAACAACCTCAGCCTCTTCGAGGAGATGAAGACCACCGCCATTGTGCAAAAGAACGCCTACCACACTCCCGCCGCCTTCTCGGCAGAGCAGGTCTGGCGCTTAGCAACGGAGAACGCCGCTCGAGCCTTCCGCCTCAACATGGGCCTACGCCCGGGCTCTTTGGCCGACCTGGTCCTCATCGACCTGCAAAAGCCCTGGTTCTGTCCCCAGACCAACATCATCTCCCATCTGGTCTACAGCATGACCGGAGGCGTGGACACAACCATAGTCAACGGAAAGGTGCTCATGCGCGAGGGGGTCATACCGGGCGAGGCGGAGATCATGGAGAAGGCCCAGGAGCGCTTCCTGCGCCTGACTTCTTAGCTTCCTTTTTCGCCAACAATCGATAATTAGAACCCCTGGTTTACGAGATTAAACCACAGAGTCGCAGAGCGCACAGAGGACGAACGGACGGAGAACTACGATTATTCCGAAAGCAATTCTTTTGTCCCATAATCACTCAGCTCTTTATTATGCGTAGCCTCCTCCGTCCGCTCATGAGTCTTCTCAGGCCCCAAAGGCCGCCCGCCAGAAGCAGCAGAATCAGCCCTGCCATCCCCAGATACAGCCACAAAGAGGGAGGTGCCTCGCCCACGTAAATCAGCACGGCGAGCTCCTGGCTTCTTCTCTCTTTGTCCTGCCCGTCCCGGTAGGATATCAAGCAGGGAAGGGCATAGTACCCTGATGTGGCATTTTCATCCGTGAATACCGAAAGGCTCAGTGAAGCGCCCTCGCCCGGAGCGAGGCTCGCCTGCTTCTCCTCATTTTCGACCAT
>Ga0194053_10002050_pt1 | contig 12310 bp, 6 predicted proteins | sample SepL228m_MetaG_FD_161684 | JGI IMG/M metagenome (GOLD analysis project Ga0194053, IMG submission 161684) | Anoxic zone freshwater microbial communities from boreal shield lake in IISD Experimental Lakes Area, Ontario, Canada - Sep2016-L227-8m | ecosystem: Environmental > Aquatic > Freshwater >... | reverse complement strand
ATCGTCTGGTCGGTGGCTGTATCAATGCTAATGGCGTTTTAAAAATGCGGGTTACCGCCATTGGTGCCGATACGTTTCTGGCGAACATCATTCACATGGTCGATCAGGCTCAATCGTCCAAATTACCCATCCAAAAAACCGTGGATCGTATTTCTGCTGTTTTTGTGCCCGCTGTCATTGCTCTGTCACTGTTTACCTTCCTGACTTGGCTTTCTGTTGGTGCCGGTTTTGCAACCGCTTTCAGTAATGCCATCGCCGTACTGTTAATCGCCTGTCCGTGCTCACTGGGTTTGGCAACACCTATGGCCATTATGGTAGGTACGGGGCAGTCTGCAAAGCGCGGCGTATATATCCGTAATGGCGCAAGCCTGGAAACGGCTTCAAAGTTGACGACGATTGTGTTTGATAAAACCGGAACCATTACCGAAGGCAAGCCACGCGTCACCGATTTTATGGTTGTTTCCGAAGTCGGCGAAGAACGGGTATTGGCATTGGTCGCTGCTGCGGAAGTCTGTTCAGAGCATTTTCTGGCAAAATCCATTGTCGCTTATGCCCTGGAGCGTAACGTTAGCCCTATTGAAGCCGCTGAATTTAACGCTATTCCAGGTCACGGTATTAGCGCTCGCGTGGATGGTTGTGACGTTTTGGTGGGTAACCGCGTCTGGCTGGAGCAGTCAAGTGTTGATGTCAATATCTTCGTGCCACGCGCTATAACCTTGGCCGAACAAGGCAAGACTCCGGTTTATGTGGGTGTGGATGGCAAGCTGTCGGCACTGTTTGGCATCGCTGACCAACCCAGGGCAAATGCCGGCAAAGCCATTGAAAGACTGCGCAAGCTTGGGATAAAACCCATGATGGTTTCAGGCGATACCGAACAAACCGCGCATTACGTTGCAGGACTGGTGGGCATTGATACGGTTATCGCACATGCCAAACCGGAAAGAAAACTCGATATTATCCGCGAGTTACAAGCGCAAGGTTATAAGGTCGGCATGATTGGCGATGGTATTAATGATGCGCCGGCTTTGGCAGCAGCCGATGTCAGCTTTGCCATTGGGACAGGTACGGATGTCGCCATCGAAACGGCTGATCTCACTTTGGTCAGTGGTGATATCAGTAAAATCGCTGATGTTATGGAGTTGAGCGGTGCGACGTTAAGCATCATCAAACAAAACCTGTTCTGGGCGCTGGGTTACAACACGGTTGCAATTCCAGTTGCTGCGCTGGGTAAACTCAACCCCATGATTGCCTCAGCCGCCATGGCGTTAAGCTCCATTTCCGTTGTTGTTAACTCCCTTCGGCTCCAGCAAAAATAAATAAAGTATATGGCCGGGTTTTGGGATGGGGGCAGGCGCTATTATTGTCGATCCATGGAACAACACAAAAATCGACTGCACGCGATGTTTTATTGATTTTTTTCGACATCGTTTTCTGGCGTGCCAGAGAATCGAATTAAGCGTAATGAGTTGATAATCACCGAAACAGAACTGAGGGCCATAGCCGCTGATGCCATGGCCGGATTTAGTTTTCCGGCTATTGCAAAGGGAATGGCGATGGCGTTATAGCCAAAAGCCCAAAACAGATTTTGTTTAATGATGCTCAACGTTTGTTTGCTCAAGACGATGGCATCGGAAACTTTGCCTATATCACCATTGATTAAAATTAAATCTGCTGCGTGAATGGCAATACCGGTACCTTTGTCAATTGCCATGCCAAGGTTGGCTGCAGCCAGTGCGGGCGCATCATTAACGCCATCACCGACCATGGCAACCTGGTGCCCCTGTTTTTGCAAGCTGCGAATAATCGCCAGTTTTTTCAGCGGATTCGCCTGGGTGATAACCGTTTTGATAGCCACCTGTTCAGCAACAGGCCAAGCCGCATCCAAGGTATCACCGGTCACCATCATCGTTTCGAGGTGACGATCATGCAACTGCTTGATCACTTGTCGGGCATTGGATCTTACTTGGTCAGAAACCGCAAACAACGCCGCCGCGTTACGGTCAATAGCCAGATAAATGAGTGTCTTGCCCTGTTTGGACAGGTTTGTCGCGGTTGCTGTTAAGGCGGTTAAGTCGATTTGTTGCCCCTCCAGCCAAGACGCATTACCCAGCAATACTTCATATTGACCAACATCGGCACGGATGCCCTGATCGGGAATAGTATGAACATGGGCAGGCTCCAACGGGCTAATAGCCCGTACTTTGGCATACCGCATAAGTGCCTGACCCAGATAATGTCCTGAATTAAATTCTGCGGATACCGCTAATTGAATAATACTGTCATCATCCAAGGGAGAAATGTTCAGCAAGTCGGTAACGTTGGCATTGCCTTCGGTAAGGGTGCCGGTTTTATCAAAGATAACGATATCGATGGTGGCTGCCGTTTCCAATGCTTCGCCATTACGAATATAAATGCCTCGTCGTGCTGCCTGCCCTGTCGCTGTGATGGTTGCCGACGATGTTGCCAATTCCAGGGCGCAGGGGCAGGAAATCAGCAGTACGGCAATGGCATTGGCCAAGGCGTATGCCATACGTTCTCGAGCCAGAAGCCAGCCCCCAAAAGTCATGCCTGACAGCACTATAATCAATGGCACAAATACCGATGAAAAGGCATCAACCGTTTTTTGAATCGGCAATTTTGATGCCTGCGCCTGATCGACCCTGCGTATCAAACCGGATAAAACGGTATCCTTGCCGGTTGCTGTGGCACGGATATGCAAAACGCCATGACCATTGATACAGCCTTCATAAACCTTATGTCCGGACTCCTTTATGCAGGGAGTGCTGGAGCCGGTTACCATGGCTTCATCAACGCTGGAAAAACCCTTTATGACTAAACCGTCAGCCGGTATTTTTTCACCGGGACGAATCAGCAAAACAGCATCTACCGTGATTTTATCGGCACTTATTTTAGTTTCTTTACCCGCAATTAATAAGGTTGCCTCCAAAGGTTGCAGGTTTACCAGTTTACGGATGTCGTTGATCACTTTGCTTTTTGCCAGCTCTTCCAGATATCGGCCTAACAGAACAAAATCAATGATGGCCGTTGCGGTATCAAAGTAAATATGGCGGCGGTTGCGAAATAAAGATGCCAAACTGTAAATGTACGCTGCGCCTACGCCCAGTGTAATCAAGCTATCTGTATTGGCAGAACCTTGCTTCGCTTGATGTAGCGCTTTTTTAAAAATATCCCTGCCGCCAAATAAAACCACAGGTGTCGCGAACAAGGCTTGCAGCAGCAAAAAGGGGAGTGATCTTGAGCGCAAGAGGCTAATTAGTAACACTGGCAAGCTTGACCAGCCTATGGTTATGAGGTGTTTTTTTACCCTAAGTAAATGTTTGCGCTCTAATTCAAGCACCCATTTTCGTTCTGTCAGTGTATCGATTGAAAAGGCTTGGTAGCCATTTTCAGAGATGATTTTAAAAAGCTTTTCTTTGGAAACATAACCCTTGACGCTAGCCGTCTCCGTCACATAATTAACGGTCGCTTTAGTGATGTAGGGTTCACGTTGCAACATCATTTCCAGAAATAAGGCGCAGGACGCACAGCTCATGCCGCCAATGCCAATAAAAAAATCCTGTAATACGTTACTGGATGGGGTGTTTCTCTGCTTTAGGGTGTTAGTCGTGACACGCGGCCTCAGTCCAATGTTAGCTATGACCGTTTCCAAAAGCTTCAATAGATTGGCGACAGGCAGGTATTCCGGATCAAAATGAATCGTCACCGAGGCTATCGCAGGAACGATTTTTACTGCTTCAATGCCTTGCCGTTTACCTAACAACATTTCCAATATGGAAGCACGCTCCTGATCCCTGCGTATATTCGGTGCGATAATTCGAACGCGACGTCGGGTCTGATGGGCGAGGATGAAATGTTTGGCTTCAGCAGTTTGGTGCATAAGGATTTTATTTTTCTTGATTAAACTCAATTCAGGGTCAGCCAAACATTAACGATACCTTATTAACACTACAGACTAACCCGAGTTGATTTACAAATATTAAAGGTTTGTATTCCACGCTACAGAAATTAAATAACGCCAAGACAATTAAAATCCCGTTAAAAGGGGATGTTATCGAGGGGTTGCTGAAATAAGGTATTACGTTTTTGTTTTAAAGTTATCTTCGGATTCAAGCCTTAACGCTTATATCTATTATATTGCGCCGCCCTGAGTTCACTTAGAGTCAGATGAAAAGGTAGCTAAAAACTGCGGTCAAAAACACCGCATTAAGCGAATATAAACACTTCTTTAATACTTATCATGCACGACAAACTCGGTCGGTGAAAATTACTCCTTACAATATTTCACGCGATGAGCAATAACGATGAAATAATATCAAAACAAACTTCCAGTAAAGATGATAACACATTGTTATATAAAGCCTGTAGAGTCACTGAAGGCTGCATCATTAACAAACGAAATAACTCAGCCAGCACATAATAACTGCTAATTAAAACCGCTTCAGTCTCTTGAGTCAGTGAGGCCAGATAGCCGTTTACCGGAGCGAGTGCCGATGCCATCAATTGTTCCGGGTTGTCTAAAAGCAGTTGCCAATACCGCTCAGACTGCGCACCAACCGCTGTCACATAACGAGTCAATGGCTCAATAGTCGCCAAGGCCACTTGATCGGGATTATCCCAAAAAGCCTGTAAATATTGACCGGTTGCCTCTTTGCAGGCATTCACCTTGACTTGCCAGTCTTGGTAAACCGGCAACACCGATGCTTGAACCTGAAGATAAGGCATTGCCGGTATAAGCAGTTTGTTCGTACCAGGCGGTAAGTGTTTCAAAAGGATGCTCATAAACCTGTTTGGCTGCGGTTGCTACCATGCTGTGAACATTAATCAATTTATATGAATATCCTGATACAAGGCATTAACCTTAAAACTGACTTGGTTATAGAGTTGTGCTGTAGGCAAAATCAATTTGTTTTCAAGGTCAATCTGGCATATAGTAAAAAATCCGGTTGATTAAACATAAGTCATACTTCCTAAAGTTAAGAAAATCTGTATATAAAACGTTAAGTAATTGGCTTTGATTCTAGCCTGACTGACAAAAATTAAACATGCGACAAGTTGTCGCAAAAATAAAAGAGGAACAACTAACTTGCGTGCAAAAAAAATGCGACCAATTTACATTGGTCGCACAAAAACCCTTAAACCCTTTAGGAGGTCACATATATCAAGAGTTGCGGGAATTCTAGCCGGTTATTTTCATTTATAAAATATGGCATATTGTCGCGCGTCAAGTTGTCGCAGGTACTAGGTAGGGTGGGTTTCGCACTAGGCTGTCGAAATAAACCGTTTTTTATTAATGTTTAAATATTTGCTTTTCAGTTTCGTGATAATGATATAACTGCATTAAATTAATTAAAGAATTCTTGTCAAGTGGCAAGCCAAAAACCGGTAAATTTTTTTAGTTTCAATTCGTTATATTTCGACAGCCTAGCTTCGCACCCAATATTATTCAGTGCCAAACAGGTTTCTACGGACTTGGTGTTTAAAACCAGACAGTTTGTTTTTTAATTGAACAGGTTGTTTTGTAAATAGACAGTTTATAAATTAGTTGCAATGCCGATAAAATGGGTGAAGGACTATTGGCATAGAGAAATTGGGGCTACCCACTTTAGTCTGGTCAAAAATACCCAAGTTAGACTTGGCAGGTTTATAGCCGAAATTGCGGTTGCCGTATTTTATTTTTGCGGGGCGAGTTAGTGCTTTTTCAAGGTTTATCCGGGCTTCTGAAATTAACCTGGTACAACGAACCGGAAGTTCGTGACCTATATTTAAAATGATAATCTTGTAAAATAAGCCGAAACAACAAAACGAACGCTATTTATTTTGACAGAAGAAGAAAGAGTAGAACTGCATAAAATTATTGCCAAATGAAAATCATCACAAGCAAAAGTGCTTCAGGCACGAATCATCTTGCTTGATAACGAAGGTATGCCTGTCAGCGTTATAGCGCTTGAACTGGGTGTTGTAAAAAATACCGTCATAAAGTGGGTTAGGCGTTGGAAGGGAAATCCGAAATTAAGTGTTGCAGAAAGACTTAAAGATCTCCCGCGCTCTGGATAACCCGATAAATTTACGGCAGAACAAGTATATAAAATCATAATGACTTGTTGTGAAAATCCCATTGAATATGGCCATCCAATAACTCACGGGACACAGCGGGAACTGGTTGGTGAGCAAACCCCCGATATCAGTTTTGCCGGAGGTGATATTCGTGGCCGGGATCGTCGTAATGCCTGTTATTATCAAATGAGTTGTTCACTGGCCCAGCATTACGGTTTTGATCTTGAAGTGCCTTTTTCAGAACTGCCTAAAGAAGCGCAAGACGCAGTGCTTTGGTAGCGGAAATGCGGCTATTGAATTTAAGTTTATGTCTGGCACGGGGTCGGTTAAAACAAAGAAACATCGTTTTGAAGGCATTATTGCCAATATGGAGCGGCGTAACCATGAGACCGATTCGCAGATGGTTCGCGTGAAGAATTGCAGCGGTATTGCCTAAGGTGATGATAATATCGAATTGTGAGCTCTAGATCCAACGTGTGCACAGACTTGCCGCATAAGATAAAAAAGTCTGATGAGTCCGTAATAAATCACGTAGCACTGATGGAAATATTAATGGGGAAGTCATCGTGTTTAAATCTGTTTAGTTCTAATCAGAATATGATGGTAGTCCTAATTAAGCATAGCCTCAAGGTAAGTATTCACCTCCCCCTTTGAAAAAGGGGGATTTATTTAATAAAATCTCCCCTAACCCTCTTTTTCAAAGGGGGGGGGGACTGAATAATTACGCCTCAAGCTTTTTACTGTAACTTGAGTACATAAATACTAAAAATTATTCCATTCCAACACCTGCATGAAGCGAGGTTTCACCCGCGCTATCGGGCTTGCTCAGAAAAGGTGTGATTTAACTTAATAAAGCCTGATTTTCGTAGCCTTGTAATCAGCGATATTGTAGATTACCTTGCTGTTGTTAACACAATTAGTCGTTAAGTAATAAGCACTCAGAAATAGTAACTAAAATTTTCAGGCAAAAAAACGGGTGCGTTTAGCACCCGATTTTTGATCAAAAATAATAATTGGCTTTGACCGGTTAAAGCTTTTCTTAAATTAACAACACACTTGCTGACAATCATTTAGCCAATTATCACCCAAAATTCTTTACTGAAAAATTGGGTGATTAACTAAAAAGTTAAATTAAATATGATAAGCTGTTTCGCCGTGTTCAGAAATATCCAGACCTTCGCGCTCTGACTCCTCACTAACTCGAAGTCCAATCATAATATCTACAAACTTGAAAGCAATGAAAGATACCGTACCAGACCAGATTATAGATACTGCTACGCCCCACAGTTGACTTATAAATTGGGTTGACATGCTGTATTCCCCTACTCCATTGGCAACGTAATCCCAAACCCCTGTGCCGCCTAACGCGGGGCTTGCAACTACAGCGGTGCCTAAAGCTCCAATAATCCCGCCAATGCCGTGTACGCCGAAAGCATCCAGAGAATCATCGTAACCCAGCAAGCTTTTCAGGCTGGTAACGGCCCCAAAGCACGCAGCACCAGCGACTATTCCCAAGCAAATAGCACCCATAGGTCCTGACCAGCCACAAGCTGGCGTAATGGCAACCAAACCCGCAATAGCACCGGAAGCACCGCCCAGCATACTGGGTTTGCCACGTATCATCCATTCAGCGCTTGACCAGGCAAGCGTTGCAGCCGCGCTGGCCAGTAACGTATTGACAAAGACCAAAGCAGAAAGACCATTGGCTTCCAAGTTGGAGCCTACATTAAACCCAAACCAACCAACCCACAACAAAGAAGCGCCAACCATAGTCAGCGTGACACTGTGCGGGGCAAGAGATTCCTTTTGAAAACCGATACGTTTGCCCACCATCAAACAACCTATCAACCCGGCGATACCTGCGTTGATATGAACAACGGTGCCCCCGGCAAAGTCCAACGCGCCTTTTTGAAACAGGAAACCTGCCGTTGCCGCCGCAGCTTCACCGGTTTTAGCATCGGTATAGGCATCAGGACCCGCCCAATACCAAACCATGTGCGCAATAGGCAAATAGGCAAAGGTGAACCAAATCAGCATAAACACTAATATGGCTGAAAATTTAACCCGCTCGGCAAATGCGCCAATGATCAAAGCCGGCGTGATGCCGGCAAAAGTAAGCTGGAAGGCAACGTATATATATTCAGGGATGGCAACCCCTTTGCTGAATGTAGCGGCAAGTGAGTCCGGTGTTATGCCAAAAAGAAACAGTTTGCTGAAGCCGCCAAAAAAGGCATTACCTTCAGTAAATGCAATACTATAGCCATAAATTGCCCAGAGTATAGCCATCATCGAGAAAATCACGAAGACCTGCATTAACACTGAAAGCATATTTTTGGCACGCACCATACCACCATAAAATAATGCCAAACCAGGGATAACCATCAGGATAACCAGCACAGTCGCCATAATCATCCAGGCAGTATCGCCTTTATTAACGGTCGGTGTAGCGGCTGCAACTGCAGCGTCCGGATCGGCAAGCGCAAAGCCTGCAAAACCCAACAAAGCGACCAGCAGAAATCTATTTAATAAATGTTTCATTTTTTTCCTCCTTATAAATGCTAGAGTGCTTCATCGCCGGTTTCACCGGTACGAATACGGACAACCTGCTCTAAATTAGTTACAAAAATTTTACCGTCACCAATTTTTCCGGTATTGGCCGCTTTGGTAATTGCCGCTACCGCCTGATTAAGCAGTTGATCTGCAACCGCGACTTCAACTTTGGCTTTAGGTAAAAAATCAACAACATACTCTGCTCCACGATAGAGTTCGGTATGACCTTTTTGGCGACCAAAACCTTTGACTTCGGTTACGGTTACACCTGAAACCCCCATATCTGAAAGTGCCTCACGGACATCATCCAGCTTAAAAGGTTTAACAATAGCGGTTATCAATTTCATTTGTTCCTCTCTTGATTTTAAAGTAACGACTCAACATTACTTAAAGCATGGACTGTGCCAAGTATGGCTCCAAAATGAATCTGATTACCTGGCCGAACAGGATCAAGCATTGTTTATCGGGTTATAGAGGTAACCTATGGCATTGTAAGGATTAATAAAATCTTTACATTTCCATTAAGATTTATTTAATGACCCGACTAACTCTCTAAAAATACCGGACTAAGCGCGTCCTGTTATGCACCACATTAGCGCAACAGGGTGGACTGTGATCCGTGGTGGTGCGAACAGCAGGTTAAGTAAAAAGCCGTCGTTTTCTTTATTATGACACGGGGAGAACCAGACACCGGTCGAGGGTTGCAACTCCGACTGAATCGTTTAAAGGCTTCAATAGATTTCATAACGTGTAAGTATTCACCTCCCCCTTTGAAAAAGTGGGATTGAGGGGGATTTATCTAATAAAATCTCTCCTAACCCCTCTTTTTCAAAGAGGGAGGATTGAATAATTACCATAACGTGAGTAACGGGGTTGCAAATCCCGTCAGGCGTCATTAGGCGCAGAATAAAACTATCGGATTGGAATGAAAGCAGCCAACTTCCGGCTACCCATGGCCGTATTCAGAAAGAATCGGCTAAGCGTGAAATACTGTTAAAGGGGTCTATTAACAGACATTTTTATTCATCAAGAACACACCAGGGACACAACGCTTTATTTCTTCGTGCCCTTGGTGTCTTTGTGGTGATAAAAATTTTAAGGATTTTTTTAATTTATCGGGCAATAATAGATAAAATAATTATATTGCAATTACTCTTCTATTCCCAATTCTTTGATTTTACGGGTCAGAGTATTTCGGCCGTAACCCAAAAGAATTGCAGCTTCGTGGCGCTTGCCACGGGTAAAGTTTAAAGCGGCTTTAATTAAAATAGCTTCAACGGCGGGAATGGTTTGTTTGGCGACTTCTGCTTCTTTGGTCAATAACTGCTGATCTATCCAAGTTCTCAGTAAAGATTCCCAATCAGTTCCGACGGTCTCTTTTTCCAGTGAGGTATTGAGTAACTCAGGTGGTAAATCATGCAAATGAACTTCTCGACTAGATGCCATGACTGTTAACCAGCGACAACTATTTTCCAGTTGTCTTACGTTTCCCGGCCACTCCAGTGTACTTAAAAACGCCTCTGCTTCAGGTTTTAGGGTTTTAATTTCTACACCCAACTCGGCAGCGGCATGGTGCAAAAAATGGCGCAACAGCAAAGGAATATCTTGTTTGCGTTCGCGCAGAGCCGGGATATGTATACGAATCACATTTAAGCGATGGAATAAATCTTCCCGAAAGCGGCCTTGATCAACCAATATCTCAAGATTCTGATGAGTGGCGGCAATAATACGCACATCCACTTTAACAGCGAGGTGCGCCCCAACGGGGTAAAACTCGCCATCCGCCAGCACTCTTAATAAACGGGTTTGCAATTCTGCCGGCATATCGCCTATTTCATCAAGAAACAGCGTTCCTCCGTTGGCTTGCTCAAAACGACCGGCTCGCCGTAATTGCGCTCCCGTAAATGCACCTTTTTCGTGTCCAAACAGTTCCGATTCCATCAGATCTTTAGGAATAGCGGCCATATTTAAAGCAATAAAAGGATTTTTAGCTCTGGGACTATGACGGTGCAGCGCTTTAGCCACTAATTCCTTGCCCGTTCCCGATTCGCCATTAATCAGTACCGTAATGTGTGAACGAGCCAGCCTGCCTATCGCCCGAAAAACCTCTTGCATTGCCGGCGCTTCGCCTATAATTTCAGGGGTAGGTTCAATAGTGGCCGCAGCACGATGCGCATCGTCTTGTTGTTGTCGCCCATGGATGCAGGCACGTTGCGCCAGATTAACCACTTCTTTAATATCAAAAGGCTTGGGCAAATACTCAAAAGCACCGCCATGAAACGCCGAAACCGCACTTTCCAGGTCGGAATGAGCCGTCATGACAATAACCGGTAAATTGGGGTGACTGTGCTGAACCTTGTCTAAAAGTTCCAGGCCATCCATGCCAGGCATACGAATATCGGTTATCAAGGCATCTGGCAAATCACCCTGTAAAGCCACCAATAGTTCTTTCCCGGAAGCAAAACTGCGAGTAATGATGCCCGCTTTTTGCAAGGCTTTCTCAACAACCCAGCGTATGGATTTATCATCATCAATGATCCAGACATTATCAGGCTTGCTCATTAACAGTCTCCATGGGTAAAAAAATTGAAAATACCGTATTGCCTGGCTCGCTGTTGCACTCAACCAGGCCGTTATGCTGATTAATCAATGCTTGCGCAATGGATAAACCCAGCCCGGTGCCTTCGGCTCGACCGGTAATCATGGGATAAAATATTTGACTCATCATATTAACATCCACACCCGGTCCGTTATCGATAATATCGCACTTTACCGCCAGTCTATACCGTTTACGGCCTATATTCATCTGCCGGTGTATGCGTGTTTTAAAGATAATATTGCCTTTCCCTTCCATTGCTTGCACCGCATTTCTGGCAATATTTAAAATAGCCTGAATCAGTTGATCTTTGTCGGCAAAGATCTCCGGAATACTGGGATCATAATCATTTTTAATCGTCAGAGTACCGCTGGATTCCGCTTGAATCAATTGCCTGACTCGCTCCAACACTTCATGAATATTAAGTGCTTTTTTATTAGGCAATCTATTAGGTCCCAGCATTTTATCCATCAACCCTTGCAGACGATCTGATTCGTCAATAATAATTTGGGTATATTCTTTAAGTTCCGGATCATGTAATTCCAAATCCAACAACTGAGCTGCGCCGCGCAAACCGCCTAACGGGTTTTTGATTTCATGTGCCAAACCTCTAATCAACAATCGCGCCGTATTCTGTTGGGTTAATAATTGCTCTTCTTTGGAAATCCGCAAATGATTATCCACCTGTTGAAGCTCGACCAGAATTTCACTAACGGCTTCATTAACCAGCAACGGGGTTGCACTAAAGCTGGTGGTCACATTATTAGTCATTCGGTTCAGTGTCAGCCCTCGATCAACCAGGGGTTCTGACATCGCCAGGGATTGCTTCAAATTAATCAGCAATGCAGGATCGGAAGATCGAAATAACTCCTCTGCACTTTGACCTATCAAGTGATGCGCACTGTCAGCCAGCAGAATTTCTCCGGTCGTATTAACATAGGTCAGTATTAATTCATGATCAAATAATAAAATTGCGGTATTAAGATGATCCAGTATGCGTTTATACATTTTTTTTATCGGTCGTTTTGATACAAAAGCGTTATGTTTATATAAGCAATTTATAGACCAAACCCCGTAGAACCGCTGCTT
>Ga0194053_10002049_pt1 | contig 12313 bp, 13 predicted proteins | sample SepL228m_MetaG_FD_161684 | JGI IMG/M metagenome (GOLD analysis project Ga0194053, IMG submission 161684) | Anoxic zone freshwater microbial communities from boreal shield lake in IISD Experimental Lakes Area, Ontario, Canada - Sep2016-L227-8m | ecosystem: Environmental > Aquatic > Freshwater >... | reverse complement strand
ATGCATAATAACCGGGCGGGGCGGTGTAGATACCACTAACATAACCCCCACTATTACCGCTACGCATCTCAGACCAAGTAACACCACGACCAGTGAACCATGAAATCACACCATCGGTAGTTTTAGCCCCACTTGTACCACTTTCCTGAGGAAAATAGGTCACATCTGTATCGATTTTCAAATCTGAACTTGGCGCGGTTTCTTGCCAAATAAAGTCATTCTTCGTTCCATCTATCTTTTTGGCATCAATAACAACCTTTTGGTCTTCCTGGACAGCCCCATTCTCAACCTGGAAGGCATCTGGAGTATCTCTAAATTTAAGCGCATCACCACTTCCAGTTCGCGTGACCTTCCATTTGAAGTTCCTAGGGGCGTCTGGGCCCTCAATTGTCTTCCAAAGTCGCACGCCATTTTCACTAATTTGAAATTCGAACTTTAAATTACCATTATCAGTGTTTGGAGTCGCCTCTTGAGCCAAAGCCGGATTGATAAACTGAGCAAAATATTTATTTTGCTGCTTCATCTTTTCAACTGGATTATTGATATCAGCCCAGCTAACTAAACCATTAGTCCCTTTAGCCGAAGAAAGTTGTGGCGCACCATCGACATCTTGAAGCTCAACTGTATACTTTTCACCAGTTTCACGTGACTGAATTTCATAACCAATTTTATTTTTATAAACCTTAACCGTTGACGGCATCTGATCGTAAAGCACAAAATCAGGGAAGTCGACATAGTGACTTGGGTTAATATCCTTCCATTGAGCCTTTGAATCTTTGTAATCTTCTTTATAATGGATGATACCAGAATAAGACTCAAGAGTCATCTTCCCGCCACCATTACTAATAGTTTTACTAGAGACAGTACGATCAGTAACAATTTCATCTTTATTCTTCTTAATTTGATCACCACCGACGACTGTTACCTCTTTAGCCGCAACCGTAAAACCGCACTCAGCGCTCCATGGCGACCAAGCTCCAACTGAATCCTGGTAACGTACTCTAAAATAGTAAGCTCCATCAGCCAATTTGCGATCGATTGTATAAGAAGTTAAATTTTTAGTATCAGTACCAGAATCAGCAATAGTTGCGGTATACTCACCCGACTTATTAGTCACCTGCCACTGAGAGGCTCCATGTAAATCATTATCTGGATCAGAAAAAATACCGGCCGACAAAACTTGACTATAACCAATCGCGCCAACATGCTCACTCACCTTTAAATCAGTTGGTGCAATTGGTAGTCGTGAATAATTGACCGCAAAAGTTTTCAAAACTGGCGATTTAGTCAAATCATTAGTACTAAAATTTAAACGAATATAAATTTTGTCTGAATCGGCTAAATCCTTAGCATCTTCGGTCCACAAGATATTATCGGTTGAAAATTCCTTTTTAATCGAACCACCATTTAAATCTTCGGAGGCATCAAAACTCAACCAATCCACAATTTCGCTACCTTGTGGATCAAAAGTAATGGTTGCCGAACCAGTTCTGGCGTATTCAGTTTTAGTTTCAGCCGGAGGCGCATTTGCCTCGGCATCGGTTGGTTTTTGTGTAGTTACAGCCTCGATTGGTGTTGTAACTGGTTTGACTTCGGTTACTGACGCGGTATCGGCGGCAGGCGCAGGAGCAACCACAGTAGTATCTGGAGCCACAGTTGTTGTATCTTTAGTTGAATCAACTTTAGTTTGATCGGTGGTCGTCGTATCAACCTTATCAGATGCGGCCGGAGCAGTTGAATCAGTTGAAACTGGCACTAAATCAGCCTGGGCCAATCGCTTGAAAGAAAAACTTTTAACCACATTAGAAGCTAGCGTCAAACCGCCATCTGTTACATCAAGATTTTCTAATTTCCAAGTCTTCCATTCCTCACTTGAAGACCAAGCTTGTTTTGAAGCGGCCTGAGCGTAATGTGACGGAGCTTTGGTAACCAAAGTAAACACCAAAACAAAAGCCGCTACCGTATAACCACTTAAAACAGCCCAATGGACAATGTTTGCCCACGAATTCATATGCCAATTATAGTACCATCGAAATTTTTGTCTTAATAAATCATGAGGCCCAACCATCGCACGAAAAGAACCGCGCGTGCTTTTCTGCAACTGCGCTAGCCTTGTATCGAGCTCTTCGACGCGCCGATTAACCGGCGCCGGGTAAAGTTGTCCCTCTCCTTGCGACATTTTAACCTTATATTATTATACTGAAATCTTGATCAAAATCAGTTACTACTTTTATTTTGTAATTAACGAAAAATTAGGTTGCTCGCCTCTTTTTCTGGTTTACATCAGGTTATTAACTCTATAATTATATTAACATTGTCCACACACCCATGCAATAGATGTGTATAAGTCAACTACAATTTTAACAGGTTCATTTTTATAATATTTAGACTCAATTGTGGATAAACATGTGGATAACTTTTGAGCACAACAAAATATGCAAATACGTAAATATTTGTCAAATTTTTTAGCAACAACTAAAAATTACTTTCTGGCTGAAGCATAATTTAAACCAACAAAAACAATCAAATACTGTCTTTGTTCGTTTCTCCTTCGTAAAAAACTACACACTAAAAACAAGCATGTAACTATTTACACTAAATACGCCCTTTGGATCGCTAGAATAAGGGATATTTACATTATGGCAAATTAAACAAAAAAACAAAATAGCTACAAGGTATAATATTGAATTTTAGATTATTTTTGCATATTTTATTTAACTTTTATTATCAAAATATGTTAATATATATGTAAGAACATTAAAGTGTTTAATGCCTGGTCGATAGCATCAAATTAAATGAAAGGAATAACATGAACAAAAAATTATTCGCTACTTTAGCCATTGCCGCGATGCTTATCCCTTCAGCAGTTTTTGCTTCATCAACTGCCGACCAAATCGCAGCTAAACAAACCAAGAGTTATAGCCGTATCACTACCAGTATCGCCTGGTTTAACAAAGAAATTACAATCATTAATTCAAAAAAAGGCATCACTGCTGATCGCAAAGCTTTCTTGATTAATGTTGTTAATGCCGATATCGCTATTATGAATCAAATGAAAACCGATATCAGCAAAGTTACAGATTTACCAACTGTCAAAAAAGACTACAATTCGATCAACCTTATTTACGATGGTTTAAAAAGTGGTGTCAAAGCCGCATTAAAAGCCTAATACTCTTATAAAAACCGCAAGCTTTTTTAAAGATGCGGTTTTTTGGTAGTTAAAAACACTAAAAATTTGTAAAAATTCGGCAATTAAAAAAACCGCAGATAAACTGCGGCTTCGAGAAATTAATGAATAATTTTGTACCAAGCTTGATTTTGATTTGGCTGCGGATTAGATTCCGGTAAAAGAACCACTAAATCTAAACCTTGCCCCATGGCAAAAAGCTGATCGATTCGCATAGGGATACCCGCCCAAACCGGACCATTTTCCTGGTAAAAAGCCACCGAAAACGGCGCGCCGTTTTCTTCAAAAAACACTCTCGGTAAAGCTTCAAGCCAGGTCTTAATCTGTTCTCGCTGAGCCTCAAGTCGACCGATATTAAATAAATATCGACCAAATCTACTCTCAACAATCAGACAATTTTCGTGATCCTTATCCATTTGCTCAAATTCCCTTGGTGTACAAAGACAATCCAAAAAAACCTGATTGACCACATCCTGATCAATCAAAATCGACTCATCAACTGTATTCATGTTCCGTCCCCCTTAAATAATTCATTCGTTTGAAAAATCAAACCAATTGAGAAAATTATACCAGTTAAAATTAGTTTTGTCAATAATAAGAGTAATTCTTCAAGAATATATCTTATTGTCAAACGCCTCAATCCATTGAGGCGTTTCCAGGTTAACCTGTTAATATCTACAAAAAAAGACGGCTTTAAACCGCTTTTTTATAAAATCAATAACATGGCTCCCCGAGTCCGATTCGCGCATTGGCAAATATTTTGCCGCAGGCAAAAGAGGGACGACCTTATCTACAATAGGAAAAGTCCGTTCTAATATTTTAAAAAAAGCGCATCAATTTCTCAATGGGCTTTTTTTGGCTCCCCGAGTCCGATTCGAACGGACGACCTTATCCTTAACAGGGATTTGCTCTACCGCTGAGCTATCGGGGAATAATAAAAAATGATCAAGTATCAAATAATTTGATTCCTATCATTGATTTCATAAATTATTTTACCAAAAAACCGCCAAAATTGCAACAGGCGGTTTCTCGGTATAAATACAATATTTCTATATTTTACTTGAGGTAATCTTTCAAATTTTGACTCGATTCGTTTTTCTTCATCTTCTGTAAAGCCTTAGCCTCGATCTGACGAATACGTTCACGCGTCACCCCAAACTCTTTACCTACCTCCTCCAAGGTGTGAGTGCGACCACCTTCTTCAAGACCGAAACGCATTTTCAAAATCTTCTGTTCTCGAGGCGCCAATGCCACCAATGAATCCCCCACATGACCCTTCATCAATTGATAAATAGCCGATTCTTCAGGTGATAACGAAACTTTATCTTCAATAAAATCGCCCAATTTCGAATCTTCTTCTTCACCCACCGGCGCTTCCAAGGAAACTGTTTCTTGAGAAATTTTAATAATATGCTCAACCTTATCAACCGGCATCTGCATTTCGGCGGCGATTTCTTCAGGTAATGGTTCGCGGCCCAAATCTTGAACCAATTGACGTTGAACTCGAATCAATTTATTAATAGTTTCAACCATATGGACCGGAATACGAATAGTTCTGGCCTGATCAGCAATAGCTCTGGTAATAGCCTGGCGAATCCACCAGGTCGCATAAGTTGAAAATTTATAACCCTTGTGATAATCAAATTTTTCCACGGCGCGCAAAAGACCGGTGTTACCCTCTTGAATCAAATCAAGCAAAGACAAACCGCGACCAATGTATTTTTTAGCAATCGAAACCACTAAACGCAAGTTAGCTTCTGCTAGTTTACGCTTAGCATTTTCATCATCAGCCTCAATTCTCTTGGCTAATTTAATTTCTTCCTCGGTCGAAAGCAAAGGAATTTGGCCAATTTCACGTAAATACATACGAACTGAGTCATCAGAAATATCTTTAAGCTCAGCCGATTTAGTCTCTTTTTCTTCGTTTTCTCCTGGAATTTCCAAAAGTTTACGACCTTGACGCACATCAATACCTTGGTTTAAAAATTCGTCAAAAAGCGCGTCAGCCAAACTTAGGTTGCGTTCTGGTTCAGGAAAAGCCTGAGTAATTTCTTGATAAGTCACGAAACCCTGAGCATGACCCTTTTCCAAAAGCTGTTTCACTTCATGAGGAAACTTAATCTCTAGTTCTTTCACTTTTTTCTTTGGATTTTTGCTCTTAGCTTCTTTAATTTTAGCGGCAACAACTTTATCGTCCGCCTGTCTCTGACGAGAGGCTTTGGCTTCTTTATTTTGAGATGGCATTTTGAAACTCCTTCACCAATTCCTTTAATTTTTCTCGATCCCCTTTTTCCTCGGCCTGCGCGATTGCGTCAGCATAGAACTGTTTAATTTTTTCTTGTCTGTGCGACTTTAAATTATCCAATATATCAATAATAGTTTGATCAAAATTAGGGTATTCTGTCTCAAGTTCAAGCTTTGTCAGCTCTAACTTTTGATACTGTTCGCTAGAAATTTGCGTTTTCAAAAAATCCCCAAGTTGATCCTTCGTACCACTATTATACCAAGAAAGTAACTGGGTGTAAAGCGTCTTTGACCAAGGATCTTGAAAATCATCGATTTTAATTTTTTCAGCTGCAATTTTCATATTCTGTGGCGCCACAACCAAGAGACCAACTAAAATTTCTTCTGGCAAAAAAGTCTTCTTAACTAATTCTTTCTCTGGTTTTGGTGCTTGAGCGGAAGCAACATTTTTTAAAGCATCAAAAATCACCTGTTCGGCCACCTTTAATTTACGGGCTAAAACCCCGACATAGTGAGCCTGCTCGATCGCATCGGGAATTTTTTTAATGACCGGGATCAACTCTTTGGCAATCTCTTTTTTACCTTGAGGTGACAATTCCTGATCGTCTTGACCAAAATTTTTAAAGGCTAATCTAAAGTACCAATCAATGACCGGCTGGGCTTGTTCCACGGCTTCCTGCCAAAGTTTTGGGTCAGCCGCCACCATTTCACCCGGATCTTTAAAATCGCCTAAATTTGCCATTTTGACGTTCATACCTTCGGCAATCGCCATTTCATAAGCCTTTTTACTGGTTGTCAGCCCAGCCGTGTCTGAATCAAACGAAAATATAATATTTGGCGTATACCTGTAAAGTGTTCTGAGGTGATCTTCGGTCAAGGCCGTACCAGAGGTAGCCACAACATTTTTCACCCCCGCTTGAACCGAGGCAATCACATCCATTTGACCCTCAACCACCACTGTGGCTTTAGCCAGTTTAATATCACCGCGGGCTCGGTCAAGATTAAAAAGAACTCGGCCCTTATGAAAAATCAAAGTTTCAGGTGTATTCAAATATTTTGGTTCTTGACCTTTTTCCAAAACTCGTCCAGTAAAACCCAAAATATTACCCATCACATCACGTATCGGAAAAACAATTCGTTTATAAAACCTGTCTGGTCCGCCGGCTGCCTGGATATCATTATCGGTTAAATTCTTTTGATGTAAAAACTGCTTTAAAACCTGTTGAGCCGGCGCATAACCGATCATAAAAGCCTGAATTGTCTCGTCGGTTAAACCCCTATTTTTCAAGTAATCGAGAGCGACTTTTCCGGCCGGGTGTTCAGTCAAAATTTTATTAAAAAACCGCGCCGTCCAATTATTAACCTGGTAAAGATTGGTTTTTTGATCTTTTTCTTTCTGATATTCCGGTGATTGTCGGTATTTTTCTAGTTTAACGCCAGCGCGTGCTGCTAACATTTCTAGTGCTTCACGAAACTCTAAATTCTCCATTTTCATGACAAAAGTTAAAACATCACCACCTTCATTACAACCAAAACATTTGAAAATCTGCTTTTCCGGAGAAATCATCATGGATGGACTTTTTTCATGATGAAAAGGGCAAAGTGACCTGTAATTAGCACCCGCTTTTTTAACCGTTAAATAACTTGAGATAAACTCAACGATATCAATCCGATGTTTAATTTCTTCGATTTCGTCCAACGCCATCTATTGACTCCAATATTTTAATATGTTTAGATAAATTTATCTTAACCTAAGGAGCGCACCATGACAACAGTAAAGACTGGTTTTGAAAAGACCGATAGTATTTACGGTATCATTGTTAAAGAAACTAAACTTAACATTGATCAACAAAATCAGGTTATACTTGAACTTTTACGATATGTAGGGTTTAAGGTAAGTCACCTGATTTATGAGCCATCGACTATTCATCTTAGAGATGATGATGGGTCTTCGTCTGACGAAATCCGCGTTTTGAACAAAAATTCGAACATTAAAGTTTTTGATGATGAAGAAGAGCATCAGAAAGCGACAAGCTGGCTTGATGAAATCTGGCACTTGGTCGGTCAACCTGCAAAATACGTTTTGGAACTTGGAGAAAAGCTTATAGCTCTTTCAAAAGCCATCGAAGAAAGTGTTCAACTCGAACCAATTGTCTTAACCGAATACGGCGAAACTCTACGCGAATGCTCTGCCAGACTACCCGAACATCATATTCACGATAAAGATAAGTTAAAATCGATTGTTGGCACCCACGATATTTGCTCGGGCTATCTCGACCTTAAACCTGTTTCTGAACATTCAAACGCGATCGTTTGCCGCAGTTGCCACTTACGCGTTGTCATCCCAAAAACTATCACTACCTACGGAGAAATTCGAGAATTTTTCAAAGATCTTCAATAACAACAATCGTCCAGAATCTGGACGATTTTTTAAAATATTAATTTCTAAACCAAAGTTTATTCTAATAATTTACTTTTAGCTTCAACTTCTTCAATAATTCGACGCATTTCAGCCACCGCTTCCACCGGATATTGACCAGTCGAGGTCTCCTCAGAGAGCATAACGAAGTCTGTGCCATCAAGTACCGCATTGGCTACATCGGAAACTTCGGCTCGTTCTGGCGTCTGTGAATGAGTCATGGAGAGCAACATTTCAGTGGCCGTAATCACCATTTTCTTCATTTCATTACATTTTTTAATAATAATTTTTTGAAAAACTGGCACATCTTCAAGCTTAATATTGCGACCCAGGTCGCCCCGCGCCACCATAATTCCATCACTAACTTTAATCAATTCTTCCAATCGATCGATACCCTTACCACTTTCGATCTTAGCGATAATCTTTAAGGGTTTACCCATAAATTTAGCTCGAATATCCAATACCTGCTCGGCGGTTTCGGCAAAAGACACGGCTAAATACTCAAAATCTTGAGTCATAAGCCAATCTAATTGATCCGGACCTTTAACATCAAACATCAACGGTCTGTTCAATTTTTTTAAATTTTCCATCACTCCTTGATATTGCTCGACTGAACCATATTTGGTATTAAGTCTGGCGATCGCCATACCCTCATCTACCATCTTTTTCATTGTTTCAAAATCTAAACTAGCCGGACCAATCGTTGCTACAATTTTTGTTTTCATAATAAAACCTTTGTACGAAATTATCTACCTTTTCTCTTATCGATATAATCAAAAATCCAAGTAGTCACAGCCGTCGCCGATACAACAAAAGCCAAAAGAAATAAAAACGATTCATCAGTTTTAAATATCCAAAGAATCAAATAGTGAAGCAGTAATGAACCACCAGCCACATAATACATCCACTTAAAATAATTTTTATTTCTATTCATAAGTTTCCTTAATTTTAGTTTATAACTAATTCTTATCGATTAGCAAGCCATGTAAACAAATTCAAAAACGAAGCAAACGCCACCCAGACAATATAAGGTAACATCATGTAGCCGGCAACCTTATTAATTTTAAAATACCAACGAGTAGTCAATATGATTACAACTAACAACGCAATAATTTCCAGGTACGCTATACCCAACAAATGTCCGCCAAAAAACAAAATTGACCATAAAGCATTTAAAATCAATTGAGTTGCATTAAGCTGCATGGCTTCTTTGACAATTTGTTTTTCTTTGGTTTCGCGCCACACTAAAAACGCGGCCACACCCATCATTATATAGAGTAAAGTCCAAACGGGACCAAAAACCCAGTTCGGCGGCGAAATAACAGTTTTGTTTAAAGTCGCGTACCAACCAGGAATCTGACTAAAAGTAAACGCACTACCAAGTGCCCCTGCACCAAAGGTTCCTGCCGCGATAATGATGGCTTTACCCCAATTAGGAATTTTCATACACCCTCCTGCGCCCTCCGAAGCTTTCTGCGCCATCCATAGCTTTATGCGAAGGATGAAGCGAAGGAGGGTTTTTCAATATTATTTATTAATTTCCCTTTTCCCACAACCCATGTAAATTACAATAAGCGCGAGCTGTCACCTTTTCGGCGTTTGTTTCAAAAACCGCTTCAGGCGCGTCGCCCGGCTTCAGATCCACTCGCATCACTTCGTTATCAACAATTAGTTCAATCCACTCGATAAAATGTTCCTCGGTCATCGGGTGAGCAATTTCACCGATTTTAACCTTAAAACCAGTCTCTGTTTTTTCAATCACTGGTACATGCTTTTCCGCAGCCGCATCGACAGTATTGGCTTCTTGCAAATCCATGTTTTGGCCGCAACAGACTAAAGTTCCGCCACCAACATGTAAAACTTCAACCATATTCCCGCAAATTCCACACTTGTAAACCTGATTCTTGATAGTCATACAACCTCCATATACTTTTAACTTTTAACTTGGAACTTTTCTTTTAAATAATGGTAAATTGGTGGAATAACAGATAAAACTACAATTCCTAAAACTACTAAAGTCAAATATTTATCGAGACCTGGAAAAATTTTAACTAAGTAAAAACCGGCTAAAGTTAAACCAACAGACCAAATCAAACAACCAATCATGTCAAGCCAAAAAAACCGTTTATATTCCATTTTTCCAACTCCGGCAATAAGTGGCGCAAAGGTTCGAACAATTGGAATGTAACGCGACAAAATAATCGTCATTGGTCCATATTTATCGTAAAATTTCTGGGCTTTTAAAACATTATCTTTATGAAAAATTTTCGAGTCCTGACGACTAAAAATCTTATCGCCCATCTTGTGACCAAACCAATAACCAACATTATCACCAATAACCGCCGCCACAAAAAGCACTGGCAGTAAAATATAAATATTTAAAAATCCCTGAGAAGCCAAAAGACCGGCCGTAAATAATAAGCTATCGCCCGGCAAAAACACACCAATCAAGAGTCCGGTCTCGGAAAAAACCATCCCAAAAACACCAAAATACCCAACCAATTTTATGAGTTCAATCAGTTTTTCACCCGTAAAAATATCCATCAAAATCGCTCCTTCTTTAATAGTAATTCTATTTTACCAAGAATCAAACGCAATTACTATCGGACTATAATATTTTCTCTCTGAAAACGATCTCGTAATCGCCATCTGGTTCTGGCTTATCATTTGATAATTTAAAACCATTTTTTTCATACATCAAATTGGCCGATTTTTCCTCTGGCCTAGTTGAAGTATAGAGTCTCATATATTTTTTACCACGGCGGCGAGCCTCATCAATTGTCCAATCTAAAATTTCCTGACCAAAACCTTGACCACGAAAATCTGGATCAACACAGTACCAACCCAACCAAGTCACATCAGAATCATCATCATCTTTATTATAGAAGCCAGTCGTGCCAATGACTTTACCATCATTATTTTTCACCACAAAATACTCTAAATTTTTGCCGAAAATTTCACCAGTAGCTTTATATTTTTTATAGACTTCAGGATCGATACTAGACAAAAAGGCCTGTTGCGAATGAGGTGTATCATAAGCAAAAACTATATTCAGTAGTTCAATTGCTTCGTCAAAATTTCCTCTATTTAACGGTTCAACTTTAATCATTTTATTCCTCCAATTCCAAACCATCTGATTTTATTAATATGAACTTACCACCACTATATTCAAGTTCAATCATGGCGCAATCACCTAAACTTTTTCTTTCACGACCAATAATTTCCCTTAAAAAGCAACTAATGACGCCACCATGAGTCACTATACCGACAGTTTCTGAACCTGAATTCGCGATTTTATTAAAAATACCAGTTACACGATTTTTAAATGAATTATATTCTTCGGCGCCAGTTATAGTAGCCTTTGGGTTTTTTAATAGTTCGATTAATTCTGGATCTGTTTCCTCGACCTCTGATTTTAATTTGCCAGTTAAAATGCCATAAGCATTTCGCTCACGCAGATCATTTTCCAATTCCAGCGGAATTTTCGTCACTTGTTCGATAATTTCCGCGGTTTCCGTGGCCCGAATCCGAGGACTGTAATAAATTGTTTCGATATTCAAGTTCAATAATTTTTCAGCTAGCTCTTTGGCCTGGGTTCTACCTAAATCAGTTAAATGGTCCTCGTAATCTCCGCCATATCGGTCTTCAATATCACCTGTCGTTTGCCCATGTCGCATCAAATATATTTTCATTATTCCTCCAACTTAAAACCAATTTGTTTTTTAGGTTTTGCCGGCGGGGCGTTTAGTTCACGGATAATATCGAACACAATCCGAAATTGCCGATCGTAATTCTTTTCCATCGCATCGATTTTCTTAAGCAAATCTTTGTGCTCCGAAAGCATATTTCGAATCTTGATGAAAATCCGCATAATTTCAATGTTAACCTGAATTGCCCGGTCGCTATTTAGAACCGATGATAACATGGCCACGCCTTGCTCGGTAAAGGCGTAAGGTAAATATTTAGAATGTTGACCCCTCTTTAACATCGCAATTTGCGATGTTAAAGATGTATCCTTTATATTTGGAGTCACAAATTGTGACTTCAAAAGATTATCTTCTTCCTTTGTTAATTTGAACATAAAATCTTCAGGAAATCTTTTCTTGTTTCTTTTAACCGCCTCATTTAGTCGATAAGTTTGTACGCCATAAAGCCACGCCAAATCTCGGTCAAGCATGACTTTTTGACCGCGTATAAAATAGATCTTTTCTTCAATTGTTTGCGAGATCGATAATTCTTTCAAAATATCTCCTCTTTAAAATCACAATTTGTGATTCTAACCTTATAATTTTCGCGAAGAATTTTACTCAATAGTACAAATATATTTTCAAATAAATGGCGGGCTGGATGCACTTTGTTTCGAACACCTTTTAGCCTGGCTTGAACAGTTAAGACAAGCTTTTGAGGAGAGCAACAGTTCGTGATCGAGCTAAACTATATCTAGAGATTTAATTTTTAATACT
>Ga0194053_10002046_pt1 | contig 12320 bp, 13 predicted proteins | sample SepL228m_MetaG_FD_161684 | JGI IMG/M metagenome (GOLD analysis project Ga0194053, IMG submission 161684) | Anoxic zone freshwater microbial communities from boreal shield lake in IISD Experimental Lakes Area, Ontario, Canada - Sep2016-L227-8m | ecosystem: Environmental > Aquatic > Freshwater >... | reverse complement strand
CTTGCCTCTTGTTTGCGCTCGACGCGCCACCCCGGCGGCGACAGAGCGCCGCAGCCACAGCAAACCGCAACTTCGGAGTTCGGGGTAATATCAAGACCTTGGGCGTTGCCCAAGGCTGATATGGGGCGCCTTCAGCGTTGAAGAAGGAGTCGTCCAAAATTTGATGCGTTTGCCCTGTAGTCGCAAAAATTGTGACCAACTCCCTCCTTGGGATTCGGAGGATCACGACTTACCGGCGGCTACGCCGTTGCCCGGAATGCTGTCGCCACCGGCTACCACTGCACCGATCCCTCGCAAACACCGATGCGCAATGGCTATTTGATCGCTGTGGGTTCCGACGGAACCGTCCACGTAAGCACCGAGTGGGCTCCCGGCAGCAGCGGGGCGGCCGTACTCGACCTTTGCGGCAATGCAATCGGCCATGTAGCTAACATCTCCCCACTTACGGAAAAAGGCCATTTCATCCCCGCAAAACCTCCTGAAACCAAACCCGGAGAAGAATTGGCGAAAATCGATCCGCAAATTTCCAAGCCCGCGACGGCAGACCGGTTCCAGGGCGCTGTCTTGATCACAATGCACATCGCCATCCCCGCGCGCGGCGTGCTGGGGCTCGTGCAGAGCTTAAAGCTCCCCCCCGAGCCCAAGACCCGGCAATAACAGCGACGCAGCCTTAATTCAAACAGCTGATCACAAATTGAAGTCCGGCATGTTTTCCACGCTGCTGAGCGTAATTTGAGCAATTCGCGCGTGTTGCCTCAATTAAACAAGGGATAGACTATGAGATTATGTTTAGTCATACACGGGGTACATTTTTCGTTTTTGCAGCATTCGAAGTCACGCCTTCATTTGTAGTCTCTTTTGCTTTCAGTTTTCTTCCGATTTACTCTTTTTACCTGTGCCCTCGGATGCCCCTGCCGCGGGGGAGGACTCCCCCGGGTTGGTATACCATTCGCTGTCCACGTGTGCCTCCTTGAACATCGCTTTGGCTCTCGTCACCAAATCGGGATGTTGACCGGCTTGGTCATGCGTGCAGGCTGGATCTTGCTCGACATCGAAGAGCGTGACCGGCTTGTTTGGGTTTTCGCTCATCGCATACCCTCGCGCTGAACATGCGGGCATCGCTGCCCAACGCGCTGTTCCTCGCGTTCACCGGCACCCCCCTCATCGCCACGGAGGAGCGGACGCGGGAGGTTTTCGGCGATTACGTCTCCATTTACGACTTCCAGCAGTCGGTGGAGGACGGGGCGACGGTGCCTCTCTTTTACGAGAACCGCACGCCGGAGTTGCGCTTGGAGAACCCGAACCTGAACGAGGACATCTACGCGCTCATCGAGGAGGCCGAACTGAGCGAAGAGGCGGAGAAGCGCTTGGAGCGGGAGTTGGGCCGCCAATACCATCTCATCACCCGCGACGACCGCCTTGAAACGGTGGCAAAGGACGTGGTCAGCCATTTCCTGGGGCGCGGATTCCAAGGCAAGGCGATTGTCGTATCCATCGACAAAGCGACGGCATTGAGGATGCACGACAAGGTGCGCGCGCATTGGATGGCGGAGAAGGCGCGGGTGGAGACGGAACTCGCGGAGTTGACCCGCTACAAGGGCGAATCCAATCCCGACCGGGTGCGGGAACTTCAAGCGCGGCTCGACACGCTCACCACCACCGACATGGCGCTCATCGTTTCGCCGGGACAGAACGAGATCGAGCAGATGCAGAAGCTCGGGCTCGACATTGCCCCACATCGCAAGCGGATGAACGACGAGGAACTGGACGAGAAGTTCAAAGAGCCGAAAGACCCGCTGCGCCTAGTGTTCGTCTGCGCCATGTGGCTGACGGGATTCGACGCGCCAAGCTGTTCCACAATCTATTTGGACAAGCCGATGCGAAATCACACGCTGATGCAGACCATCGCGCGGGCGAACCGGGTTTTTCCGGGCAAGCACAGCGGGTTGATCGTGGATTACGCGAACGTTTTCGCCTCGCTGGAGAAGGCTCTGGCCATTTATGGCAACGGTAGAAGCGGCGCGTCCCCGGTTCGTAACAAGGCGCAGCTTGTCGAGGAGCTGCGGAAAGCGGTGGAGGGAGTCCTGAAATACTGCTCTCGCCGCGGCGTGAAGGTGGAAGCCATCGAGGCCGTCTCCGCCGGGAGCTTTGAGCGGGTGAAGCTCATCACGGAGGCCGTGGAGGTGCTGATTTCGCCCGATCCGATGCGGAAGGAGTTCCTGGGTCACGACCGCCTCGTGCGCACGCTCTTCCAAGCGGTGAAGCCCGACCCGGCGGTGCTGGAGTTTGTATCCGTGATCTCCTGCATCGGCACCATCGCCGATGAAATCCGGCTGCGGACCGGGGAAGGCGAGCCGCCGGACATTTCCACTGTGCTGGCCGATGTGAACCGTCTGCTCGATGAATCCATCGCCGCCGACGGGTTCCGCATCCGGGAAGGTGCGGAAGGAAGCCGGGCCGTGATCGACCTGACCAAGATTGACTTCGAGGCGTTGGCCAAACGGTTTGGCCAATCCAAGACGAAGAATCTGGAAGTGGAGCAATTGAAGGCCGCCATCCGCGCGCATCTCGACAAGGTGATCCGGCTGAACAAAACCCGGACGGATTACCTGGCGAAGTTCGAGGAGCTGATTGAGGAATACAATGTGGGCAGCCGGAACATCGACGACCTATTTGAGGAGCTGCTGAAGCTGAGCCGGGCGTTGAGCGAGGAAGACGTGCGCCATGTGCGCGAGGGGATGAGCGAGGAAGAATTGACCGTTTTCGACCTGCTCACCCGGCCCGGCCCCGATTTGCATCCCGAGGAACGCGAGGAGGTCAAGAAGGTGGCCCGGCAGCTCTTGGAACGCCTGCATTCGTTGCTGGTGATCGACTGGCGCCGACGCGCCGATGCCCGCGCCCGGGTCCAGCTTGCCATCGAGGACGCCCTGGACGAGGGACTCCCCCGCGCCTACACTCCGGAAACCTACAAGGCGAAGTGCTCAGCCCTCTTCGAGCACCTCTATGAGAGCTATCAGGGCGACGGAGAGAGCGTGTTTTCGGCGGCGGGCTAATCAAGCCCTATACGATAAAAAATCAATCAACTCGCTACCTTTCTGATCAATGGGTGCCAGTTATCAAAAAGGATGTGAATAGCCCAAACTCCCTGCTGTTACGTATGGACGGCGAGCAGCCTACTCTGTGGGCCGTCGGGGGGCACACACACTATTCACCTTCGCTCCGCCCCCAGTGGAGCAAAACGGGCTTAGGGTCCATCCATCTGTCTATTGTTACCCAGGCGTTACCCTCTCGGAAATTTAAGCGGTGGTCTCAGGCGCGAAATGCGCTGGAATCATTTAGTGAAGCCACTTTGCGGAGATTTGCAAAGTGGCGGAGTCTACGGGGCTCGAACCCGCAACCTCCGCCGTGACAGGGCGGCGCTCTAACCGATTGAGCTAAGACTCCATTTTCCCGAACCCCTTTTTGGGTTGGGAGGCGAAAAAGTAGCGGGGAGCGCGTGAATCGGCAACAAATTTCTACGTTTTTTTTGTGCGCCCCGTGCGCCGTTGCCCTGAAGGGTTGCTCCCGGAAAACCCGAACGTGCTTTTCCCGCTGGAAATCTCCGCGGAGGCCCCTACTATCCCTCATTCGCCATGCCACTGGACCTAAAAGAATTGGTAACCCACAGACTCGGAGAAAACTACGAGCTCCACGAACGCTATATTAACAAGACTCTGGTCGCCGTTCAGCGCACGATCGGCTTCGACAAGGTGTATGCACGAGGCGAGGGGGCCTACCTTTATGACCGGGAGGGGGAAGCCTATCTCGATTTCCTGAGCGGCTACAGTGTTTTCAACATCGGGCGGAGTCATCCGGCTGTGAAGAGAGCAATTCAGGCTGTGTTGGAAATGGACCTGCCGAACATGGTCCAGATGGACTGCTCGCTATTGAGCGGGTTGCTGGCGGAGGCCTTGGTCAAGCGGCTCCCTGACCACCTTAACGCGACTTTCTTTTGTAACAGCGGCGCCGAAGCGACCGAGGGCGCGATCAAGTTTGCCCGAGCCGCCACCGGGCGTTCGGGGCTGATTTCTCTGGAAAGCGCATTTCATGGCTTGAGCATGGGAGCGCTTTCCATGATGGGGTGCGAAAGTTTCCGGGACGGCTTCGGCCCGTATCTGCCCGACTGCCAGCGCGTGAAGCTCGGGGATATGGCTGCCTTGGAGAAACTCGTGGTCACGGGGAAGTATGCCGCGCTCGTCGTTGAGCCGGTGCAGGGCAAAGGGGTGCATTTTCCTCACGACAGCTTTTTTGAGGAAGCCCAGCGCCTCTGTCGCCGACACGGCACGCTTTTGATTTGCGATGAGATTCAGACAGGGCTGGGACGAACCGGTCGCTGGTTCGGATTTCAGCATTGGAATTTGGAGCCGGACATCATCACCCTGGCGAAGTCTTTGAGTGGCGGCTATGTGCCATGTGCGGCCATCGTGATGCGGCGGGAAATCTACCAAAAGACTTTCAGTCGTCTGGATCGGTGCGTGATCCACTCCTCGACCTTCGGGCGCAATAATCTCGCGATGGCGTGCGGGTTGGCGACGCTTCAGGTGCTTGAGGACGAAAAGCTCGTCGAGAATTCCGAGCGGATCGGCCGGTTGCTCCTGGAGAAGCTCAACGCGCTTAAAGAGCACCACTCATTCATCAAGGAAGTCAGGGGTAAAGGACTGATTCTCGCCATCGAGTTTCATGAACCCAAGGAATTGGCGGCCAGGCTCGGGTGGAAATTTTTGCACGCCGTCGAGCAGGAGCTCTTTTCTCAAATGGTCGTGACCTCGCTGTTGAGCCGCTACCGGATCCTTTCGCAGGTTGCGGCACACGGGATGGATGCCATCAAAATTCTACCTCCGCTCACGATCGGTGAGAAAGAAGTGGATCTCTTTGTTGAGGCGCTCGATTGCGTGCTCAAGGATTGCCGGAAATTTCCGGGCCCGATCTGGGATCTCGGAGCCAATTTCCTGAAACAGGCCGTGAAAAAGTAAGCCCTGTGGCAATTCTGTCTGGCCTAAACATCGCCTGTTTCGCGAAAGCGGAGTTCGGCGCCAATGCCGTCTTAAAGCTTCCTCGCCTTCTGGCTTGCTTGATTTCGCCCTGTCGTTAAGGCTTGTTCTCTCGCAAATGAAACGCACGCTGATCCCCGACTCTCTCCTGCCGATTTACGACAAAGTGGCTGCCGGGGAACGGATCACCGAGGCCGACGCCTTGGTCCTCTATTCGACCAGGGAGATGAACATCCTCGGCGCGATGGCAAATCTCGTTCGGCAGCGAAAAAACGGGAACGTAGCCACCTACATTCTCAACCGCTACATCAATTACTCCAACCTCTGTCTCCTTTCTTGCCAATTCTGTGCGTTCAGTGCCAGAAAGCGCGATCCGCATGCCTTTGAATTGGCCATTCCTGAGATTGTCGCCAAGGTGCAAGAGGAGTTGGCGAAAGGAATCACAGAAATTCACATGGTGGGAGGCCTTCATCCGACGCTCAAGGCAGAGTGGTACTTTGAATTGCTTCGTTCCCTGCGCGCGCTCGATCCGGCGCTGCACTTGAAATGCTTCACCGCGATTGAAATCCGGCACCTGGCAGAGCGCATTTTCAAGCTCCCGATCCGGGATACCCTGGAGGCGTTGCGCGAAGCGGGCCTCGGCTCACTGACCGGCGGCGGCGCGGAGATTTTCGATCCCGCGGTGCGCGATACGATTTGCCGGGGCAAAGAGTCCGCGGAGGAGTGGCTGGAGGTCCATCGCATCTGGCATGAGATGGGGGGGCGTTCCACCTGCACCATGCTCTATGGCCATGTTGAAACGCCCGAGCACCGGGTGGATCATCTCCGTCGGCTTCGCGAGTTGCAGGACGAAACGCGCGGCTTCACCGGATTCATTCCGTTCGCTTTTGTGCCGGAAACCACAGAGCTTTCCCATATCAAACCCGCGAGCGGCTTTGAAGAACTCCGTAACCTGGCGGTGTCGCGCATTTACCTGGACAACATCGACCACGTCACGGCGTATTGGATCAGCCTGGGCCTTTCACTGGCGCAGGTCTCGCTCAATTTCGGCGTGGACGATCTTCACGGCACAATTATGGAAGAGAAGATTTTTCATATGGCCGGAGCGAAAACTCCCCAGGAACAAACCGTGGCGGCGCTGGAGCGGGTAATTCGTGAGGCCGGCCGCGAACCGATGCAGCGCAATTCCCATTATGAGAGAATCTCACGCTGCTGATTCCGATAGCGAACCAATGAAGGCATTGGACGGACTTCGGATCGGCTGCGTCCGTTATCTCAACTCGCGCCCCCTGATCGAGCCGTATGCCGGGCCTGTGGTCCTCGATCATCCGTCGGCCCTGGCAGCGGCGCTGGCGCGGGGCGACCTGGATGTGGCGCTGGTGCCGGTGTATGAGGCGCTCCGTTCTCCCGGGTTCGCCATAGCCGATGGCGTGTCCATCTCCTCATTGGGGCCGGTGTGGAGCGTGTTCATTGCCCACCAAGGGCCGGTCTCAGCGATCCGCAGTGTGAGCCTTGACCCGGCCTCCCTGACGTCCGTGAATCTTTTTAAGGTGCTTTTCGCGGAGTGGGGGGATTCTGTCCCCAACTACGTGGCCGAACCTTCGCCTTCGGGGCCGGAGGGCGCCCGGTTGATCATCGGCAACCAGGCCATTGCCTTTCGCGAGCAACACGGAGGCGATTTCAATTACTTCGACTTGGGTGAAGAATGGCTGCGCCGTACCGGACTGCCCTTCGTGTTCGCGGTCTGGTTGATTCGCCCGGAGGTGAAGGAGCCACACCGGGTTGCCGCAGCTTTCCGCGAGATCGCCACCCGCGGGCGAAAGTCCATTTCAAAGATCGCGGCAAACCATCCCGAATATCGGTCGGAATTTGCAATCCGCTATCTGACTCAAAACATTCGGTTCGATTTAGGTGGAAAAGAAAAGCAGGGGATCGCACTCTTTCGGGCGCTCCTGTGCAAGCATGGATTCCTTCCGGCCGAAACCGCTCCGCCTCGCTTTCTGTAAGGAGAAGCCGATTTTGGCAGATTTAGAGGTCTGGCCCAACGAAATCGGTTGCATATTAGTCAGATTACTTCATTGTTTGCCACTATGTTAGTGCTATCACGGAGAGTTGGTGAAACGATCATGATTGGAGACAACATCGAGATCATGGTCACCCGCATTGAGCGCGATTCCGTTCGCATTCGTATCAGTGCGCCCCGGGAGATTCCAATTTTCCGGAGCGAAATTTATGACGAAATCAAGCGGACCAAAGGGGAGGTCCGCGCCCCGTCCGGTTCCGCTGAACCGGCAACGGATGAAGGAGCGACTTAAAGTCAGGCGCCACCGGTAAAACCGTCAATGTGCCTGAGTTACGCCTTTGATTTGCGCGTAAGCTTGAAATGTCTTTGTCTCCTTGGACGGCAGAGCGGTTTCAATCCTTAGAACAGCCATTACGGGACGATCCGTGCTCGATGGAGTGATAACCAAATTATAGAAAGCTCCTGCTTTCACGGACTCGACGGCCGTCGATATTCTTGAATCGCTTGAGACGACTTTTTCCAAACGTAACTGCGTCGAGGCTGGAATGATCAGCTTGACGATCTTCGGTTTCGGCTCGTCCCCGGTTTTCCAGAACACGAATTGCGGCTCGATTTTGACGGCCTCGTTCACGTAGGTGACCATCATCAAGGTGGTGCATTCGGACTCGCCGTGAACGCCGACTCGGATTCCCTTGGCCTGCACGCCCTTTCGCTGGCCGATGGTGAAAAGCGCGCTGATGCATCCCCGTTCACCGGGCTGAAAGGTTTTCTTTTCCAGCGCGACTGTTGTGCATCCGCAACTTGACCGGACGGAATCGATGGTCGTGGCCTGGTTGCCGATGTTGGTAAACCTGAATTCCGCTTTTACGGTTTTCTCGCCTGGCTCTGGATGGAATGCCAACTGCTGGTGATCCCAGCGCAGGGCCGAGTCTGCGAGGGAAAGGACTTGGGTGAAGAGCCAGACAAGGCAGAAGGTGAGGATTCGAGTCATCGAGGGGAATCGATTCGAACATCAGGTCTGGTTCCTGAAAAGCCATGGGACTGACAGGCTCGATTGGACTTATATGAACGCGCACGCGCGCTCGTTCCCAATCTCCTGATTGGGAACGCACTTGTCCCCGAATCTCCGATTCGTAAACCGTCCGGATGCTATTCCGCTTTCGGAATCCGCTCCCAAAGCGGCGAAGGACCACGCGCTACTTCCACGCCGGGTGGCGCGCGATTTCTCCGAGTGCCTGCACAAGAAGGGTGCGGCCCGGTTCCATTCGGTGCCAGGGGGAGGCGCCGCTGGGATGAGGCAACGGCACGAGGTCGAACTTGCCCCCTGCACGTTCAGCTTGGAAGCGTTTGCCGATCATTTCGGTCAACGGCAGGGCTGGGAGAAATTGGGCGATGGCGAGTTTGCCGACCGGGATAATGAGTTCGGGCCGGAGGATTCGCAGTTCCTCGTCGAGCCAGTAAGAGCAATGGGCGATTTCAGCGGGGGCCGGGACGCGGTCGCCTCCTTGCGGGGTCTTTCCCGGAAAACAGCGGCAAACCGCTGCCATGTAGATGGAATTCCGGAACTCTTCCTCCCCGATTCCGCAGTATTCGGAAAACCAACGAAACAGGGTCTTTCCGGCAGTCCACGCGAACGGTTTGCCCGCCAGCGGTTCTTTGGTTCCCGGCGCCTGTCCGACGAGCAAAATTTTGCTCACGACAGCTCCACCGGAAACCACTGGCTTGTGCATGGCCGGGCAACGTTCACAGGCGCGGAGGGCTGCGACGTGGGATTCCAAGGCTGCTTTGGCGGATTGTTTGTTCATCGGTCAGGCCGAACCAGCCGGGTTCCCGCGGCAACCGGATGCCCCAACAGGAAGTCGCGAACCGGCATCCGGCGTTTGCCTTCAAGTTGCACGTCGCGGAGCAGGATCGCGCCTTGGCCCGCCGCAACCAGAATGCCGCGTTTGTCGGCGCGCAAGACGGTACCTGGCTCTCCGGTCGACTCCCTTCGGGAACGGTGCTGAATGACGGAAAAGACTTTCAGTTTGCGGGGAGTGCCCGACGCATCGGGGATCCAGGTCGAAGCCGCAGGCCACGGATTCATGGCGCGCACCCGGCGGTCGATGGCGTCGCAGGGGGCGCTCCAGTCGATGACACCGCTTTCACGGGTGAGCTTGGGGACATGGGTGGCTTGGGCATGATCCTGCGGGATGCGGGGCGCATTTCCATGCTCCAGCAACGCAAGCGCCTCGGCCAATGCCTCGGGCGCAAGCGCCGCCAGCCGATCATGCAGGGTGCCGCCGGTTTCCCTGCGTCGGATCGGAAGCGGGCGCATGAGCAGAATATCGCCACTATCCAATCCCTCCGCCATCCACATCACGGTGATGCCAGACTCGCGATCGCCGGCTTCAATGGCGGCTTGGATCGGGGCGGCCCCCCGATGTTTGGGAAGGAGCGAAGCGTGAAGGTTAAGGCACCCCAGCGCGGGGGCGTCTAGCAGGGCCTTGGGCAGGATTTGTCCATAAGCCATGACCACGATTACTTCGGGCTTTAATGCGGCGATTTCCGCGGCTGCCTGCGGTTCGCGAATCCGTTGGGGTTGAAGAACCGGCACACCCCGTTCAAGGGCAAAACGTTTGGTGGGTGGGGGCGTGAGTTCCTGTTTGCGGCCCACCGGCTTATCCGGCTGGGCGACGACGGCCAGGAGTTCGTGTTCCTTAAAGAGTCTCTCCAGTGCAGGCAGCCCAATATCGCCGGTGCCGAGAAAAATGAGTCGCATAGTGGTGGAATTAGGGTCCGGATCGTTCCGGTTCTGGAGCGCCAACGGCGCGGGTGCAGACCAGCCTGGGTCAATAAAAAGAAATCAGGGCCGAAGGCCCGCCGCATGGGGCCGAGTTTTTGCTCTCTACTCGCCATGCACGATCGTCGCTATGATCTCGCTCAGCACTTTAACAGGGGGCTGCGAAGCGTCGATGGTCTTGGTCAACGAGGGACCGTAAAATTCCAAGAGCGGCCGCGACTCGTTCTCGTAGGTTTCCAAGCGTTGGCGGATGACCTCCTCGTTTGCATCGTCGAGGCGATTGTCCTTCAATGCTCGTTTTTGGAGCCGGGAAACCAGCGCCTCCCGGTCCGGGCACGAAAGATGAAACACTTTGCGGACATCGATGATGTCGGTCATCAGATGTGCCTGGCGGATATTCCGCGGAATGCCGTCGAGAATCAGCGCATCGATCTCGGGCTTAAATTGGTGGGAGCGGACGCAATCGGCAATACGGATCTGCCAGAGCCGGAGGGTGATTTCGTCGGGGACGAGTTCGCCTTTGCTCGAATAATGGAGGAAGGCCTGTCCAAGTTCCGAACGGACGTCGAGTGCGCGGAAGACATCCCCGCAGGCGCAGTGAAAAAAGCGGGGGATGGTCCCGAGGGTTTTACCCTGGGTTCCCTTGCCGCTTCCGGGTGCGCCAAAAATAAGGTAAGTTCTGTATCGGTCCATACTTTGCCAAAAGCGGGACGCAAACTACTTCAGCGGCAAGGGGTTGGGCAAATGATTTATCTGCCTGCCTCTAAGTGTTTTCCTCTAAAAGCGATTTTACGCAATCGAGAACGGTCCGGGGGCTGATCTGGCTGAGGTCGCCACTGGGTGCGCGCAAGACTTTGACCTGCCTGCCTTGTGGCGCCCAGATGGCGGGATCCGTTGGCCCAAAAAGAATCACGCTGCGGGCTCCTGCTGCGGCGGCCAAATGCGAAATGCCGCTGTCGTGCCCCACAAATGCCGAGCAGCGTTCGAGCACAGCGGCGAGGTGGGGCAGGGGAAGATTCCACGCTACGTGATCGACGGCCGCGCGCAGGGCTTCGATTTGTTGGACATCCGCCTCGCCGCCAACCAGCACGATTTCCGGGTTGGGTGCGATCGAATCGCTCTCCGCTCGAACGGTCTCCAAAAGTTGGCGCCAGTGATCGAGCGGCCAAAGCTTGTGCTTTCCGCCGCTGCCCGGGTGGACGGCCAGGATGGGGCGTAGGGTTGCGCCCAAAAATTCGTTGGCAAAGGCCCGGTCACCGGGAAGGGGATGCAACCGGGCGGGCTCAGCCTTCTGGTCTAGAAAAAGCGCGAGTTGTTCCAGTGGACGCGCCAACTGACGGGCGGCGTGGACGGACTCGGCGGCGCCAATCGGGGTATAGGCACAGAGCAAATTCTTGACGCCGGCCCGTCGGAGGTTGGTTTCGAAAAAACCGTCCGGGTCATAGAGATAACTGATGACTTGCTGGAAGCTGCTGAAATACGAGGCGAGATCGGGAGGCAGAACGGAACCCGGAATGAAAAACGTTGCGAGACCGCCGTACTCAATGGAGCGAGTGGCATCGGCGTAGTGCCTGCCCTCGGCAATAGCCACGATGTGTTTATAGCCGAGAATCTCAAGATGCGCGTCGGGAAAGGCTTCCCGCAAGAGCCCGATCGACGGCAGGGTGAGCAGAAAATCGCCAATCGCTCCGCCGCGGATGACGAGGATTTTCGGCTGCTGATGTGCGTCCATATTTGGTGACAAAGGCTTCCAGCCCAATACTGTTCGGGATTGCAAGAATGCAATCGCGAAAGCGATCTTTCAGCGCCAAAGGCGCGACCCCATACCAGCCTGGGGCAACGCCCCAGGTTTCGATTCAACAGAATCCAGGGCTGAAGGCCCGTCCTATCTCTTACAATGGTGCGGGCCTTCAGCCCTGAATCTTATTTCGCCAATTTCCTGGGGCGATGCCCCAAGGCTGGTATGGGACGGACCTTCGGTCCTCAGTAGAAACAATCCAAACAGGATTGAGCTTCCATACTGTCAGGCGCGTGACCCCGACTCCGGAACACAGGCTGGAAGCCTGTGTCACATTCGGGGGGCGCTACCTCGTATTCATCATCCCACCCATCGGCCCCTGGCCTTCCCATTTTTCGGGGCGGTTCCAAGGGATGCTGCTGACCCGGTTGGGATCAGAGGGTTGGGAATCAGTGGCGCAGCCCGTGATAAAAAACGAGCTGGCGGCAATCAGAACAAGAAGGAAGAAACGCATGGCGCAGTATCTCCTAGGACCCGCCAAAAATCACCACGTCTCCGGGTTCCACGGCAGTTCCCTTCGGACCGGACCCGCGAACGATGTCCGCAATGGCCGTGGAAGGTTCCACCGAGGTGATGCGGAGTTTGGCGATCATGCTGGAGCCACGCTTTACAACGAAAGTCGAATTCATGGCCACGCCCTGGCGATCTCCAACGCTGAGGACCACGAAATTCCAATTCGGATTGACC